>Ga0310691_10006650_pt1 | contig 12285 bp, 11 predicted proteins | sample 176DNAGHGlowgp2_FD_203887 | JGI IMG/M metagenome (GOLD analysis project Ga0310691, IMG submission 203887) | Sheep rumen microbial communities from Palmerston North, Manawatu-Wanganui, New Zealand - 1766 DNA GHGlow gp2 (v2) (version 2) | ecosystem: Host-associated > Mammals > Digestive system >... | reverse complement strand
TGGCGGACGTTAAGAAGCGCCCCGGCAAGGGCATCATTCCGCTCGTTCCCAACAGACAGACTTCCCACATACCAACCTCACTTTCCGCGGAAAGCTAAGCCACCGCGGTATATCCATCCGTAGCCTAAAGACTACAGAATCTCTTTCACGTAAATCAACCCGTCTTCCGTAGGGTTACTGTAATAGTTTCGCCTCTGACCGACAAGGCCGAAGCCCTCACCCTCGTAAAGGGCAATTGCCCCGAGGTTGTGCTCCCGCACCTCCAAAAAGATGCACTCCGCTTCGGCATCCTGCGCCGCATTGCACAGGGCCCGCAGCAGCTCTCTGCCGATGCCTTTCCGTCTCGCAACAGGCGCCACCGCAATGTTTGCAATCTGCGCTTCCGGGAGCGTTAAAAACATCCCTGCGTACCCGAGAACCTCCGCGCCGTCCGTTGCCACCAAAAAGCGGTAGTACGGATTGGCCAGCGATTCGGTGAGCACCGCCTCGCTCCACGGATCCGAGAAGCAGATTCTCTCAAGCTCCGCAATCTGTGAAATCTCCGCTTCCGTCGCCGGAAGGATACTGTACTCACTGCTCAAGGCGCGCCTCCCGCTCCCGCTCCGCCTGCGAGATTCGCAGATACGTCGGGACAAATTCTTCCGCACTCACGGTCTTCCCCTGATTATACAGCGAAAGCGCAAGCCAGCCCACCGAGGCCGCGCGCTGCTTCCTAAGGTGAATCGGTGCGATGGAAAACGGCACTGTGAGCTCCTTGGAAAGCCGCTCTGCGTACAGCTCCGCGGCATCGCCGAGGAAAACAACCTTGCGGCCGAGAGCATTTATCGAAGCTATCACCGACGCGATTTCCGCGCAGGCGTCCGGCATGTATTCTACAATGGTAGAACCATCAAAGCCATAGCATCCCGTGTATACCTGTTGCCTGCGTGCATCCATGAGGGGGCACACCGCATCCTGCGTTCCCGCGAGGTTGCAGGCAAGAGCCGCAACCGTCGATACCGGTACAATCGGCACGTTCCATACCATCGCAAGCCCCTTCACGGTGGCTGCGCCGATGCGAAGGCCCGTAAAGGAGCCGGGGCCTGCTGCCACGGCAATAGCGGTGATTTCCGACGGATCGGTCTCCGTCATGCGAAGGATCTCGGAAATCTGCGGCATCAACGTCTGCGAATGTGTCTTTTTGTAATCCACCGAATACTCCGCTAAAACGGCGCCTTCCGACACCAAAGCGACGGATGCAACCTGTGCGGAACTGTCAATCGCAAGAATCTTCATTCCCGACCTCCGAAACGTATCGTAATGCGGCGATAGCCAAGCCCTTTCTCAAGATCTTTCTCAATCAGAACATGCGTCGCCGTCTCCGGGATGAGCTCCCGAATCTGGTCGGCCCATTCAATCAGGCACACACCGTCCCCGTAGAAGTACTCCTCGTAACCGATCTCGTACATCTCCTCCGGGTCCTCGATGCGGTACACATCAAAATGAAACAGCGGAATTCTGCCCTCCCGATACTCCTGGACGATGGTAAACGTCGGGCTGCTGACGGGCTCTTTCACACCTAAGCCCTTCGCAACGCCCTTGGCAAATACGGTCTTTCCCACGCCGAGGTCTCCGTCGAGGCATACAACCGACCCCGCCGGAATCTTCTCGCCGAGCATTTGCCCGTATCGAAATGTATCTTCCGCACCGAAACTTTCCACTACCATACAAACAACTCCGAACTACTTCTTTTTCCTGCCGACGCGGTCCGTAAGAATCGCGCGAAGCTCGTCATAATAAACACCCACAAGGTCCTTGGGGAAGATGAAGCCGCTGTTTTTGAAGACCTTCGCATAAATGCGGGTCTTGGTCTCCTTGATCTCGCGGATCTTCTTGTACGCAAGGAAGCTGCGCATGCCGTCCTGGCAGATGACAAAACCGTTCTCACAGACGTGATAATCCGTGTCCGTGCAGTCCCTCTGCAAAACGAGTGAGCCCTTGACGGCATTTAACACAGCTCTCACCGGCACGAGCCAGATCAAAAGCACCAAAAGGACAATCAGGATGGCGTGTCCCTGCGCTTTCATCGAACCCCAGGATGTGGCACTGTACGCCGCGATGATGATAAGAGAAAGCCAGAAAAACAGGTTCTCCAGCCCTAACATCGAATTGCGGATATTGAACCGGAGCAGGTCGTTAAAGCGCAGCTTGTACGTGAAGCAAAACTTCTCCGTCGTAAGCGCCTCCTCACAGTCGAGTTCATTCTGTTCCTCGAATGACAGCTCCTCTTTTGCATTTTCCGTATCGCTCATAAATCCTCCGCGCGGCGTACGCCGCAAATCTTACTGTTGCTTCTTTAAAAGCCGGCTGATGCGCTTGTACACAAGAATCGTGACCAGCGAAACCAGGCCGTATTTAATCAAATTGAACGGGGCAACACCGAAGATGATAAATGTGCCCAGAGACGAAATCATGGAATTCTTCTCGGTTCCCATAGCGACCAGCGTGCTCATGTCCATGTGGAACAATTTGCTGTAGGTCGGAAGAAGCACAAAGGCGTTCAACAGGCACGAGCAAACCGTAACCGCAAAGCAGCCGATGCCGAGACCGATGCGGGACATCACCTTCGTCTTCTTCGCATAGTAGAGAATCGAAGCCGGTACGACGAAGCAGCATCCCATGATGAAGTTGGCAAATTCACCCACGAAAACCGTCGAGGTTCCGGTGAACAGAAGGTTCAGAAGGATCTTCAAAAACTCCATGATAACGCCCGCCACCGGACCCATGGCAAATGCACCGATGATAATCGGAATCTCGCTGAAGTCCATCTTGTAAAACGGCGGAATTCCGGGCACCGGGAACTCGAAATACATCAACACCATAGCGCCTGCCGTCAGCATAGCGATCAGCGTCATGCGATGCAGTTTGAACGACTCACGGGAAACCGGCGTCTCTCCGTCCGACGCCTTCTTTGCGTGCGCCTTGCGAATCAGAGCCTCCGCGACAAATGCAGCCACCAACACAGCAGCAACCGCTGCTAAAGCCCCCAACAGGAAGCCTACATTGTCTCCTGCCGTCGTTGCGACCTTCTTCAAGGTCTCAATCCATTTTTTCACCTTTTTTGTTACTCACTTTCTGCGTGTATTTCCGTAAACATACCATATCGCAAAGCCCCTTACCGGGGGGCATGTTGCCCAACACAAAAGCGCACTGCCAAACCGGCAGGCTCCATCCGGTTCTCACTTAAGGCATCGTCCGCACGGGCGATACCCGAGAGCCTGCGCATCCGCGGCAGAGCCGTAGAAATAGAACCAGTTGCGGTGCATCTCACCGCTCACGGACTCACAGGTCGGAAGATGGTAAACCTTCGAGTTGCCGTTCAGGATGAAGGTCACATTTTCCGGCACGTCCTGCCTGGAAACCACCGTCTCCTCGCTGGGGCCGGCGTAAGGGTTCTGCAGAGCCGGAACATCACAGAGAATTTCCTTCCCTGCAAGATGCAAAACGATCGTGCCCTGCACATCCGTGCGGAAGATCTTCGCTCCGGCGCTCTTAAGGCGATCAATGCACTCCTTCGCGGGATGCCCGTACTCATTTTCGCCGCAGCTGATAACCGCCCATTCCGGCCGGGCTTCCGCAAGAAGCTCCGACGTGTTGGAATAGCGGCTTCCGTGGTGGTTCACCACAAAAATATCTACGCGGGAGATACATCCGTTGCCCGCAAGCCTCCGCTCCTTCGCGGCCTCTGCATCGCCCATAATCAACAGCGTTTTCCCCTTCACGGTGACAACCATGGCCAGGGAGGAATCCCTGCCGTCGCGCTCCGGGGAGACACTGTCAGCGCCGTTCTCTCCGTCCTCGCCGGAAGCCTCCGCCGGGTCTGCCGTCGGAAGAAACTCCATCATCACCTCGTCCGGAAGAACGAGCCATTCCCCGTTTTTCTTTACGTTGCGCCGCTTGATTCCCTTCTTCTGAATCACCTCGCAGAAAGACTCATAGGTCTTGGTTGCGCCGGCGCCTTCCGGTCCTAATACAAGGTCCACCGGAATCGTCATGAGAACACCCACAAGACCGCTGATATGATCGCTGTCGTAATGGGTGGCAATCACCAGATCAAGCTTCTGAATGCCGAGCTTTTTTAAGTAGGACACCACATACGCCGATGTGGGCGCATCCCCGCCGTCGATGAGAATGGCAGATTGTCCGGAGCAGATCAGCGTGCAGCTCCCCTCTCCCACATTCAGAAAATGCACCGCTGCCGTACTTCCCGTAACCGGCGTGCCGGCGGGTCCGTCGGTCGGCGTCGCGCTTGGCGTAACGGCCTGCGGGTCCGGTGTCACGGTGGCTGTGGGACCTGCATCATTCGCACCGCTGTAGCTTTCCGCAGTCGTAATCGACGGCGTCGCGGAGAGGCTTTCCCCGGCTTGCGGTCCGAAGGGCTGGATCCCCAGCTGTTCGAGCCCGAACACAAGCAACAGTCCTGCCAGGAGCAATCCCGACAAGACCGTCGCAAGAATCATAATCTTACGTTCGTATTTCATAGCTTACCGAATCACATACCCGACGATTAAGTGCCACGGTTTCAGCAGCTCGTCGAGAGTGTCATATGTAACAGGTGTGTCAATGTTACTGTAACGGTTGTAGCACCTATAGCGCCCGTATTCATCCCGCGCATAAAACACAAAATGCCCGCCGCCGAAAATCGGCCGCTTCGTCCAGAATGCGATGATACCGCACTCCGCCTTCGCCAACTTCTTCCGCGACCACGTCATCTTGTTCTTCACGCCGAAATGGCGGAGGCAGTAGCCCATACTGTAGGGAAACGTCCCGAACAGCGCGAAAGGAAACGTCGACGTGAGCTCCATGTACCGGAGGATCCGCGGAAGGTCCGGCTTCTTGCCGAGGTAAACCATGGCGTTGTAAAGCGCCAGCGGTCCGCACCCCACATTGCCGACATCGCGAAGTCCGTAGGGAATGTTTCGAAGCACCCCCCTGTCCTGCCCGTTGAGATACGGAGCCGGAAGCGTCGGCGCAATCGCTTTGTGTTTTTTGAAATGAGTCGGATAAAACACTATCTGCACAGCTTTCTGGAAATATCCCAAAGTTCGGTGTCAATGTCCTTCTTCATCGCAATCGCCTCAGCGAGGTCAATGTCGGTAAATTCACCCTTTCTGAAGCAGATAGCCCTGTTCTCTGCGCCGGCGATCAGAATGTCCACGGCGCGGGCACCCATGGCGGATGCGAAGACACGGTCACGGCAGGTCGGGCTGCCGCCTCTTTGAATGTATCCGATGATGGTCGCGCGGGTCTCCAGACCCGTAGCGGCCTCGATGCGCTTCGCCATACCGTTGGAGTCGCCGACGCCCTCGGCGTTGATGATGATGTGGAGTTTCTTGCCGAGTTTCTTGCGCTCCGCAATACGGTCGATGATATTCTGTTCCTCGTAGTCATACCGCTCGGGAATCAGAATTTCCTCGGCGCCGTTGGCGATACCGCACCACAGTGCGATGTGACCGGCTTTGCGGCCCATAACCTCGATGATACTGCAGCGCTCGTGGGAAGCCGACGTGTCGCGGACACGGTCAATGGCTTCCATGGCTGTATTTAACGCAGTGTCGAAGCCGATGGTGTAGTCGGAACTTGCAACGTCAAGGTCGATGGTGCCGGGAATGGCAACCACGTTGACACCATGCTTGGAAATCTCCAAAGCGCCGCGGTACGAACCGTCGCCGCCGATGACAACTAGGGCGTCAATGCCGTTTTTGCGGCAGATGTATGCTGCCTTCTCCGGCCCCTCAGGGCGAAGCATCTCCGGGCAGCGCGCCGTGTACAGAATCGTACCGCCCTTCTGAATGATGTCCGACACGCTTCGCGTCGTCATGTCGATAAAATCTTCCTCGAGAAGGCCTGAATATCCGCGGCGGATACCCTTTACCTTCATACCGGCGTGCACTGCGGTACGCACGGCCGCACGCACGGCGGCGTTCATGCCGGGCGCATCACCGCCGCTGGTGAGAACACCGATGGTACGAACTTCCTCTTCTTTTTTCGCTTTGAACAAACCCATATGTCCCTCCGTGTATCCTCAGGTGGAGCGGGATCTTCGCTTCGGTACTCCCGTCACTTTCCAAACGCATTCGTGTAGGTGAACGCGATTCGCTCCTCCCCGTATTCTTTCTTAAGAGTCTCCAAAAGACCGTCGTCCGGGTCCACCAAAATGCCGCGCGGCAGCGCCACCGGCTTCTTTTCCGCAACGCACATCGCGCACACCGGAACAGAGCCGTCGCTCTTCCCCAAAAGCCCGATCAGATGCGCCTTGTCGGCGTCAAATGCAGCCTCATCCGGATAGCGGATCCACATCTTCCGCGGCACGTCCGCAAACTCCTTCATCGCCGAGAAAATCAGCTTCGCCGGCTTGTCCTCCTCGACGCTGGCGCGGCCGCTTACAAAGAGCCGCATATCCTGCGAAAGGCGGCTGCGGACACGCTCGTAATCCTTCGGGAACACAAGCACCTCCGCCGTTCCCACCATATCCTCGATTGTAAGGAATGCCATGATGGAGTTGCTCTTCGTCGTCTTCTGGGTAATGCCCGTGAGCAGTCCGCCGATGACGTAGGTCTCGCCGTCCTTGACGGCCGGCATCTTGGTTTCCTCGTTGATGTTAAAATCGATGGTCTGGGCAGTCACCTGCTTCTGCCACAGGGCGAAATCGGCCTCCAGCGGATGACCGCTGATGTAGATACCGAGCACTTCCTTCTCAAACGCCAACAGCTCTTCCTTGGAAAATTCACCGCACTCCGGGAACTGCTCCGTCGCCGCTGTCTCATCCGCATCCATGTAGTCGAACATGGAAATCTGTCCGGCAACCTGCTTCTTCTTGCCCGAGGCGATGCCGTCCACGATGGCGGCATAGGACTGGGTCTTCTGCTTCCGGGTGCCCGGAAGGCTGTCAAACGCGCCGCCCTTGATGAGATTTTCAAGGCTTCGCTTGTTAATCTCCCCGTTGTTCATGCGGCGCACAAAATCGGTGAGGGTCCGGAAGGGACCTCCCAGCTCGCGCTCCTTGACGATGGCGTCAATCACCTGCGAACCGAGTCCGCGGATTGCGGACAGACCGTAGCGAATCGCCTTCACGCCGTCAGCCGTGCGGCCGACGCTGAATGCGGAATATCCCTCATTGATGTCCGGCGGCAGCAACGGAATCTTCATGGACCGCAGGTTTGCAATGTATCCTGCAACCTTGTCGCCGTTCTCGATCACGGACGTCATCAGGGCAGCCATAAACTCCGCCGGATAGTATTGTTTCAGGTATGCCGTGCGATACGCAACAACCGCGTAGCAGGCGGCATGCGACTTGTTGAAGGCGTATTTGGCGAAATCGGTCATCTCGTCAAAGATGCGGTTTGCCACCGCTTCGGAGATTCCGTTCGCAAGGCAGCCGGGAACTCCCGCCTCAGGGTTGCCGTACACAAAATACTGCCGCTCCTTGGCCATCACCTCTGCCTTTTTCTTACTCATGGCGCGGCGCACCAGGTCGCTTCGGCCGTAGCTGTATCCGGCGAGGTCACGCACGATCTGCATAACCTGCTCCTGGTACACGATGCAGCCGTAGGTAGGCTCCAGAATGGGCCGCAACTGCTCGCACTCGTAGGTGATATGCTCCTGATCGTTCTTGCCCTCGATGTACTTCGGAATGAAATCCATGGGACCCGGGCGATAGAGGCTGATGCCGGCGATAACATCCTCAAGGCACTGCGGCTTCAGCTTCTTCATGAAGGCTTTCATTCCCGCACTTTCCAACTGGAAGATGCCCTCGGTCTTGCCGGAGGCGAGAAGCTCATACACTTTCGGGTCATCGTAGGATACCGCATCGATGGCAAATGCAGGATTTTCCTTCCGGGCCATCTCCTCCGCATCCTTGATCACCGTGAGGGTGCGAAGCCCCAGGAAATCCATCTTGAGAAGTCCGAGCTCCTCAAGGGTCGTCATGGTATATTGCGTCGTGATGGTGCCGTCGGCCGAGCGCGACAGCGGAACGTACTCATCCGCCGGCGCCGGTGCGATAACCACGCCCGCCGCATGAATGGAGGAATGCCTCGGGAGGCCCTCCAGTTTCTTGGCAAAATCAATCAACCGCCCGATCTCAGGGTCGGTCTTCACAAGCTCCGCCAGCTCCTTGTTGACTTCCAGAGCCTTGGCGATGTTCATTCCGAGCTCCATGGGAACCATCTTCGCAACGACGTCCACCCGCGCATACGGAAGGTCCATGGCACGACCGACGTCGCGGATGACACCGCGGGCCTGCAGCGTACCGAAGGTTACAATCTGTACCACGTGGTCCTCACCGTAGTGGCGCACCACGTAGTCGATGACTTCCTGGCGGCGCTCATAGCAGAAGTCCACGTCGATATCGGGCATGGTCTGCCGCTCGGGGTTTAAGAAACGCTCGAAAATCAAGGAATACCGGATGGGATCGATGTCCGTAATCTTCAGGGAATACGCAACGATGCTGCCGGCGCCGCTGCCGCGGCCGGGGCCCACAGGGATGTCGTGTTCCTTGGCGTAGCGGATGAAGTCCCAAACGATCAAAAAGTAATCGACGAAGCCCATGTCATGGATGGTCGTGAGCTCGTACGTAAGTCTTTCCTCGTGGTCGGCATAGTTGTCCGGGTAGCGCTCCTTAAGACCGTCCCGGCACAATTTCTCGAGGTACTCGTAGGAGGTAAAGCCCTCCGGAACCTCAAACACGGGCAGCTTGTAGTGCCCGAACTCAATCTCCACATGGCAGCGGTCGGAAATCTTCTTCGTGTTCGCAACCGCCTCGGGGGCATAGGAAAACAGCTCGGCCATCTCCTCGGGCGAGCGCATGTAGAACTGCCCCGGCTCATAGCGCATGCGGTCCTCGTCCTCAAGCTTCGCCTGGGTCTGGATGCACAACAGCGCATCGTGGGCCTCCCAGTCCTCCGCACGCACGTAGTGAATATCGTTGGTGCACACCAACGGAATGCCCGTCTCCTTGTTCATGCGCAAAAGCGCCTGGTTGACCGTCTTCTGCTCCGGAATGCCGTGGTCCTGCAGCTCGAGGAAGAAGTTGCCCTCCCCGAAGATCGCCTGCATCCGCTTCGCACTGGTAACCGCATCATCGTAAAATCCCATCCGCAGTAGCGTCGGGACCTCTCCCGCAAGGCACGCAGAGAGCGCGATGATACCCTCATGGTACTGCTCCATGAGCTCGTAGTCGATACGCGGCTTATAGTAAAAACCGTCCACAAATCCCTTGGAAACCAGCTTCATCAGGTTGTGGTAACCGGTGTTGTTCTCCGCCAGAAGCACCAGATGATAGTACCGCTTGTCGCCGTAGGCGCCGACTTTGTCAAACCGCGACCCCTGGGCCACATACACCTCGCAGCCGATGATGGGCTTGATGCCCTCCGCAAGGCAGGCGCGATAGAAATCAATCGCACCGTACATGACGCCGTGGTCCGTGATCGCCAGCGCATCCATGCCGAGCTCTTTCGCCCGGTGAACCATGTCCTTAATCTTGCCGGAGCCGTCCAGCAGACTGTACTCCGTATGCACATGCAGATGTGTAAAATCCACGACGACCCCTCCTCTCCGGTGCAGATGCCCACACAGAGTCATTATAACATTTTGCGCGTGGAGAATCAAGATTCACCACGCGCTGAATTTCGAGCTGTATTCGTGTTTTAGAAAAGCTGTCTTGAAACCGTTCTAAGCTGTTTTCAAGCGGAAATCAAACAGAAAACTTCTTGCGTATCTCCTCAAGCACCGAAAGCGCCTGCGTCGTCATATAGACCTCGTCCTTCGTGTCCTTTGCGCGTTGTCTGCAGCCGCCGCGCAATTTCAGATTTTCCGGTTCTCCGTCAACGGTAGTTGTTTTCGTATTCCCGGTTGCTCAAAATATTTCCGTCGGAATACGTCTCCTGTGCCCGAACCGGATTTCCGTGCTCGTCATACTCAATGGTTGAAGTACTTGCAATCGAGCCCATCACGGAAACATTTCTCTTGATTACCTTCTTCGGCGCTCCGTTTTCGTAAAATTCTGTTTCCAAAGCGACCTTCTTCGTTCCGTCAATCATCGTCATGTGGTAGTATTCCGCGAGTTTATAATACCGTCCGTTTTCAAAGGTAATCTTCGAAAGACCGGCGGAAGAATAAACCGAAAACATTTCCGAACCGGTCACCACCGGCTCCTTGCGGAAACACCCCTCCCAGCACAGCTCGGATTTGCCTGAGCTGAGGTCATAGTAGCGGTCCCGTCTCACAGCAACGCCTGGGCAGGCATCCTGTCCGACCCACTCCGACAGCCGCTCAACAGGGTGCCCCGGATTGGCCTTGGACTCATATTCGCTTTTCTCAATTCTTCCCTTGTCATCGTACCGATAGGTTCCGATAAGATTGCCCGAGGCATCGTAGGTGCGCTCCTCCGAGCAAATCTTCGAATCCCCGGTATAGAGAAACTCTTTGCTTGTATCATATTCCGGAATGAAAATATCGTAGTAGGCCATGCCTTCCCGGCGGATCAGTCTGCCCTGTTCGTCATAGAACTCCGTGTAATTCGGCACAAGAGAATCTTCACCCCAGCAATACCATGTCACTTTCCGGGCGGCTTCATCATAATCCGCATACACGTAAGTCTGACCCGCAGGATCGGTGTACTTCTGCCCGAGGATTGCGCCGTCAAAGCCGATGGTATTTTCCAAGCGGCTGAAATCCTCATCGCCATTGTCCAGGCTTTCCACGCACGTAAAAACCGTTGTGTCCTTGTAATAGGTGTACCGTCTTTCGAACACAATCGATTCCGTCGCCGGATTCCCGGCCTCGCGAATAACCGATTCCCTTGCCAAAACCACACGGCCCAGCTCGTCATACTCGAAGGTATCTTCCGTCCTGCGATTTGTACCATTCTCTTCGACGTACTCCTCCGTCATGGCGTAAAGCAGTCTTCCCTGGGAATCATAATTCCGGGTTCCGGTTTCGACCAGCTTCCGCTCTCCGTTGTCCCCGACGGAATAGGCCTTGTAGTCGTAACTGACCGGAATGTAATCCGGTGTGTCCTTCTCCGGCACGTCGGCCGCTTTCTCCTTACCGCAGGCTGCCAGAGTGAACACCATCACCGCCGCCAGAAGTACTCCGAGCGTTCTCTTTGCTACTCTTCGTCTCATTTTATCCCCCTTTACGGCTCTTCCCGAACCGTTGGCTGAATCATACCACAGCCCGCGAGGAAAACAACACTTAGTTTCCCAGTTATACAAAAAACCGGTTGAAATGACATTTCCCCGGATTTCAGTACCCCAGTTCCCGCAAAAGCGCCTCGCATCCGCGCACAATCTGGCGGTACACGCCGCCGAAATCCCCCGTGTACCACGGATCGTCAATATCCTCGGGAGTCCCGGTGAAATCCATCAACAGCTTCACCTTGCCCTCCGGGTCTCCGCCGAGGATTCTCAACATATAGCTCATATTGAGCTTCTCCATGCCGATGATATAGTCCCATTTCGAATAGTCGCCCGCGCGAAGCTGCCGCGCCCTTTTCTGTGACAATCCGAGCTCATTCTCGGGCGTCCCGATTCCGTGCTTCTTCAATTCAATCTTTGCCGGCGGATACACCCCGTTTCCGATCTCCTCCGTGGATGTGGCCGCCGACTCGATGACAAATTCACCCGCTATATACCGCTTCGCAACAATGTCTTTCAAAATAAACTCCGCCATGGGGGACCGACAAATGTTGCCCCAGCAGATAAACAGTATTCTATGCATCCTACTTCTCTTCCTGTTCCGACTCTTTTGTAAGGATACCCCACCGGGCTCACCGTCTATTCTACCATATCCGGCCGATTTTCGAAAGCGTAATCGCTGCTGCTCCCCTCCTTTCTCCTTTCCGATATTCCCTATCCATCCGAAAAACACAGGGGAATATATGGTTCACCGCCAAATGATTAATCAAGCAGGTCCAACCCGTAGGTCTTCACATCCCCATTCACTGCATCGTATATCCACTCACCGACACTTCGTTCATTCCCAAGCTTATCAAAGGCATTTGAAGAAATGATCGTATGCTGGGTATTATGGGTATTTGCGTCTTCGCCGTGGCGCCAGATATAAATGCCAACACCGGGGATGTTCGTCTGCAAACCATCTACCATTTCTTTCAGATCACGCTGGAAGTTGTCGCCGAGTTCTTTCGTCTTATCCATCTTCCCGCTGTCAATATACGACTGATACTGCATCAGCGTATCATCCCGGTAGGAGCAGTCAAAGAGTATCTTCACACTGTCGCCGCGC
>Ga0310691_10006649_pt1 | contig 12285 bp, 11 predicted proteins | sample 176DNAGHGlowgp2_FD_203887 | JGI IMG/M metagenome (GOLD analysis project Ga0310691, IMG submission 203887) | Sheep rumen microbial communities from Palmerston North, Manawatu-Wanganui, New Zealand - 1766 DNA GHGlow gp2 (v2) (version 2) | ecosystem: Host-associated > Mammals > Digestive system >... | reverse complement strand
TGAGCGTGCTTTCCTTTATGCACTACATCGGAAACATCATCGAGATGCACCGGGCTAAGAAGAATTCGGAATCCTGAATTCGGGGTTCGGAATTATCGAAGGACTCAAGAAGTTCTGAGAAATTCGAGAAAGTAATTAATAACGATTAGAGATTGATTTCGGGTCTGGGTTCACCACGACCCGATTTTTAGTTTGTATCAAGTCCTGCAAGAGTTCGCCAGTACTGCTTTGGTAATCCCTCTGCAGCCGCACGTAATCCCCATGCATGCCTTTCCACACGCCAAAGGCCACCAGTGCCACAATTCCCGCACAGGCCATGGTCACCACCAGTTCCATCAATGTGAATCCGTCTCTTCGCACCGCACAATCCTTTTCAAAGTCAAGTCGCTCCAGTATCCCGAAGTTTCGTGAACGGCCACCCACTGCAAGGGGGCTCCACCTGGAACACGTTCAAACGACAGTGACAAATCAATCCCCTGCCTCGATACCGAAACCATGGTCAAGGCCGTGTCGGCCTGGTCGCGCCTTGGCTTTACGCAGGGGGCCGGCTTTGCCACATTCTCTTCCATCAGGGCCACCGCCTCCAAGAGGGCGTGTCCCTTTTTGGACTCCCTCTCCTTTATCTGCGAAAAACTGACAATGGTGTGTCCGATTCCCATGGCTCCGATAGAAAGCACCACCACGGCCACCATGACTTCCATCAAGGTAAAGCCCCGTCTCATAGGCGCCCCCAGATTTTGCGTTTGCCCTCTATAAAGGCGGGGAAGAGAATCCCGCCAGGATCATCCTCAGAGTTCTGCGCAGTGTCATTCTCGTCACTTTCGGACCAGGTTGCCACTATAGCCGTCGGAAACAGACTCCGGGCACGGTCTTGCATCCGAAAACTTGAAGCAAGAACCACCCCCCGAAAACACGCATCCCCTTCGGCACGAAAACCACCTCGAGTGAAGAGCTCCAGGTACCCGACAGACATTTCTCCCTGAAACACGACATCACCCAAGGAATATAACCGGAGCGTATCGAAATGAGCCTGTCCGCGAATAAGGACAGAACCTTCCACCCAGAAGCTAGCCGAACGAACGCTATCGGAAAAATTCATCTCGAGATCGCCCTGATGAATAGCGCCCGACATAAACTGTTCGGCCTGAAAATAACGCTTGTTTCCGTACAGGTCTTTTTCCGCCGTCATCTCCTGCAGCCGCTTTTCCAAATCGGCCCTGTAGGCGGACATCCCGTTTGACCAGTCCCAAAAAGAAACGTCGTGGGGTTCCGTTCCCGCCACAAAGCAAAGCTCCCCCACGCCCGGCGCCTTGCCGGAACTGTCCACGACAGCAGAAGCGCAAATCTTTTCCCAAGGGCCGAAGGGTTCCGCCTGCACGGGAGGCAGCTCCGGATAATACCCCGACGGAAACCCCTGCAAATGGAGCAGCACGGCGGATTCCGCCTTGTAGAAATTCTCGAAATCCGACTTGAACCGGGCATACACCGGATTCATGTGCCCCGCCGATTTCAGCAGGGTGGTAAAGAGCAAGGTCAGACTCAGCAGCAGAACCGCCACAAGGGGCAGCACGAACCCGCGAGAACTAGGGCGCACCATTGAGCACCTCCCATTCCCGACCACCGCATTCCAGCACCACCCGGTCCCGGAGCACGGATTTCACCCGATACGACTCCAGGGAATCCCCCGCCCTTTTCACGACCCACGTGCCGGCGAACATACCCGAAAACAGCCTGTCCCCTACGATTCCCTGAACGGAAATAGACGGCCTTGGGCACTCGGTAGCCGCCTCTCTGGCTTTCGGGCGCGAGCTTTTTGCAGTTTTTTGGATACGGGGTTCTTTTGACATGGGCCCTGTCGCGGGTGTGGATAGCACAGGGGCCTCCGGACCAGGCATCGTCACACCGCCGGCATCAAGATTTTCCCGCACAAGGATTCCCGCAAACATCATCAGGAAAAATAGAATTAAAGAAAGTCCCGCCGCCCTCCCCCGCTTCCTGGATTCAAGATGCAGGCCCTTCCAGAACGGATCCTTTGCGGCTTTTCCAAGCTGTACCACCCATACCGCCGCAGGGTCGTCGAAGTCCACTTCCAGGAATTCCAACTCGCCTTGCCGGAAATTTTCCGCTTTCGAGAACAGCGGGTCCTGCCGCAAGAATTCGTCCATCCGCGCAAGCCGATCTAACGCAAGTTCTTTTCCGCGGGCTCCCCCGTAGCCCCGTTCTTCGGACCAGTGACAAAGCCTGCCTTCGTAAAAGACCAGTACGAACAAGATGCCGTTCACGATAGCGGCATAGCGAAAGTTCTCGTAGCTTTCCCAGGATTCCATCTGGGCGTCGGCCCTGGCGTACAGGAACAGGGAACGAGGCAGGGCCCGCCTCCCCCGCCAACAACGCTTGCCGAAACCTTTTTCGCCGTCGCTTGACCCAGGCGACCCGAGGATTACCAGGTATCGGTGCCTGCGGCCCTCCGGCGAATTGAAGGACACCATCTTCCAGAATTTTGGAATACCTTCCACTTCCGGAAAATCCCTTCGGAAATATTCCAGCAGATTTTCGGGGGCAAGACTTTCTTCAAATCCCGTCACCAGCTCCCAGGTGCAAATCCGGGCGTCAACGCCCTGAACGCGGGCCATCAGAACTTCACCTCCGGAGTGATAAAGATGGCAAGTTCGCTTTCCTCCTCTTCTTCACTCTCGTAACTGAACAGCCTGCCGATGAACGGGATGCTCCCCAGGAAGGGTACGGCCGTGCGCACCTCGGTCTTGTTCTTGCGCACCAGTCCCCCGAGGCATAGGGTTTCCCCGTTTTTCAAGAGCACCATCGTTTTTAAGTTCCGGGTGCTGATGTCCCGCGGGCCGTCACCGGAGCTGCGTCCCGCCGTCTTGATTTCGGGAGCCACGTCCAGAGTGATCACGCCCTCCCGGGTTACCGACGGCGTAAGCTCCAAAGAAATGCCGTCGTTGAAGGAGCGGTAATCCGTAATGGGGTAACCTTCGGCGCTGACCTGGCTCACCAGGTAATAGACCGTATTGGTCACGTTCAGCTCCGCCTTGTTGCCGTTCAAGGTGGTAAGCCGCGGGCGGGCAAGGACCTTCGCCTGGTTATTTTCCTCCATGGAGGCAAGCTCCAACTCGAATCGGTCCGGCAAGATGCCGATTTTACCGACAGCCCCCTTGCCAGAAGCATCCTTTCCCAAAAAGTCCAGGAAACCTTTCAGTCCCAAATCGCCCTCCTTGGTGCGGCGGCCAGAGCCTCCCCGTAGCCCGATTTCAAAAGCGCTCCCCTTCCGGAATTCCACAATCACGCAGGAGAGCGTCACCTGCATCAGGGGAACGTCAATCTTTTGCAAGAGGGTTTCCGCCGATTCAATCCGGTCCGTCGCTCCCGAAAGCAGCACGGCGTTCTGCTCCTTCACTTCCGAAACCGTCATCTCGTTTCCAGAGAAAATCTTTCCCAGCTGTTGCAGGGCGTGTTCGCCAGAGACGTGTTTCAGCGGGTAAAGCTTCGTCACCGAAAGGGGATTCCGGTTTCCTCCCTCCGATACAGACAGCGTATTGGAATCCAGCCGGAAGGTGTATCGGCTCCCCCGGAACAGGGCCTCCAAAAAATCCTGGAGCCTTACGTTTGTAAAATCCAGGCGGACTTTTTCCTCCAGGTTCCCGTACATGGCAAGGTTCAACTCCGCAAGGGCGGCAAGCTCCTTCACGGCCTCCCCTACGGGGACGCCGTCCAGATGGGCTTCGTAGAGCGAGTCCTCTTTCCAGATTCGTGCAGGCGATTCCGGTTGTGCGCCCGCGGCCTCCCTGCGGTCCCCCGCCTGCACCATCCGGACCATCAGGCAGCCGTTCTTCTTTTCTACAGCAAAGCCGTTGATTTCTAGCAGGGAGCGAAACGCTCGCTCCGCAGGCAGACTGCGGATACTTCCGGAGAGCCGTCCCTGCACATCCGGCTTCCACAAGATGTTCAGCCCTGTAGTGGCGCTGAACTCTTCCAGAAATTCAAGAACGTCCTTGTCCTGCACCTGGACCGACACCAGGGAATCCTGCAGGCGGATGTCGCTTTTCCCGCGAAGCTTTCGGGGCTCTATTACCAGCAGGTTCTCCTTCTGGACCAGTTCCAGCCCGTTGGATTCGCACAGGGCGGACAAGCCCTCCAAAAGGGAAACCCCTTCCAGATGGAATGTGACCCGACGGTCCACGCCGGCATCCACCATCACGGGAACATCGTAGGCCAGCGACAAAGAACGGGCCACTTCTTGCACGGGAGTGTCCACAAAATCAAGGGTTACAGCGCCCGACGCAAGGGCGGCCAACAAAAGAACTAGGGGGAAAAGGGCACGCACCGCAAGACCTCCATGAAAGACATATTCAAAAGAGATTCCTGCGGAATCCGCCAAAGAACGCTGCTAAAGGGACCCTTTAGGCATTCCGCGGGGTAAAATACAAAAAAAGAATTCCCCGAGACTAGCCCGGGGAAGTAAAAAAATGACAATCCGAATAAAATTACATCCAGCCGCGCTCGGACGTGCCGGTAATACCGCGAATCTTCAGTTCGAAGTCATCCCTGTTGGTAGCCGCATTCAGGGCCACATCCAGAGAAATCTTTTCTTCGTTGTAGAGTTCCAGCAGGGACTGGTCGAAGGTCTGGCTATGGTACTGCATGTGGCCTTCGGCAATGGCCGTTTCCACCATAGGAAGCTTGTCCTTGTCCTTGATGTATTCCTTGATGGCCGCCGTATTCACCAAAATTTCGGCAGCAGGCACGCGGCCCTTGCCGTCCTTGGTGGGCAACAGGCGGAGCGAAATAATGCCAGCCAGAACTTCTGCCAGCAGCAAGCGGATTTCGTCGTGCTGGTGGGGCGGGTACATGGAAAGCACACGCTGGATCGTTTCGGTAGCGTTGGTGGTATGGATGGTGGCGAACACCATGTGACCCGTATCCGCTGCCGTAAGCGCAATGGCCATAGTCTCCAAGTCACGAATTTCACCCACCAGAAGCACATCCGGGTCCTGACGAAGCGCCGCACGCAAGGCGTTCGCGTAAGAAAGGGTATCCACGCCAAGCTCACGCTGAGAGATAATGGCCTTGTTGTCGTTGTACAGGTATTCGATAGGGTCTTCTACCGTAATAATGTTCACCGACTCGTTCTGGTTGATGTAATCCAGCATAGAGGCCAAGGTCGTAGACTTACCGGAACCCGTCGTTCCTGTCACCAGAATAAGGCCACGGCGGGTCAAGGCCAGGTCCTTCACCACCTCGGGGAGTCCCAACTCTTCGAAAGGCGGAATCTTCGCCTTGATGTGACGAATCACCACGGCAATGGTGCCGCGCTGACGGAACACGTTCACACGGAAACGGCCCATGTCGCGGGCGCCCACGGCAAAGTCGCATTCCTTGTTGGTTTCAAAGCGCTGTTTCTGGTCCCGGTTCATGATATCGTCCAAGAAGGAATCCATCATGGCGGGGTCGATGCGGGTATCAAAAATTTTTACCAGGGAGCCGTTGATGCGGAAAATAGGAGGAGTTCCGACGCGAATGTGCAAGTCAGAAGCCTTGCTCTTTACCATTTCGCGAAGTAACTGCTCAATCCTTAAATCAGCCATCTACTAGCCTCCAAACTTTTCATTGTAAATCTTGCGAACCTGTTCCAGGCGATTCTGAATTTCCTTGTTCTCGGGTTCCTTCTTGGCCAAGTCCTGGTAGATTTCCAGAGCCTTGTCGCAGATTCCCTGTTCCAAGTAGATTTCAGCCATGGTACGGGTATTCTGGCTTGCTTCCAGATCAGCATTGACACTGTCCAGAGAGGCCGAAGGATCCTTCACAAGGCCTGCAGAGACTTCGTCATCGGAATCGCCAGACATCAAGAAGTCAACGCCCTTGTTCGAAGGCTTTTCGACCGGAAGGTCATCATCATCGCTTTCAAAAAGACCCTTGAAGGCGCCCGAAACTTCAGATTCCAAATTGTCGAAATCCGTTTTCGGAGTGGCAGCTTCGGCCTGAGGCGCGGCAGGCTTTTCTTCAACAGGAACGTCTGCCGCCACGTCGTCGCTTTCTCCGAACAAACTATCGAAGGACTTGTCCAGTCCTTCTTCCAGGGATTCTGTCGAGATGTTCTTTTCTTCGACAGCCGCACCAGTACTTTCTTCTTCGCTACCGAACAGGCTATCGAAGGCACCGCCCATCTCCTTCTCGAAATCGCTTGCATTCTGAGAGAAAGATTCTGCACTAGTGGCGGGTTCAACGGCAGGCTCTTCGGCAGGTACTTCTGCGACCGGTTCTGTAGCAGGCAGCTCTTCCGCAGTCGCGGTTTCACCGCCAACGGCAAGGTCTTCTTGCGGCAGGTCGTCGTCGCTTCCGAAAATGGAACTGAAAGCATTGTCTACACTGCTTTCCACTTCCTTGGTTTCTTCGGCAGCAGGTCCTGCGGCAACCTCTGCAGGAGCATCTTCAACGGCAGGAGTTTCTTCAACCGGAGCACTAACGTCGGCAGACTTCTGGAAAAGACCGGACTCTTCGGGCAAGTCCTCGTCGGCGCCAAAGAGTGAATCAAAGGCTCCGCCAACACTGTCAGAGGATTCTTCCTTGGCCGGTTCTGCCTCCGCAGACTTTTCAAACAGGGAATCTCCCGATGCAGGAGCCTCTTCAGCAGGCGTTTCTTCAGTCGTAGTCTCAGCAGATTTCTGGAACGGAGACCAGTCACTTGCGTCTACAGGAGTATCGTCAAGATTCAAGGAGTCATCACCTGCAAGCGACAGCTCGTCTGCAGCAGGTTCAACCGTTTCAGCCGCCGCAGGAGCATCTCCCGTCAAGTTCATCGATTCGTCTGCAGACTTCTGGAATGCGACCGGTTCTTCAGGCAGTTCGTCTTCACCAAAGATGTCGCCGAAGGCATCGTCGATGCTCTGGGGCTTATCTGCAGCAGGGGCAGTAGGGGCTGCTTCTGCCGCTGCCGGTTCAACTTCGGCAGGGTGTTCCACCTCTGCGGACTTCTGGAATGCGGCAGGCTCTTCGGGCAGTTCGTCTTCACCAAAGATATCGCCGAAGGCATCGTCGATGCTCTGGGGTTTGTCTGCCGCAGGGGCTGCGGTCGCAGAAGGTTCTTCGGGCAGTTCGTCTTCGCCAAAGATGGAGCCGAAAGCATCATCCACGCTCTGAGGTTTATCTTCGGGAGCTGGAGTGCTGAACACCTTGTTTGCGTTTTCCGCTGCCGCAGGTTCGTCGTCGATACCAGCCGAAAGGTTCAGATTGGAGAATGGAGACGCAGGAGCAGCCGGTTCTTCGGGTTCCAAATCGTCATCCACACCGAAGAAGTTGGACATGGCGGAATTCACATCGCCACCAGAGATGTCGTCATCGGCAGGGAACACTTCCGGAGCCGACGGTTCTTCCGCATTGATGGTCTCCATCGCAGAATCCAAAGACGCCTGCAAGCTATCCATGGCGGCCTCGTCGCCACCGTCCGAATCGGGAATCAGAGCAGAAAGAGCGGCAAACGGATCATCGGCATTGCTTGCCTCTGCGGCCAGAGATTCAAACGCCGTTGTTTCAGGAGCGGCAGAATCAGCAGAATCCGGCGTTTCCCCCGCTGGCTCCTGGTTCACAAATTCAAAGCCACTGCCAAACTTGGGTCCCTTTTCCTCAACCGGAGAAGCACTCTCAGGCGATTTTTCCAAGAACGGAGCGTCGTCGCCCATAGAAAATTCCATAGCTGAACCGGCATCCGCCGTTTCCAGTCCAGGCATGGACAGGTCCATCTCGCCCAGTTCTGCGCCCGCTGCAGCGGCAGTCGCAGCAGCCACAACATCGTACTCGTCTTTCCAGAACTGGTCCAAGGGGTCCATATCATGAACTTTTCGGTAGCACTGGTTACGCTCACTGACCTTCTCCAGTTTGTCATAGGCATCACCCATGCGTTTCTGGGCCGACAGGCAGAAGGGGTCCATCTTGAGGACCTTGGCGCATTCTTCAACACAAGCCTCGTAATCTTCCTTCTCAAAGAGAATCTTCGTGCGGACAAGATGAGCGGCCAAGTCACTCGGATACAACGTCAAGCCGCCGTCAATGCGCTCCAAGGAGGTCTCCAGGTCACCGGCTTCCCTCTCAAGATCGGCAAGCCAGGCAAAGGCCTGAGTATTCACCTTCTTTTTACCGATGGTCTTTCTTAAAGAATCCAGCGTTACCGTCATTTTTCCTCCAATGAGAGCGAAATCGCCTCGTCGGCCAACAAAACAGGAATGCCCTCACGAACAGGGTACAACCGTTTCTTGTCCTCTGTGACTAAAGCTTCTGTCAAGGTCTCAGTCACCTTCTCTCCGCCAGCATTCTTTACAGAACCTGCAGAAATGGCTCCGTTCAACGCAGAGAGAAGGGCTTCATCCGCCATACCGAGTTTACCCCTAGTTTCGGGGCAACAGAGAATATCTAAAAGGGCTCGATCAAACATAACACCTTAAAAATCAACAACTTACACAAGAGTAAAAATAACTCTATTTTGGTAAAAACAGAAAAAAAATGCTGATTTTAATGCAAATATTTAAGGTTAATCAGGGCAAAATTGCCGTTTTTGCCGTTTCCGATGAGCAAATAGACCCTCAAGCCGAGCTTATCGAGCCAATTTATGTCAAAATCCTCGCGATAACCCGAGAAATTGGACACCACCAACAGTTCACGACAACCCGTGCGGTTGCAGATGGATTCCATGTCCGAAAGGGGGCCGAGCAGGTGCTTGCGGTTCTCTTCACTGATGTTTTGGGGTTCGGAACTCACGCAGCCGAGAATCTCGATGCCGGGAATCACGTTGTAGCTGTCAAACCAGTTATTGAGAGAATCTTCGCGACCGCCGAGCAAAATGGAGCGGTGGCGTTTTTTGGCAAAGATGCGGTAGAAATAGTTTATCCAAAATGCGATACGGCGCCAAGCCAGGAGCGCAAGAGGGATAAAGAGGCAAGAACACACGGCAAAAAGGGCAAGACCGGGGAAATACGGCAAGCCATCTACGGCATCGCCAATAGACGGTCGCTGCGTATGATAAGCAAAAGTCTCATAACCCGCGATTGCCAAGATATTCAGCGGTACTAAATAGCGTAGGAACTTCTCCCCCTTGAGGCTCGATTCCGTATATTCCCCGCGAAAAACGAGGAACACCATATTCACAACAGCGACAATGCCAACAAGCCACAAGTCCATGAACTCTGAAAAACTCCAATTACAGCGGGACGCAACGGAATCTATTCCACCACAATCCCCCATACCAACAGAATTCAACTCAAAACAGCAACCACCGGCATCATGGCATTCCATGCCCAGGCAAACCAACGCCCACAGCGCAATCACGCCCAAGTCGAGGAACATCTTCCAGAACTTCGGAATCAAGCGCGAGAACATGCCCACGAAGGCCGCAAACATGATACCGAACGACACGAGGAAATTCGGAACAAAGTAAAGGTCCTTGTGCTTACGCACAAAGATAAGCATCGCCTTGTAGAAATCCAGGTAGGAATCCCAGCGGCGGGTACGGCAGCTCTGGCCCTTGAAATGCAGAATATTCGTCGAAGGCGTGTAGTAGTTCTTGCAGCCGGCAACTTTAGCCCTGAAACACAGGTCCAAATCCTCGCCGTACATAAAGAAGTCTTCGTCGAAACCGCCCAGCTTTTCGTACAGGTCGCGACGCATGCAGAAGAACGAGCCACTGATGGCATCGACCTCGGTCACTTCGTCCGGGTCGGCATACGTCATGTTGTAGCTTGCAAGGGTCTTGTTCTTCGGAAAGAGGGCGGCAAGGCCAATCGTCTTGGAAACAGCGGAGACAATCGTCGGGAACGAACGGCGGCAAGCCCACTGGAGCGAGCCATCCTCGTTCAGGATGCGGCAACCCACCGTTCCCGATTCGGGGTGTTCTTCCATGAAGTCGAGCACCTTGGTAAAGGAATCGTGGGAGACAACCGTATCGGGGTTTATAAAGAACAAGTACGGCTTGGTCGCCTGTTTTTCGGCGAGGTTACAGCCCTTTCCAAAGCCCAAGTTTTCCTTGGAATCAATCCAAAGGACTTCCGGAAAAAATTTTTTTATTTCGGGAAGAATGGGCTCCGAGGACCCATTGTCCAAAACAATAATCTGCGAGTCCACTCCTTCACACGCATCACGCACCGACTTCAAGCATGCCGGCAAAAAGTCGCAAGAATTGTAGGCAACGATGATGACAGAACAGGAGTGCATGAGATAGTTATCAGTTTTCATTTGTGAGTACTGCGAATTTCAAGAAGCAACATTCAAAAAACACACAGCTCATACGCGGTACTCAAAACTCATTAGGCGAGTCCGAACCTTAGTTTTAAAACGAGGAAGAACGCCTCGGAAATGATACCGCCGCTCATCTTGGAGGTCCCGCGGGTGCGGTCCGTAAACACGATGGGGATTTCCTTAACCCGAAGGCCCTTTTTCCAGATCTTGAAGGTTGTCTCAATCTGGAAACAGTAACCATCACTCTTCATCTTGTCAAGGTTCAGTGCCTGCAGGGCCTCGCGACGGAAACACTTGAAGCCTCCGGTGGCATCGCTTACCGGAAGCCTGGTCACAAGTCTGGTATAAACATTGGCGCCATAGCTCAAGATAAGACGGCGCAGGTCCCAATTTACTACGCTGATACGGCGGTCCTGGTAACGGCTACCCAAAACCAGGTCGGCCTCTTCGGCTGTTTCCAAAAAACGGGTCAAGTCCGCAGGAGAATGGCTAAAGTCCGCATCCATTTCAAAGACGCGTTCATAGTCCCTTTCCAAGGCCCACTTAAAGCCCGTCACGTAAGCAGAACCGAGGCCCATCTTGCCCTTGCGACGAATCAAATGGACTCGCGGGTTCTTTTCCGATTCCGCCTGCACCAGGTCACCCGTACCATCAGGGCTCCCGTCGTCCACCACCAGAATTTCCAGACAGGGATTCTGCTCCAGAATGGCCGGCATAATGAGAAGGATGTTTTCCTTCTCATTATAGGTGGGAATGATGACCAGACTTTTCGGATAAGACATAAATTCCTCTACATTCGCTTACAATCTACAAAATCAATCTTCGCCGAGAGTGTCGGCAATGGGGAAAGTCTGCTTGCGGTGGCCGTTTACCATCTCTCCAAGGAGCCCCAAGGAGAAGAACTGAACGCTCATGACCAGGGAAAACCCGCCTGCAAGGAGAAGCGGACGAACATGGAGCGCTCCCGTCTGGAGCCATTCATAGCCAAAGTAGCCACAAATGCCCAGGCCCACCAGCATAAACAAGAGACCAATCAGGCCAAAGAAATGGAGAGGCTTGGTGGAGAAGCTCCGCATGAACATCAGGGACACCAGGTCGAGAAATCCGGACACCAGGCGGGAAATACCGTACTTGGACACCCCATGGACGCGGGCCCTGTGAGCCACGGGCATTTCGGTAATGCGGAATCCCTGCCACTTGGCCATAACGGGAATAAATCGGTGGTAATCACCATAAAGTTCAATATAGCGCACCACGGAACGGCGGTAGGCCTTGATTCCGCAGTTAAAGTCGTGAAGGCGCTTGCCGCAGACCATGGAAACGGTCAAGTTGAAAAGCTTGGAAGGCCAGGTCTTGTGCCAAGGGTCCAGACGACGAATTTTCCAGCCAGATACCAGGTCGTAGCCTTCGTCCAAAATCTTAATCATCTTGGGGATTTCCAGGGGGTCGTCCTGCAGGTCGCCATCCAGGGTGGCCACATAGTTGCCCTTGGCCTTCGAAAAGCCCAAGGCAAGAGCATCGGCCTTGCCGCAGTTGAACTGGAAGCGGAACCCGCGAATAAAGGGATATTCCTTGGAAAGGCTTTCTACAACATCCCAGGTGTTATCCCTGCTGCCGTCATCGATGATGATGACTTCGTAACTGAAACCCGTAGGCTCTATGGCGGCTACGATTTCCTTGAGCAGTTCCGGAAGGTTTTCGCTTTCTTCCTTGACCGGGATGACCATCGACAAATCCATCATGACCTCGATTTACTGAGCCATCGCTACTGTAGGAGTGGAATCAGAAGTTTCAACGGTAGAATCCGTCTCGGGCAGAGGTTCTTCCACCTGCAAGGGTTCATCCGGCATAGCCGAAATCTGCTGCAGGCTCATGGCAAGTCTAGCCTTGCCCCCTTCTTCGTAATCGGGAATAGCAGCGATACCCTTGCTCAAGACATTCAAGGCTTCCTGTTTCATGCCGGCGGCCTCAAACACGAAAGCGGCCGCCCAGTAGCAACGCCATTCCTTGGGGAACTGGCGTATACCCAATTCCAGGTACTTGGTA
>Ga0310691_10006647_pt1 | contig 12287 bp, 11 predicted proteins | sample 176DNAGHGlowgp2_FD_203887 | JGI IMG/M metagenome (GOLD analysis project Ga0310691, IMG submission 203887) | Sheep rumen microbial communities from Palmerston North, Manawatu-Wanganui, New Zealand - 1766 DNA GHGlow gp2 (v2) (version 2) | ecosystem: Host-associated > Mammals > Digestive system >... | reverse complement strand
TAAGCTTATATTTTTCATCCAATGTATATTCCATAGTTTCACCTAATTTAAATAATTTCTTAACATTTCAATTTTATCTTTATCGATTGAATAATGAACCCATTTCCAATCTTTTCTAGCAACTACCAATTCACTATCAGTTAATATTTTCATATGATGAGACAAGGTTGATTGATTACATTCTACTTTTTCTAATAATTTACAAGCACATAATTCTTTAGCATTAATTAATTCTTTCAAAATGAATAATCTCGTTTCGTCCCCAATTGCTTTGAACATATTTGCATACTTCTTTAAATCCATAATTAGCACCTCTCATATCGATATACATCAATATTATACATTCTCACATCGATGTTTGTCAATATGAATTCAAACAAAGAAAAAAGGCTTAATACTAAATTGTATTAAACCTACTTGTTCTATAATGGAGGCCCCGACCGGATTTGAACCAGCGATCAGGCAGTTGCAGTGCCGTGCCTTACCACTTGGCTACAGGGCCACATATGAACAAAATTATTATACCAAACTGAATATATGTTGTCAATTAAAATTTGATTTCTTTTGAATTGATTTTTTTAATTTTTTTCTTGATAATAGAATTATATAATACTATAATATTTGTGTTATATATAATACTATTATATTTATATATTTTAATTAAAGTTTTGTAGAGGTGACATAATGAAAATTGCTTTTGATAATGATAAATATTTGAAATTACAATCAGAAAATATTTTAAAAAGAGTTTCTTCTTTTGGTGATAAATTATACCTAGAATTTGGTGGTAAACTTTTTGATGATTACCATGCTTCTAGAGTATTACCTGGTTTCTTACCTGATAGTAAATTAAGAATGCTATTAACTTTAAAAGAAAAGGTTGAAGTTGTAATTGCAATTAATGCTCATGATATTCAAAAGAATAAAATTAGATCAGATTTAGGTATCCCATATCAATCTGAGGTATTGAGATTAATCGATGCCTTTAGAGCATCAGGATTATATGTTGGTTCTGTTTGTATCACTCAATATCAAGCAGTTCCTCAAGTAGAATCTTTTAAGGATAGATTAAATAATTTAGGAATCAAAACATATCTTCATTATGAAATTTCCGGATATCCTCATGATGTAAATAATATCATTAGTGAAAATGGCTTTGGTAAGAATGAATATATTGAAACAACAAGACCTATCGTTGTAGTTACAGCACCAGGACCTGGTTCTGGAAAAATGGCTACTTGTCTTTCTCAACTATATCATGAAAATAAGCGTGGTATTAAAGCTGGTTATGCTAAATATGAAACATTCCCTATTTGGAATATTCCTCTAAAGCATCCAGTAAATCTTGCTTATGAAGCTGCAACTGCTGATTTAAATGATGTTAATATGATTGATCCATATCATCTTGAAGCTTATAATATTCAAACAGTAAATTACAATAGAGATGTTGAAATATTTCCTGTTTTAAAATCAATGTTTGAAGCAATTTATGGTTCTTCTCCTTATAAATCACCTACTGACATGGGTGTTAATATGGCAGGCTATGCTATTTGTGATGATGAAGCAGCTAAAGAAGCTTCTAAGAATGAAATTATTAGAAGATATTTAAATTCATTAGTAGATTTAAGAAATGGTAAAGTAAAGAGAGACGCTGTAGATAAAATCGGTTTATTAATGCGTCAGCTTGAAATATCTGTTGATGATAGAAAGTGTGTTAAGGCAGCACTTGATAAGAGAGATTTAACAAATACAGTTTCAATGGGACTTGAATTACCAGATGGAACTATAGTTGATGCAAAAACATCTCCTCTTCTATCAGCTCCTGCTGCATTAATTTTAAATGCTCTAAAGAAGCTTGCAGATATTAGAGATGATATCTTAATTATCTCTCCTACTATTATTGAACCTATTTCTAAAATGAAGATTAATAATTTAGGTAATCATAACCCTAGATTACATGCTGATGAAATATTAATTGCACTTGCTATTTCAGCAACAACAAATCCTCTTGCAGAAATGGCAATGTCAAAATTACATGAACTTGCTCACTGTCAAGCACACTCATCAGTAATTCTTCCACAGGTAGATGCATCAGTATTCAAAAAATTAAAAATTGATACTACTTCTGAGCCTGATTTCTATGCTCACAAGCTATATGTAAAGTAAGATTGAGTTAATTCTCAATCTTTTTTTATTTTTTTAATTACAAAGTAATTAATTTCTTCTCTTTTTACTAAAATTAGCACTCTGCACTTGCAAGTGCCAATTTTAGTGATATAATATAATTGTAGCAAGATAAAGCTACCATGAATGGAGGGATTAATTATGATGAATAATGAAAACATACAACAAGAAGAAAATGTATTAGAAAAATATGGTCGTGATGTCGTTAGTCTAGCTAGAGAGGGCAAAATTGATCCCGTTATTGGTAGAGACGAAGAAATTAGACGTATTATTAAAATACTATCAAGAAGAACAAAAAATAACCCAGTTTTAATTGGTGAACCAGGCGTTGGTAAAACTGCAATTATTGAAGGCTTAGCTCATCGTATTGTCGCAAACGATGTTCCTACTTCTTTAAAAGATAAAACTATCTTTGAGCTTGATATGGGTGCACTAATTGCTGGTGCTAAATTCCGTGGTGAATTTGAGGAAAGATTAAAAGCCGTATTAAATGAAGTTAAAAAATCTGAAGGTAAAATCATTATGTTTATCGATGAAATTCATTTAATTGTAGGTGCTGGTAAAGCTGATGGTGCCTTAGATGCTGGTAACATGCTAAAGCCAATGCTAGCTCGTGGTGAATTACATTGTATTGGCGCTACTACCCTAAAAGAATATAAAGCATATATTGAAAAGGATTCTGCCCTAGAGCGTAGATTTCAAAAGGTATTAGTTCAAGAGCCATCTGTTGAGGATACTATTTCAATACTTCGTGGAGTAAAAGAAAAATTTGAGCTTCATCATGGTGTAACTATTCAAGATAATGCAGTAGTTGCTGCTGCTACGTTATCAAACAGATATATTCAAGATAGATTCTTACCAGATAAGGCAATTGATTTAATTGATGAAGCTTGTGCTTCTTGCCGTATGGAAATTGATTCTAAACCTGCTGAATTAGATGACCTAGATCGTCATATTGCTCAACTTAAAATTGAACAAATGGCTTTAAAGAAGGAAAATGATTCTATTTCTTTAGGTAGATTAAAGGAAATCAATGATGAATTGGATAAGCTAAATAAGGAACAAAAAGATTTAAATGATAAATGGAATAAGGAAAAGATTGAAATTCAAGCCTATAAGGATATTAAAGCCGAAATGGATAAATCTAAATTCGAGCTTGATAAAGCCTTTAATGAAGGAAATTATAAAAGGGCTTCTGAGCTTCAATATTCAGTAATTCCTAATTTACAAAAGAAAATTGATGAATATCAAGCTAAATCAAAAGATGACCATCTTCTATCTGAATCAGTTACTGAGGAGGATATAGCTGAGGTTGTATCTAAATGGACAAATATTCCTATTTCTAAATTAATGCAAGGCGAAAGAGAAAAGATTTTAAATCTTTCTAATGTATTAAAACAAAGAGTAATTGGACAAGATGAGGCTGTAGATTTAATATCTAACGCAATCATTCGTCAACGTGCTGGTATTAAAGATGAAACTAAGCCAATTGGTTCATTCCTATTCTTAGGTCCTACTGGTGTTGGTAAAACTGAATTAGCTAAAGCATTAGCTGAGGCACTATTTGATTCAGAAAGCCACATTATAAGACTAGATATGTCTGAATATATGGAACAATATTCAGTATCTAAGCTAATTGGTTCTGCCCCAGGATATGTAGGATATGAGGAAGGTGGACAATTAACTGAAAAAGTAAGACGTTCTCCATATTCAATTATTCTATTTGATGAAATTGAAAAAGCACACCCTGATGTATTTAATATTTTACTTCAAATATTAGATGATGGTAGACTTACAGATTCTCAAGGTAGAACTATTGATTTTAAAAATACAATAATTATTATGACATCTAATTTAGGCTCTAATATCCTATTATCAAATGAAAAAGATAAAGATGCTGAAGTTGAAAAGCTATTAAAAATGACATTTAAGCCTGAATTCTTAAATCGTATTGATGAAATAATTAAATTCCATCCATTAACTAAGGATGTTCAATTATTAATAGTTAATAAGATGTTAAAGGAATTAAATATGAGATTAATCACTCAAGGATTAGATATCTATTTTGCTGATTCATTAAAGAAATGGATATTAGATGAATCATTCGATGAAGAATTTGGCGCTAGACCAATAGCTAGATTTATAACAAAGAATGTAGAAACATCTATTGCTACAGAAATAATATCTGGAAAATTAAAGCCACAGGTTCCATACATTTGTGATGTGGTTGATGGTAAAATTAGAATATTTACAAAATAGAAAAAATCTGTTAGGATTTGCCTAACAGATTTTTTCTATTTATCTTCTCTAAAATTATAAATAATATCTTCAATTTCTATATCTTTATCTAAATAATAATTATGGTTTTTAATCTCTTCTCCAAAGATTCCCTTTTCTACTCCAAACCAATCCTTATTTAAAGATATTTTAAATTCTAAATTAAAATTCTTAGGAAATTTTGCATCAACTACAAAATAGTCCTCTACTCTATTTAGCTTTATAGCTTTATCAACACTCCAGTTAGTAAAGTTAGTAATTAAATATAGGTCATCTGGTATAATACCTTTAACCATAACCTTAAGTCTTACATTAACCATTTCAATAACAGGTTGTTTTTCTACTTTGACAACTGGCTTTGCTTCTACCTTAGTAATTTGATTATTAGATTCAACAACATCATATGAATCATTATCAGGAATAAATCTAATATATTTTTTAATTAAGCCACATTCAACTAATTCATCGAATGTCATTTCCTTTAATTCTTCGTTATAGTCAATATATTCAGTTGCCTCAAGCTCATCTAATCCTGCATTAGATAATGCTTTTTCCATTAATCTAATAGCGTTCTTTAAATCCTTATTAGAATCAATTATTAGCTTAGTAGGATAATTTTGATAAGAAATTGTATTAGATACATCAGTAATACCAAATTTTTCATTTATCTTAGCTGGATTTAGGGCAAAATAAACTACTAAATTCTTTTTAAATCCTTTAATTATTGCTACCTTATTTTTACCATTTTGAATTCTTTCTTTATAAAAGCTAGAATAAATTTGACTATCTTTTCTTGATTTAATGACATCCATTAATGTTTGGTATGCCTCAATCATAAAGCCTCTTTCTAATATTAATTTAGCCTTTAATGACTTTGAATAAATATACTTTTCCATATTATTAGCATCTCCTCGTATCTAGTATAAAACAATTTGATAAAAAATTAAATAAATGAAAATAAAAAAAACCAAGAAATCTTGGATTTTTTCTCAATTAGAATGCTCTTACGACACCAACTATTGCTAGTACGAAGAAAATTATAAATAAAACCATAAATACAATCTTTACTGTTTTATTCCATTTAACATTATCTAGCCATATAAAGCCAGCTACACCTGCACATACAAATAAGAAAATATGGCAGATATGATTTAATGTATTTAATACACCACCTGTTACACCACATAAATTTAATAAGAAGATTGTACCTCCTAGCATTAATGATACGAATGCTACAAGTCCAACAATCCAAAATAATGTGATTTTAGTGCTGCTACTACTACTTTTAGCCATGCTTAATCTCCCCTTTCAACAACGAATTTATTATACCACATTAATGTATTTAATCATATAATAAATTATCTTTTTCTTAATACTCTCATTTTAGCACTATGTGCTCTATTATTATATTCTAATTCTTCTTCACCTGATACAATAGGATGACGAGTAATAAGCTCAAATGGAGCTTCATCCTTTATTATAATAGGTAATCCCTCAGGTATATCTAAGGTTGATCTTTCCTTAAATACTGTTTTACATATTCTATCCTCTAAAGAATGGAATGTAATTACTACTGCATATCCATCTTTATTTAGCATATCTAAGGCATCATTAATTGATACCTCAAATACTCTTAATTCATCATTTACAGCTATACGTAGGGCTTGAAACGTCTGTTTAGCAGGGTGCCCTTTCTTATTTAAGACCTTTTGAGGTAAGGCAGACTTAATTACATCCACTAGCTCAAAAGTCGTTAAAATTGGCTTATTTACTCTTGTCTTTTCAATTTGTCTTGCTATTTGTTTAGCAAATGGCTCTTCACCATATCTATTTAATATATTTAATATTTCATTAAAAGAATAATTATTAACAATTTTAGCTGCAGTTAATTCTTGATCTTGATTCATTCTCATATCAAGTGGTGCATCATAATTATAGCTAAAGCCACGCTCAGGTATGTCAAATTGGAAAGATGATACACCTAAATCATATAAAACACCATCTATTTTTTCTACGCCAAGCTTATTTAATTCTTTTTTAATATCCTTAAAATTAGCTTTAATAAAGGTATAGTTATTAGATACTTCATCTAATACCTCCTTAGCTCTAGAAAAAGCATAGTCATCTTGGTCAAAACAATATAAGTGTCCAGTAGTTAATCTTTTTAGGATTTCCTTTGAATGGCCTCCACCACCAAGGGTACAATCTACATATATACCATCTGGCTTTATATTTATATTTTCAATTGCTTCAGTTAATAATACACTTTTATGAATATACATAAATTCCTCCATAAATAGAAAATAGACACCCCAGGCGTCTATTTCTATTTTTCGTATTATAGAATTTTACTTTGCTGCTTCTTCAGCTGCTTCTTCCTTTTTTGCAACTACTTGTTTTCCCTTGTAGTAACCACAGTTAGCACAAACTCTATGAGCTAATGTTAATTCACCACATGAAGGACAAGTGATCATTCCAGGAACTGATAAAGCTAAATGAGAACGTCTCATTCTTTTCTTCATCTTTGATACTCTACGAAAAGGTACTGCCATCTTAGAACACCTCCTACAATAAATCCTTTAATGAGGCAAATGCTGGATTAATTTTTTCTTCAGGCTCATCTTCCTCTATTTCACTTTCAAATTCTTCACTTGAAGTTGTCATAGGCTTGTTGATCAAAATATTCGCAATAATTGCTTCTTTAGTATCTAGGGTAATACCTGATATTAGGAATGCATCTTCATTTGCTTCATCTGTAGAAAAAATTTCTTCTGCATCTAAATCAATTGGAAAATCAAAATGCTTTAAAGTTATTGAATCCTCTAATGTTAATGTAATCTTAATATTAAAAGATACCTTATATGTATCATCACCTCTATCATAAATGGTAGACTTGATAACACATGGACTAGATTTAACAATATCCTCTAAACCTTCAAGGTCAGATGATAAATCTAAAGTCTCTTCATAGCTATATGGCATTATATATTTTTTCAATTGAGCTAAAGTAAACCTCATAAAATCACCTCAGCATTTCAATTATACTTTTATATATATTTAAAGTCAAGAAATATTTTGGGAAATATAATTACTTCTCGTGAACTAATTTACCACTAATATGTTCTATATTAATTTTAATTAATAAAGCTCTATCCATACTTCTTTTTAATACATCTAAAGTATACTCTTCTGAAGGAAAATATTTCATACCAAATATTTTTAAATAATTATATTTTTCTTCTGCATCATCTACTATATTAGCTCTACCAAAAACAATAACACTTTTAACATAGTAGAAATATCCTTCATCATCCTTATATTCATCACCAATTATAGATAATGATATTTTATTATTTCTTTTGATTGAATCTATTTTATGTCCTTCTTTTGCACTATGGAAATAAATAGCATTACTATTTTCATCATAATAATAATTAATTGGTAATGAATATGGGTAATCATTATCACCAGATAGGGCAAGAGTTGCTCTTTTAGTCTTTTTTAATAATTCCTTACATTCATCTAATTCAAGCTGTTGTTTAATTCTTCTTAAGCTTCTAAACATATAATCTCCTATTCAAAATTTAATTCTAAATCAACTAAGCCTTCGTAAAAATTATCCTCATGTGTAACTAATATAACAGAGCCTGGGAATGAATCTATTGCCTCCCAAAGTTCAGCCTTTGATGCTATATCTAGGTGATTAGTAGGCTCGTCAAATATTAACACATTACTCTTTTTCATTGTCATTAAGGCTAGTCTTACCTTAGTTTGTTCTCCACCAGATAGCTGTACCATAGGCTTTATTGCTAAATCACCTTTAATACCTGCAGATGCTAAAACACTTCTTAGCTCTCCATCTGTTTTCAAATGATAATAATATCTTAAATAATCTATTGCGTTAACATTTGGTGCGTAATTTTCTTCTTGGGCAAAATAATTTAGATCGGCAGATGGATTCCATACATAGCTTCCATCAAGCTTTGGAATAAGTCCCATAATAGTTTTAATTATGGTAGATTTACCAACACCATTATGACCAAGTATCGCAATCTTTTGGTTTTGCTTTAACAAAAATTCTAAATTAGATAAAACAACCTTATCTTTATAGCCTACAGATAGGTTATTAAGCTTTAATACCTCTTGGCCAAGTCCCTTAGAAAATGGAAATTTTAAATGCATAGGCTCATGGTTTTTAGGCTTTTCTAATACCTGTATTCTTTCAAGCATTTTTCTTCTTGATTGAGCACGCTTTGTTGTAGTAGCTCTAACGATGTTTCTTTTAATAAAATCCTCAGTTTTCTTAATAAATGCTTGTTGATTTTGATATGCCTTTTTATAATTATCCTCTCTAATTTCTCTTTCAATTAAAAATCTATCATATGGCATATTATATCTAACTAATGTCTTATTACTTAGATTATATACAACCTCGCCTATTTCTCTTAGAAAGGCTTCATCATGGCTTATTACTACGAATTGCTTTTTAAATGATTTTAAATATGATGCTAGCCAAATAATATGTGATTCATCTAAGAAGTTTGTTGGCTCATCCATTAATAAAACATCAGGAGCTTCAAGTAATAATTTAGCTAAATAAACCTTAGCTCTTTGACCACCTGATAGTGTAGATAATTTAGTATCTAGGCCATATTCAGCAATACCTAAGCCATTAATCATATTTCCCATAGTTGAATTAATTGCGTAAAAGTTTTTCTTTTCTAATTCCTCTTGGATAGAATTAGCATAATCAAGATATTTTTCGTATTCATATTCCTTACAAGTTCCTAGCTTTTCATAATAAGAATTCATTAATGCTTCTTTTTCGTATAAAGGCTTAAATACTTCTAGAATATAATCATTAATAGAAATATCAGTTTTGACCTTTAGATGCTGATCTAAATAAGCATAGGATACATTGTTTTCCCAATTAATAGTACCTGCATCTGGTATTAAATTTTTAGCTATTAAATTCATAAATGTTGATTTACCAGCACCATTATCACCAACGATTACAATATGATCTCCATTTAATATTCTAAATGAAACATTATTAAATAATTCTTCACTTGCATATTTAAATCTTAATCCTTCAACCTCTAAAAGTCCCATATAATCACCTTTAAAAAATAAGCCTAGAAAACTAGGCTTATTATATTTTTAATTTAATTCTTCGTTATGCTTTTTAATCATTGCTACAAATTCATCAATTGAAACTGTAGTTTGTTGTTGCTCACCATATTTTCTATATGTTACTGTGTTATTCTTAACCTCATTATCACCAATAACTAATTGATATGGAATCTTCTTCATTTGTGCTTCTCTAATCTTATAGCCTAGCTTTTCATCTCTATAGTCAGCTTCAAAACGAATCTTATTCTTTTTGAATACTTGTGCTAGCTTATCTGAATATTCCTTATGGAATTCTAGATTAACTGGGATAAGCTTAGCCTGTACTGGAGCTAGCCATACTGGGAATACACCCTTAGTTTCTTCAATTAAGAAGGCAACAAATCTATCCATTGAGCCTAGGATTGCTCTATGGATAACTACTGGTCTTGCTTTTTGACCATTTTCATCAATATATTCAAGCTCAAATCTTTCTGGTAATTGATAATCTAATTGAATAGTTGATAATGTTACATCATGACCGATTGCTGATCTAACCTGTACATCAAGCTTTGGACCATAGAATGCAGCTTCACCAATTGCTTCATAATAATCAACACCAAGCTCCTTTAATACTTGTCTTAATTCAGATTCTGACTTTTCCCATAATTCATCATTACCGAAATATTTTTCAACATCATTAGGATCTCTTAATGATAATCTAAATTTATAATTCTTGAATCCAAAATCATTATAAACATCTAGTATTAATTTAGTAACTTCCTTGAATACTTCACCAATTTGAGTAGGCATACAGAAAATATGAGAGTCATTTTGATAGAATGCTCTTGTTCTTTCAATACCAGTTAATGCTCCTGATGCTTCGAAACGGAAATCTGCTGCAATTTCAGCGATACGAAGTGGTAATTCTCTATATGAGTGTAATGTTGATTTATACATAACCATATGATGAGGACAGTTCATTGGTCTTAATACATATGATTCATCATCAACATCCATCTTAGGGAACATATCATCCTTATAATGTGCCCAGTGACCAGATGTTTTATATAAATTAACATTACCAAGACATGGAGTCATAACATGCTTATATCCTAAATCATATTCTTTATCCATGATATAATCTTGTAATTTTCTTCTTACAATAAATCCATTAGGTAACCACATAGGTAAGCCTCTACCTACTAAATCATCAAACATGAAAATACCTAATTCTTTACCAAGCTTTCTATGATCTCTTTGCTTTCTATCCTCTAATACAGCTAAATGATTTTTTAATTCTTCTTCAGTAGCCCAGCATGTACCATAGATTCTTGTTAATACTTCATTTTTAGAATCTCCTCTCCAGTATGCACCTGCAGTAGATAATAATTTGAAATTCTTAATTAAGCCTGTAGACATAACGTGAGGACCTCTACATACATCAGCATAATCTGCTTGTTCATAGATACCTACATAGTCATCATTAATTGCATCAATAAGCTCACATTTGAATTTATCATTTTCAAATTTCTTTTTAGCATCAGCCTTTGATAGCATATAATGTGTAATTGCAATATTTTCTTTTACAATCTTCTTCATTTCTGCTTCAATCTTAGGTAAATCCTCATTAGTTATTGGAGTAGGAATAGAGAAATCATAATAGAATCCTTCTTCAATTGCAGGACCTACACCCATTCTAGTTCCTGGATATAATCTTGCTACAGCTTGAGCCATTAAGTGAGCACATGAGTGATTTAATACCTCAAATGCCTCAGGATCACTAAATAATACTAATTCTAATTTTGAATCAGCCTCAAGTGGAGTCTTTAGGTCAACAAGCTTACCATCTAGCTTTGCAACTATACACTTCTTAGCTAGAGATGGTGATAATTCCTTGGCAACCTCAATAATTAATTTTCCTTTTTCAACATCCATTGTTGAACCATCTTTTAAAGTAATTTTTAACATGTTTTCAATTCCTTTCTATAATAAAAAAATCCCTAGGATTTCTCCTAAGGACGAATATACCGTGGTACCACCTTAATTCTGTAATAATTAAATTACAGCACTCATTTAAAAAGTTAACGCCTTTTTTACGTAATAGCATTTCCTCTATTAATCTCCTAAGGTAGTAATAATAAATATTTTCGAATATTTTCACCAACCATATTCTCTCTAAAGATTAAATAAATATTATCTTGTCCTTAATCTTCGACTAGGTTATTATAACCTAAATATTAATTATTTTCAATTATTTCATTTAATTATCTTGAATATTTTTTTGAATCATCCATATTAATTGTGCTAACTAACGCATTTAATCTAGATGTTATTCTTTCAGCCTTTAATGCTGATTGAGGAGACTTATCGATGGCAATATGATCCTTTAGGTCTCCTGGCTTAATATTTGATGAAATAAATACTGGTTTATTTTCTAGGACGCGATAATTAATAATTGGTCCTAATATTTCATCTCTTACCCATGGAGTCATATTTTCACTACCTAAATCATCTAGCATTAAAACAGGAATAGATTTAAGCATATTAATTAATGATTCATATCTATGATTATCTGAAATAGCATTTTTTAAATCAGTAACTAAATCAGGAAAATAAATAAGTAATGATTCAATGCCATTTCTTGCAAGTTCATTAGCAATACAAGCCAAAGTAAAAGTTTTACCAATTGAGAAAGATCCATATAGATATAGGCC
>Ga0310691_10006646_pt1 | contig 12287 bp, 7 predicted proteins | sample 176DNAGHGlowgp2_FD_203887 | JGI IMG/M metagenome (GOLD analysis project Ga0310691, IMG submission 203887) | Sheep rumen microbial communities from Palmerston North, Manawatu-Wanganui, New Zealand - 1766 DNA GHGlow gp2 (v2) (version 2) | ecosystem: Host-associated > Mammals > Digestive system >... | reverse complement strand
ATACATATTACATAATAAAATATTAGAAGCTTCTGTTTTAACTTTAACAGCAACATATACAGCACGTGCTTTATCATCATTATTTAATTATTTTGTTAATAGAAACTCAGTATTTAAACGTGAAGATGGTACTAAGGCTGATAAAAGAACTATATTTAAATATTACTTATTAGTAGTAATACAAGCTACTGTGTCGGGATTAGTTGTTGGTGCTTTAAGTAAGTCTATTAAAATAGATTCTACATTAATAAAAGTGCCAGTAGAGTGTGTAATATTCTTAGTAAACTTCTTTGTACAAAGATATTATATATTTGCTAAAGACCCAGTAAAGATAAATTTACCTGAAAATTTTAAAGCATTCTTATTTGGTATTTTATCTACATTTACTGTATTATCTATTTTAGATAGAAAAGATATTGTAGTTCATTCACTTAATAATACTAACGTTATTACATATTTAATACTAGGTATAGCGTTTATTGCTTATTATAAGAAGTTTAATAATAAATATAAAAATGGTTATATACCATTTAAGGTATTATCATGGATATTTAGTATATTTATGGTACTAGGATATAGTTATGATAAGATTGGTAGTGGATATTTAGTATTTGGTAATAGTATATTTATGTTAATATCTTTTATTAAATTAGTATGTTATTATAAAATATTTAATTTAGCTATTAATATAGTATATGAATTTATATGTAATCATAAGTTTAAAGAAATTAGTAAGAAAAGTAAGATAATTGATTTATTTAATAATCATCCTTTCTTATTTTCATTTATTGTTATTATTATATGTTATATTCCATATATGGTTGCGTTCTATCCAGCTATAATGGGTTATGACCCATCTAATCAAATTAGAGAATTTATGGGTATGCATACTAGATATATGGATAGTGTTATATTACTTGATCCTAATGTAACTATAACTAACTTTAATCCAGTATTACATACTTTATTCTTAGGTAGTTGTTTTAAGATAGGACATGTACTTGGTAGTGATAATTTAGGATTATTTATATATTCATTCCTACAAGTATTAATAGTTGCTAGTACATTATCTTATTCAATATACTATATGAAGAAAAAAGGAGTAATGAATAAATTCTTATTTGGCGTACTTGCTATATATGCATTAGTACCAGTATTCCCATTTTATTCAATGGGTACAAATAAAGATATTATATTCTGTTGTTTTGTATTACTTTATTGTTTAAAACTATTTGATTTAATTAAATATGAACAAACAACTAAGAGTTATATATCATTCTTCTTAATAATGTTATTTACTACATTAACAAGAAACAATGGTATATATACCATTTTATTATCATTACCATTTGTTCTTATATGGTTAAAGAATAAACGTAAACAAGTACTTATTTGTTTAGGAGCTCTTCTTATATGTTATACAGGATATAATAAAGTAATACTTCCTGCATTTAAGATTAGTAATACAAGCATAAGAGAGATGTTATCAGTTCCTTTTCAACAAACAGCTAGACTTGCTAAATATCATCCAGATGCATTTAGTGAAGAGGATAAAGAAATAATTGATAAAATATTAATATTTGATACATTAGCAGATAGATATAGACCAGACTTATCTGATGCTGTAAAAAATAAATATAATATATATGCTACTAATGAAGATTTAATGAAATACTTTGGTGTATGGGCTAAAGGATTAACTAAATATCCAGTAGTATATGTAGATTCAACTATTAATAATATATATGGATATTTCTATCCAGATACTAGTAGTTGGTATTTATATTATAAGTATAATTCAAAATTAAAAGAGGCAGGATTTAATTATTATTATATATCTGAATTAAAAGGTATGAGAGATGGATTATCTAATTTTGGAGTAGCTTTCCCATATATACCTATAATAGGATTATTTGTTAATATAGGATTTATAGGATGGGTATATTTATTCTTATTTGTAGCGATAATAGTTAAGAAAGAATATAAATATATACCATTTACATTACCTGCGTTATCATTCTTACTTGTTTGTGTAGCAGGACCAGCTAATACATATTTTAGATATGCATTACCTTATATAATGCCACTACCTATGACATTATGCTTATTATATTATGAATTTCAAAACAAAAAAGTGAAAATTGACAAATAAAATTGTCAATTTTTTTATTATATATATATAATTATAAAACAATATGATATAATTAGACTATATAAGATAAATAGGAGGATAATATGGATTATAATAGTTATTATACAAACACAACAAATCATCCTGAAGAACAAAATGAATATAAAGATCCAAATCAATTAGAACCTAAAAAAGCTGCTAGAGGCTATTTATTTATATTAATAATTGCAGCAGTAATACTTGGACTTTGGTTTTTAAATGAAAATTTAGGAGAAGATGATAATCAAGATAACTCTAATTCTGAAGTTACAAGTAATGTAGATAGTAATCAATAAAAGATATTTTATATCTTTTTTTTATGATATACTATTTAAGGATGTGATACTATGAAGGAAACTAAAGAAAATATTAAGAGAGTATATCACTTTTCAAAAGGTTCAAGAAAGTACTTAATAAAATTTTTTATATTATCTATAATATCATGTGCTATATATATATTAGTTCCAATATTAAATTCAAAACAACTTGTTAATTTAACAGGTAGTGTGTTTGATGAATTAATAGAAATAACTGTAATTTTATTTGTTGTTAATATGATATCTAATTTTATAGTGTATTTTAATCAGAAATATACACAAATATTCTTTAGAGAAACATTAAAGAATTTACAGATTGCTATTGGTAAGAAAATACTAGAAATAGAAGTATCATCTATTGATAACCATAATACTGGTGTATTTACGCAAAGGATTGCGAATGACACCAGTTCTTTATCAAAGATATTTGCTATAGGAGGTAGAATATTAATAAATATAATTACTGACTTGGGTGTCTTTGTAGCAGTATTTCTTATTAATAAGATATTCTTCATATATTATGTAGTAATTACTTTAATATTCTTGTATGTACAAAGAAGAAGAGTAAAAAAAGTAGGTATTTGTGATAAAGAATATAGAGTTCAAAAGGAAAAGACAGCTGGTTTAATAGCAGAACTAATACGTGGTATTAGAGATATAAAAATGTTAAATGCAGAAGATAGTTTTATGGATGAAACCAGCAAGAATATAGATGAATTAACAGATAGTGGGTATAAGATGAGTATTATTGATAGAAAATATCAATTAATACTATCTTGTATTAAAGGATTAAATGAGTTGTTACTTGTATTACTTATTATATTCTTTGTTAAAGATTATTCACTTAAAATATCTCTTGGTTTAGTACTATATTCATATAGACAACATATATTTAATTTAGTATTTAATGTAGGTAATTTATTAGATTATGTTAAAGATTTTAATATATCATCTAATAGAGTATTTGAATTATTTGATAGTGAAGAGTTTAGTAAAGAGAATTTTGGTACTAAGCATTTAGATAATATTAATGGTAATTTTGAATTTAAGAATGTAACATTTGCATATAAAGATAAAGATGTACTTAAAAATATGAGTTTTAAAATTAATTCAGGTGAAACAGTTGCGTTCGTAGGTAAGAGTGGTGCAGGTAAAACTACTATATTTAGTTTATTATGTAAATTATATAAGATAAACAATGGTGTAATAACCATTGATGATATTAGTATTAATGATTTAGATAAAGAGTCTATAAGAGGTAATATAACTATAATAAGTCAAAATCCTTATATATTTAATATGAGTATTAAAGATAATCTTAGAATAGTAAAAAAAGATGTTACTGATGATGAGATTAAAGAAGCATGTAAATTAGCTTGTTTGGATGAATTTATTGATTCTTTAGAAGATGGTTATGATACTGTAGTAGGTGAGAGTGGGGTAGTACTTTCTGGTGGTCAAAGACAAAGACTTGCTATTGCGAGAGCACTAGTTCAAAAGACTAAGATAATACTATTTGATGAAGCTACTTCAGCACTCGATAATATTACACAAGCTAAAATACAAGAAGCTATTAATAATTTAAAACATGAATATACAATTCTTATAATTGCTCATAGATTATCTACTATTAAGAATGTAGATAGAATATTATATTTAAATGATGGTAGAATAGATATGGAAGGTACACATGAAGAATTATTAAGTAAATGTACTCATTATAAAGAATTATATGAATCAGAAATAGATAAAAATAATTAAAGATACATTGTATCTTTTTTTTTTACATATTATAAAGTAGGTGATAATATGAATTATAATATATTTATTAATCCAGAGTATTCAAGTAATGAGAATATAACTAATTATAATAGAAAAATAAGTAATTTAATTAGTGATAGTTTAAATAGTATGAATATATCTAATATTATAGTTAATATGTATAATGATAAAGATAAGATAGATTATATTAATAGATATATAAATGGTAACAATATAATTGTTACCATTGGTAATACTAGTGAAGGAATAGAAATAGTATATGGAATAAATAGAAATGATAACTTAGTATCTAGATTAGCTAATAATTTAGAAGATAATAATTTTAAAGTTAGTAAGTATTATCAAAGAAGAAGTAGTACTAATACTACTAAAGATTATGATAATATTATAAATAGTTTTCCAAATAATGAGTCTATAATTATTAGATATGATAATACTATAATAAATAGATTAGATGAATTATCTAATGTTATTACTAATACTATTAAGAGTTATTTAGGGTTAGCTAATGATACTTATATAGTTAAAAAAGGGGATAATATATATTCGATTGCTAGAAAGTTTAATACTACAGTAGATAATATTAAGAGATTAAATAATTTAACTAGTAATTATATAGATATAGGACAAAAACTTATTATTAAGAGTATACCTAGTACTATTAATACTAATATAGATAGTGATTACTATATAGTTAAAACGGGCGATACTTTATATAGTATAGCCCGTAAGTATAATATTAGTATAGACAATATAAAAAGTATAAATAGTCTTACTAGTAATATTATTAATGTTGGTATGAAACTTAAATTACCTAGTAATAATAGTATAGAGTATATAGTTAAGAAAGGTGATAACTTGTATAGTATTTCTAAAAAATATAATACTACTGTTAAAGATATAATGAATATTAATAATTTAAATAGTACTAATTTAAGTATTAATCAAAAACTTATTATTCCTAAATAAAAAAAGGCTATAGGCCTTTTATTTTGTTTTGGTATTTATATTTTCTACATCAGTTGATATTTCTTTAGTAGCGTAGTCTACATTTACAATTAATTTTTCATTTTCATCTATATTAGGTATAGTTACTTCTTTATCTAGATAATTGAAATATAATTTAGTAGTATTAGTGCTAAGAACTGTATTGATTGAATCTTTTCTTATTGATATTGTATTTGTAATATTGTTTTTATTATTATAAACAGTTATTAGTTCGTTGTTTTTTATTTCATCATTATAGTTGTTAAAATTTATATTAAAAGAAAAGAAATCTTCTTTTTCGTCGATTGTTTGTACATATGAATTTGAACTGTTTTTGTTATTATCACTATTAGTATTTGTATTACAACTAGATAAAGTTGCTGCTATTAAAGTAGCACCTAGTAATGCTTTAAATCTGTTATTTTTAAATAATTTAAATTTATTTTTTAATTTATCAATGTTTATTTTTAATTTACTCATATAAACCTCCTATAGAAATGGTAATACTGATTTAGCTTTTTTATATAATGCTCCACCAGTATGATCCCAAGCGTAATCAATACCTTCTTCTAATTTATCGACACTCCAGTCAACTACTTCTTTTGTGTCGTCAACTAAGTTATCTATTTTTTCTCCTACAAAATCTGATGCTTCTTCAAATGAATCTAAATCTAAATGAATATCTGCACCAAATAATTTGGCTCCTGAATTTATTAAGGATGCTGTTCCTTGACCTAAATTCATTAATCCTTTAAATCCAAAGTTAATTGTTTTAGCACCTGTGGTAGATACTGTATATAAAGAGCCTCTAGTAAGCCCACTTAACAAACCATTATCATTTATTTCATCAGCAAACGTATATAAAGGATCTTTTGCTAATTCTTCTACTCCATAACCAATTGTATCAACAGTATTTGAATATGCTCTATTTGTTTTTGCTGATTCAGGAAGAGCTGCGTAAATTATAATGTCTGCGCCTTCACATATAGCACCTGTGAAGGTAAATAGACTTCCTACAGCATTTGTTACATTAGGCCTATTTATCAATGTATTCCAAGATGCTTTTATTCTACTATAAGTTTCATCTCCTCCAGTATCCCAATATGCTCCTCCAAATTTTTGTTTACCATGTTGCCACCAGTTACTTGGATTTGCTTCACTTGATAAATAGTTAAGTAATGTATCCATATCTGTTGTTAAAGTTTTATTTTCAAATTCAAAGCATGCAGTTACATTACCATTTTCATCAACAGTTATTCCTTCCATACCATCTTCTTCATAGTATTTAACACCTTTATTAATATATTTACCATCATCTGTTACTTCATATACTGTAATACTTGAGTCATTGTGTTCACCTATTGATTGTGAGAATAGTATGTATCTTTTTCCATTATAGTCTGTTACTGCTATTCCTTGTGTTCTTGGTGGAATAGTTATTAATTCATCAGTTGCTTTTTCGTATGTAATAATTTTATCACCATATTCATTTGTTGTATATATAGGTCTTAATATATCCATTTCTCCCTGTTTAGTTCCTATAAAATGACATGTATATAATAGTCCATCATAGAAGAATGTAGTTGATGCGGTACATCTTGCAATTATGTCATTTTTTATTGCTTCAGAATGAGTGTCATATATGATATTAGTTATTTTTTCATATTCTTTTCCTTTTGAGTTATTACACCAGTTATCATATATTTCATCTATACTTTTGTTTTTTAATAAATTTTTTATTTCTTCATCATCAGAATTAAATAATAGTTCGGAAAATTCATCTTTAGATATATTATTAATTGATTTTAAGTCATACTTAAGAATATCATTTTCATAATTTTTTTTATTATCTATTATTTTTTTTATTACATTATAGTCATATGTACTATAATTACCACCACCATTGGTAACATATAATATATTATTATCCTTATCAAATGTTGTACCTCCAACATGTGATTTTTGGTCTAAGTTAATATATCCTATATATTTACCAGTTATATTATCATATATATATAATCTAGCATTTTTTTTGCCATGGGCTGATATAAATGTTTTATTGTCTATAGTTGTTATTCCTTGAGCTGTAAAGCCGTCATTATCAATTTCTGGATAGTGAATTGGTTTTACTACATAATCTTTAGAATCTTCTCCAGACAAAAAGTTTTTAACTTTACTAAATATATTTTCATCTTTTTCAGTAGGCTGTTCATAGTTATCATTAAATTTGTAGTTATACTTAGTATTATTTAAATTAAGTTTTAAGTTTGAATTAATCTTCTTTACACCAAAACTGGATGCCATCTCATCACCTTTATCTATTCAAATCAATTTTATCATACATATATATTAGTATGGTATAAATATAATAAATATTAAATAAAAACTTTATAAATATATACCTTTATTTTACACAAATACATGTAAATTATGTTATAATGAAATCAGGGTGGTAGAATGAGGTATAAGTTCAAAAAAAATCAATTATTTAGAAAAAAATTGGAAATGCCAGAGAGAATTGTAAACAAGGTTTACAATTGTACATTATCATTCCAAGAGTATATGGAATATAACTTGGAAGAGAAGGAAATTCCAATAACATGTTTGAATGAAGTACATAGAATGGTTGTAGAAAAATTTGGAGTAGAAAGATCTAAAGGACTAGACTGGGAACTAATTGATTTAAAGGGTTCTGAATTAACTGAGACTCTTGAAGATATTAGTGAAAATGCAGAAAATATAAATGAAGAATTATATAAGTTCGTTAGAACAGATATGAGACCTAGAGATTATACACCAATGATGAGAAAAGCTTTTTCTGACTTTGTACTTGAAGATGATGGTTTATCAGAAAATGTTAAAAGTGATTTCAATAGTGGTTTCTTAAAAATAAATGATTTAGTAAAAATATGGGAACATGTTAAAGATAAAGATTTAAGTTTATGTTTAAAGAACGATTATTATAATAAAGAAAATGTTACTGAAGATGAACTTAAAAGATTTATGGTTGAGTATAATGGATTATTATCATTATTGGATGATCCTACTGAAATATATACTTTAATTATAACTATTTATCGTAGTGATGAATTAGATGAAAATAAAAATGCATATATTAAGAAGATTGTTGATAAGATATTAGAAAAAACTATTGATAACGGAGAAGAAGAGTTAGTAAGTTTAACTGGTGAACAATATAAAATTATATTTGAATATACATCAGTTAGAGAATATATATATAAGAAATTAGGTAATGAACGTGCTGATAACTTATTAAGAGAACTTGGTGATAACGATGTTACTTATTTATTAGAATTAACTATACCATTTAATGTATTAATTGATGAAAATGTACTTAAGTTTATTGAAATATATGGACTTGAAAATATAATTAACTTTGATGAAGAATGTGGACATTTCTTTAGTAATAACGATTCTGAAATGCTAAAAGTTATGTACGATATGTATATAAAGAATGCTGTTAATGAACCAGATTCTAATAGAAGTTTCTTTACTAAGAAACCATATGGTATTACTGGTAATTATATTGAAAGAGGATATACTAAAGATGAATTCTATGAAGCTATTAGAAGAATGATAGTATATGGTCCTACTGATATGAAGTATGAAGATAGAACATCTGATTATAGATATATAACTGGTGAATTTAGAGAATTAAATCCAGAATTATTTGTTGATATAAAATCACCAGAAGAATTTCAAGATGCTTTCTATAATAAAACACTTACACCTATATTTGTAAGAGATCATTATAATTGTATTTCATATTTGATAGGTAAAAAATTAAGTACTATATTTAGTCCTTTATCTGTAAGATTAAGTAAAAGTGAAGATGGATATTATTATAGATTTGAAAATATATATAGATTTTTAGAAGAAAAATTAGGATTTGAAGAAACAATTAAAATAATAACTGATTATGCTGATGTATTTGAAATATTATTTTCTTCATATGAAAAAATAACTGAGAGTGTATATATTGCTCCAATACAATTTAGTAATAAAGATACATTAACTGAAATAATTAATAAAATAAATGATAAGTTATATGAATTAATTATTAAAGCTAATATAAAATATTCATCTAAATTATCTAAATCTATGAAAGAGAAATATCCTTATGTATTTATAAGTTATAAAGCTAATAAAGAATTACACGATTTATTCTATAATAGAGAGATTAATGCTAAATACATAATTGAACATCCGGAATATAAACAATTCTTTGAAGGATTAGATATAGAATTATTCTTTAGTTATATGCCAATAGTATTATTAAATACTGAAGAAGTAGATGAAAACAATAATAATACTAAGAGAATTGAAAATTTAATATCATTTGTTAAACAATTATTTGGTAATGAAGAAGGATTATCTATATTACTTGCTTATCATATTTATTTAGATAAGATAAATGAAAAGATGGGATTTAGTAAAGTAGAATTTAGAGATAATATTACTAAAGAAGAATTCTTAGTACAAATAGATTGTTTAATATACTTAAATATAATACGTGGAGATATATTATATGATGATAATATGCCAATGCATTTTAAAGCAGCATATCCAGCATTATTCTTAGATGATAATACTCCAGATGAAATTAAACATAAATTCTATAATAGATTATTTAATCTAGATGATTTCTATGCTGATCCAGTATTACTTAAGTATTTTGCTAATACTGATATAGCATGTTGTCTAGATACTACATTCTCTTGTATGATAGGATTATTTACAAGTAATGATTTCTTAGAAGTTATTAAAAATTGTGGAGAAGAAATTAAGAGTGATACTAAGTTATTTACTTATATACGTAGTAAAACAGATGATATGATTAATACTACAAAATTAGGAGAATTCTTATACTCTTACTTTAAAGAAAATGAACAAACTTTAAGATATGTTATGTTACTTAAAAAATTAGGTATTGATAGTGATATTATTGATGATTTAAGTAATAAATTTAGTAAAGTTATTATGTTAAATCCTTCATTAGATGTTAATAGTCCTTCAATGAATGGAATGTTATTAAATAATGAAGTGATAGATAAATATGGTTATGATGTAATAACTAATATAATGATTAAAAATAGTGGTGCACATAAAGTAATAATTGAATCATTAGAAGATGAATTATTACCAAATTGGATTAATTATTTAAAAAGACAACCAATATATGATACAACATTAGTACATTATGCATTCTTAGTATATAATGATATGAAAGAATTAATTAATGAACTAGTATCAAAGAATATTGATTTAAATAGTAATCAATTAATAAATTTAAAAAATATATTATTATCAAAAAATAAATTTATAGTACAAAATATGAATGATTTAACTAAATATAATGAATATTGTGATCATATATTAGATGAAAAAATAAATTCAGGAAACTTAAATGTAGTAAGAGATGGTATGTTAGAAAAATTATTTAATACATCACTTAAAGATGTAAATAGAATCTTTAATACATATGGTTTATATTCTGTTTCATTTGAAGAAGAATATTTAAACTTCTTATCACTTGAAGATAAAGCAATAGTTAAAATAATTAGAGAATTATATGAAGCAGATGATACTGAATCATTAAGAAAGAGATTTAAAGAAATTAAAGCAGTAGCACCTTTAAAATCTTCATTAAAAGAATTAGAAGATAAATTAAAAGGATGGTATGCTAAAAAAATAAATGAAGTATTATTTAAGGATGAAAATGAATCTAAAGGCTTAACACGTAGTCAAATTTCTGGATTAGATACTATAGGATTTAAAAATATTAATGGTGATTATATTACTTCTCAATCTAAGATTGATGTAGTTACATTAGAAGGTATTAAATTTAATTTATTAGTTTATAGCTTACCTGGTTTAAATAAAGAATTTGAAAATGGTTCTATGAAAGTATTAAAGAAACCAGGTGAATGGTTAGAAAATAAAGATGAAGTACTTTTAATGAACTTAATTAGTAATACACACTTTGGATGTGTAAATCATGGACATAAGACAGCTGTATATTATGGATTTAATGAAATAAGTGAAACTGCTTTAGATATTATGAGTAGAAGAGATATAGTTGTAGAAAATAATTTAAGTAATTTACGTCCAACTAGTTCTTCAAATGAATTTATGATTCCTGAAATGCTACAAGTAGTTAGTTCAAGTTATAATACAATTGGTATTAAAGCGAACTCAGGAAAAGAAGATAAATATAATCATAGAATAATTCCAAATTGTATTGTATGTTTTGATAATAATATTAATTTAGATTCAAAACGTGCTGCTCAATATTTCAACATTCCTATCTATGTAATTGATAGAGAAAAATACAATAATCAAAATGATGAATTAACAACTAAATATAAAGATGGAATAAGATTAATGGAAGAAAATAATGTTTGGGAAATATTTTGCAACCGTGCATTAAATATTCAAGGACGTTATAAAACATTCCTTAAATCTGTAGATGATTGCTTGGGAAATAAAGCAATTTCAAAAGATAAATATAATTCATTAATTACTGAAGCTAAAAAAATAATCAATGCATATTCAATTCATAATGATATTTCCCAAATTGATTTAAAAGAAATTGATAAAAGAGAAGAGGAGGAATAGTATTATGAATAAAGGTAAAAATATGACTGAATCTGAAAAAATATTATATGCATTAGATATATTACAATTAACAACTAAGGATGAAAAAAAGAAAAATGAACTTAATGAACTTATACATTCATTAACACTAAAGATGGGAAAAACATTAGTTGAAGAAGAAACTGGTGATAAACCAGTTGAAGAGACAGAGGAAAAGAAAGAAGACGAATAATTATTCGTCTTCTTTTAATATTTCATAAATAGTTTTATCGTTAAAATTAAAATTGTAAAATCTTAAAGCAGGTGCTTCGTTTCTTATTTCAACAAGAAATTCATTTTTACTTAGATTTTGACAATCATTAATATTAGCTTGTTTAGCATCCTCAAAACAAACAAAATCAAATGAAATTCTG
>Ga0310691_10006645_pt1 | contig 12289 bp, 15 predicted proteins | sample 176DNAGHGlowgp2_FD_203887 | JGI IMG/M metagenome (GOLD analysis project Ga0310691, IMG submission 203887) | Sheep rumen microbial communities from Palmerston North, Manawatu-Wanganui, New Zealand - 1766 DNA GHGlow gp2 (v2) (version 2) | ecosystem: Host-associated > Mammals > Digestive system >... | reverse complement strand
TAGCCCCATCCGGCGCTGTTGTATCTCCACCACTTCGTCGCCGTCGCCGGATTCTGCGAGTTATTGATCCGGAGCTCGTAGGCCACGCCGTCCGAGTTGTAAAGGATCTGGATCGCGCCATCCGTCGCGGCGTCGAGGATCGCCCTGGTCCGGTCGGAAGCCGTCTGCAGGACCTGTGCCGGAATGTCCTGGACCGCCGCGGCCGTCTTTGCGCTCGTCTTTGTGATGCTCGGGAGATCGCCGCCGAAGGTTACGGTGTCGCGCTCCGGTGCGGAGAGATCGTAGGTCCGTTCCGCGACAAGGTAAACGCCGGAGGCCTCGTGCTTGTCGTCCTGCACCGTCACTTCATCAAGAATCCTGATCGGGTCGAGGTCCGGATCTATCGCCGAAAGATCGACGGCTGTCAGCTTGATCGTCGGAATCATCGTCGCGTAGTCCGTCAGCCTCGCCTGCGCTTTCCGCAGCAGGTTCGCCGGAATCGTCACGTCGTCCCATGTCTCTGTCGTGAAAATCAGGCCATATCTCGCCGCCGCTGTCTGGTCGACGATATAGTCCTGTCCGCCGTTGACGGTCCTGATCGTGATCCGCTCGCCGGTTTCTTCGTCAACGGCTCCGAGCGGAATGAGCGCAGTCGCGATGTTCTCTGCGTTCTGTTCTCTGAGCATGTCGAGGAGATTCTTTGCAAGCGTGATCGCCTGCCCGGTCGCTCTCGGTGACGCTGCGAGGTAGTCCAAGATCCATCCGGTCTGCGCGTCATAGCTAAGTACCAGATAGCCGCCGAGGTTCTCGACCAGCTTGTTCTGGATCTCCTGCATCGTCATCACATAGTCCGAATTGCTCCGGACGATCGTGTTGTTCGGGTCCGTAACAGTTACGGTCCGAAGCGTGATCTGTTTCGCCGCCGGCACCTGGTTGTTATGCTGCGTGATGAGTTGCTGCAGGTAGTCTCTAACCGATCCGGTGAAACTGTACGGCCTGACGATCGTGTCGTTCAAAACCGCGAGGCCGCCCTCGCATGTATAAGTCACTTGGTTTTCCCATCCTGTCTTGCTCTGGATCGGCCGCCCCCTGAAAAGGAGCAGATCGTCCTGGTAGACCTCGATCGTCGTCGTCAGTTTGTGGATGGACGCGGCTCCGGCGTTGTTCGGGTAGATTGTAAACTCGAGTGCGTCCGCCATGTTGATCTTTTGGCTGATCTTCGCATCGACCACGAGACGCGTGTCGTCGTTCAGGGCCGGATTATGGATGGTTTCGCCATCTGCTAAAATTTTATACATTAGAGCACCGCCTCCTGGTACGTTATCACGACCGGAGCGCTGACGCCTGAGATCGTGAGGATGTTCTGCCCGGGTTCCAGAACGATGTCATCGAACTGGTTCTCGCCCGGCGTGAGCTGATGGCTGACAGTTCCGAACGTGACCGTCGCGACCGCATCCGTCGCCGTGAATGTCGGCGCTGTTCGCTTCGTTTCGTTGTTGAGGATCACGTTTCCGCTCGCGGCCACTCGCACCGTTGTCAGATCTTTTTTATACCTCCACGGCTCTGCTGTCATTGTGACCGGAATCGTCGTGTTGTTGTAGCCGCCTTTTGCTCCGACGGCCATCCGCCCGACGAAGTAGTGACCGGGGTCATCCGGAAGCCATAATCTGACGCGCTGGCCGTGTACTGATTCCATGAGCCGCTGCCGAATCATGGCCGCGTGTGATTCGCTTGCCGGGCTTCTTGTTCCTTCGATGATGTCGTGGGCCGGAAAAAGCTGGAAGTCGATCTTCCGCATTCCGTATCTCACGACGCCTCCGGTCAGAGCTCCGGTGAAGTCCATGTCGCCGTCCGACTCCGGAATCTCGATGTATTTTGTCCGAGGCTCCGGCGATCCGATTGACAGGTCTGCCAAAAGGATCAGGCCGAAGCTGTCGAGCGTGTTTATGTCGTTAATCCATACGCCGTGCATCATACTGTTGCCACTCCTCTCCCGGCCATGATCGACCGTCCGCCGAGGCTCTGGTCCATCTCTCCGGCGATGCCGCCGGCAAGGATTCTGCCGTCAATGTAGAGCTTCATGCTCCGGATCGCGTCGATGATCTCATCCGCCGCATCCGAGAAGTCTCCCGGGCTGGCCTCGCTCATTTCCTGTGCGACGCGCTTGATCCAGCCGGTGTTCTTTTCCAGAGGCACGACCGCTTCCGCGCCGGTTCCTTCGAGGAGACCCATCCGGCCCTTTTCCAAAACGCCGCCGGCTGCGAGCTCGGGGATCTGCGGAACGTTTAAGGTCGGCAGCCACGAGAACGGCTGCATCTTGAGAATGCTGAGCCCTCTCAGTTTATCGAACGCCGCGTTTATCGCGTTGAACGGCAGCGCGATGACCTTATTAAGTCCGCGGATGATCGCATTGACAACCGTCTTGAATGCGCTGACGATTCCCTCCTTGATGCCATCAAATACTTTCCCGCCGGACGAGAAAACGCCCTTGACTTTTTCCCATGCCTTCGAGAAAATCGAGCGGAACCACTCGGCGACCGCGCCGAATGTGCTCTTGATTCCCTCCCAGGCTTTTTTCGCAGCGCCGCTCACGCCTTCCCACATCTTACCAAAAAATCCGGTGATCGGCTGAATGACGCGCTCGTTAAACCAGCCGCTGACCGCGTTCCAAGTTTCGACCAGAAAGTCTTTAGCGGCGAGCGCGGCGTTTTTAACGCCGTCCCAGAGGCCTGTGAAAAATTCTGCGATCGGTGCGATCACGTTGTCATAGATTTTCTGTCCGAATTGCTTGTAACTATCGATTACGTCGTTCCAAATCCGCGCGAAAAACTCGCCGACTTTTCCGAGTGCCGGGCCGATCCACTCCTGCCAAACGGTCGCTATAAAATGCGTTATTGTTTTCCAGAGGCCGGCCAAAATCTGAGGAATCCGGACGATGATCATGCCGACCAGTCGGATTATCCCGAGGATGATCTGGGGCAAGTTATTGATCAGCGCATCCGTCAATGAATTGATAATATCGGGAAGTGCAACAATTAAAGGATCTATTATCGCGCCAAAATTGTCCACTATCAGAAGGAACAGCGAGACCAGTCCGTTCACAATCTGAGGAATCAAAACCGGGAGTGCCGAGGCGATCATTTCCACCAACTGGGGCAACGCTGTGACAATTCCTTGTGCGATCTGTAGCACTAAATTGATAAATGTTTCAAGGATCGTCGGCAGATAACTGATTAATGTCGGAAGGACGGCCAAGATTCCGTCAACCAGACCGCTAAACAGAACGCTTGCTGATTCCAGCATAGACGGCAAAAGTTCCTGAATCAGTTCGCCGATTGCCTCGGCAAATACCGGCGCCGCCTTCGGCAGAAACTCTCCGAGCGCCGAGAGGATCGTCTCTACCCTCGGCAGGATGTTGTTCAACAGACCGCCGCCATTCTCTCCGCCAAAAATCGACGTGAGGAGCGCGTCGAGCGCTTCGTCGAGGCCTTGTCCGGTTCCGATTGCCGTCAAGAGATTCTGCCACGCCGCCTTTGTCGCGGTCGCCGATCCTTCGATCGTCGTCATGGCTTCCTTGCCGGTCGTCCCTGCTATGTTCTGCGCTTCCTGGATGCTCTGGATCGCCTGAACGACGTCTGCGAAGCTGTCAATCGACAGATCGGACGTTTCGCCGATGCTGGCCCGGTACTCGTTCGCGTCCGCGATCAGTCGCTCCATCTCAGACTTCGTGCCGCCATATCCCAGCTTCAGGTTGTCGAGCATCGTGTAATTCTGTTTTGAAAATCCCATGAACGCATTGCTGACGGATTCCATGTCCGAGCCGAACACGTTCACGTTGTCGCTCATTGCTCGCATGGCGACGTCGGTCATCTGCGCGGCCTTGTCCACATCTCCGCCGAGCGATCCGATCAGAGACGCGGAGAAGCTGGTCGCCGTCTCCATGTACTCGTTGGCGCTCATTCCGGCGGTTGCATACGCCTGATTGGCATATTGCATGATCTGGTCCGCTGCCGTTCCGTATAGTTTTTCCACGCCGCCGGAAAGCTGTTCAAATTCTGCATAGCTCCCCATCGCGGCGGTCGTGATTCCGGCGATGCCGGTCGCTGTTGCCGCGAGGCCTGCAGCGGCAGCTTTCCCAATTCCGCCGACCACTTTGCCGATGCCGGAAGCGATGCCCTTTCCGCCGCTCTCTCCGGCCTTCTCTCCGGCAGACCCCATGGCCTTTTCCAGTTCGCCCTGAATGCCGTCAGCAGATGGAACGATCTGCACATAGGCTTTCGCGAGCTCAATTCCGTTCGCTGGCATTGTTTTCTCCTCTTATTTCGTTAAGGCGTCGCATCAAATCCGCGCCGCTCTCGAATGTCTCAATCTCATCCTTTTCCGTCTTTTTGTCTTCCGGTTTCCGCAGCAGTTCATTCAGAATGCTCTCCGGGAAGTTTTTCCTCCGTTTCGCGTCCTTCGTGTGATACCAGTTCGCGATCCTGAGCTGATCCAGCACGGCTGCAAGTAAAAGCTGATCGAACGAAAACCGGACGCCGCTGATTGCTCGCATGGTCCTCGATTCCGGCGGAAGCCCGACGGCAAGCTCCGCTTCTTCCTGGACGGTTAAATGCCCGAATCCTCTCAGTCCGTAGAATTGCAGATAATCGCAAAAAAGAGCGCCCTCATTGGACGCTCTGATTGCTGTGTATTGGATTATTTTTTTTTAGCCAGATTCTGCTCGCCGGCGGCGCTCAGGATCTCGAAGAATAACTCGCTCACCTTGTCGATCGGAACGCGGCCCTTGTCGGTCCGGACGAAGTCCTTCACCGCGTCATATCCTTCCGCGCCGAGCAGATCCTTGATCACGCTGATCATTGCTGAATAATCACGCCCCTGTGCTGCCACCAGCTTTTCGACGATCTCCCAGTCGTTCAGGGCGTCTTCGTCAACTTCGCATGTGAATCCGCTTTTTGTATTTACCGTCATGTTTTACCTCCTGAAGTTGTGCGGCGTAGATTACGCCGCCTTGATGTACTCATAATGAGTATTGCCGTCTTCGTCCGCTGCACAGGCCAGCGTGGTTTCGTAACCGACCGCGTCGCTGTCCTGGTATGTAATCTCACCGATCTCCGAGACCTTCGCCTGCGGAATAACGATCCGCTTCACGGTTCCGTTCTTGAGGACCATGTCCACCACGAAGGCGTGCTCCTCGAGCTCCTTCGCGTTTGACTTGATCGTGATTCCGGTTGCCAGCGTTCCGGTGACGTTTTCGTCGCCATAGACCAGCTTCAGGACTTCGATGTTCGTCGCTTCGATCAGCGTCAGCGAGAAGGTGTCCTCGCGGCTGGTCGTCAGCGTCAGGACAACATCGCCGCCCCACGCTCTCACGGTCTCATTCTCGGGAGTGTTCGAGTTGGTCAGGCCATCCTCGGACGCATAGCCGAGCTCCTTGAACGCATTGTCAAGCGCGGTCGTCGCGTCTGTGGGGAGCGTGGTTCCGACCGGTGCGATAAAAATGGCGCCGCCGACTTTCGGCTTCGCCGCTGTAACATTTGCAGAGTTCATAATACTCCTTTCTTACGTTGTAATCAGCCAGAGCGCCTGGTATCTGTAATCCTTTTTCTCGGCCCTGGTCGCGTCATAATCCGAATTGAGGTTGCAGCGGAAGACGTTCTCGGTGTCCGGCATCCGAAGCATTGCCTCGATCACCGCCTCGTGGAGTCTCGCCGCCATGAGCTTGTCTTTCCGGCTGACGGTTTCCGTGTAGATCGAAAAGCCCCGGAGATAGTTCGCCATGCTTCCGTTGCTCCGCTGGATCAAGACATAGTTTTCCGGAGGATCGACCGGTGTTTCCGCGTAAACGGCGAGGCCGATTCCGGGGATGTTCTGCCGGGTCAGATAGTCAATTACAAGTTCTTCAATCGTCATCATAATCCTCCAACTATGTTGTGGGAATCAAGCTCCTCGCTGATCTGCTTCCGGTCCTCGGAATAGATCGAGGCGATAACTCTGGTCCCCATCATCTTTGTGTCTGTCTCCCAGCCCTGGGAATGCTGCTGCGCGAGTTCCTGGAGTACTTTCTCCATGTCGCGGCTTTTCAGCAGCTCTCCGACGCCTTTCCTGTTCAGCTTGACCTTAACCTTCGCCATCGATTCTCTCCACGCGGACCTTTTTGTTCCATGCCAGCGGAACCATGTCCTCCATCCATTCGATCGGAGTGCCATACGTCTTCCAGCGTTTTCCCCAGAACTCGACCTCGCGATCGACCCATTCGTGCTGGTCTCCTTTCGGGAGGCTCAGCTCGTATCTCTCGCGCCGGCCTGTCAGATCCATTGCGTCTGTTTGTTCGTCTCCACCGATGGGTGTGACGAGCACGTTGCCGACATCCTCCGCCTCCTCTGTATAGATCGGCCTGTTGAACGCATCGACAGCTCCGGTGTCGATCTTATTGAATAGCCTGATCGTGGTTCCGTGGATCAGCATAAAATCCGAGCCCTCCGTATCTCTGCCGGCGGATTCCTAATGCCTGCAGCTCGCTGTTTTTGATAAATAAACCGCCGCCCGGGTTCAGGAAGGTCCCGCCGGCCGAATAACCACCTGCGCTCTGCGAGATGTTGGTCATCGGACCGTAATCTCCGGCGCTGGTTGGCGTCATTAAGCATCTGGCGGCAATGTCAACCGTGACGGACCGCGCGACGTTTGCGAGGACCGGGTTCTCCTCGATCTTTGCGTCGAGGTCCATGCCGACCTTCTCCGCCTCGTAACGCAGGCGGTCGGAAATCACCGGCAGGAGGTTCTCGGTCTTTGTCGTCTCATCCGACGTCAGCGGCCGATAAAGCGCGATCACGTCGTCGACCGTCGCGTAATTAGCCCTTTCCTCTGCCATTCTTTTTCACCGCCTTTTTCTTCGGCTCCTCTGCCTGCTTCTCCGGTTCCGGGGCCGGTGCTGTCACCGGCTCCCAGTTTTCTCCGGAGATCGGGCTGGCGAAGTCGAGGATGATGCCTGTCACCTTGTTTCTGTACTCCATCGCCGCCCTCCTGTCATCAAGAGATCGCTTCGATCTGAACCTTCGCGAAGGCTTCCGGTGCCAGGATGCCCCAGCCGATGTACATCTCGCCGCGGAGGTATACCTGGTTGTGTCCCTTAAGGTCGCCGGCGGTTGCGTCGTTGTCCGGGTTGCCGTACTCGATCAGCTCGATCGTGACGTCCTTCGCGATGCCGTAACGGAAGTAGTCGCGGAAGTTGCCAACAAAGGCGAGGTCGCCTGCAGACGCGGTGTTGCCGAAGCTCACGGTGGAGTTAGTGTCGAACGAAAGGCCGCGGACGGTCTCCGGTGCGTTGCCCCAGCCGAGTTCCGGGAAGAGGTAGTTGTCGCCGCTCTTCTGCGCTGCCAGGGCGCTCTTGAAGGTCGGTGCAACTGCCGCGCCGGTCACTTCGTGTTCGTTTCCGTTCACGAGCGCGATCGCTGCTTCCATGTCAGCGTTGGCGTCTGAGGTTCTCTGGACCTTCTGAGTGATCTGGCTGTCGAAGTGGTTCGTGCCGATTACTGCGGAGGCGGTTCCGGTTCTCGGGTTCACGCCGTGGAAGGCCATGATGTCGAGACCGCGCGCTGCCTTGTTCGCGAATCCTTCCGCGAAGGCCCGGAGATACTCGAGCTGCGTTTCCTCTGCGGCATACTTGAACTCATCTGAGATCCTCATGCCGTACTCAACCTTTACCGGAACGACGGTGATCGGAGCAATCACGCCGCCGCCGTTGCCCTTCGCGCCGTTCTCAGCAACGAGGTCGACTTCCTTGTCGAAGTTGAAAGTGAACGCCTGTGTTCCGCGCATAGCCAGAGGCATCTGGCCGGAAAGACGCGCGAGCGCGGACTTGCCGCGGACGAGGTTAAAAAGTTCTGTAGTCAGTTCTGCCGGGAACAGCTTCGCGCCGCCGGCAGTCGTGTTAGAGATTACACTTGCCATGTTTTTGTCCTTTCGGTTTTTATTTTTCGCCCCTAATATTTGCGAGAAGGTCTTTCAGGGCCGATTCCTTCGGATCTGCCGACGGTTTCTTTTCTCCGCCGGAAAATCCTGGTAGGCCTTCTCTGTTTTTCTGATCAAAAATGGTCTTGAGTGATTGCGCGTCCTTCCGGATCTCGTCTGCGGTTGCCCCTGTCAGTCGATCCGTGAGGCCTGCCGGAAGTCCGACCTCCGCTGCAATGGATGCCTTGAGTGCCTGCGTTTCGTGGGTCTTGATCGTCTCCTTTGCGGCCTGCAGGTCCGCTGTGAGCTTTTTGATCGTTTCGGCGTCTTCCTGTGCCTTCTTGTTCCACGCGAACGCATCCTCGTCGTGCTTTGCGGCGGCAGCCTTGAGCGTTTCATAGTCACTGTATCTGGCCGCGATGGTCTTCTCCTGGCGGTCGAGCCTGGACTTGATCGCTTCGTCGAACTCTTCCTGCGTTGTAATCGCCTTAAATTCTGCCATTCTTTCTCCTTTCCTGACTTACCGGGTCAGTTGCCGTAGTATATTAAAAAAAGCCCGAGAAAGGGCCTTTTTCGCGCTTGTGTGGCTTGTTAATAACTGACGCGCTGCTTGACTTCCTTGAAGTTGACCGCCGCGTAATGCGCGAGGGCCGCTGCTTCGATCAGCGTCACGTCTGCTTCGTCCCGAATTGCCTTGTAACCGAATCCGCCGGCAGTTCCGATTGCCCGGTGCTCGACGTTCCCGATCACGTTTGCAAGCGATGGCTGGCTCATGTGCCGGATCTCGCTTTTATAGATCGCCGTCTCGAAGCCCTGATTTGCTTCGATCACAGTTCCGGTTGCGGCGACGATCGGGATCTTCAGCCGGGCATCCGTCATGTCCTTTTTCAGAAGCTCCGTGCCGTTCTTTCCGTCGATCACCACGTTCCCTGTGGCCTTGCGTATAGCGTTCAAAAATGCCAGAATCCAGCCGTTTCCTTCTCGGACGGGTTTTCTTCCGTAGATCTCGACAAAAACGCCAGAACCGGCAATTTTCGCAGCCACGGCGAGCGTCACGGTCGTCCCGTCTCTGTTGTACTTGATCCCGACGCCGAGCTTGCCGGTGAGCTGCGGAAGCCTTGCTGCTTCGCAGGCGTCCCATGCGGCCCGGCTGATCGCCGAAGTCTGACTATGTCTAATCCATAAGCCGAGGCGCTGAATGTTAAAATCAATCCGTTCGTCCTCGGTCTTTCCGAGTTCGTCCACGACGTTGCGCTCGTTGATGATCAGCCCGAGGCTCGGGTTCGTCAAATACCAGAGGTCCCGGTCGTTAATGTCGGCCATTTGCTCGACCGACCATTCCGCCCAGCCGGCGTTTTCTGCCTCGCCTGCGAGGACCGTCCGCCGGAAGTCCTTAAAGACCGTGCCGGAGCTGACCGCAGTCGGAGGTGTTCCGAGCATGATCGTCTGCGGGTTCCTGGACGCGGAAACGACGTATTTCAGAGCCGTCTGATGCCGTGCCTGGTACTCCTGAGCTTCATCGATAATGAGGAGGTCAAATCCTTCACCGAGTGCTCCGGTCTCTGTCCGGGTCCGGAAATGGATCTCGCCGCCGGATTCCAGCCGGATCTCCTCCTGCCCTTTTGCTTTTATCGCGTTGTATGGAATGCCGAGCGTGTCGAGCATCTGCTTCATGCGCTCCCATCCGGAATGTGCCGTGTTGACAAGGTGCGCGGTGTGCAAGATCTTTTCTCCGGTTGCGAGGCCGTAGAGCTCGCGCATCACGACCACTTCGCCTTTGCCGTTCCGTCTCGGTACGGAATAGCCGAACCGGGAATGCACCCAGAGGCCGTCCTTGTCTTTTGCAAGGATGTCGTAGATCAGAGCTTTTTGCCAGTCAAATGCGATCCGACCGGTCAACTCGTACAAATCAACAGCCGTCTGGCCGTCTGTTTCCTGATACGACAAAATGAACGAGGTCGTCGGCTCCTGATTGCCGATTCTCTCCATTGTTTTCTCCCTTGTAGGTATAGCCCGACGCGTCGGGTCTTTATAGATCGCGCCATGTCTTCGTGTGGACGTTCTGCGCTCTCATCTTTGTCGGCAGGAACTCCACGAGGCAGTTACAGTTCTCGTGCCGCTGATACACTTCCGGATTGCTGACCGGGTAGTCATAGACGCCGGCGAGCTCGTTGCACCATTCGCAGCATTTGCCGTCCGTGCTCCGGACGATCTTCGGCTGCAGGCCGGCGTTATACTGAAACTCCGCGTTTTTTCTGACTGTTTCGTCGACCGCATGAACGGCGAAATTCTGAAAAGGCGCCTTCATGTACTTCCACGCGTCTTCCAGCGTTTCGGCGTTCGAGATGCCCTTTACGAGGCCGGCGATCCGATCCTCGTTGATGCCCGGGATGATTCCCTCGAGGCCAAGGCCGGCTTCCTGATTTAGTCGGGTGATCACTTTCTGCGTCGTTTTCGTGACCAGGTCAAACTCCTCCTGCATCATTGGCGGCACGATCGTGTTCGCGATCGAGTAGCTAACCTTTCCGTCCGGGAGGACTTCCGCTGTCACGTTTTCGAGGAATGCGTTTGTCATGTTTCGGCCGACCTCGTAGGCGTAACGGTTCGCATCAAAAATGGTCGGGTCCTCTTTTTCGCCGATCCGCTTCAGCATTTTGCTGTTGTTTATGAGGTCCGTGAAGGTTTCCTGAATGTAGGCGAGGAGCTCTTTTCCGTCTGCCATCGCTCACCTCCTTACATCCCGAAAAGCTCACGCATCCGGTCCTCAGTTAAATATCCCGGCATTGCATGCTCAATCTTGAGCGCTGCGTCTCCGAGGCCTGCAAGCGTTGTCGCATCCGGCTCGAATATCGGCTCCCAGACCGGCGTAGTCTGATAAAGGTCGCGCCGTCTGTATGGGACGTTGTCGCGGATGCAAGCTGCCACAAATCCGGCATTGAGCAGTCCGACGCCGAAGGTGCGCTGCGCTTTCCGGGCTGTCAGGCGGAGGCCTTCGTGCTGGTTCCTGATCGCGTCTGCGCTGGAAGGATTCCCGGAAGCAAAGCCAAGGTCGTCAAGTGTGAGACCGTTTTCGCCTGCAAATAGTGAAGCGAACATGCGGACCTGATCGATGTGCGGCGTCATGCTTCCGGCGGAGAACTGTCCGACCGTCGGTCTTTCTCCTGCTTCGTCTTTCGTGAACGCCAGGAGCGAGGCCATGCTGGCCTGCCATTTATTGAACTTCTCCGCGTCCTCGCTGAGACCGGTCACCCATTTCTGAGGGAATGAGTAAAATTCCGCCGCAATCTCTGACCGCTTGATCGTCCGGACCGCGCCCTCCATCAAAGCCATGCAAGACCGGCTGATCCGGCTATGGCCGAAGGGCCGCGTGGCATCCGGCCGGAAGATTATCGGCACAAGGTGAACATACGGAAGACCGCTCTCGTAGGTCCTTACAACTTCTCCGGCCTGGATGTAGTCGATCCGGCCAGGCGTGTAGTACGCTTCGAGGATCGGCCTGTCGCGGCTGTCTCTATCGAGGACCGCATAGCCCTCTCTGAGCAGCCCGGTCACGGTGTCGATCTCTCCGGTCGCGTTCGCTCCGTCGATCGTCTCCATTTTCGGGAAGCCGTCGTCGTCCGGGTAGACATAGAAGAATGAACACGATCCGATCAGCGCCGCCTGAATCGCGCTCGCGCTCAGGACATCCGGGTTGTTCTGTTGGTAGATTCCGTAGAGGTTGAAGTTGTCATCACGGAATCCAGTAAAAACGAGCCGGTCCGAGAGGCTGTCGACTGCTTTTCCGCACCAGCCGAGAGCCGAAAAAACGCCGCGGAGCTGCGGCGGTGTACTGATGCCGAAATCCGGCACGGCTTTTTTCATGTCATAGTATTTATACCTGAGCAGCACCCTTCGGCGCTTCTCTGCCAATTTGCGGCGCATGTAGTCGACGCCTTTAAGTTCTGCCATTTTCTTCTTTCGCCTTTCTCATTTCCGCGAGTTTGTCCAGAAGACTGTTCTTCTTCTCCTCGCGCTCTTTCAGTGCCTGTTCGTTTATTTTCCGGAGCCCTGCCGGCGTGAGGCCGAGGTCACGCCAATATTGCAAAGCCGCCTTGTTCATGTCGTCGATCAGCATCAGCAGCGGATTCTTAACAACATTCTCCGCTCCGGCCGTATTCGTGAATCGAATCACCGGAAGCGGATTTGCGTCGTACTCTTCCGCAACAGCGTCACGCCGCTCCAGAATATCCGCAAGCTCTGAAATCACCATGTCGAAGTATTCCTTGTAGGTTCCTGCCGCCACGCAGGCCTCTTTTATCTTTTTTCTCCACGAATTTCTTTTCATAAAGGCTTTTTCAAATTTTTCTCCGCAAAAATGCGTGCA
>Ga0310691_10006644_pt1 | contig 12289 bp, 9 predicted proteins | sample 176DNAGHGlowgp2_FD_203887 | JGI IMG/M metagenome (GOLD analysis project Ga0310691, IMG submission 203887) | Sheep rumen microbial communities from Palmerston North, Manawatu-Wanganui, New Zealand - 1766 DNA GHGlow gp2 (v2) (version 2) | ecosystem: Host-associated > Mammals > Digestive system >... | reverse complement strand
AAGTTGCGGATGCGCGTGGATTCGACATAGCGACGGACGTCGCGGGCCCACACGTTCTCCAGTCCGGCCAGTTGCAGGTCGGTGGTGAAGGTGTTGACGACCTCCTTCGTTACGGGTCTCCACGGGGTAATCCACGTGTGGTTGGCGCGGTATTCGGCGTAGCCCATGACGGTGTTGCGACGGAACACGTAGCGGCTCTCCATGCGGCGGATGATTTGCTGCATGAGGGGTTCCTTCACGGTGGACAAAGGCTGTCGGCCGCGCAGCGTCGTCTCTTCCTCATAGACGGCATTCACCAATGTGCGTACGAAGTCCTCCGTCAGACTTGGGTCGTCCCTGAAGGTGAAATGGCGCCACAGGTGGCACACCGTCTCCTCCTCGGGCCAGCCCTGGGCGTAGAGCTGTATCGCCATACCCGTCACGAAATCCTTGTACCACGTGCTGCCCCGCTGCTTGGGGTTGCCCAGGTGTTCGGCCACCTTGCGTGCCGCCACGCTGTAGGCGCGTTCGTAGTTCTCATAGGCGGTCATGTCCATTTCCTCGAAACTGCGCTGTTCGGGCAGCGTGAGCAGATGGTTGTCGGCATCGTCCGGCTCCTCCGCCACAGGACCGCCCTGAATGCGACAGGCCGTTGCCTGCCAGTTGGCGAGAGGGCTTTCGTCGAGCGGCATCAGGAAGGTGTGGCGCAGAGAGGGCGTGATGCGTGTCACGCCGACGGGCAGCGCTGCATCGTAGATACGGGCCACACGGTGGTAGGCCTGGGTGTAGAACGTCTCGGCCTCCATCTCGTTAGCGGGCTGGGTGCCGTCGGCGCGCTCCACACGCACCAGCATGATGACCTCCGTGTCCGTTGCCCCGATGAAGGCGGCGAGTGTCATGGGCATCTCCATAGCGGCGCGCTTCACATCGTCACATGCCTTGCGGCTCATCAGTTGCCGCACCTCCAGCACCACGATGCCGTTGAACTCGGCCACGCCCAGGGCGCCATTGTCCTGTCGGCGCAGCTCCACGGGGGCGCAGATGTGCGGAACCTCACTGTAACGACGGAAGTGCGTGACCCGTTCCGGCGTGACCTCGTCGCGCAGCGAGGTCACGAGGAAGTTGTTGGCATCCGTCTGGATGCGGGTCATAAACTGTTCGGCGGCAAACTGGTACAGGTGTACCTTGCCGTCCTTGTCTGTCTTGATACTTGAAAACCTCATACTTGTATTAATTCATAATTAGGCTGGCACCCTCGTTCCCTGACCGCTCCCCTCCCTACAAGGGAGGGGCAGGGGGAGGGTCTGTATTTAGTTGCTTGTGCCATAGGTGGCACAGGGCTGTGCCATAGGTGGCACAAAGCGAAACGACACGACGTTTGTACGCCGACTACTCATCGGGGAAGTAATATTGTTCCGATTCGTGGTCGTAAGCGACCTGATGCTCATAGCCATACTGACGGAAGAGCTGCGCGACGAGGGCCTGCTGACGGGGCGTGATTTCGTATTCACCGTTCCGGTATCGGTAGAACTGGCGTCGGCTGCCGAAGATGTCGAACAACTGTTCGCGCATTTCCTGTGCGTCGCCCGTCCTGACGCCAGTGAGCAAACCCTTCATGCCGCGGGCCATGCGAACGGGTTCCTTCGTGGCAAACAGGGCGCACTGGTCGCCCCTGCGGGCGGCGGGCAGCACGGTGGAGTGGTGGGTGAGCGTAGCGGGAGCCATGTGCCCGATGGCGTAGCGCAGGCAAGCGTTTTTCAGGGGACATTCGTCCTGGAAACAGATGGCCCAATGGGTGGGCGCAAGGGAAAAATCAAGTTTTTGCATAGGATAAGTGTTTTTGATGATTTAACGATACAAAGATACAACATTTTTTCCATATTTCCAAATGTATGTTGCACTATTTTTTAGCTAAAAACCTACACATTTTTGCTATCTGCAACGGAAACTGCAACACATGTATCGCATTGTATCAGAAACGGATAGATACACCCTGTTGCAGTTTTGCAGTTTTTATTGGGAAAAACTCATAATGCGCGCGCGTTAACCGATGTTCATTTTATAGTCGTTTTGCGGAAAGGTTTACGGCTACAGTCATAGGAACTTTTCCCCCCATTCCCTTTCCTCTGTCAAATAATTTTCGTAACTTAGCAGCGTCGTACGCATATATGTGCTAAAACAATAAGGAAAATTAGCAAAAACCGAACAACAGATGTCAAACATACAACAGAGAGAGGAACTGCATCGCACAATATGGGCAATAGCCGACGAATTGCGTGGTGCCATTGGTGGTTGGGAGTTTAAGGCCTATGTGCTGGGAACGCTGTTCTACCGCTTCATATCGGAGAACCTGACTTACTACATCAATCTGCTGCAACGCGAGGCTGGGGTAGAGGGTTTCGACTATGCCCAGATGGACGACGAGGAAGCCGAACAAGCCCGTGAACAGATGGTGCAGGAGAAGGGATTCTTCATTCTGCCCTCTCAACTCTTCCAGAATGTGTGCAAGCGATGCGAGCAGGACGAGAACCTGAACATGACGCTTGCCCAGATCTTCCGTGAGATAGAAGGCTCTGCCATAGGCACGGAATCGGAGGACGACATGAAAGGCTTGTTCTCGGACTTCAATGTCGACAGTTCGCAGTTGGGCGGCGATGTCAGGACGCGTAACAAGTTGATAGCAAAGGTACTGCTGAAGGTGCGCGACATGAACCTTGGCGACGAGTTTCAGGAGAACAAAATCGACGCCTTTGGCGATGCCTACGAGTTCCTGATGACGATGTACGCCAGCAGTGCCGGCAAGTCGGGAGGTGAGTTCTTCACGCCTCAGGAGGTCAGTGAGTTGCTGGCTCGTCTGGCCAGTGCCGACGGCCACCAGATACGCTCCGTCTACGACCCTGCCTGCGGCTCGGGTTCGCTGTTGCTGAAGTTCTCGAAGACCGTAGGCCGTGAGAATCCCAACCTGAAGTATTATGGTCAGGAAATCAACCCCACGACCTACAACCTTTGTCGCATCAACATGTTCCTGCACAACATCAACTACGACAACTTCGACATTCAGTTGGGCGACACTCTGCTCAATCCCCTTCATCGCCACCTCGAACCCTTCGACGCCATCGTCTCCAATCCCCCCTACAGCATCAAGTGGGAAGGTTCGAAGAACCCCCTGCTCATCAACGACGACCGCTATAGTGGTCCCGGTGTGCTTGCGCCCGACTCCACTGCCGACCTCGCTTTCACGCTGCACATGCTCAGCAGTCTTTCCGAGAGTGGCACAGCCGCCATCGTAGAGTTCCCTGGCGTGCTCTATCGCGGAGGCAAAGAGCGCAGTATCAGGCACTGGCTCATCGAAAACAACTTTGTGGACACCATCATCCAGTTGCCCTCCAACCTCTTCTTTGGTGTGGGCATAGCCACCTGCATCATCGTCCTGCGCAAGGGCAAACGACCCGACAATCGTGTGCTGTTCATCGACGCTTCGCGTGAGTTTGTGAAGAACGGCAACAAGAACAAGTTGACGGCTGAGAATCAGGACCACATCTACCGTGTGTTCTGCGAGCGCAAGGAAGAGCAATACTTCTCTCGCCTTGTGCCTATTGGCGACATACTGGCGAATGACAGCAACCTCAGTGTCTCGGCGTATTTGGAGCAGGAGGACACGCGCGAAGTAATAGACATCGATGCCGTGAACAGCAAGTTGGAAACCCTGATTGCCGAAGGCAATGCCCTGAACGCAAAGATTGAGGCAATCGTTAAAGAATTGGAGGATTAAGTATGCTGTACTTCAAATATAGAAAATTCCTCAAAATCTTCAGAACAGTTAAGAAGATGAACAATGTGGAACATCTGGATTGGAAATTAGAGGAAAAGTATGGACCAATTGCAAAGGAAGCAATATCCATATTAAGGGCAAAGGGTGGATTAGTACCAGTTGGCATCTTACATGAGTCCAAAAATACCACAAGCCTGGATGCGCTTATTTTGGAATACGAAGATAAATGCAGTTCTATGTTGTGGGGATGTATTAAATGGACTATCGGTACTGCGATTGCTGTTGCAGGATTGTGTATTGCATATCTGTCATTTGTAAAGTAGGATACAATGGTGGAGTGGAGGCCTCTAAACAGCATTGTTAAGTCTATTTCTACAGGACTTAATCCAAGACAAAATTTCGTCCTCAATGAAGAGGATGCAAATTATTATTATGTTACAGTTAAAGAAATCACCACAAATAAGGTTGTCTTTTCAGATAATACTGATAGAATATCAGAGAAAGCAAAACAAATTATAAACAATAGGTCAAAACTTAGCGAAGGTGATGTACTCTTCTCTGGAATTGGTACTATAGGTAAAGTAGCCTATGTTGGTTTTCCTACAAAAAACTGGGATTGCAGCGAGAGTGTATTCTTAATTAAGCCTAATAATGACCTAATAAGGGGAAAATACCTCTTTTATATTTTATCTTCAGATGTTGCAAGGAAACAATATGAAAAGGGGTCTTCTGGTGCAATTATGAAAGGTGTTCGTAAGGGAACGCTTGAGACTCTTCAAATCCCCATCCCCTCTCTTGCCGAACAAGAGCGGATAGTGGGCATACTGGATACCTTCATGGCAAGCATCGACAACCTGAATGAGCAAATAGCACAACGACGAAAACAATACGAACACTATCGCGACCAACTCCTCGACCTCGAAGGAAAGCCAGGGGTGGAAAATAAAGTTTTGGAAGAAATATGTGAAATAAGGGGCAGAATTGGTTTTAGAGGATATACCCGTGAAGACCAAGTTGCAAAGGGAGAAGGAGCACTTACACTCACTGCGACGAACATTGTTAATCAAAGAATTGACTACAATAATAATACCTATATAACTTGGGCTAAGTATTATGAATCTCCTGAAATCATGGTAAAGAATGGAGATATAATCGTATGTCAAAGAGGTTCTATTGGTAAGGTCGCTATTGTTGAGAATCTAAACGAAGAAGCTACAATAAATCCTCAATTATTACTTTTAAAAAACATAAAATGTAATAATCGGTATCTCATCCATTATATGTTGAGTAAATTCTTTCAAGATTCTCTAAATAGGATTATAGGATTTGGAACTATTCAAATGATTGCACAAAAAGATTTAAAAGGATTACAAATATGCATATTACCAGACAATGAGCAACAGCGCATTGTCTCTATCCTCGACACCTTCGAGGCGAGCATCTCGAACTTGGAGGCGCAGTTAGCGCAGCGCCAAAAGCAATATGAATACTACAGGAACAAACTCTTAACCTTTGAGTGAGATGAATCAGAATAATCAGAGTAATCAGAACTTTTAGAATAATCAGAGTAATCGGAATACTCAGAATTATCAGAAGTGTCAGAATTGTCAGAGTAACCAGAATTATCAGAATAGTATGAATAATCTGAATAATCGGAGTGACCAGAGCACTGAGAAGATTACGTTCCTGCCAGAGCATGGACACTACAAAAACCTGAGGGTGTATAAGGTGACAGAAATGATATACGACATCACCTTCTACTTTACGCAACACTACCTGAACAAGGGCGACCGCACGGTGGACCAGATGGTGCAGGCTGCACGCTCGGGAAAACAGAATATCGCTGAGGGCAATCGGGCTGGCAAAACATCCACCGAGTCGGAAATTAAACTGACTAATGTGGCAAAGGCAAGTCTGGAGGAACTGCTGGTGGACTACGAAGACTATCTGCGCGTGCGCAACCTGGAACAATGGGGCAAACTGCATCCGCGATTTGCCAAGATGAGGGAGTATGCCCGCAGTGAGAAGATCATGAAGGAATATGCAGAGGTGGTGGAGAAGATGAAGGACGAGGAGATTGCCAACCTTTGCATCACACTCATCCATCAGGCCATATACATGCTGCACCGGCTGCTGGAAACCATGCAGGACCGCTTTGTGAAGGAGGGCGGCATCAGGGAACTGATGACCCAGAATAGACAGAATTATCGGAATCTTCAGAATCATCAGAATCATCAGAATTTTCAGAGTAATCAGAATAATCAGAAACCATGATGGAAAGCTACAACATCATAGCGGAGCAGGAACACCAGACCGTGATGGCGCACTACGATGCGCTTCCACGCGAGGACAAAGGCTACCAGAGCGAGGCAGCACTGGAAGCCGAGTTCATAAGCCAACTGACGGAACAGGGCTACGAACGCGTGAACATCGCCAGCGAAGAAGCCCTGCTGAAGAACCTGCGCCAACAGATGGAACGCCTGAACGGACTAACACTCACCGGCGGCGAATGGAAACGTCTGCTGGAACAGCACATCGCTTCGCCACAGATGACCATAGAGGACAAGACGCAACGCATACAGCAGAAGGAAATCGTGAACATCACACGCGACAACGGAATGTCGCAAAACATCAAACTCATCGACAAGCGCGACATCCACAACAACCATCTGCAAGTGCTGAACCAGTATGTGGCTGAGGGCGGTCTGCACAAGAACCGCTACGATGTGACCCTGCTGGTCAACGGTCTGCCTCTGGTGCACTGTGAACTGAAGAAGCGAGGGAAGGCCATCAAAGAGGCTTTCGACCAAATCGACCGCTACGAAAACGAGTCGTTCTGGTCGGGGACAGGCCTGTATGACTATGTGCAAATCTTCCTCATCTCGAACGGCACAGAGACGAAATACTACTCCAACACCACCCGTTGGGCCCATGTGGCAGAGATGAACAAACAGCAGCGGCGTGTGAAGACGCAATCACAGTCGTTCGAGTTCACCTCATACTGGGCAGATGCCGAGAACAGCCCCATACTGGACTTGCGCGACTTCACGCGCACCTTCCTTGCCAAAGCCACCTTGCTGAACATACTCACGAAGTACTGCGTGTTCACGGTGGACAAGAACCTGATGGTGATGCGACCCTACCAGATAGCCGCCACAGAGCGCATACTCCTGCGCATCAAGCAAGCCACACTGAACAAGTGGCAGGGAACGCTCAGGGCAGGAGGATACATCTGGCACACGACGGGCTCAGGCAAGACGCTGACCTCCTTCAAGACGGCACAACTGGCCTCGCAACTGCCTCACATCGACAAAGTGCTGTTCGTGGTAGACCGTAAGGACCTGGACTACCAGACCATGAAGGAGTACGACAACTTTGAGAAGGGTTGTGCCAACTCCAACACCTCGTCGAACATCCTGCAACGCCAACTCAACGACCCCACGCAGGAGAAGAAAATCATCATCACCACCATACAGAAACTGGCTTCCTTGCTGAAGAAGGACAAGGAAATCAAGTGTGCCGAAGGCAATGTGGTGATGATATTCGACGAGTGCCACCGTTCGCAGTTTGGCGAGATGCATGTGATGATAACGAAGAAGTTCAAGAAGTACTGCATCTTCGGCTTCACAGGTACACCCATCTTTGCCAAGAACGCTGGTTCGGGCAAGATAGCCAACCTGAAGACGACGGCACAGGCCTTTGGCGGTGAACTGGACGACATGGGGAAGCCCACGCGACCCTTGCACACCTACACCATCATAGACGCCATCAGAGACAAGAATGTGCTGAAGTTCAAGGTCGACTATATACAGACGATAAAGGCCAAGGAAGACATCCGCGACAAGCAGGTGGAAGGCATTGCCACCGACGAGGTGCTGGCTTCGCCCATACGCCTCTCCAACATCGTGAAGTACATTCTGGAGAACTTCGACCGAAAGACGATGAGAACGGAGCGTTACAGCCATTCCGTCATCACCAATGTGGCAGAGATGGCCAAGAGCAACAGAACGCAGGAGGTGAAGCGGAAAAGCCTGCTGGGAGGCTTCAACAGCATCCTCTGTGTCGACAGCATCCCGATGGCCATAAAATACTACAAGGAGTTCAAGCGACAACAGGCCGAAATGCCGGAATGGAAACGCCTGCGCATAGCCACCATCTTCACATACTCGCCAAACGAAGCAGAGGACGAAAATGGCATACTGGAGGACGAAGACCCAGCAAGCACCAGCCAACTGGATGCTACCTCACGCGAGGCGCTGGAGTCGGCTATCGCTGACTACAACCAGATGTTCGGCACAAAGTATTCGACTGACGGCGAGAAGTTCCAAAACTACTACAAAGACCTGTCGCTGAGGATGAAGAACAGGGAGGTGGACTTGCTCATCGTGGTGAGCATGTTCCTGACGGGCTTCGACGCTAAGACGCTGAACACGCTTTGGGTGGACAAGAACCTGAGGATGCACGGACTGCTGCAGGCCTACAGCCGCACCAACCGCATCCTGAACAGCATCAAGGCGTGTGGCAATATCGTGTGCTTCCGCAACTTGGAGGAGGCCACCATCGACTGCTTCTCACTCTTTGGCGACAAGGATGCTGCAGGCGTGGTGCTCATGCGTCCGTTTGCCGATTACTACTATGGTTACGAGAACGAGAAAGGCAAGCATGTGGCAGGATACAAGGAGACGGTGGAACGCCTGTTGAAGCAGTTCCCTCTGCCCATCGTGCCTATGAACTTCACGCTGGAGGAGAAGGTGGAATTCGTGAAACTCTTTGGTGGCACTCTGCGTATGCAGAACCTGCTCAGTTCGTTCGACGAGTTCACGGAAGAGAAGGTCATCATCTCCTCGTTCGACCAACAGGATTACCAGACTTGGTACATCGACCTGCGCGAGGAACTGAAGAGAATACCTCCACAAAAGGAAAGCATCGTGGACGATGTGGAGTTCGAGACGGAGATAGTGAAGTCGATACAGATAGGTATTCCCTTCATCCTGCAACTGGTGGAGCAGTACCACGAAAAGAACTGTCAGGACGCTACCATCTACACGCGCATCGTGAGAGCCATCGGTTCGAGCCCCAACCTGCGTGACAAACGCAAACTGATTCTGGACTTCATAGACCGCATGAGACCTTCGACGGAAAACAATGTGGCTCGGCACCTTGAAGTGGCAGAAGAGTGGAACTCGTTTGTGGAAGAACAGCGCGACAGGGAACTGGAGGAGATTATCGAAGAAGAGGACCTTCGCCCAGAAGCAACACGCAAATTCATAGAACGCTCTTTTGCCGATGGGTATGTAACAACAACAGGAATGGCTATCACCAAAGTTCTGCCTCCTATTCCGCTGTTTGGAAGGGGCAAGGTGAACAGGGAACTGAAGAAGATGACTGTGGTGGAGAAACTGACCGAGTTCTTCAACAAGTTCTTCGACATCTCCAGTTTCATTCCTTTCCGTCACAGCAAGGTGGTGGAATACGGCGAGGCAGACTATTGGTCACAGGCGGCAGAGGACGATGATGCACACAATAAGTAATCGTTCCAGCCGCAACGCAATCGGGCGCGGATTGCGGGACGGTTCTTCTAATCATTTCAAAATAATTGATTAATTTTGCAAGCGAAAAATATTGTGACATAATAAAATGAAATATGGATTGGAAAGAAAAAGCAATAAAAATACTAAAGGATAGTCTTTATCCAATTCCTTCAGAATTAAACGAGCTGGATTGGAAAAGTGGATTGTCAGACAAGACAGACCGTCTGGCTCAGCACCTGTCTGCTTTTGCCAATTTGAAAGGCGGGGGTATCCTCGTTTACGGTGTTCATAATGATGGTACATGCTTCGATTTAACAAAAGAAGAGGTTGATAAAACGGTTCAAACTTTAGGGAATATTGCTCAAAACAATTTGGTTTATTCCATCCCTATCGAACATTCTGTAATGGAGTTCGATGGGCATTCTTTGCTTTTTGTCTATATTCCAGAGCAAAATGACAAGCCTGTCCACCTGCGCGGAAAGGATATCTATGCTTCATACCATCGATCTGCAGGTCAGACGGTGAAAATGTCGAGGAATCAGGTAAAAGCATTGATAGCCACTTCCCAGGGCATTACATTTGAACAGCAGATAGCCAAAGAGGATTTGAATAAAGAAGAGGTACTGAAATTATTGAATTATCAGTCCTTGTACAGAATACTAGACAAGAATGTTCCTCAATCTACAGATGCAGTAATGGAGCGACTTGCTGATTACCATCTATGCAAACAAATGGGCACAAATTGGGCCATTACTAATCTGGGAGCCATCCTTTTTGCAAACGAACTGAAAGAATTCTCCAATATGGAGGGACATGAGGTTATTGTTCGCAAATATATTGGAACAAATAATCGTCAACAAGAGTTTGAGCAACATGGGGCCTATGGTTATGCTGTGGGATTTGAAGGATTAGTTGATTTTATAATGCGTAACACGAGTACGGAAGTAATTGATGTCAAAAGAGAAGCCATCCCTACATATCCGAGAGTGGCAGTTAGAGAATTTGTTGCCAATGCCTTAGTTCATCAGGACTTTGGAATAACGGGAATGCCTGTAACCATAGAAATATTCTCTAACAGGCTTTCTATAACGAATGCGGGCGCACCACTTAATGATATTAATCGCCTGATTGATTTGCCACCTCAATCACGAAATGAACAACTGGCCCAGATGATGTTTACACTCGGAATCTGTGAACGTCGAGGTAGCGGTATTGACAGAGCGATTGCTGCTATAGAAGAGATGTTTCTCCCACCTGTAAAGTTTACCAAGAGCGAGCAACATACAAGGGTCTTCATGTATCCCAAAAAAAGTCTAAAAGACATGACCAAACAAGAAAAAATCTCAGCATGTTACCAACATGCATGTTTGATGTATGAAGACGGGGAAAAAATCAACAACCAGTCAGTTAGGGAAAGATTCGAATTGTCGAAGAACGATTCTTCTGTTGCGTCTCGCATTATTGCGGATACGATGGAGGCTGGTCTAATTAAGCCTGCTGACTCAAAAACGGTATCGAAAAAGTATATGACCTACATTCCGTATTATGGATAGTTTTATTTGCAGAGTAATTCCCATAGAATCGTAAACGACTGATAATCATTACGTTGTTATTTGCAAAGTAAATCCTAAAGCAATTGGATTATTAGTGAATCGCGGGACGGTTCTTTGATACTCTGGGAATTGTCTGAATATGGAGAGTCAGGGGGACAGGGATGATAGTAACAGCGGAGCAATAGCGAAATAGAATATAAAGACAACTCCGTAAGCATCCTCTATTGCCTGCTTCTGGTATTTGATTCTATATGCCACTATCCTACACGTTTAATTAAATCTTCGAGGGTTTCGCCTTCGCGCAGTTCGTATGTGGACCCTTTCTTCGCCTCGTCAATACGAGCAAAGAATTCCTCCTTCGTCATCAACGTAGGGTCGGTCCGTTTTTCTGCCACAAGTTTGCGAAGATATTTAGCAGCGTGCTTCAATAGGTTCTCGTCTTCGGCAATGATACTCATATTGCGGAGCATCTCTGCATTTAGTTGTATTGCGGTCATCTTGTCAATGTTTTGGATGCAAAATTTCATATAAGAATCGAAATAACATTCTGCACCCTGTCGTGTTTTCATTGACAACAATCAGAAGGAACGGGCGGCATGCCTGATGGAAGATGTCTTGTGGAAATCCTTCGGCTGGCTCAGGAACCTGGAAGAAGTATTGAAGCACAAAAATTAAGGCCGCTCTATTCTTGTTCTTATAATACCGCAGCAATGCGGCAAATGCATTTCAATTTCTTCATAAAAGACTCGTTGCGCTCTGCCATCAACATGTCATACTCATTCTGCATGGCCAGCAGAGGGGCGGCATCTACACCAATTTGTGAAAAAAGGAGATGAACCAAATAAAAATCTATGTTTACGGCAGCAGAAAGGATTGTCCCACCTTTCATCTAAACAGCGACGTGGCCACGTCTATCGGGTCGCCCTCGGGCAGGGAGGAGTAGGGCGTGTGGTCCAGTGTCCAAGGTTCTTCCATGGCATACCAGTCGGTGTTGGTGGACGGTTGTCCGTTCAGCTCATTTTCCAACTGGGTCATGAAGTGCTTCCAACGCGGATAGTAGAAGTCGCGCAGGATGCCTTGCCACTCCTTGTGTGCATAGTCGTGCAGGCGTCCGTTGTCGGCACAGGCCCGATTCCCCCAAGTCGTAATCTGTACGCGTGCGTTCCATTCGTAGAGGTCGCTTTCGGCCTTAGTCTTTCCTAAGTGGCGAGCCTGCTGCGTCCAGTGCCCCAGACGGAACTCGCTGCGTGTGCCCAACAACTTGTCCTGGGCAAGGAGTAGGCGCAGAAACTCCTCGCTGTCTTGCCTGAAGGCTTGGCGGTCGAAACTGCGGAAGTCGGCCATCGCCCTGTTGTAGACGATGCGTCCGCGGTCGGCTATGGCCTGGCGGCAGATGTCCACCAGGTCATACTCGAAGTTGTTGTTGCCACGATGCTGGTCGGCCGCCGACAGCA
>Ga0310691_10006642_pt1 | contig 12290 bp, 6 predicted proteins | sample 176DNAGHGlowgp2_FD_203887 | JGI IMG/M metagenome (GOLD analysis project Ga0310691, IMG submission 203887) | Sheep rumen microbial communities from Palmerston North, Manawatu-Wanganui, New Zealand - 1766 DNA GHGlow gp2 (v2) (version 2) | ecosystem: Host-associated > Mammals > Digestive system >... | reverse complement strand
CCGCAGGCTGTGAACATCAGTGGGCTGTCGGCGGCATTCGGCTATATTCCGGAGAACGGCGGCTTTCACAATGCCCTCAACGACGCACAGGCACTCTGCGAGATACATAAGGCGGCTTACACCACCGACCTCAGTGAAAATGAGAAATTCTGCCGGCTTAAACAGGAACGCATCGAAAAGCTTGCCGCGATAAAGGCTGAGCAGGAGGAAAAACGCCGTCAGGAGGCTCTTTCGCTGCCGCTTTCGCCGGACGAGGAGGTCTACTGTTCAGGGCTCAGTGAGGACAGTATGCGGCGGTTTATCGGGCTTAGGTACAGGTTCGTCCGCGCACTTGTGAAGTATCCGGAGGCGGAACGCCTTGCGGTCGTGCAGTTCAGGGATACCGGCAAGATAAAGCTTTTCCCGTCGTATAAGCTCAGCCCTTCCATACGCGGAATGCTCACACGATGTGAATGCTTCCCTCGTGACGAATGGCAGCAGGCGCTTCTCGATGAACTCGGCCGCTGAACGTCTCCCGGAATAACGATATCCTCGCAGGGACGCATATCTTGCGCCCCTGCTGCTTTTTGCGCCGGGAAGTGAGAGTTTTCGCCGTGTGCTGCGACTAATATACGGTGTGATGTGAAAAAAATATGCCGGAAACGGTATTCTCTGCAATTTCAAGCCCGAAGTTGCAAAAAAATGCTTGCAATATCGTTCGATATGTAGTATAATGATAAAGTATATTATAATAGGGTAGTATGGCGTTTTTCATGCCGTGCTCCCCAGAACAGATCACAAGGAGGTACAGCTTTGGCTAAGTCAAATTCTTCTGCCGCTGTCAGACAATCGGCTTCAACAGGCGGCAAAAAGAAGTATTCCAACTACAAGCCCCGGAATCCGGGCAAGAAGCCTTCCGCGCAGACAGGTCCCGCAGACTTCATAAAGGCGCTGAATGCTCCGAAATTCAATCCGTGGGTGGTCATTGCAGCTTTCATTATACCCCTGCTGCTCACCCTCATAGCCTACTACAACTTCGATATCTACCCGCTCGGACCCGGCAAGCACCGCTCCGTCCTCACCCTTGACCTCAACGGTCAGTACATCTACTACTTCGAGGCGATACGCGACGCCTTCTGGGGCGACGGAAGCTTGTTCTACAACTGGAGCAGAAACCTCTCCGGAGGCTTCATGGGCATAATCGGCTATTATCTCGCAAGCCCCTTCACGCTGATACCGATCCTCATGCCGAGACAGTATATGCTTCAGGCGATAATGATAATGCAGATATGCAAGGTCGGTGCCTGCGGTGCGACATTCTGCATCTACGCACAGAAATCGAAAAAGCTCTCCGCCTATCCGGCGCTGATATTCTCGATCATGTATTCGATGATGGCATTCGTTGTTATCCAGCTCATCAACCCCATGTGGATAGACGGACCTATACTCCTCCCGCTGATAATCCTCGGCGTTGAGTACCTCATCGACGACGGCAGAAAGATAAACTACATTATCCCGACTGCTCTCATGTTCGTTGCGAATTTCTACATCGGCTTCATGGTGGCGATATTCGTTGCGATTTACTTCGTTTACTACCTCTTCTTCGGAACACAGAGGAAATTCAAGGGTATTAAGGATTACGCAAAGACCTGCGGAATTATGGCTGGCTCGACCGTTGTCGTGCTGATGTGCAGCCTCTTCATGATACTGCCTGTCTACAATGCCCTCGCACTCGGTAAGTTCGATTTCTCCGAGCCGGTCTACAACTGGAGCGAGCACCTCTTCAAGATACCCGAGCTTATCCCGACTCTCCTCCCGAACCAGTATTACTCCGTAAACGTTGACACAGGCACACGCTTCTACGGACGTCCGGAGATATACTGCGGCGTTCTCACGGTAGTCCTCTTCCCGCTCTATTTCTTCAACAAGGACATAAAGTGGAACAGAAAGCTCGGCGCAGGCTTCCTGCTGCTCGTGATGTTCATGAGTATGTATGTAAAGCCTATCAATATGTACTGGCACGGCGGTCAGGACCCGAACTGGCTCCCTTACCGTTATTCCTTCCTCATATCGTTCATACTCGTTTCAATGGCTGCGGAGGTCTTCGCGAACCTTGACGGTCTCCGTCTGAAGCCAAAGAACATCATGTTCGACGTAGCCGGAAAACACGCCTCACCGATAACCTACGGCGCAGGTATTTTCCTCGCTATCGCGCTTGCGGTATTCTACTTCGAGTCAAAGATGAAGTCCTACAACTACAACGAATCCAAGTACAAGTATGTTGCAAAGGGACTCTACTACAAGGCTGAGATGAACTACGGCGCTGACCGCTGGCAGGAGATATGGCTGGGAACTCTCGGCTTCGGACTTCTCCTTGCGGCAGTATATATAGTGCTGGTATTCATCTACAGTGCAACAAAGAACAAGAACGCAAGAATGCTTCTCCTCACGGCTACAGCCTGCCTCGTCTGCTTCGAGGGCGGCTATAACTGCTACGATTCCTTCCGCAAGATATACAAGGAGGTCGGCAACAGCTGCCACGACTCCTACGCTGAGATAACCAGCGCACCGGACGATATCGTAAAGCCTCTCGAGGATTACGACGGAAGCTTCTACCGTGCCGAAAAGACCTTCAATCGTATGGTAAACGACGATATGGCTTACGGTCTCAAGGGCATCTCCCACTCCAGCTCGGTAATGAACGCAAGAGCTATCAAGGTCATCGAGTACCTCGGCTACTTCACACAGAGCTACGAGACAAAGTATGAGGGCAGCAACCCTGTTGCGGACTCCCTCCTCGGCATAAAGTACGTCGTTGACGCACCTGACCGCCGCTACAACAACAAGAAAATGCTCGATGCCTCCTATACAAAGGTGCCCGAGCTCGAGGGTCTCACATACAAGCGCTATGACGAGCCCAATCTCAAGGTCATCACCGATACCGTTGACGTTTACCAGAACCCCAACGCTCTTTCTATCGGCTGGATGGCTGACAGGTCTATCCTCGATATCCCTTACCTCGATGAGACAAACCCCTTCAACAACCTCAACAACATGGTAGCCTCCATGACCGGCAACCCCGGAAAGGAATACTACAAGTCCGTTGAAAGCACAGTTGACTACGACCCCAATCAGGTAAGGCTCCACGACTATATCCACACTGACGCAAAGACAGGCATAAAGACCGTTCACAACTGCTACGAGTCCTACGACACCTCTACCGATGCCGTTGTAAACGTCCGCTTCACCTCACCTGTTGACGGCGATATCTATATGCACCTCAGCTCGAAGGTCAAGAAGGCCTGCAACGTATGGGTCGGCCTGAAGAAGGAGGACGGCACATACGCCGGTTCGACATCAACTCAGTATGACGGCTACGGCACCTATTTCGATACCAACTCCTCGCCTATAGTAAGGCTCGGCCCGTTCAAGAAGGGTCAGGAGATCGAGGTGCGCTTCACCATTCAGGCTTCCGGTTCAGGCGGCAAGTACGTCGGCTCCAACGAGTACCTCATGGTAAGAAAGGGCGACAGCAACGGTAACGGCGACGGCTTCCACTTCTGCTACCTCGATATGGACGAGTTCGAGAAGGATATCGCTACTCTCCGCGAGGGTCAGTGGAATATCGACATGAGCAAGTCCAATGACCGTCACCTCGAGGGTACCGTCAATGTTAAGTCCGGACAGGTATTCGTTACCTCTATCCCCTATGAGCCCGGCTGGACTATCGAGATCGACGGCAAAAAGGTCAAGGATCTCGTCTATACAAAGGACGACGATCAGGGCATCTCCCGCCTTGTCAACAAGGATAAGGACGAGGGCGAGGTCGCTATAGTTGACGGCTTCATCGGAATAAAAATGGACGGCATTTCCGACGGTGAGCACAAGATATCCATGACATACACTCCGCCCGGATTCAAGACCGGCGTTGTTACGCTGATAATCGGCGTTATCGTCATCATCGTTCTCGCTGTCTACGACCACAAGCGCAATCCCGTACTCATAGCCCGCCGCGAGGCAAAGCAGCGCAGAAAGGCGGGTCTCCCTGAGGAGACCTCCGAGGAGCAGGAAACTGTGAAGGAGAGCGCAGAAAAGTCTTCCGGCAAGACCGAGAAGAAGGACGACGTTCAGGAGCCGCTGAAAAAGAAGAAGGAAGCGAAAAAGCTTCCGACATCGCAGACTCCTACAAAGAGCGGCGTACAGATAATCAAGTCCAAGGGCGAGGTCGCCGGAAACGTCGAGGAAAAGGCTCGCGAGGCTGATGAAAAGGCTAAGGCCGAGGCTGCCGAGCTCCAGAAGAAGACCGACGAGCTCATAAAGAACTTCAACGAAAACGCTGAGGAGGCTTCCGAAAAGGCGGAGGATACCGCTGAAAAGGTGACTGAGACAGTGGAAGAGACCGTTGAGGAGACTGCCGAGGAGGTAAAGGAGGCTGCCGCTGAAGCAGCGGAAAAGCCCGCCGCACCCAAGTCCGGAAACGGCGGCAATAAGAACAAGAAGAAAAAGAAGAAGAAATGACCCTGAACGGCGCGGCAGTTGACTCTGCTGCGCCGTTTTTTTGCCGGCGGATAAAATCCGTCCCTACAGCCGTTTTCAGGTTGCCGCACCGTAAAACGCGGACGCCGGAACGGAGAGAGCGCCGTTCCCTGCACTGCTTTCTGCTCTCTTAGTTCACGAAGACTTGCATTTTCCGGAGATTGGTGGTATAATGTTAATGTTATTTTTATCAGGAGGGTAAATATGAAGGATCTACAGGAACTCCGGAATGAGATAGATGTTACGGATAAGGAGATACTCCGCCTCTTTCTGAGCCGTATGGAGCTTTGCAGAGGCGTTGCAGAATACAAGAAGGCTCACAGTATGCCCGTCTTTCAGGGCGGCAGAGAGCAGCAGGTCATCGACCGGATAAAGCAGCTCACAGCGGACAAGTCCCTCGAAGCCGGTACTGCCGCACTCTTTACCACGATAATGGACATCAGCAAGATACTCCAGAACCGTTCTATACTAAAGGACGGCGGCATGAAGTTCACTGCCCCGGATTTTGCCGGCGCAAAGCGTATAGGCTGTCAGGGTACCTCCGGTGCCAACTCCGAGACCGCCGCAAGAATGATCTTCGGCGATAGGGAGCTCATCTTCTACCACACCTTCGAGGACGTCTTCAAGGCGGTACAGTCCGGCGAGATAGACTACGGCATTCTTCCGGTACATAATTCGACCGCCGGCTCGGTGGACAGCACCTACGACCTGCTCGCAAAGTACGACGTTTTCACGGTGCGTCAGGTCTGCGTCGAGATAAACCACTGCCTCGCTGCAAAAAAAGGCACGACCCTCGGAACGGTAAGCTGCGTTTATTCCCACCCGCAGGCGCTTGCACAGTGCAGCGACTTCCTCACCGTGAATTCATACCGCAATGCTGAGTATGCGAACACGGCTCTCGCGGCGGAAATGGTCGCGGGAAGCGCCGATGAGGAAAGACTTGCCGCGATATGCTCTCCCGAATGCGCTGAGCGTCTCGGACTTGACATAATCGCCCGTGATATCGCGGACTGCTCCGTGAACAAGACCCTTTTCGTCTGCATCTCACGCGAATTGCAGGTCGAGCCCGAAGCCGATGCTATCAGCGTTATGCTCACGATACCGCATACCGAGGGTAGTCTTTACCGACTGCTCACGAAGTTCTATGTCAACGGCATGAACCTCCTGAAAATCGAGAACCGTCCCATAAAGGACGGCAGCTTTGACGTTCGGTTCTACCTTGATTTCAGCGGAAAGCTCGCTGACGGGACGGTTCAGGCTGTTCTCCGCGACCTCGGCGAGAACCTTGAATATTTCCGGCTCCTCGGAACGTTCCGGAGTGCGGAATGAGCCGCGGAGGAACTGCTTTTCCGGCAGATTATCTGCAAAATTGCCTATTTTTTAGTCCGGCTCAATGAAAAATTCAAGAAATAGCCGAAATTTCCGCATATCCTTAAAAAATCTATTTACAAACACGGGAAAGTGTGTTATAATAGCCTCATCGGTGGATAGCCGGCTAATTTTGAAGGAGATGATACTTATGAAGAAGATCATTTGTTTAGCTGCGGCTTCTATGCTCGCAGTAACAGCTTTCGTAAGCTGTGGTAAGGATAAGGACAGCGATAAGGGCAGCGGCAGCGGTCTTGAGGGCAAGTGGGCTTGCTGCGAAATGACATCTGACGGTCAGACATTGACCTCACTTAATGTTCTTGTAGTTAATATTCCGCTCGAGGCTGTTGCTCAGCTTACAGCTAAAAGCGACGGTACTTTCGAGATCGGTTCCGGTATTGTCGGCATGGACGATGCTGCCGGTGAGGACGAGTCACAGAAGGGTACTTGGGAGAAGGTAGACGATACGACCTTCAAGCTCAAGTCTGACAATGTTGATTCCGATTCTCTCGTTCCCGCTGAGATCGAGATAAAGATGGACGGCGATGTATTCACATTCGAGGGCGAAGAGGACGGCAAGGCTGTTGCGCTCAAGTTCAAGCGTGTAACTGAATTCACAACCTACGATGTTACAAGCGCACTTGGCGGACTTGCAGACTCCTTTGGCGCACTCGGCGGCAACGAATAATGATCCCATAACAAAAAGGACAGCTTAACGGTGGTACTTGTATAGCAGTATTTATCAGAATTGTTGAGGCAAGCCCTTTTGATGAAAGTGCTTTCAAACTCTATTCTAAGCCTTACTTTAGTTTTTTCCACAATGGTATAAAAATGTCCGGAAGCATAGTTGCTTCCGGATTATTTTTTTGTGCGTGAGCATTATACCATTGTGGAAAAAACCATAATAAAGTCTTTGGAAAGGGGTCTGGGGAAGAACCTTTCCTCAGAAAGGTTTTCCCCAGTTAGTTCTCATAATACTTCCATATGAGTATCACAGTTAGGCTGTCCTTTTTTATTTTGCAATATGCCGTATAGTAAGACAGGGACGCACAATGTGCGTCCCTGTTGGTATCTTATTTCTCCTCTGGTCCGATGATATGCTGTGCGATGATAGTGCGGATATTCTTGTAGAGGTAAGGCTTCAGCTCCGCGAGGGTGCAGGGCTCGCTGTAGAGTATCGCGGAATAGCAGGTCGAGGAGACGAGCTCGATTATCATGAATATCATGACCTCCGGATCGCGGAACTTGTAGTTCGATTCCCTGAGCATGGTGTAGTATACCTCGGAAAAGTTGACATCGCCCTCGGAGGACTTTGTTGTCAGCGCATTCTTGAATATGCCCCAGCTCAGATTTTTCGAGATGAACATGAGGAGAGCCTGATTTTCCTCGAATTTGGTGAGTATACTGTCGATAATGGCTATCATCTTGTCCTCGAAGGACATGGAATCAAGGCTTTTCCCGAGACCTGTGATAGCGCTTGTGAATACCTGGCTCGACTTGTGGGATATGAGCCTGTTGCGGATATCGTATTTGTCCTTGAAATAGAGGTAGAAGGTACCCTTGCCGACGCCGGCTTTCCCGACGATATCGGCTATCGAGGTCTTGCTGAAGCCCTTTGTGGTGAAGAACTCGAACGCTGTTTTGAGCAGCGAATTCTCCTTCTGCTGTTTATTTTTTTCGATCTTTCCCATATTGCTCAGCCTTTCGTAGCGTACCCGGTTCAGACCGGAGACAAAGATTTCACTACTTCTATTATAAACCAAGGCTAACTGGATTGTCAAGGACTAATAATGACCAACGGTCACAAATTTTGGAGTCGGCTTTTGTGCAGATATACGAAAATTTCGACTAAACTGTGAACAGAGCCGAAAAGTTGTTGACTATCGGTCATTTTTGTAATATACTATCTATAGTTGATAGTTGTCAGTTCCTGGTGCATAGCTCCGCTGTGGACCGCGAACCGGTAACTGCGGACAATATTTACAGAAAGGGTGGTTTCATGCTGAAATTCGGCAATTGGGTCGCGAAGCACCGCATCATCATTCTAATAATCGGCGTCCTCCTGATGATACCGGCTGCGTTCGGCTACCTGAACACAAGAGTAAACTACGACCTTCTCTCCTATCTCCCCAAGGACATCGACACGATGAAGGGGCAGGAGATACTCGAGGAGGAATTCGGTCAGGGCGGCTTCTCCCTCGTCATTGTGGAGGGTATGCCAGACAGGAAGGTCGCTGAGCTCGCACGGAAATTCGAGAAGATTGACCACGTTTCCGGCGTTGTGTGCTACCAGTCACTCACGGACTGCCGCATACCGACAGAGTTTATCCCCGAAAAATTCTACCACTATTTCAATAACGACGAAGATGACGCTACCATGATGGCGGTATTCTTCGACGGCGGAACCTCCGATGACGGTACTCTTGCCGCTGTCGAGGAGATGCGCGATATCGCCGACAAGCACTGCTTCATAAGCGGTATGTCCGCAATAATCCTCGATATGAAGAACCTCTCACAGAGCGAATCGCTGATATACGCTGTAATAGGCGTTATCCTCACGAGCCTTGTGCTCATTCTCACGATGGATTCGTTCCTCATACCGGTATTCTTCATGCTCAGCATCGGCTTAGCTATCGTCTGGAACTTCGGTACGAACATATTCCTCGGCGAGATATCCTTCCTCACAAAGGCGCTCGCACTCGTCCTCCAGCTCGGCGTTACCATGGACTACTCCATATTCCTGTGGCACAGCTACAAGGAACAGCAGGCGCTCTACAAGAGCAAAGAGGAGGCTATGGCTCACGCTATCGCGAATACTATCGTTGCCGTTGTCAGCAGCTCGTTCACGACGGTAGCAGGCTTCCTTTCGATGTGCTTCATGAGCTTCACGCTCGGTCTTGACCTCGGCATCGTAATGGCAAAGGGCGTTGTATGCGGCGTTATCGCCTGCGTAACGGTGCTCCCGGCTATGATACTCATTTTCGAGAAGGCTATCACAAAGACCTCCCACCGCGATTTCCTCCCGAAATTCACAAAGGTCTCCAGCTTTATCGTAAAGCGTTCGCCGATATTCTTCACATTGGGACTTCTCCTCATCATACCGGCTACCTACGGCAACAGCCGCTATGATGTGTACTACAAGCTCGACAGTACTCTGCCCTCCTATCTCGGAAGCGTTGAGGGCAACGAGAAGCTCTCGGAAGCCTTCAATATGAACAGCACCCACATTCTCCTTGCCGATTCCAAGCTCTCTGCCCAGACCGCTACAAAGATGATGCAGGAAATGGATAAGGTGGACGGTATACAGTTCACCCTCGGCTACAACACCATATCCGGTCCCGCTATCCCGGAGGAGATAATCCCCGAGCATATCAGGAGCAAGCTCAAGAGCGGCAAATACCAGCTCATACTCATCGGCTCGGAGTACGGCGTTGCCTCCGATGAGGTCAACCAGCAGGTCGCTGACCTCAACAAGATAGTCGAAAAGTACGACCCGAACGCTATGCTCATAGGTGAAGCTCCCGCTACAAAGGACCTCGTCGATATCACCGACAAGGACTTCAAGACCGTAAGCATACTCTCTATCGCAGTAATATTCCTCATAATCGCAATGACCTTCAATTCGGTATCGCTGCCTGTACTGCTTGTTGCAGTCATTGAGCTCGCGATAATGATAAATATGAGCCTCGCTTACTACCTCAATACTGAGCTCCCGTTCGTAGCCTCCGTCGTTATCGGAACGATACAGCTCGGTGCTACCGTTGACTATGCGATACTCATGACGACGAGATACCGTGCCGAGAGATACAACGGCAAGCCCAAGAAGGAAGCCGTTGAAGCAGCTCTCAGCACCTCCATAAAGTCTATCATAACCTCCGGTCTCGGCTTCTTCGCCGCAACTATCGGCGTTGCACTCTATTCCGATATCGGAATGGTATCCTCGCTCTGTATGCTCCTTGCAAGAGGTGCGCTCATCTCAATGGCAGTTGTTATCACAGTTCTTCCTTCACTGTTCATGCTGTTTGACGGCGTTATAATCCGTACCAGCAAGGGCTTCAGACCAAAGAAGAAGAAAACAGCGGCAGCCAAGTGAAAAGCCCCCTGATACGGGAACAAACCACAAGTTCTTATCTCTAATCTGAAAGGAGTAGTATATATGAAAAACTATAAGAAGGTCATCGCCGGTATCGCTGCGGCCGTTGTTTCGGCAGGCGCTACCACTTCAATGGCATTCGCAATGAACAGGGAAAATGACGATAAGGAGACCACTGCCGTTTCTCAGGAGGCTCCCGCCGATACCCTCACGACCGGAACAGGTGAGCGCAAGGACAACGGTTCACCTGCATTCAAGGACGAGACAGTCTATGTCGTTTGCAATGCGGATTCGGACATAAAGCATATCATCGTGAGCGACTGGCTGAAAAACGCACCGGCTTACGAGTCGATAAAGGACGTTTCCTCGCTCACCAATATCGAGAACGTCAAGGGCGATGAGGAATTCACCCTTGACGGCACCGACCTCACATGGAATGCCGGCGGCCACGATATCTACTACAAGGGAAACTGCGACAAGGAGCTCCCTGTTGACGTAAAGATGAAGTATTTCCTCGACGGCAAAGAGGTCTCGCCCTCGGAGATAACCGGTAAAAGCGGTCATCTCGTTATCCGCTGGGAGTACACGGTCAACGCTAAGATAAAGAAGACTATCGACGGCAAGGAACATGAGATGAACGTTCCCTTCATCGCCGCAAGCGCTGCCATACTCAACAGCGAGAAGTTCGTGAATGCGAGCATTTCAAGCGGAAAGGTCCTCTCTGACGGCAACCGTCTCATCGTTGCAGGCGTTGCGCTTCCGGGTCTCAATGAGAGCCTCGGTCTCGACAAGATAGAGACCCTCGACCTTGACCTCCCGGAATACATCGAGTTTTCCGCAGACGTTATTGATTTCGAGCCGGGCCTTTCCGTTACGGCAGTCAGCAACGAGATATTCTCAAACCTCGATATGACAGATCAGTTCTCATTCGGCAACATCAAGGAGCAGTTCGATGAGCTCATAAACGGCGCGAACGAGCTCACTGCCGGTACAGTCACCCTCAGCGACGGTCTCAGCGAGCTTTCCAAGAAGTCCGGCGACCTTACAGACGGCGCCAAGAAGCTCAGGGACGGTGCAGATGATCTCAGCAAGGGCGCAAAGCAGCTCTCAGAGGGCACCTCCGCACTCTCGGACGGCGCCAAGAAGCTCTCGGATTCGACCGGTTCATTCAAGTCCGGACTCCAGTCCGCAAAGGACGGTGCCAAGAAGATAGCTGACGGCTCGGAAAAGCTTGCCGCAGGTTCTTCCAACCTCAAGACCGGTGCGGACAACCTCAGCAAGGGCGCACAGGAGCTCTCCGCAGGTCTTGGAACTGCCGGCAGCTCGCTCAATACCACTATCGCTGCAAACGAGCAGGTCCTCGCTGCTATGGAGGCTCTCTATGCACAGTCACCCTCGCCCGAGCTCGCAAAGGTAATCGAGACCCTCAAGACCACTATCGCGGGTCAGAAGCAGATATCAGCCTCCCTCAACAGCGGCGGTACTCTCAACAACGGTGCGGCTGCCCTCCAGAAGGGCGCTGCTCAGATCTCGTCAGGTGCAGTTGACCTCAACAAGGGCCTCGGCGACGTCAAGGCAGGCGCAGGCTCTCTCGATTCGGGTCTGGGACAGCTCCTCACAGGCAGCACTCAGCTCAGCGAGGGTACGCTGAAGATCTACCAGTCCTCGGCTGAACTCAGCAAGGGCGCTGCAAAGGTCGCAGACGGCGCAGCTTCGCTGTTCACAGGCGCTTCCTCCCTCTATGACGGCATCGTGACATATACAGGCTATGTTGCACAGCTCAGTGACGGTGCGCTCAAGATCAAGGCTGGCATGAGCAAGTTCAACGACGAGGGCATCGCGAAGATATCGGCTGCGGTCGATGAGAAGCTCCCGACTATCATTGAGAATTTCAAGACCGTCCGCGAGATCTCGAAGGAGTACAAGAGCTATTCCGGCATCTCCGACGATATGAACGGCAGCGTTAAGTTCATATATATGTTTGACGGCACAAGCTTCCGCGAAAAGTGATAGTCCGGTTTTCAAAGTGCTTATAAACCGCGCAGAACAGGCGTTTTCTGCCATATAATTATTATATGGCAATCGAAATAATATATTTGCTTTTTTGTAGAAACAGTGCTATAATATACTCGAAGGACAAAGTTCGCTGCTTGTCTTTTATAATGATTTTTTCAATTCCATCCTTTAAGGAAAGAAGAGTAGTCGTGAGGCTGCTCTTTTTTCCTTTTATGCCCATTTATAAAACGGCATAAAAAAACGCCCGAAGGCGTTCTGATATTCCCGGTAAAAGGCAGGGGAAGCTTCCGTGCGCCCG
>Ga0310691_10006641_pt1 | contig 12292 bp, 11 predicted proteins | sample 176DNAGHGlowgp2_FD_203887 | JGI IMG/M metagenome (GOLD analysis project Ga0310691, IMG submission 203887) | Sheep rumen microbial communities from Palmerston North, Manawatu-Wanganui, New Zealand - 1766 DNA GHGlow gp2 (v2) (version 2) | ecosystem: Host-associated > Mammals > Digestive system >... | reverse complement strand
GTCGTCGTTCGGTTCGCTGATGGTGACGTACGACCGCGTGCCGTCCGGCTCCGTCTCGCCCTCCACGCAGGGGTGCATTCCGGTGCCAATCACCACCGTCCGCTTTTCCAGCGTCGCCCGCGCCGTCACGTCAATCTCGCAATATTCAGGGTCGTTCATATTTCCTTTATTAGTTGTTTTTTAGTCCCGCTGAAAGAGCAGATAGGGCAGATAAATATTTAAGTCTCTCAACAATCATCTTGCAGGGGATGGGTTTGTTGACAGGAGTGCAGTCCTGCAACATGTCCTTAATCTGGTAGAAAGTGAACGTGCCGTAGCCGAATACCGGGCCGAATGCTCCTTTAAGTCTGCCGTCGCCCGGATATTCCATAAAGTATTCCAGCGTCTCGCTTAAATTGTCAACGTGACGGACTATCCAGCCGATAAGTTCCAGCTTGTTCTCGTCCATGTGGATGATGTTCTTCTCGAACTCAGCCCTGCGGTACTTCGGCGGTTCTCCGACACCATCGCCGACTTCAAGAGTCAGCCTGCCGTCATAGAACTTACATTCCTCCATCGGGCGGTAGAAGGTCTCGTAGGGTACGAGGTATGGCAACCATGCCACTTTCCAGCTGCACTTGCGTTCCCAATACACATTGATGTCTGGCTCGAAGTCGGGGCAGTCCTGCACGATTTCAAAGAAGTCGTGACCCCTGACAATATGGCCTTGTATGGTCTCTTTATTCATAGCTGTTCATCGGAGTTTTTGATTGGCAAATAGTCATCCAGTCGCGCAGCATTGAACGAGCGGAAACCCCCTTCGTCCAAGTCCCAATAGCAGAACGTAAAATATCCCTCATCGGTCTTTCTTACACCACTCTTACCCTTATACTCATAGCGGTCGTAAGCTTCAGAAATACCCTGACACAAAGTACCGCGCGCCAACCGACGCGAGCCATCTAGTTTGTTGTAGTCCAGCATCACCACGCCTTCGCCCAGAGCCTCCAGCGCGTGCTGGCACAGCCAAGCCTGCCGCGTAGCAGCGTCAGGAAGCCACCCTTTCTTGTACCTCAGCCAATTAGCCATTTGCATCAACGTCGAAGACAACTCCTTCGTCGTTGATGCCTGTTTGCTTTTCTTCTTGATCATAGTTTTCTTCTTTTTTTGATTACTAAAAACTGTTTTATGGATCGAGCTGGCCAGCTTTCCATGTGCGAAATTAGACAAAAAAAAATCGCCCCAATTTCTTGGAGCGATTTGGTAATGATTTGGTAACGATTTGGTAATTCTACCTTTGGGGAAGATATGCTTTTCCTAATTCTTCGGCTAATTTAAAGGCCACTTCACGGCACCACGAATAAACCTCTTTATCCATCGTGCTCACCTTCACTTCAGCTTGAGCAAAAGGATCATATTCCATGAATGACAGTTTGCAGAACCTGCGAATATTGTTATAATCACATTCTAAGTCCTTTGACAGGCCAAGCTTCAAATTCTCTATCTTAGTGCAGAACTCCTTGATATCTACAGGATAATTGCATTTCCATCGCAGACACCAATAGGCTCCAGCCCACTTTTGTTTGATGTTAATCACTTTACCTTCACCAACACACGCCAAAAGCGCCTTGCTTATCTGGTCGTCGGTAAAACTATTGTTTTCTATATCACTCTTTCCCTGATACACCGGCCCGTAATAGTTGTTATTCTGTGTCTGAATAATCTGATTCCCGGGGCTATACACATGCACCACGAAACCTCCTGCCTGCTGATCGTTGTTATTGTCCATGCTTTATATAACCGTTCTTTTGTTCTTGTATAATCTGATTACCAGGACTGTTGATGCTGATATCAGCAGCTTTTATTCTGTACTTGTTATTTGTCTTGTGCCTTTTATGGTCATGCTGCACGTTAATCACCTTTTGCACTGTGCCATAGAAATAGTTTTGTATGCCGCCCTTCGACGGCTTACGTTCCGTTTCTTCCATTGGATTTTCTCTTGTTTTTTTGTTAATAATTATATTTATAATAAAACAGGTGTCTAAGAAAAAAGGCGGGGACTTACATGACAGGAACAGACGATACTCAGAGCCGCGAAGTTCAACTACATCCATTAACCTGCCAATGCCCACGCCCTATAGACGTGAGCAGGCAGACAATCTACTCGTAGTTTAACTTGAGTTCGCGGCTCTTGTATCCGAGAATGCTGTCTAACTTAATTTTTTATCTTTGGATTGCAAAGGTAATCATTTTATCCGTATCCGCAAAACTTTTCTACAGTTATTTTCAGAAGGCGTGTCTCTCATGCGCCCCGAGCACAGCTTTTATCATGACGCTTTCAGGCAACGATTCCAGAATCTCCATATAATACATCCTCAGGAGAGGAAACAGATTCCCATAGCTTCTAAAGATATGTTTCGCCATCTCTATTCCCTCCTTATCCAATTTTATCCGTTCACCTTCTAATATCTGTTTTCTTTTCTTTCTTACCAAATGCCAGGCATGATAATTACGCACTCTATAATCAATGTACGATATTCCCAATACTTGCGCCATTCTCTCGTTCTTAACACAAAGTCTTTTGTTCATCACTCTGAGCATGGATCTGAAGAATATATATTTTGTCAGTGGTCTCATTTTCTGGTAAGCATACGTTATCAGCACCGACATATCCCAAATCTTCCTCTCCCAATTCTTCACGGAGTCATAAGGCTGCTCCTCATGCAAATTATCGAAAAGAGGTGTCATTATCATTTGCTGCAACTTATTATACAAGAAAAAGCGATAGGTGTTTATCATCCAATAGCTAAAGGCCTGTTTGTTTTTTATTTTCCTTAAAGGCTGATAATACGGCCCGCCATTGTCACCCTTACTTCCTCGGTCATGCAAGTAGAGATAGAATTCATTGATAGTATCCTCATAGGAGTCATCTATCAAATCCTTTTTTTTCTCATAAACCGATTTCAGTGCACCCTTTAGCCTTTGCGACAGCAAATAGTAGAGTGCTTCGTCGCCTTTCTTTGTCTCTCTCAAAATAATGGCAAGCAAGTCCGGCGTTTCAATGTCCTTAAATGAATTCCTTTTCTGTGTCATAGTGATGCAAATTATGTTATATAATAAGGTACAAAGATAACGAATTACCTTTGCACCCCATCGCATCACTCAGAAAAAGTTATTCCTTCGGAGATTCTTTGTTGATAACCTTCTTTACGGTATTGTGAAAATGATTTTGGATAGTAAGGTTTACACGACCTTCCTCGTCTTTCGACAAACCATTATATACTGTATCGAACACCCTCTGATTGATGAAATTCATAAATTCAGGATTATCCAGATAGTTTCTGCAGAACTCCGTGTTTTCTCCGAGCATTTGTGCCACAATCATCATCAACGAAGCCGCACACTGTTGCATGGCTGTTTCCTTATTACTGTTTCTTGCAGCATTTACAAACGTTTCATCGGCAGCCAATCTTGTAGGTAATTCATCAAGCTGCTTTTTGGCCAGTTCGATATTTTGCCAGTTTATGCTATTGAACTTATCCAAGATATCACTGAGCTTTGCCATTTCCGGTTCTTGTGGTGCTTTGGGACCACCCACTGGGATAGGCTCTATTTCTGTATCTTTATTCTCCAATTCTATCTTTTGTTCCTCATTCTTGATAATACGATACTGGTCAAAATCAATGGATTGGATAAGGCCTGCTGTAAAATCTTCAGCCTTTAGCTTTGGCAATTTTGCTACCAATAAAGCATAATAAGTATTTAGCATTTCCCACTCCAAACTCTTGAAGGGAAGTACTGCTGCAATGAAGGGATATGTACGGCAAAAAGACTTCATGCTGCTCTTACAGCGTATTTTTGCATTGTCATCCAGTTTTATGAAACGCTCTACCGTTTTATTGATGATAGGATCTATCGTTTCTCTCGGAGCACCACCCCAATACTTCTCATTCACGTCCTTCACTTCCTCCTCAGAATATATATTAGCTTCTTCTATCTCAGCTATGAGGTCGTTAAGCTTGTTGGGGTCTGTTTCCTTAGAAAGAATGGTGGTCTTATAGAAACGTTGGAAACTCTGCTGAATGCTATCAGCATCGTTACAGAAATCTAGTACGAAGGTATCACGCTTCTTAGGATGACACCTGTTCAGACGTGACAATGTTTGCACGGCCTTTACGTCGGTAAGAACCTTATCCACATACATTGTATGAAGTAGCGGTTGGTCATAGCCTGTTTGAAACTTATCAGCCACCACCAATATGCGATATGGGTCATGCTCCATATTCTCCTCAATATCCTTTGAGGGGAAACCATTGATATCTGCTTCGGTCACAGACTTACCGCCATACTCTTTCGTTCCTGAAAAAGCAACGATAGCCTTATATGGACTTTTACGCTCTTCCAATAGACGCTTTATCTCATAATAGAATTCTATGGCTCTCAAGATACTACTTGTAACCACCATTGCTCGCGCTTGCCCGCCGACTTTGCCTTTATCGATAACCTGCGTATGGAAATGCTCAACGATGATACTTGCTTTCTGCTGTATTGTCTCAGGCTGAGATTCTACAAACGCACGTAGCTTCTTGGTAGCCTGCTTCAAGTCAAACTCAGGGTCATCTTTAACAGCTTTGACAATCTTATAGAAACTATCATAAGTGGTGTAGTGTTCCAAAACATCCATGATAAAGCCTTCTTCAATGGCTTGTTTCATCGTATATTCATGGAAAGGCCGGTGCTCTATCTCACCATCAGGCTTGGCATAGGCCGCACCAAACATTTGGAGTGTCTTATTCTTTGGTGTTGCAGTAAAGGCATAGTAATTGGCGTTCTTCACCATCTTACGTCCTTCGATAATTTCTGCCAGGCGTTCCTCCATATCCATATCGTCATCACCCGCATGACCTCCAAGCGCAATATTCATCTTTGCACTCAGAGAACCATTCTGACTACTATGAGCTTCATCGATGATGATACCAAAACGCTTATGTTTCAGTTCATTTCCAATGGCATCGAGGATAAACGGGAACTTATGAACAATGGTAATGATAATCTTTTTTCCGCTCTCCAAATGGTTTCTCAACGAATCTGCACTATCGGCCCACGCCACCAAATTTTGCAAACGCTTGAATGCTGCAATGTTGTTTCGTATTTGTGTATCCAGATTCACGCGGTCTGTTACAACAATGACGCTATCCAAGAGTGCCTCAGTACCATTGAGCAATCCAACTAACTGATAGGCAAGCCATGTGATTGAGTTCGATTTTCCGGAACCAGCAGAATGTTGTATTAAGAATCTCTGCCCTACACCTTTTGCTTTCGTTTCTGCCAAGAGTTTACGTACACAATCCAACTGATGGTAACGAGGCCATACCACACTCACCTTTTCGGTATTCGTCTTGGGATCAAGGCGCTTTACTACCTGAGCATAGTTCTCAATGATATCACTCAACGATTCTTTCTGCAATATCTCTTCCCAAAGATAAGCCGTTCGCACTCCATTCGGATTGACAGGATTACCAGCACCACCATTCACTCCTTTATTGAAGGGCAGGAACCAAGAGCTTTTACCGCAAAGCCAAGTACACATCTTGATGTCATCATCATCCACAGCAAAATGCACGGCACAACGCTTTGGTGCCAACAATGGATCCTTGGGGTCTCGGTCAGTCTGATATTGCTTCACGGCATTATCCACAGTCTGCCCAGTATAGTGATTCTTCAGCTCTATCGTCATCAGAGGCAGACCATTCAGCGAAACCATCAAATCTATCCGATTATCATTCTCTTTGCTATACGCTAACTCCTTTGTTACGCAGAAGATGTTTTTCTTATAGAGTTCTTGCGCTGTTGGGTTCAATTCCGAAGGAAGCGGATAATACATGTCAAAGAGTTCCGATATGAAACGGAATCCCTTGCGCAGCACATCTGTCACGCCACGATTCGTCAACTGCCTCGCCAGTTCCGTAAAGAATTTCCTTTCCGTAAACTCATTAGCAAAGCAACTGGTATTCTCCACTTTCTTTTTCTGAGTAGAAAGCAGGAATCGTTTTACCCGCTCTGTATCCAAAGCGTAGTCCTTCACATATTCGCTTGTCATTCCCTCTTCATATCCCTGCTTGTCTCTCAAGTAAACAAGAATCGTATCTTCGAGGTTCATTTCACTTAGGTTCGTAGGCATAAATATCTGTGTTAATAAGGTATGTTGTTAAGAATGAATTTCCAAATACTGATGAAAGGCCAAGCAAATAATATAAAATATAATAAAAAAGGCCATTCGCTATCATCATCTAAGCCCAAAAGATCAATTGTTTTTTGAGAACAAAAGAATAATAATGCAAAAGAAAAAGCAATATGATAAGATAAAAGGAGACCTGCCCAGAATCTTTCAATAGAATTGTCTTCAAATAAATTAAGAAAATAGAAACAACACAAATATCCGATAAACGTAGCAAGAATGAAACCTATAAAAGCCTTCATTTTATCTTGTGCTTCTATTCCCATGAAGGTGGCACATAGGACGATGTCAGCACAATAAGCGGATATCATTATTATAACCAGAACTCCTCCAACAATATACATATACCAAGGATTACCCTGGCTTTCCTTAGATGCTTTGATCACCTCTTCGTTTTCTTTCTCAATTTGCTTAACAGTTTTAATTTCTGGGGTATTCTTATTCCCTTCTTGGTTTTCAGATACGGATTCTTCATTAGTAGCAGTTACTTGATTTCGTACAGTATTCTTTCCTTCTAAGAGTTTGTTCAATGTGATTTCTTTGAATGATTCTACGCTTTCATTATCAAGAATATACAGATTGATTTTATCTAGATTCTTATTTGAAGCAAAATTGTATGCATCATCAAATATAGCATCCTTTCTCTTTTCAGGCTCAGGAATATATAACTTTCGTGCGAACAAGTCTGCTTGAAATGTAAACGGCGTATCAACCCCTTTATAAGTTGCCCGTATATCTACTGAAGCCTCGCCATTATCTTTAATAACAAAATAATAGAAAGGTTCAGGCATATCGGTCTTAGCATATAATGTTTTATCTATATTTGTTACTTGATCTCCATTAGCTACTCTATGAACAGAGAAATAGTCTGAATAAGAGATATTAGATGATTTAGAATCAATCCTATATGTTAACAGAACGTCTTGCAAAGAATACTTTGAAGGGTTGGTGATTTTAGGGAATATGCCTAATTGTGACAGGTCGGCTGAATCCTTATCCAAATATACTAATATCGTATTCTTAATCGGTGGTTTTGCTTCTTCATTATTAACAAATGCGATGAATGTTCCACCATTACTCTCTACGTATTGAATAATGGCTATACAAGCGGCAACGACAGTCGCAACCGTTGTTAATGTGGATACGCTAAATATACGTTTTAGCCACTCATTCGTTTTCTGTCCCATATATTCAATAGTTCTTTATATTTTGTTTTGTACGTTCACTTGTCCTGTCACCACATCAGCGATTAGTCGCTGCTTATATTCTTTCAAGTAGTCTATCTCTGCCTGAAGTTCCGTTATCAGAGTGTCTATCTTCTGGCATTGCTCATTAATATATGATACGATTTCATGTTGCTCAGCGATTGGTGGAAATGGCACCATAATATTACGCATTTCACTATATCGCGTTGTCCATAAGTCCGCTACTATACCACGACCTATTCTATAGTATTCTTCGACATAATCATTACTCCTAAAAAGATGATGGAAATATTGTACCTCAATATTGTTACGAGGTGATAAGACAATATTAATCAAAGATACTGATCCCGTATACGGAGAAACACCACACGATCCTTTTCTATCTGATCGAGAGTTTACAACAAAGTCGTCCTTACAAACTTTTTTACGGTTATCACCATTATCTGTTTTTACTGCAGTATCTAATTGAGGTGTTATACCTTGCTTTGAGACAGATAGGGCAGGATAATCTTTGTCAGAAACCTTTTCTCTTCTTTCCGTAAACAAAGAACCTATCTTCTTTACTTCCCAATGTTCTGGAATCATTCCAATCCACGAGATGCCACTATCCTTCATCTTTGCATCTGGATTCAAGCCTTTTGTGACTGCATCGGCAATGGTTTTCTGTTTCAGTTCCTGAAGAAGTTCTATCTCTTTCTCCTTGTCTGCTACATAAGCATCTATCTTGGAAGTCTTATCCTCCAAAAAACTCACAATCTTCTCTTGCTCAGCAAGAGGAGGAAGAGGAATGTATATTTGAAGGAACTTATCAGCTCTTACTGTTTTTCTTAATCCAGAATAATATGGCTTTAATCCCTTTATATTATCTACTGCTAAATAATAATAATAAACAAATTGTGGGAAGGCTCGTTTCTGATTTACTTTTAACGCTGTATAAGCACCCGTTAGCATGCCTTCTTTTTCTACGAGTCCTACAGTTCTTGGAGTCTCGTCAATATCAAATAGACAAAAAACCAAGTCATAAGGCTTAACGACTTGATAAGTATCGAAGTCTTTGGGAAATTTCCCTTTTCCAGATTCAACATCCCTCACAATAACACCATTTGTTGTTAATGAAAGAAGAACAAACTCATTTGCTCTTTTTCCTACGACTTCTCCAGTTATAGATAAAAAGGCTTTATTTCTTACAACTTTCCAATGAGAAGGATGTTGTGTTGAAATCAATGACTTGTATTGTACCATTTCCATACTACTTCCCTAAGATTTCGTTCAACAATCCGTCTGTGCGCTCTTCAATGCTACGAATATCTTTGCTGATTTCGTCAATAGTACGCAACTGCTTTGGCTTATAGAAATACTTGGTGAATGAGAGTTCATAACCTGTCTCGACACTCTTCATATCGATGATAGCATCTGGAGAGTATGGCTTTATCTCATTCTCGAAGAAACCTTCTATGCCTCCTTCGTAACGGAAAGGGATAATCTCAGTATCCTTGCTCTTCTTGTCGATTACTGGTTTCCCCTTCTTATCGCAAACGATGCTGCCTTGTTCGTCGCGCTGGGGCTGATACACATTCACGCTCCAATAGCCAAACTCGTTGTTGGGAAAGATTTTGCTCTGGGGTGTTTCCTCGAAGTCCATCAGGAGCTTCATAATCTGAGCACGATCCTCTTCAGTGGTTTCACAGTTCTTCTCACCCAGATTCTTGCGAAGCGGCGATTTAATCTCTGTAGCATCAATCAACTGAACATAGCCCTTCCGTCGCTCTTCCTTCCGATTAGTAATCACCCAGATAAAGGTGCCGATACCCGTGTTATAGAAGTCCTTTTCTGGCATTGCGACAATGGCTTCCAACAGGTCATTCTCGATGATATACTGTCGCAAATTGCTCGCTCCTTTACCGGCATCGCCTGTAAAGAGTGAAGAGCCATTGTGTACTTCCACAATACGAGTGCCCAATGCTGTATCTTCTCTCATACGAGAAAGGTTGTTGGCAAGGAACATCATCTGAGCATCGCCAATATCGGGGATAAACGACATCTCTTTACCATCGCCATCTAATACAGTAAAGCGACTATCCGTGAACTTCTTTTTGTCTTTTTCGTCAAGCCCCCGCTTCTTCAGATCCTCTTTCCAGGGTGTACCGAAAGGAGGATTTGAAATACAGAAGTCGAATGTCTCTCCAGCATGTCCGTCACGAGAAATGGTGCTGTCGAAGGCGATATATTCACGTTGTTCTGCACCATACTGATATTGGAATGCCTTGATGTTTCCACTAATCATCAAGTCAGCCTTGCAGGTGGCGAAAGTATCAGGCTGCAACTCCTGTCCGAAGATATTTACCTGCACTCGCTTATCTCGCCCCTTGGCTATTTCCTGAATGCGGTCTTGCGCTATCGTTAAGATGCCACCTGTTCCGCAAGCACCATCATATATATGATAGGTGTTATCTGTTATCTTGTCCGCAATAGGGAGCACAGCGAGGTCTGCCAGCAGCTTTACATAGTCACGGGGAGTAAAGTGCTCACCGGCTTCTGTTACGTTGTTTTCCTCGTTGAACTTACGAAGCAGCTCTTCGAAGATAGTTCCCATTGTATGATTGTCGAGTCCTGGCAAACGAACATTTCCATCATCATCCAAAACAGGTTTGTTGGAGAGGTTAATCTTATCATCAGTGAATTTCTCAATGATGCTGCCCAAACGCTCAGCCTCTGTGAGATTATCCACCATTTGACGAAGATGGAACTTGTCAATAATATCCTGCACGTCTTTGCTGAAACCATTCAGATAATCGTTGAAGTTTATCTTCAGACGAAGAGGGTCTGTTTCGCTCTTCAATGTCTTCATGGTAAACTTCGACGTATTATAGAATGGATAGCCCGTCACATTATATAATATAGGGTCTTGATTCTGAATATTGTTCTTGTCCAGCACCTCCTTTTGTGTCAAGAGCTGCTGCTTGGTAGGTTCCAGCAACACATCGATACGACGAAGAACCATCATTGGTAGGATGATCTTCTTATAATCGCCTTTCTCAAAGGCATAAACAAGCACATCTGTAGCAATGTTCCAGATGAACGAAAAAAGTTGGTTATATTGTGAATGGTTCATATATTTTACTCTTCAAATGGATAAGTTTCATCATAAATATCACTCAGCAATCGGTCATTGAAAACCCAATGCGGAGTGGGTTGTATGTGTTTCACCTTATAGCCTTTCAGTTGGGCAGAGAGGGCACTGATGGAAACCTCCTCGCCATTATAGCTGACTTTTCTGTCAGAGATTACGGTTACTGTTATAGATGGATCATCCTTCCATTTCAGGATATCACCTTTGTGTATTCCCATCTCATAGTAGTTAAGTGGGGGGCGTTTTGACTTTGTCTTTTCTGATGCCTCCTTGTCGTCATCAGTAAGGTCATTTTGTATCTCCTCACTGACATCTTCAGTAACATCAGTGTGATGGAATAGTTCCAGAATTGCCTTTGCTTGCTCAACGTTTATCTTGAAAAACTCACGGTTCTTATTCACACGCTGAGGGTCAAAGGCCGTGTGAAGGGCTTTCTCAATCTTGGCACAGTCCTTGTTATTGACCTTACATGCAAACTGACACTCGAAGGGTACAGGAACTCCAGTGGTATAGAGCTCCTTCATCCTTTTCTCCAAATCCTCTTGCTTTGTCATGCCTATCTTTACAAGGCCTGGCATACAAGGATTCGTCAGCAAATATACTATTCCGTATTCCATATATCTTGTTTAACTTACATTCTCATTTACTCGTTCAATGTATTTCTTTGTCTCGTCCAGATCCAATTCTGCAAGTTGGGCTTGGACCATGAAGAAGAAACGCTCTTCGACGCTGCCTTCCTGGCATTTCTCGTCATAACCGGCCTTCTCCATCATGTGGATATAGCCTGCCGAGACGCGAGACAGGAGTACAAGGGTGGAAATGGGATTGAACCGGTGGCCTCTGATGAGATCGTTCAGCTTCAGTCTCAATTCCTCTACAGCAGGGCCTAGCTCCCTATCTTGGCGGTCCAACTCTGCCTTCGTCGCTAATGCTTCCTTTTCTTCTTTTGTCATATATATCGTTACGAATTAATCATTTTGAAACCTCGTGAACTTCCCAGCGGACGAGGGTGTTTAACTTAATGTTTTATTCTATGAAAAAACAACTTTTCGTGCTCCGCTGAGCAAACGAGAGTGAGCAACCTCAGAAAACGAGGGTGCTTTTATCTTTTACTTTCCCAAGCGACACAAGAAAACCCTGCCGCAAGAGGCATAAGCCAGATGCAGCAGGGTGGGTTCTGCTAAATTCCCGAGAGATATGTGATACTTGTTTACATAATTTCCACAAATAGGGGGGGGGTAATTTCTTGTAATCCCCTCATATTCAGCGCGTTATATATTGTTCCGGTTCGTTGCATATCTTCGTTTGTCGTTAATCTGTTGGCAAAGCTCGTGCAAGCCGAACGCAATGGAGCTTGCTCCAATTGCTGAGGCGCAGCCGAGTTTCGCACGCTTCTGCGTGCAAAGATACAAAAAGATTTCGATAATGTGTCGATTTTTCCTGCTTTTTTCGAAAAATCGCTCAAAAGTTTGGATTTATAGAATAATATTCCTATCTTTTCGCTTCGCGAGAAGATACTTCCGCTCGAAACACCAAAGAAAAGTTAACTTTCCTTTGGTGTTTTGCTCACTTATTCGTATCTTTGCAGCATGATGAACTTAAAACTGACAACAACGATTAATTTTGACCACATCGTGGACCGCGAATTGCGACGCGACGTGATTGGGCTGTGCCGCAAGACGGGCAAGCCCGTGCTGAAGCTATCGACAAAGGACTATGTGGACAACGGACTGCAGCACTACG
>Ga0310691_10006637_pt1 | contig 12298 bp, 12 predicted proteins | sample 176DNAGHGlowgp2_FD_203887 | JGI IMG/M metagenome (GOLD analysis project Ga0310691, IMG submission 203887) | Sheep rumen microbial communities from Palmerston North, Manawatu-Wanganui, New Zealand - 1766 DNA GHGlow gp2 (v2) (version 2) | ecosystem: Host-associated > Mammals > Digestive system >... | reverse complement strand
AGTTCCTGAATGGCGACATCATGCAGGGTCTTTACTATGGCGTATCTGCAACACCGTCGTTCCTCCCGAAGGAATATACCGAGAACTACCCGTTCCTTGCCGTGGCCAACCTCGGTGAGCATAACTTCCTCTATACACACAACCGCGATACGCATGTGACCAAGATTGACAATCCGGGTAACGGTAGCAATATCACCTGGGGTCCGAATGGTGCAATCACCATCGAATCGGATAGTTACAGCAGCGAGGAAGGTGCGAAATCCCTGCCGGTTCTTACCGAGGGAACAATCGACATCTTTACCTGCATGCCGGTGGGTCATGGCGAAAGCGGCGTTACCCAGGGTAGTGAATACCTGGCCGTGTCCCATGTCTCGGCCATGACCATCGAGATGCTTCGCGGTGCCGGTCCCCAGGAGGAAAAACCGCCTAAGGTTGATGAAGGTGGCGATGGTTCTAACGTGGCCGAACTGTATGGTGCCGATGGCAATGTCGTTGAAACCGTGGCCATTGAATCCTGTGGTCCGGATGGCTTTGCTGTCCGTAATGGCAAGAAGGCCACCCATATCCTTATTTGCTGCACCGAAGGTGTGCCGTTCTCCTCCAAGCTCGCTGACTTCATGTCAAGCGACGCAAAGAGTGTCCCGCACTACCTCGTGGGTCTGGGCGGTGGTGCACCGGATGTCATCGGCGCGAACGACACCGATCCTGCCGAATTGACCAACAACGGCTTTGTCCAGATGATTGATTTGGAGAACGACGCTACGGTCGGCAAGGACATGAAGTTGAGCAAGCTGCGCAACAAGAAGGCGAACGTGGATGCGATTGTCGTTATGTTCTATGGCGATGGCATCTTGAATCAGTATCAGAAAGATAAACTGGCATTGATTCGTACCAGTGCAGTGAAGACCTTCGGACTGGATGGCGAGCCGCCTATATTTGCATACCAGAGGTCGATGGTCGATCTGTCTTACATAAATTTGAAGGAATATGAGGAATCGTAATGGCCGCAAAGACTTGCCAAGAAGTCCTTGATGGGGACAAGCAGAACCTTACCGGTGTCACCGGTAACGTGGTTCCGACTAACCCGGAGCCAACGTCGGATTCCAAGCTGTCGCTCAATGACAAGGTCAATGAGTTCTTTGACATATTTAACGATACGTCAAAGGCTATCCAGAAGTCGGCAACTGACCTGTACATGTACGACTGCTCAGACCATCTCTATGACTGGATTACTGACCTGTGCCCTTGGTTGAAGACTGGTCTCAAAGCGGTGGATTCTGCCAAGAAGTTCATGAATTCACTGAGTAGTGGTGTGAAGTTGAAGGACTTCATGGCCACCAATACCGTGACGAAGGCAATCTGTAACGCGATTGCGACATTCTACGGGACCCTGATTGGCTGGCTGGAAATATGTACCAAGGCCGCGTTTGTACTGTTTGAGAAGATTGATGCCGCGAGAAAGAAACTCGAAAAGGCGATGAAGCGCATTACCAATGCTACGCTGGCTTGTTTGCTTGATATTTACGACGCCATTGACAAGTATTTGCAGAACACCATTGAGCTTTCTCTTGCCGTTGACTGGAACGGCCTCATCAAGTTCATGATGAAGTGCCCATGTGTTTCTAGGTTCATTGCGTATATAACCGGTTGTGACAAGGATGATGACGGAAATAGCATTTCCGACAATCCTACTGAAATTGTGAACTGCATCAAGGAAAAGTTCTCGTTCCTGGATGGCGCCACCCTTGCGACCGGGTTGTCCAAACTCATGGATAAGTATATCAGGCAGTATCTCGTATTGTTCTTCGATTTCATCAAGTTCGGCATTGACTTCCTGTTCAGCATGATTATCGCTCCGTTCCGTTGGCTCATCAAGCAGTATGCTGACTTCCTGCGCAAGAAGTGGGATGTTACAGCCATGATAGAGGGTTGCAAGGAGGCGCATCTTGACTGCCTGTTCGTGTACACAATCGAATACGATGGCGACCGTCAGTATTACGGGATGTCCATTCTCGACATGATAACCACACTGAAACGGATGATACCGTGTCTGGAATATGGATGTCCGGGGTTGAGCGACAAGATCCGCAACAAGGTCAAGAAGCTGAATGAGGACCTTCGCCTTACGGACGAATTCTGGAACCGTGCGTTCGAGGCAGACCTGTACATGTGCTGTATCGATGCCGATGCGGAACGTGCGTACACGTTCAAGCAGTTACGCGACATGTGGGATTCCCTGTGGGATAGGTTGGTGTCCAAGACCCAGAAGGCTGCCGTAGTGGTGAATGAAAACCGCAAGTCCGTTACCCTCGGTTCCTTCGGTGTCGCTATCGACGAGGCAAGGCGAGAGGCAGGCGTGAAGCCCAAGGACCCGTATGCCAGCTATGATGACCCGTACAAGCAGGCCGCTACGTTTGCGACCGGCCTGGACCTGGAAAACAACATCATCAACGGTGACGAATATGTGTCCAGCAACGACGAGGACATCCTGATAAAGGTTGCCGGTTCCATCGTGCAGGGCATGAAGAACGGCGACGACTACTACAATGAGAAGTGGTACCAGTACCTGAGGTTCAAGGCTGTCAAGGAGTTCAGTGACGGTGGCATGGACAAGCTGCAGAAATACTCCGATGAACTGACCGAGTCCTACAAGAGGGCCCCGGTGCGCAGCGCGTACCTGCCTGGCCCACGCCGTCGTCTCCCGCTTGAAATCGATACGGATGAACGCCCGCCCAACTATAAGCCGGAAAACGACTACAACCAGCAAAGGGTCGAGGTTCTGCTGGCCACTACCTGGGAACCGTCCGGAAAGACCGAATCGCTGTCTGATTACTACGCGAGAATGTATGCAAAGGCGGTGTAGCCATGGCCAAGAAGTCATACTATACCGGGTGTCACAATGATTTCTACTATGTGGACAACCTTGACAAGTACATGTTCCAGGAAGCCCGCGAATGGGTAGAGTGTCCCAAGTGCAAGGGTGCCGGTAATATCCATGGGGTTGCCTGCCCATTCTGTAAGGGTATCGGGCAGATTGAACAACTTCCCGTAAATTACAAGTCCGACTGGGAACGGAAAGTGTTCATTTTCTGCGACCATAACCCGTTTGTTACCAAGTGGGGGTATGAGCCATTTGCCATATCCTACTTCTCCCCGGTCCAGATGAAGCAGTCGATATACAAGCCCGATGTCTATGTCGAGTGCCAGTATGCCGACGGTACCAGGGAAAAGTGGCTTATCGAGGTGAAACCGGTGGCCTATTCGGTCATGCCGAAGGCCCCGAAGCCGGTGGTCGAGGGCGCCACCGCCAAGCAGATCGCCAATTACCAGAAGCGAAACCTGGCCTACCAGCGCAAGAGCATGGACGTGGCCACCAATTACGCCAAGTGGGAAGCTGCCGAAAAATGGTGCCAGCAGCACGGGGTGAACTGGCTAATCCTGAATGAAAGCAATACAATGGGTCTATTCAGCCCCGGCAAGGGCGTTTGATGTAGTTTTCTCTGTAAAGAGAGGAAATACCATGTGTAATGAACGAGAAGATGCCGTATGGATCATCCATGGCAAGACAAACAATGAAAATGCGGTTGATGCCATGAAATCGGATAAGGCTGGCCATATTTCAATCACCGATACGATCACGAGTGGAATTGCCGATTCCTGTGTGACCCTCAACAAGATCGCGAATGATGGAGTGTGCTTCAATACTATTACCGTTGATAACATGTACACCAAGAATGACCATGCTACAAGCGGCGTGAACCGCAAGTTCGATGCGACCCTGGTGGACACCATTGACGAGGTGTACCGCCGCAACTGGGATCTTCCTGAATATCTCCCGTTCCGCGAATGCGTCAAGATGGGCATCCAGGACGGCATCGAGGCCGGCATGAAGCGTGCAAGCGCCAAGTACGACAAGGTTGTTGCCGACAGGAACAAGCAAATTATTGAACTGGAAGCGGAAGCCAAGCGCTGGCGTGATGCCTTCAAGGGTCTCCTGAACAAGTGCCAGCAGGGTGTTGAAGCCCTGGATTTCATCTCCAAGGTCATCCACGGTAGCTGCGGGAAGAAATACTAATGGCGAAGTGCTGTCCCGAAACCCCCGAAATCGACGGGATATACAAGCCACTCAGTCGTCGCCTCGTTGACTTTGGCAACGAGGTGTATGCCGATTGCAACGCCAACCAGCGTGTAATCATGTGGGTATTCAGCTTCTATGACGGAATGGCGAACTGCAAGGTATGCAAGCATTCTCTTGACGAAATGTATGGCTGGTTCCATAAGTATGGGCTGCTCAATGACCCGGTGCGCGGGGTTCGCATGGTGGTCGAGGATGAACCCCATACCAACATGATTTACAACGATTTCGGGTTTACGAAATTACCGATGCACATATTCACCGATGGTGATGGGAAGATTATCGACATGCTGTTTGACTTCCCGGAGGCGGAATGGCTTGACAAGTACATTCTACCTTACTTGCAGGAGGATGCAAAGATACTATGAGGCAACAGATTACAATTATAGGCTATTCTCTGGATGCCATCCTAGAGGCTGTCCGTCGGTCAACCACACCGGGTGCCGAAGTTACGCTCCTGGCCACGTCTGTACTTGGCGACCCGCTTGACACATACGGTGATTGCATCAGCAGCCGGTATGCTGATGTCATTTCTGAATTGCTTGGTGGGAGCATATCGTATGAGGAATATGTCAACCCAAGGTATCTGTATTTGCCATTTGACAGCGTGAAGATTACCAACCGCCGCAACGGGGTAATCCAGTTCCCGTTGTCCAAGAAGTCATTTGACGATGCGAATGAATGGGCCGAATGCGTCGAGGGGATGAAGGATCCGGAAATCAACAAGTGCATGGCCGACCTGTCCCTCCCGCCTACCAAGATTGTCACCGCCATGAAGGCGGCTATGCCGTCTAAGTTCCTTGATACGTTTGTCAAGGCAATGGGCATCACCAGGTGGCGCGGTGTACAGGTTTCCAAGATGTCGATGCAGGGCTACAAGTATGAATTCCCCCTGGAATACATTGGGAAGGATGACTACAACGAGTATTTCTGCAAGCCCAACATTTCCTATCGTGAACTTTGCAACCGCATCTTGAAGCGTTTCGGCATTGGGTGCCGTCGCATTACCTTGCAGGAAGCCGGCGAAATCATCAAGAATAACCAGTACCCCGGACACACAATCATCATGGATAACCGTGTTGACCAGTTCGTGGACTATGTTGGCGGTAGGTTCGACCGTCAACGTTTCTCGGTAATCAAGATGAAGGTTCCTCCTGAACTTGAATTTGCCGGTGATGGCCTGTTCTACACACCGCTATCGACCTGCTGGGCAGTCTCCGTATTCAACGGGAAGGCCAAGCGGTTCATGTCCGAAGTTGTCGAAACCTTGTATGATGAAGGTCTGACGGAAATTCCGTCCACCAAGACCAACATCAAGATGTATGACACGTACATGAACTTGATTAGGCAGTTCGGCGACAAGGAACTCATTCTCAGCCAGCGGATGGAGACCCTCATCAAATGACAACCGGAATCTTTGCATACGATGGATTCATTGATCCGGCCAAGTATGACGGATACAAGATTTTCAGAGCAAATCCCCTGATGCCCGGAGACCTTGCGCAGCAGTTGAATGCAGGCATCATTAACCTGATGGATTCCGGGTGCGACAACATCGTGTTCCTTGGAAATGGATGTACTCCACAGGATGCTACTATCCAGTCCCATGTTGAACAACTGGAAACCCATCTGTTCCCGTTGATTACTTGTGGCCGCATACTGCACTCGGATACCCACTGGAAAGATTATCGTGAGGTTGGTGCCGCAAAGCGTCTGAACCTTTTCAATACCAGCGGAACGATCATCCAAAATTCGTCCGTCTTGACGAACGGGTATGGGGTTTCTATCGGTAACTTTGCCATGAACCGTGCGGCGATTGACCGCATGAACCGGTTCGCCCAGCTTTACTTCGATTATCCGGGTCCGCTTCCGCGACTTGATAATTCCCGGGCGTTTGGGTACAGTAAGGTATTGTCCTTATGCGCCTGGTGTGCAAGGGTGACAATCTTCATGCTCCCAACCGGGCACAACAATGCCGCGATGTACCATTCGCGGGGCTGCAACCCGTATGCAAGCAATTCGTGCGACGGTGACGATTCCGGTGATGTACTGAAACACATAAATGAAGAAATGGCCAAGCAACCGCTCGGACTGGATTTCTTCGACTCCCCACGTGATTAAGCCGTTCCTACTTCTTGTAGGCATCGTGCATATCGTAGTTGTACTTGTCCGCCGAGTTGAACGCGGTCGGATGGGTCTTCATGTATGTCTTGTAATCGTCCGGGTTATAGGTCTCGAACAGGTACGAGCTCTTGGTGCCCTGCCATGTGGTATAGCCGGCTTCATAGAACGCCTTGTTGTATTCACCGTATGGAGAACTTTCAGTGGCCTGTTTAATCATGGCGTTTCCCGCATCGACACCCTTCGTGGTATTGTCGCGAAGGTAGCGGAACTTCTTCTTGAAGGAACCCTGGAAGGAGTTCGGGTATTCCATGGAAACCTGGAATGTATATTGGTTCGTGTCATCGTAAGCCAGTTTTGCTTGTGGCGCATTTTTCAGAACGCATGAGTTGAATTCAAACATCTGTCCAATATCCACGTCGGTTATACATGGATCCACATCGGCGCGGCTGTTCGCGAAGGTTCGCGTGTCATGCGAACGACCCATCGTAATTGCTTCGTAGTACATGTTGACATACAGGTTGAATTTCTGCAGGGTGCTACGCGGTTTCAGTACAAGCGGGCTGAACTGCACGTTGTACAGGGCGTTGAAGAACTGGAACCACATCATGTAGCTGTCATCGAGGACAGTCAGGTTCAATGCGGTCGGGCGTTCGTTTGCGGTAATCACCGGATATTCCATCGACTTGATGGAGTCCATCATGAACCACTGCGTCTTGGCCTTGGCGCCCGGAATGTCGATACTCTTGGCGTTCCAGCGCATGCAGAGCGTCTTTTCCTTGTCATCCCACGAGTGGGAGAACCAGTCATCGAACTGGTTTTTCTTGTAGTAGTCCAGTGTATTCGGGAACACCTTCACGTCGGTCATCTGGTACTTGTCGGCGAAGGAGTTGCGGTCCATGACGCGCAGTGCTTCTTCGACATACGGCCCGTAGAGATACACCTCGTATCGGTTGGGCAGATGGCCACGAGCAGTCTGGTAGAAATCCACCAGCTTACGGCCAATAACCCCGCGTTCCCTCACGCCGGTATTGGCCACGTCCTGGCCAGTTTGGTAAGTTTTGCCCGGTACTGGTGTTGCCATGTTTAACCTGTCCGTCCGTCAGTGTAGCTGTTGTTACTGGTCGATACGCAAATTGCGCTCATGAGGTTGTTCGGGTCAGGGAGACGGATAATGCGCTTAATCTCATACTTGACCGTGATAGAGAACGGGAGGGGGTCAACTCCCCGCAACTGGGGCTGCAGGTCGCCCAGGTCGGTAAGCCGGCACCTCTCGAACCTCACTATCATGTGTTCCTGGGCGCAGTCGTCCGCGGCGTGCATCTCGATGTACGGGATGAATGTCAGACGGTTCCTGTATGTCCGGTCCAACCCGTAGATACGGTGTTCCGGATCCTGTTCAGGAAATCCCCCGGTGCGTCCACTCATTACGGTATCCATGTACCTATGGAATGCCCACCAGTTCTCGTACCAGTTGTCGCAGAGCATCGTGACCTGGAAGGTCTTCTCGTATTCGTTGTCTTCCTGGATAGGAATGTTGGTAACGAACTTGTAATGACCTTCGGGTGCATACTTGATGCTCAGGCCCGGACAGTTGTATTTCTGTATCAGGGCGTTGGTGATTTCCGGCGGGGGTGCGGTATGGGGTACCGTGGTGAACTCGGCATCATGGGCCTCGTCTTCCCAGGACACAGGTATCGGGCCTATGCGTAGACGCCAGAACCCCCCGTGCACGGGCGCGGGGCTCCTGGAAAGTCTCCTGTCAAAGACGTGCCTTGCCATAGCGGATTACTTGCCCATGCTCTTGGACGGGACACGCTGCTTGCCGAGAGCTTCCTTGGGCTTCACGGCACCGGTATTGTCCTTGCCCGGTTTGTCGGCCTTGCTGGAGACGGTCACGTCGTTCGGGGTTGCCTTCAACTTGGCGTCATAGGAATTGAGCGTAGTCACGGTTCCGCTGACATCGACCATCTTCGGCTTTTCCTTGAAGATATCGGGGATGTTCTGCTTGCCCATGGCGGCCTTCGGCTTCACGGCGCCGGTGTTGTCCTTCTTCGGGCTTGCCGCATTGGACTTCTCGACGACCTTGCCGATACCGAGTTCTTCCACGGTATGGATCACCTTGCCGGACATTTCCTTGACCGTAGTCTTCTTCAGGGCCTTGATGGAGCCAACGAGCTTGTCGGTGGAAGGCTTCTGGGCGAAGCTGTCGAGCACAACGCTGCCGAAGTTATCAACTTCGGTGACAGGCTTGGCAGTCTTGGCCTTGGCCTTGTCGCTACCGAGGAACTTTTCCCAAGCAGCATCGATGCTGGTTTCGGAAGCAACGAAGTCAACCTTCGGCTTTACCACGCCGATCTTGTTGCTGACCTGGATGGCATGGGGGCCACCCTGCGGTTTCCAGAACGGGAACATGGTCTCTTCGTCGAAACCACCTTCTTTCTTGGCCTTCTTGGAGGCTTCCAGGATTACCTCGCCGAGTTCGCTTTCGGTGGGCAAGTCAAACATATCGATTGAAGAATTCATATTTATTTTCCTGCAGGATTTTCCGATAGATTTATATACTTCACTGGCTCGAATGAACGAGTTTTGGGGCAGAACTCAGCCACTATTTTCTATAAACTGCTGCTGTAAAGAATAAAACGAGGTTTAACCTTATGGAATGGATTGTTGAGGACAGCCTTACTAACTTCAACTTTTGGAGCGGAGCAGCCGATAACGCCAAGCTGCTGGAATACAGCGAACTGAAAGAACTCGACGAGGCGTTACCGAGTTATTTCGAAGGGCGTACTCCTACCGCGACCGAAATCAACGATTTGTTCTGGTTCGAGTTTGGGACCGTGTGCTCCCTCATCGGCCTCAAATATGACAAGACCCGTGACGTGGTTATCCGCGGCGACGATGATGAAGGTGATGCCGAAATGGAATCGGTTGGTACGGACATGAATTCAGTGTTTGAATGTATCCGTAAGGACAATCCGTCCCTCGCCGACGCAATCGAAGCCGGTTACAAGGCGTGCATGGAAGGTGCCATCGGTGACCCGCATGACCGTTTTGCTGACCACACCTATTCTCCCGATGTAGTGCTGGATGACCAGCCGAACTTCACTGTCATCATCTCCACCGATTCCATGGATCCTCATCCGGCCCGTGTGCTGGTACAGGCCCGTGATGAAGCCTCCGCTATTGACGAGGCGGTGGAGTCCCTCGTCGCGCATGGCATGTCCGGTTATATCGAGGAGGATGAGCCTGAACACCCGGAAGATTACATCGAAGTGTCCAAGGGTTGGATTCCGTCCCATCTTATCCAGGTAAACCCACTGACCGGTTCCGATATCCGTACCGCCTATGTTCCGGAACAATTCCTTTCGGCTATCGTGAATGCCGACCGTAGTGGCCTGGAATCCGAAGATGAAGCTGACCTGGAAGAATACTGCAAGGATCTTGCCGACTCCGGTATTCCGGCATCCGGACTGTCCCCGGTATACGGACCTGATGGCGAATTCTGGGACGTTGACGACGATCCGTACAGCGGAAGGTCTGTTCTTTGCTCGGTGTTTGTCGGTCACTAAGGGGAAACTGTGAAGGCTCGTAAGATAGCTGGTATTCGTCTCGTCAACTACATTGAGGACGGGATTACATGGAAGTCCCACAAGGACGTTATTCTGGATTTCTGGATTACCAAGAAATGCCAGGAGGCCGGCTATTCCCCCTTCCAGTTCCGCAACATGTTCCGCGTGGTGCAGCTTCCCACGGCCGCACAGCAGAAGTATGAGGAATGGTTCAACCACTATGATTTCCAGAACGATACCGACAAGGATTGGCTGGACTTCGTAAATGGAACCTTGAACCTTTTCTACCATACATCCGAACCGAACATTGAGGCTGACGAAACCTGGTTCATTGACCTGATGCAGTCCGAGGTGGAGGCCCGCGACATCGTTACCGAACAGGTATATCACGGTAGCCCTAACCTCAACGCATTCTGGAAGATCGAAACCAATTCAAAGCCGGAAGAAGTCGGTGGCCGTCGTAACGGGTACATCTATGTCACCAAGCTGGCTGACCTGAAACCGGCTGATACGCAGGGGTATTACTGGGGAGTTATTTTCCAGTGCCCGGAATCGGTAAGCCTCGCATTCGATGACGGTGGTACCAAGCGCAGGAAGTGCATTTGCTGGGCGGCTGATGTCAACCACATGACCTTGGTGCGCATCGGCAGCGATGGACGACTGATGATTGTTCCCGTATTCGTCGAAGGTAAGACCTGGAAGGCCGACCGTTGGATTCCGGAAGGAAGCATCAACCAGAAGCCGATGTCCAGCGCGGGGCTATTGAACTACATCAATCAGAATTTCCATCGCCTCTATGGTATTTGGGACCAGATTGATGACAAGGTCAAGAATGTCCGTGAACAGTCAACTGCTCGACTTACTGCCGTGAACGTGATGAACGATGAAGAAATCAAGCTGTCCAGGGTCATTGGAAACCTCGACAAGTTTGTCCGTGAAGGTAATGTTCCTGATGAACGCCGCGAGTACAACAAGGAGGTTCGCCAGAACCTGATGAAGCGGTTGCGCGAAAGGGACAAGGAAGCCAGGGCGCAGGTCAGGGAAATTGCCAAGGCCGAAAAGCGCAAGGACAGGAACGAACGGTCGAAAATCAATCCTACCATTACCCCGAACTAAAAAGAAAACCACCGGAGAACCGGTGGTTTTTTAATTTGGCATATCTTAGAGGTCCAGGGTTTCCAAATCACCGCCTGCGTCGGCAGTATTTGTTTCCTCTGCGGTTCCGTCTTCCTCGGCCACCGGTTCGGTGCCACCTTCTACGTCATTACCTTCTTCCGAGGTGCCTTCAGTAGCACCTTCCTCGGGAGCCGGTTCCTCGGCTGCCCAGTCGTCCGGATTCAGGTCGTTTCCGGACGTATCCAGTTCGGAACTACCGAGGCCCATTGCGGTTTCATCAAATCCATTCGGGTCAGTCGTAGCAATATCGTCACCGAGGGCATCGAACGAACCGCTTACCATGGCATCGGAAATTTCCTTATCGACGGTGGCTTCCTGGGGGAGGCCGTCATCGCCGCTGATGCCGAATACATTGACGCCCTGTGCCTCATGCGGGTTCGCCCCGACCCTCTGGCGGAGCTGTTCAGCCACCGTGCTGGACTGGGATGCCTCGACAAGAACTTCCTTGAACAGCTTGGTAGCGGCCTCGGCCAGCACCTGCGGACAGTCGAAGGAATTGACAAACTTGGCGTAGAAGCCCATCATGGATTCATACTTGGCGGAAACGGGCTTTCCGGCCAATGCACGGTCGCATGACTTGACCCATCCTTCGGCACGTTCGCCATACGCCTCAATTTGGTTCCGCAGGTCAGCGAGCTGGTCAAGCTGTTCCTGGGACAGACTGCCATTGTCGTGCTCCATCCACAGTAGCGCGTCAATCTGATCGACGAGACCGGAATACCTGGTTTCGGTATTGTCCGGTTCTCCGAATGCATTTTTATTGTCAAGTGGCATGGGATTCTCGCAATTTTTCTACAGACTTATATCCAAAACGGTACATTTTTGCTATATTTTCATAAAACAACAAAACAGGAACTAGAAGATATTCAAACAAATATAAATCCCTAAAAATAATTAAAATAAATGTTGGATTTATAATTGAACGACCTTAACCTGCATTGAGCTTCCTCTAGCAGGACCCGGTATCTCTGTCCCGAGTTTTTTAACTTCGTGGCTACTGTCTTCCATCCCCTGGCCCCTATGATAGTGTGCTTCCATTGCTCTCGGCATAGGGTTATGTCAGGTGTCGGAAGGTTCCACCCCTTCTCAAACTGTCTGTGTGCGCGTCTTGCAATCTCTATCGCTGCCGCACACATGTCAGGCGTAGTCTCGTTGGCATAGTACAGGTTTCCGATGATGGACGAATATTCGGGAACGACCTCCCTGAACTCGATTCCGTGGATATCGGCAAGCATGTGAATCTTCGTACGGAGAAGGTTCCGTATCCAGGTGTTGTTCACCAGCTTGTTCAGCT
>Ga0310691_10006636_pt1 | contig 12298 bp, 5 predicted proteins | sample 176DNAGHGlowgp2_FD_203887 | JGI IMG/M metagenome (GOLD analysis project Ga0310691, IMG submission 203887) | Sheep rumen microbial communities from Palmerston North, Manawatu-Wanganui, New Zealand - 1766 DNA GHGlow gp2 (v2) (version 2) | ecosystem: Host-associated > Mammals > Digestive system >... | reverse complement strand
ACCAGGCTTATCTGGGTAATACCGACGAGGCCGTGGCGATGGCGCGCAGAGACATGGGCGACGAAGGCGGAGAGGCCATCCCGATGATCTATGAACGCGCCGGCAGATGGAAGGAGGCCTACGAGGCCTTCAAGAAAGAGGCTGCCGCCAGCGACTCCATCGACAACGTAGTCATCATGAACAGCATGCAAGGTATCAGCAACGAGATAAAGCTCTATGAGGTAGAGCGCAGCGCTACCCAAAGCAAACTGATGATGCTAACCATCGTCATCGCCCTACTGCTCCTGCTAATTGGCGCCCTCACCTATATCGTACATGCGCGCCGTCGCCACATCAAGCAGTTGAAGACTGCCTACGAGCATGCCCTGGAATCAGACAAGCTGAAGACGGCTTTCATACAGAATATCAGCCACGAGGTGCGCACACCCCTGAACATCATCAGCGGATTCTCACAAGTCATCTCCGACCCAGAGCTTGACGTCGGTCTCAACGAGCGCAAGGAAATCGCCGTCACCATGCAGAAGAACACACGACTTATCACCTCGCTCATCGACGAGATGCTCATCCTATCGCTGACAGAGTCGTCAGAGGCTGTCGAGAAGGAAGACGAGGTTGAGGTGAACGACCTGATGCGCGATTTCCTGCAGGAGAACGAAAGCATCGTCAACCCGGATACGAAGCTGCAATTCAAGAGCAGTCTGCCGGAGGACTTCACCATGCGGACTAACGAAAATCTGCTGAAGAACATCATCAACGCACTTATCGACAACGCCGCCAAGAACACGGAGAAAGGATACGTCACCCTAAGAGCTGACCTGCTCAATGACAAGACCGCAGAATTTACCGTTGAAGATACGGGCTGTGGCATCCCCGAGGATCAGGCTGAACACATCTTCGAGCGTTTTGTCAAGCTCGACTCCTTCAAGGAGGGTATAGGCCTAGGACTGCCGATGTGCCGCACACTCGCAAGTAAACTGGGCGGCAGCGTCCGCCTCGACACTACCTACAAAGGCGGCGCACGTTTCATCGTAACAATACCAATTGAATAAATAACTTATGAGAAGAAAAGTATTTACTATGTTACTCGGCTGTCTGGTGACAGCGGGGTGCTTTGCAGCACAGAAGACTGATGAGTTCACTACGAAGAACGGCAAGAAAGTGAAAATCACATGCATCAAACATGCCAGTATGGAGATCAACTACAACGGCGTGGAGATTCAGGTTGACCCCGTTGGCATGTGGTTGAAGCCTGAGACCGACTATGCCACCTTCCCCAAGGCCAACATCATCCTGATCACCCATGAGCACAAGGATCACTTCGACCGTGAGGCCATCCATGCCCTGCGCACACCTGCCACAACTATCTACGTGAATCAGGCCGTCTTCGGACATTTCAAGAATGGTCTGGTGATGAAGAACGGCGACAAGATAAACTATGCCGACGACATCACCATCGAAGCAGTACCGGCCTATAACACCACTCCGGGGCATGAACAGTTCCACCCCAAGGGACGTGACAACGGTTATGTGCTCACCCTCGACGGCCTGCGCATCTATATCGCCAGCGACACGGAGGACATACCCGAGATGGCCAACCTGAAGGATATCGACATTGCCTTCCTGCCCTGTAACCAACCCTACACGATGACCGTCGAACAGGTGGTTAACGCCGCCAAGATCATCAAGCCCAAGGTGCTCTTCCCCTATCACTACAACGACACCCCCATACACAAGGTCTCGATGCAGCTCTTCAAGGAAGGTATCAAGGTGCTGATCCGCGACTACAAGTAAAAACAGCCCCGTATTTCCAGATAACCCTGCCCTGTCTAACGATAAGGCAGGGTTATTTATTGAAAAGGCGGGGTTACCGCGTCAGGGAGAACTTCAGCGAGAGACCGAAGTCGCGCGTGGTGGTCGGATAGGCGCTGCTAGAGAGCAGTGGGGTGTTGGTCTGCTGGTCGTAGTAGGCGGTAAGAGTCATCAGACGGCTCAGGGTGTAGTCGGCCATAAAGGACAGCTTGATGGCGCTGTTACCACTGGAGGCAGAAGAGACACCCGAGGCGATATCGCGCGTGATGGAGGCCTGGTTGCGGAAAGAGATATCGAGACGCAGGTTAAGGTCGTGGTTCACGCCCGATTTACGGGAGGAGGTGCCTGCTGCCGTCTCCTTCACCTCCGAAGCGTTACGCCTGTTCCGGCCCGTCTGCGCTTTCTTGATCTTACGACTGACGCCGCTGCCGAAGATGCGGAAATCCTGGATCTTATAGCCGAGACCTATCACCCAGTCGCGACTGAGAGCCTCGTTGATCTGGATGCTCGTCATCGAGAGACTGAGCACGCGCGTGGTACGATACTCCAGCTTGGCCGTCAGGTTGTTCTGGAAGGTAGCATCGACACCCAGCAGAGGCGAGAAGGACTCATTGATGCTTACGGTAGATACGTTGTACATCGACGATGGCTGACGGACTCCCGTCTGGTCGGTGATGAAGCCCAGCCCGTCCATATACTCCTGCCAGGCGCTATAGGAGGAGTAGCTTCCTACGCTGTAGATGCTCTTGTAGGAGTGGTTGATGTTCAGGCTCTTCAGATGGTCGCGCACCCAAGTAAGCTTCGACAGACCGCTGTAGCGTACGCTCCAGTTGGGCAGCATCCTGGCCAATGAAGGGAAGATGTCGAGCGAATTACCTGCTCCGACGGTATAGGCCGAGAGGAAGGCAGGCACCATCACGTCGGCACTATACGGATTGACGTCGGCGAATGATCCTGGTGCACCGGCATACTGGCCCTGGACACGCTCCCTGAACGCTGACAACAGCGAACGGAAATCGTCGAAGGCACTCGACTTGTAACCGCTGTTGGCATCACCGATACCGGCCAGCGAGCCCTTCAGCGAGATAGTCGTCATGTTAAAGGAACCGCTATGGGTGGTGGGACGCCCCGGGTACATATACTGGATGCTGCGTGCCCGATTGTCGGTTCGCGAGGCATTGAGATCGATCTTCAGGTCACGCACAGGCTCCAGCACGGCACGCACTTGCAGTTCGCTGGTGCTGTTGACGGTTGCCGGTGTAGAGATATCGTCGTTGCGCAGCAGCCAGTCATTGCTGAGGGCCTTGTCGATATAGCCGTCGCCGATGACACCGAAGGCGAAATCAAGCCCTGGGGAGAGGACACTGCCCGTACGCTGGCCGAACATATCGCCGACATTGGGCAGGAACCCCGGCAGGAGCATCGCGTACTGGTTGCGATAGCTGATGTTGACGGAGCGCACCATCATCAGGAAGCGGGCCAGACTCTGGGCGGGCCGGTACCACCACTCGTTCTCCTTCGTTGGCTTGGGCACGATGCTGAGCTTCAGTTGGACGGTGTCGCGGGTCTTGATGAGGATGCGGTTCTGGTCGATGACCTTGTATTTCAGCTCGTAGGGTTTGCCGTCCTTGGTCCTGGCGGTGACCACCAGCCGTTTCGAGTTCTTGTTATGGGCGACAGTTATGGTAGTGTCGGGCCGTAGGGTGACTTCACGCTGATAGGCGTTCTTGTTCTTTGGCAGGCGGGCCTCGTCGGGGTCTGCCTTCTTCCCCGCGGTCTTTCCCGGAGGGGTCTTTTTGGATCTCTGCATGATGGAGCGACGGAAACGTTCATTGGCCTTCTTCAGAAAGGGGAAGTGGTTGTAGAGCGTCTCCATGTTGAAGGCGCCATTGATGTTGAGGTTGCGGTTGCTGGTGACGGTATTGCCCAGCGAGACACCGTCGTTGCGCTCCGTACCGCGCACCCAGGTATAGCGTCCTGTATAGGAGGCATCGCCATTCACCCAGTCGAAGATGGGCAGTTTGTTCAGTGGCAACTGATAGCTGGCCGTGACCTGCTGCTGATAGTCGAGTGGCGTGCCGAGGTTCTTGATGCTCTGCCACACAGAGTCTTTCCAGGCTGAGTAGCGATCGGGATAGAGGTCTTTGTTCACGGGCGTATAGGGTTCCTCGATCTGGGCGTGGGTGGCCGACTGGAAGTTGAAGTGCAGGTTCTTGGTGAAGTCCCAGCGGAGCGTGAAGTCACGGTTCCAGAGGAACTGCTGATTGAAGGTCAGGGGCAGGCGCTGGTTCACCGTGCTCTCCAGGTCGCGTTCCTGAAGCTCATAGTAGCTGCGGGTGATCTCGGAGTTGAAGGCGATGCTCTGCGGCAGGTAGTTCAGTCCGAGTGCCTTGGGGAAGTTGAGCCACTTCGACTTGCCCTTCAGGTTTTTGAAAGGTTCCCATGTCTTATAGACGGGCGAATAGCTATAGGTCAGGGCGCCGCGCCAGTTGTCCTCTTTCTCATAGACGGTCGTCTTGCCCGAGGTGTAACGGTGGGCATGGCTGTAACTGAACGAGAAGTTCGCGGGGTCGTAGGGCATCGGATGGCGCTTGGTCTTCAGCCCCCAGCGCATATTGGACACGGAGAAGTTGCTGTTGGTGGTCTTGGTGACGGCGATGCTCTCGATGCTGTCGCGCTCCTGTCTGGTGGGCGCCTCGTCGAGTACCTCGTCAAGACGGATGTCGGAATCGAGGGGATTGTAGCGGGGGCGCACCTCTTCTTTCGTCAACGAGTAGTAAAGAGGTATCGACACCTTCGCCTTGTCGGGAAAGAACTTGCCAAGCTCTAGCGAAGTGGTCACGCTGTACTGTTTCTCGGTGTCAGTGGAGCGCTGCATGACACCCTCCTCGAGACCGCCGAAGCCGTCGCTGACATAGCGGCCCGTGACATTCACCGAGCCTAGGTCGGAGAGTTGGATATTCATGGCGCCCGAGGCAGCCCATCCGCCCTCGTTGTTGCTGTCCAGCAGGCGCAGCTCGTTAACCCACACCTCACCCGACTTCACCTCACCGGAGATGTTGCGCACGCCGATCATCATCACCTTCACCTCGCCGAGGGTCGGGTTACCCATGATGCTCACCTTGTTGCCCGGGCGTCTGGGGTCGTAGTCGGTATAGAGCTGGCTGAACGTGGTTATGCCCTGCGACTTTGCCTGGTTGCGCGCTTTCTTCAGGTTGGTGAACACGCTGACGTCGATGTCCAGCATGTTCTCCTCAGGCCATACCGCCCGGCGGTCAGCTGCGGAGTAGCGGCTGTAGTCACTGCGGTCGGGCGTCAGCTGCAGGGGTATCTGGTACTCGTAGTAGTTGTTCTTGTAGTCGCTGCCCAGACGGATGAAGAGAGCTAGCTGGTGGTCCTGCAGGCCAGTCAGGTCAGGCATCATGCGGTTGGCATGCACGAACATCTGCATCCGGCGATACTGGCGCAGGTCGAGAACGGTCTTCTTATAGACGGCCTTCGACTCACCGGGCTGCAGGTCGGTAGCCACCATCTGCAGCGCCTGCTCATTCTCCTCGACGAGCTGTGGCTGCGAGGGGTCGGTAGCACGGCTGATACCTGGCGGCAGCACGTAGTTCACGGGCTTCTTGTCATTGTTTTCCTCGATGTTCACGGCACTCACTTCCATCGTACCGCTCTCGGCAGCCGAGGTGTTAAGGCTCTGTTTGTACTGGCGCCACGTGCCGCGCACCAGGTTCAGACTGCCGAAGCGCAGCACGATAGGCTTCTGGAAGCCTGTCATGAACATACGCATGAACCGGATACTGGTGAAGTCGCTGATGCTGCCCTGCTTGTGGGTATAATCGACAAGGGGGATGCGGAACTGGTACCAGTTGACATTGGTTGTCTCCCCATTGCGGAGCTTCACGCTGCTGGTACGCATATCGGAGATAAAGCTATCGTCTGAGGACGTCCCGTTGCGGAAGTCGTCGAGCATCTCGGGCGAGATACGCACCCGATACTGGAAATAGCGCTCAAACTCGTTGAGCGTGAAGTCCTGATTGATATCCTCCACATCAGGACCGCTCTTGTAGCTGGTGTCATACGACTCCTGCTGATTATCCGTGTCGGGCGAGTTTCCCTGCGGGTTGTTGATGCGCTTGTAACGGTCGAGGATGGGTTTCTGCTCGTTGTCGAAGTCGGAGCCGCGGAAGTAGTGGTAGTCATCACCAGCAGGGTCGTTGCGCCAGGCTTGGATAATGCTGTCGTTGGTGATCATCCCACTGTTCACGACGGCGTCGAGCCACTCCTTGTAGGCACCGTACTCGCGCTCCTCGCTGTCGTTCAGACCGTTCAGACCGACATCCTGCAGGTTGCGCGAGCCGCTACTGGTGGCAAAGGCGTAGGTCTGCGTGGCCTGTACGGGGATCTTACCCCACTGGGTGGTGGTAAACGAGCCAGTCCCATCGACGGGCATGCCACTCTCATAGAATTTCTTGCCGTCGCGGAGCACGTCCTCACTCACCTCGCCCAGGTTGATGTATAGGTCGCCGGCATAGTCGGAGGCCGTCCCGTTCTCACGGGTGTAGATGAAGGGGTCGAGCAACCAGAACTCGATATACTCGATGTTGGCCTGTTCGAAGTCGGTGGTCTCCAGCTTGCGCATCATGCCGCCCCATTTCGTCTCGGGCTGGCGCAGCAAACCGTCGGCTGTCAAGTCACGGGTCAAGTTATAGGGACCGCGTTCCTGAGGATAATAGGCCAGATTGAGCACGGAAAGCGTCGAGGTTGCACCATTATAGGTGCTCTGCTGACGGTTGGGATAGAGCTCCTTCACATAGACCTCGCGCACGTAGTGGTTCGACAACTGTTCGAGGTCGCTCTTGATATGACCGGGAGTGAGCGTCGAACTACGGCGGGTAAAGATAGGATCGACATTATACCAGGCCAGCAACGCACGGTTGTAGCCACTGGTGACGCTTTGATTGTCGGCTGACTCCTTGAAAAGACTGGGTACGCTCGAGAGTGTCCAGGCCTTCGGGTTACTCACGTCGATATAGTTCTTTGAGTTCTCAAAATCGTCGATATACGATGCATTGTCTTGCGTACCGCTGGCAGTACCCCCGATAAGATGGGCAAATTCGCCCGTGAAGCTGATGTGTGACGGTTCCTTCACGTGGAGGAAGGGTATCTTGTCGAGCATCGAGGTAAGCCATTGCGACTCCTGCTTCCAGTTGACGTTCAGTCCCCAGAGTGTGTTGCTCAGCGGCTCCCTGCCCATCGACACCTTCGAGGTGAGTGCCTGTTCGGAGAGGTGCATCACCGTACCGCCCAGCTGGAAGCTCTTCGAGAAGTCGTACTCCCAGTTCAGTCCCACCATCGTCTTGCGCTGCATGCCGTAGTCTGTATTCGACTCCAGCGAGACGTTCACGTTGGTGCCGGCATCAATGATGCTCTGGTTCAGGATGGTCACCTCACCGGCAGAGTAATCGACGGCATAGTCAACGCCCTCCTTCAGCACCACACCGCCCGCCGTGACGACAACCGACCCCTGCGGCACGTTGTAGGCATCGAGCGATATGACGTTGGCCGACGTGCCCTTGTACTGGCCGACAAGCATATACTTGTCCTTCTCGGCATTCTGCTTCGCCACGGTCTTCGTCGAGTCGTAGAGCTGCGAGAACACGAAGTGATCCGCCGTCTGGGCGTCCAGCCCGGCCTCCGTCAGCTGCCGCCGCAGATAGGCGCCGAAGGGCTCTGCCGCCGGCAGGAACACGCGTCCGTTGCTCACGGTATAGCCCTCCACATAGTCGAAGTAGCCGTTCGGATTGGGCCGGTTGTTGTTGTCCAGCCGGTCACAGCCCAACAGCCTCAGCAGGGTGCGGTTCTTCACCCGCAGCTCGGGGAGGTAGGTCAGATAGACACCGGCTGTGTCGCTTTGGTATTTGATGTCCAGACGGAACTTGGTCTTCTCAACCGTCGAGGCAAGGTAATAGACGTTCTTCATCATCAGCCGCCAGTTAGGCTGGGCGGGATTGTTCGACGTGTTCTTCAGCGACTTCACGAAGAGGGCCTTCGTGGTCTCCGGTTGGTCGCTGGCAAACTCTCCCACCTGATAGGTCACGCCACCGTAGGTGAACTCATAGGCCACGGCCAGCACCTGATCGGTCTGCAAACCTGTTTTCAGCGATACGTAGCCCAGCGCCGTATTGACCGTGTATTCCGACGGCGTCAGCAGACGGGCGCTCGACAGTTTCTCATAGTCCCTGCCCGCCTCGAAGCCACTGATGGCCGAGAGCACGGTGTTCGTCTGGTCGATGTCGCGGGCTGCGGCATAGTCGTTGACCATCCTGGCATATTCGGTGTTGGCCTGGTTGCCGGGCACAGCCTGCCCCGTGAGCGTCCATTCCGGATGGCTCACCCGGGTGTTTTCACCGAGATCAACCAGGGCCACGATATTACGGGTGTTGGTCGTCGTTCCCGTCTTGTTGGTCACCCAGATCTCCACGCGGTTGATCACGATGCCCGTCATCAGGTTGGGCAGCGTTGACATCGCCTGGTCGTAGTGCTGGTGGAAGTAGTGCGAGAGGAAGAAGTGGCGGTTCTCCTCATAGTCGGCGACGTCGAATTCGAAGGGGGTCGTCTGGGTGCCGCCTTTCGAGGAGACGCTCTTCGTCGAGGATTTCTTCTGCGAAAGCACCGTCTGTAACTTCAGCCTGCCGAACTGCATGTCGGTTCGGATACCGAACAGGCTGCTGGCACCCTTCACGAGTGAGTTGTTCGACGGGAAACTGACGTTGCCCGCCTCCACGAGCTTGATGATCTCGTCTTCCTTGCCCTCATACTTTAGTTTCAGGTTCTGCGCGTCGAAATCGAAGGTGGCGTCGGTGTTGTAGTTCAGGTTCATGTTCACCTTGTCACCCACCCTTCCGTTCACGTTGAGGTTGATCTTCTCGTCGAAGTCGAAGGAGGTGGTCTTGCGGTTGCGGATGGGCAGTGAGGGATTGTCGATGTTCTTCATCGTGGCGCCGAACTTCAGTTCCGCCGTTCCCTGTGTCCTGATGCGCACGCCACCAGGTCCGAAGATCTTCTCTGCCGGTCCCAGGTCGAAGTGCATATCGGCAAAGGAGAACTTGTCTTGCCCCTTGTTCTCAATATGTTCCGTGTTCTTCTCGCGGAAGAAGCGCTGCATGCTCTGCCGCTCGCTCCACTTCCGATACTCCTCGGGAGACATCAGCAAGGGGGCGTTCAGATAGGAGTCGCCGATCTTCGAACCGACATAATAGACATTGGCCGAGTCGTCGTACTCCACCGTCTGCCGAATATTGTCAGGCCGTTTCAGGTCGAGTGCCGACGAGTCGAGGTCGGCCACGACGACGGGTGCAGTCTTCTGTACGCGCCAACGGGCGCGTACGCTGTCGGGTGCCTGCGCGCGTAGAAGAGAATCGGGAACGTCACCATCCCCGACTACCGGCATTGCCCCCATGTTTGTCTGCGCAAAACCACAGACAAACAGCAAGCCCACCAAGAATCCTCCTATGCGCTTCAACAGTTACTTTATTTGTTTCAAGGCAAGTTTCACGACTGTTTCCACCGGTGCGTCCGGCTGCTCCTGCAAGATCTGGAGCACCACCTTCTGGCTGGGTGCCGGTGCAAAACCAAGCATCGTCAGCGCCGACACGGCCTCGTCCTTTACCGCATTGTTCACCGGCGCCGCCATCTGCCCACCAGCCGGTATCTCGTCGGCGATGCCTAAGGCGACAATCTTGTCGCGCAGATCGACGATGATGCGCTGGGCCGTCATCTTGCCGATGCCCTTGATGCTCTGGATCAGGCGGGCATTGCCCGCGGAGATGGCATTACAGAGTTCGGCGACACTCATGCCCGAGAGCATCATCCGCGCAGTGTTAGCCCCGACCCCATTCACCGTAATCAGCAGCAGGAACATCTCCCGTTCCTTCTTGTTCACGAAGCCATAGAGCAGATGGGCATCTTCACGGATGGCCTCATACACGTAAAGCTTCACTTCCTTTTTCCCCTGGATGGCACTGAAGGTGTTCAGTGAGATATTCAAGCCGTAGCCAACTCCCGCTGCCTCTACCGTGGCCATCGCCGGTGTCAGGTCCGTCAGCTCACCCCTAATGTATTCTATCATATTCACCTATATATTATATGTAAACTACAAACAAAACGTTTGGCCCTGACATTTTATTGTATTTCGGGGCAGTTTACTTACAAAATGTCACAATATGAAAGTTTTTAGATAAATTTCCGCACAAAATGTCACGTGTTTCAGCAAAAAGCATTAATTTTGCAACCGAAAAGATTGCATCAACCAACAAAAGACATAGAAGATTATGAAGAAAATCAGAGCAGCCGTCGTCGGTTACGGCAACATCGGACAGTATGCGCTCCAGGCTCTGGAGACCGCACCAGACTTTGAAGTGGCAGGTATCGTGCGCCGCAACGGTGCAGAGAACAAGCCCGCCGAACTCGCACAGTATGAGGTCGTGAAGGATATCCGCGAGCTGAAGGATGTCGATGTGGCCATCCTCGCCACTCCCACCCGCAGCTGCGAGGAATATGCCAACCAGATTCTGCCGCTCGGTATCAACACCGTCGATTCATTCGACATCCACACCCAGATCCGCGGCTATCGCGAGCGCCTGATGAAGCTCAACCAGGAGACGGGCACCGTCAGCGTCATCGCCGCCGGCTGGGACCCGGGCAGCGACTCCATCGTGCGCACCCTCATGCAGAGCCTCGCCCCGAAGGGCCTCAGCTACACCACCTTCGGCCCCGGCATGTCGATGGGCCACAGTGTCTGCGTGCGCTCCAAGAAGGGCGTGAAGAACGCCCTCTCGATGACCATCCCCCTCGGTGAGGGCATCCACCGCCGCATGGTGTATGTCGAGCTGGAGGAGGGCGCCAAGCTCGAGGACGTGACGAAGGATATCAAGGCCGACCCCTACTTCGCCAGCGACGAGACCCACGTGTTCCAAGTGGAGAGCGTCGATGACGTGCGCGACATGGGCCACGGCGTGAACCTCGTGCGCAAGGGTGTCAGCGGCAAGACGCAGAACCAGCGCCTGGAGTTCAATATGTCGATCAACAACCCCGCCCTGACGGGTCAAGTGCTTGTCAACGTGGCCCGCGCCTCGATGCGCCTGCAACCCGGCTGCTACACGATGGTCGAGATTCCCGTCATCGACATGCTTCCCGGCGAGCGTGCCGACCTTATCGAGCACTTGGTTTAGTTTAGAGTTTAGAGTTTAGAGTTTATGGTTTATAGATGATTACTTCTATAGCCGGAAGGGCTTGCAGGGTATTCAACTATAAACTATAAACTAAGCCAAAGGCGGAAACTATAAACAAAAAAGAGGAAATGAACATAGCCATCTTTGTGTCAGGCAGCGGTACCAACTGCGAGAACCTGATCAAATACTTCACTGGTCACGAGCGCATCCATCCTGCGCTCGTCGTCAGTAATAAGCCCGATGCCTATGCCCTGGTGAGAGCCGAGCGTCTGGGTGTGCCTACAGCCGTCACCCCGAAGGCCGACCTCCACAATCCCGACGTGATGCTGCCGCTGCTGCGGAAGCACGACATCGGCTTCATCGTGCTGGCAGGCTGGCTGCCGCTCATCCCCGACTTCCTCATCGATGCCTATCCCCATAAGATCGTCAACATCCACCCTGCCCTCCTGCCGAAATACGGCGGCAAGGGCATGTGGGGCCATCATGTCCACGAGGCCGTGAAGGCTGCCGGAGAGACGGAGACGGGCATGACCGTCCATTGGGTCACGCCCGTCTGCGATGCCGGTGAGATCATCGCTCAGTTCCGCGTAGCGCTATCCCCCGACGACACCGTCGAGGACATCGCCGAGAAGGAGCACCAGCTGGAGATGATGCACTTCCCCAAGGTCATAGAAGAGATTCTCTCGGATAAGTAGTCCTTAAAACTCCATGTCGCCCGAATAGGAGATGTGTTCCCGCTGGCGGGCCTGCACATTGACCGAGGTACTCCCGTTGTCGAACACTTCCAACGTATAGAGATAGGTGTCCTCCTCGTTCGTCAGTCCTATCTCGATACGGCGCATGCCGTTCTTCATTGTACGCTCCTGGTAGCTCCCGATCGGTGCCGAGAAGTTCAGCCCCTTGCCGCCGCCGTAAGGCACGTTGTAGGCCCGTCCGAAATACGGCAGGTAGGAGAAGAGCGAATCGTTCCGCACCTCCACCGAATAACCGTGCGACACCGTTTTCGACTGCCCCGACATCGGGTACATACGCGCCACACTGATCTTATAGTTCCGTGCGTTCAGCGCCGCAGCCACTTTCTTCACCTGTTCGGCCTTCTGGGCCGCACGTTCCTCACTCGTAGCGCACCCGCCCAGCATCACCACTGCCAGGAGCACCGTTCCAACAATTTTCAGACACTTTTCTCTCATGCCGCAAAAATACAACATTTTTCCAAAACAGAAAAATATTTCCCCATTTTCTTTGCCAGTCAC
>Ga0310691_10006635_pt1 | contig 12298 bp, 22 predicted proteins | sample 176DNAGHGlowgp2_FD_203887 | JGI IMG/M metagenome (GOLD analysis project Ga0310691, IMG submission 203887) | Sheep rumen microbial communities from Palmerston North, Manawatu-Wanganui, New Zealand - 1766 DNA GHGlow gp2 (v2) (version 2) | ecosystem: Host-associated > Mammals > Digestive system >... | reverse complement strand
TAAGTCGAATAACTCCATTAACAGCTTCTAAATTGCCGCCATTCAGATAAGCATAGGCTAAAAACGGGAACTTCGCTTCGAAGTCCTTACGTACCTGGTCATGCTCATATATCCAGTCTAAAACTCCCGTCAAATCTTGCCTTCCAACAGGTACCATATTCATAAGAAAAACCTCCTATAGTCTTAATATTCGAGTTCTTTTACATACCACGGCCTAAGTCCAATACAGGAGCCTGATCAGGGGCAGGCTTCTCCATCCAGGCGATTACTTCAGGCTCACCGCTCACGCCGTTTACCATGAGCTTTCCTAACGGAAGCCATCGTCCCTCGTGGAATACCTGGTCTCTCGTTACAGATTTACCGTTAAAAGTGACGGTGACATAATAGACACCGTCAGACTCCGGTTGTTTTTCACTGCACGGTGTCCACATTTGAACGGGCTGGGCAGTGTTAATGTCCTCCAATATCCAATCAAGAAGTGTATTTTGTGCCTCTTCCTCGTCCGAAAGATATTCTCTTGTGTGCCTGTAATCCTCTAAAACCTTTTTCAAAGGCTCACGTCTGATTGTGTCATCGTTCATAAGAACCCCCTTTATTGAATTTGCCTGAGTTGATGATCTTCAAGAATCACCGTTTATCTCGTCTAAAATGCTCAGCATTGTTTGGTCTAAATAATCACGGCTGGTGCGTATTAAATCTTCGGGGATACCATAATAAGCCTCGGCGATACTGCCGGTAATAGCAGCAATCGTATCACTGTCTCCGCCCATGGACACAGCTGTTCTGACCGCGTCTTCAAAACCGGAGCTCTCCAGAAAAGACTGCACGGCTACCGGAACAGTACCCATACAAGATACATCAAATCGGTAATCTGGCCTGACTTCATCGCAGGGCAACAACTCGTATCCAAAAGACTCAACATATCTTTTTACAGCAGCCTTATTCCTTGATTTCCTTGCGAGAAACACCGCACCAGCTACTGCACGAGCTCCTTTTATTCCTTCAGGATGATTGTGGGTAGGAGAGGCGGAATACGCCGCCATTTTCTGAACTTCATACAAAGTATCAAAAAGCCAACCTACAGCAGAAACACGCATTGCTGAACCGTTTCCCCAACTGTTGTATGCAGGACGGTCAGGATTAACAAGCCAGTTAAAGAACCGATCGCCATAACCCCGGCCACCATAGTCATGTCCCCACTTGCGCATAGAAGCTGCAAAATGGGCCTCGATCTCAGAAGGAGAAACACAGCGTTTGTGCTTTATGATCTGGCAAGCCTCGAATATGGCAAAAGTCATAACCGTGTCATCGGTAAAAGCATCTCCGGGATGAAAAAATTCAAAGTCTTTACCCTTATAGTTGTTGAATTCATAACGACTGCCAACTATATCACCTATAATTGCACCATATAACATAAAGGCATCACCTTCCTCGCAAATTTTCAATAAAATTCGAGGATAGTTCTTCGTACACTGGAAGCAGGACTTGAGCCCACTCTTTCTGCTGCTTGCCAAGCCCGGTAGTGGTGACGGTGCCGAGAGCCTTATATACGCGTTCAAGGTTCGTTATGCCGATTCCTGCCGCTTTACGCATATCGGCCAATACATCGGGTCTGTCCCTCATATCAATAGCGACTAAGGACTGCGGATCGACCAGCTCCTGCCAATCAAACTCACTTGGCAACTTGCGACACAAAGGAAGAAATCCGTCGATCATATTGTCTCCAATGTTCCAAACGTGATATCTGGAATCCGGGATCTGGTCGACTATAGTAAAGCGGTCGACTCGTGATGCCAGGGGACTGTAATTCAGGATCTCCTTTTTCTCCGGACACTGTTTATCTATGCCATCCATTGCCTCGATAAACGAGTCTGTGTATGCAATCGTCTGAGCAGGGGAGACAGGGTCGTAAACACGATAGTGTTCACGTTCTTTGATATATTCGACCATATAGCCTTTATAACCGAGTAAAACTGCATTGTTCATGACCAACCTCCGTAACTTTCTTAATGTGACTAACCTTGAAATCATAAGCTCCGACAGTGAAATAGCCGGGCTTTCTGTAACCGTATAGAGCAGAAAAATCTTTGGTAAAACCAAGTGTGCCTTCTACCTGGCCGCCGTCATTAAATTCAACACAAACACGGGCTCCGACCAGTTTCATTAGTTCTTCTTTTTTCATAGTCGTATGTCTCCTGGATCCTTACATACCGCGACCACAAACATCCAGGCTTATTTCGGGCCCATATTTTGCCTGTGCTGCTGAACGGGATCTCCGTCTTTATAGTTGCTATTCATACTGTTCGACCTCCTGTAAACAATCCTCGTTCCATAGTTTCTTTTGTTGCCGCAGATAAGAGCTCCATCCCGATAGCAATATGACCTATCTTGTCACTTAGCTCACTATAAGAAGCCCAGAAAGGCTCATAACCGCCTAACTTAGTTACCAGTGGCTGATCGTTGACACCGTTCCAGAGTACGAGTACAGGGTAGGGCTTATTAGGACTGGTAACATATTCAATACTTTCATCAAGCATACAAATATCACCTTCAGAAATCATATTTTTATCCATACTGTATCCTCCGAATAATCATCGTCCCACATACTTTTCGGCTATAATCTGATTCAAGTCGACATTGACTTCGAGCGAGTAATCATGACCATATGCTCCGCTTTGAGTGAAATGTATGCTTCCTGCCTCACCGCGCCAGACAGCATCAGTGATCTTGACGCTGATATATTGCAGTAAATCAGAACTTGCGCAGAAAACACCTATATTAGTAAGCTCTTGCGAAATATCTCCTGAGATATTTCGATAACTTAAGTCTTTAGCAACATTGTCCCGCAAATCATTGTCCAACTCAGCGAACTTAGAACAGCTCGCAAAGTCTCCTGAGAGATGCGTATTGAGTATATGTCCGTGAACTGTAATCATAAGAATACCTCACATCATTCTGCATACATCGGATTCAGGACCAAAGTTAACCTTGATCTTGCCGGTGTATATATCCATTACCGTTTGAAAACCCGCACCTTTGTCTGCTGCCGTGATCGCATCGTCGATCGCCTTCTTTTCTTCAAGGCTGCACCAGAGTTCATTGTCTTTCATGTCTTGAAGCATGATTCTTAAGTCTTTTACGTTAGACATCTTTTTGTCCGCCTCACATCATTCTGCCTATGTCAATGGTAGGACTTTTTTTATCTGCGTCTACGATTGCAGGAGCCTCCACTATGCGCTTGTAAACCGCCTTTTCAGCTTCAAGCAAATAGTCTTCACTCTTAATACCCAAGTGCGAGATTATCTCTTTGCGAATATAGTCTGCATCTTTCAGTTGACCATGTCCCTTTGGAAGAACTATGCCGTTCTTGATCGCATGTAACATACATTCCTTACTTGCAGCATTAGCCGCCCAAGTAGAATCAGATTGTTGTATAAGGAAAAACTCATCATCCGGTATTTTGATAACTATTTCTGCCATGGTAAAACCTCATTTATGCTCTGCCCATTGAAGCAGCAGTTAACTCACACAGTTGCTGATATATCCTTCCGGCTGAAAAGAGCAGATCATTGTCATCAAACATCTCGGCTTTCTGGTCTGAAAAATAGTCCATTAACGGGCTTATTCCTCCGAGCTCATGATTTGCTGTACCATCAAGAACCCGGTATATCAGATAGCGAACCGCAGCTCTTTCTGCCACACAACGCTCAAGGGTCATCGAGTCTGCCTCACGGTAACGATCATTACGTTCTAAGACTGGAGCAATCCAGCGGATCCGATCTGCTTTTGGGACATCATATTCGTCACGTGAGTACATAAAGAACTCAATCTCATCGGCAAGAATCGCTAAGGGAGAAGAAGGGTATTTTCCTTCTAAGATGTCTCTGGTAAAGGATTTCAAGTCGTCGTTATTCATAATATGTGGACGCCCAAAATACTTAACCACGTTCTGCTGAATCTCCGATTTATCTACCTCGGTAAGAACATACGGAGTTTTTTTGCTCACTTCGTGTGACCGTTTGAGTATGTCAACTTGCCTTACTACATATTGCTGAACAGTTTCCTCTTTGAAAGGGCTTTTCGATAAGTAATTAGACATAACACATCCTCCATTAAGCTCTACCTTGACGTGCTGCAACAAATTCGTCGAAGCTCTGCTTTTCTGCTTCCAATTCCTGTTTTACCCAGTCAGGATCGTCTTTGTATTTTTCATCTATCTCATCATAGAAATCATAGTCACGTTTGTATGCTTCGATCTCTTCTAACGTGAAGAGCTTTTCCATAACATGAGGGGAAATGCGATAAGCAGGATAAGTCACAAATCCGCTTGTTTTCTGACCTCCGATAGGGAAGGCGAAGCAATTATCCTGTAAGAACTGCTCTACACGAGACTCGTTGTTAACGTCAGGAAAGAAACAGCCGTATTGTCCGACAAACTCGCCGAAACTCTTAGTCAGATCCGTATAGTATTCTCCGTCCGCACTCTCAAGCCAAAGCCCTATCAGGCGCTTATCCGTGCCTTGCCAATCAGTGACTTCGTAAAAAGAACCTTTAAGATACAAGTCTTGGTCATCATATCTGACCTTGATAGAACTTCTTGTTTCTTCCATAAATTTTTCCTCCGAAAAAGAAATAAAAAACGCAGGGAAGAGGCACTGCCTTCTTTCTCTGCGTGAAAACTTGATTATATTTTATCAGCTCCCCGAAAACAGTTTTTGGAAAGTGATAATTTGCCTTATTCGGAAAAAACGGCTGAAATTCGGAAAAATGCTACTTATCGAAGGTTACTACATTGCGGTTTGACTGCTTCCTTTTGTCCGAGAGATTTGCATAACGGTCTTTAGTCGTGGCGACATCGTTATGTCCCAAAGCCTCGGCGACAAGATAGATGTCACCTGTCTCTTCATAGAGTTGTGTCGCAAATGTAGCACGGAGCTTATGAGGAGTAATATGTTTGCCGGGCAGGGCAGAAGCAGCGTATTTTTTTATAATAACCTCTATGCTTCTAACGGAAAGCCTTTGTTTCCGGCTGGAAATAAAAAGGGCCCTTTCGTCTTCAGGAAGGTCCGGCAAGTCATTTCGCCATTCGATGTAATCGGAAAGATAAGCGGAAGCCTCATCAGAGAAATAAACGACAGCCTCATTTCCGCCTTTTCTTGTTATATAGATACAGGAACGGAAAAGATCTATGTCATCGATGTCAAGCTCTGAACACTCCGAGACACGGATTCCGGAAGAGAGGAGAAGATAGACAAGTGCAAGGTCCCTTATAGACTGGATCTCATAGTATTCACGTCGCTTTTGGGTCATGGAAGCATGACCATGAACCGCGGACAGAAAACTTGATGCTTCGTCCTTATCCATCTTGATTATGTTTTTCTTAGGAATCTTTGGCTGTGCGAGCTTACTTATCTCGAAAGAAGATATAAGATTATTAGAATAAAGATACTTAAAGAAGTTTCTAAGGGTGGTGAGTTTTCTGGCCAAAGAACACCGATCGTTAGTTACGATTCCGTGATCTGTCTCATAACGCTCCAGATACTCAAAATAGTCTTCGAAGAAATCTTTGTCCAGAGAGCTTAAGACCTCAAAAGATACCTCGCTGCAATCTTTACGATCCTGAACATACTTCAGAAACATCTGGATATCAACGAGATAACCATACTTAGTTCTCGCCGAAGTTCTCTGATGGATAAATCTGATATAAGTTCTGACATAAGCAGGCATAACGCCGAGGATCTCGTCGCATTTATCAAGATATCTTGTTTCTGTCTGTTTATGTCCGCTCAAAGTGAAAAATAAGCCTTTCTGACGTCGAAAGAATATATCTTTGCGTTAAAGGAGGATTTAGCGCAAAGATAACCCTCTTTCCCGTCAATAGAATTTCTGTCTGACATAGAATCCGTCATCCGGAACTGATAAAAATCGCATCGCATACGCTTTCAAAGGGCAAAAAACTTACAAACACTTGATTTATAAGGGTTTCTTCTTGTAAAGACCAAACCAAGACTTAACAAAAGAATTCTTTTCCTTTTCAAGGTTCTTGTTTTCCTTAGTCAAAACCTCATTCGCTTGCTCCAGACCGGAATTTGCCTTGTTCAAGGTTCTGTTCTGCTCTTCCAGAGTTGCTACCTTGGCCGTTAATTCGTCATGCTCTATTTCCAAGCTTTCCTTAGTGGCGCTAAGCATCTTAAGCTGTGTCTGCGCCTCAAGGCCTGCCTTATTTTCGTTCTGCAAAGCAATGACCTGGTCCTGAAGCAGTGCGATTTTTCTCAAGAGTTCCTTATTCTCGGACTCAAGCTGCTCATTTCTCTCAGTCTTGCTCTGAACTTCTTCATGCAAGATCACCGCAGTAACACCGACAGCTCCTCTGTGCTCGTCTAAAAACGAGATAGCGAACTCGTCTAAATATCTTGTCTTATTCTGAAAGACAATGTGCCCCTCAAGCTGCTCCTTGTACTTATCTGCCTGCTTCCTGACACTCTCGTACGAGATGTTGTGTTGGGTTGCGTAATCCTTAAACGAAAGCATATACCTCTCCTTCTGTGCAACAAGGTTGCACTACTGTGTGAAATTGCGTTATTAGTTGCGTTACAACATAACACAACCTTAACATAAACGCAAAAGTATTGCTATTACAAGGAAATTACACTTTGCGTGCAACTGACACACACCCGACTTCGTGTAACCTCGTTGTGAATGTAACACTGTTACACTCATGGGTCATCTTTGCGTTAAATGCAAGAAGGGTTGTTAGGTAAATTTGGCCTTGATGATGCCTTTCACACGACTTGATAATTCACAACATTGCACAATCAGATTGGCAACTATCTTCCTTGCGGATTGATGCCTCGATCAGTAAAAACGGCTTGGATAGCTTCGTCCTCGCTAATATCAACATCGTCCATCATGTTCCGGACTTCATAACCGAGTTTCATGGCATCTGATATTTCTATTCCGTAATTCTCATTGATATACTCTGCCGTACAACTCGCACGGTAAAAATCATAGAGAGAAACCAGATCTCTCATCTGGATCTTTTCGCCGTTGACTGAACATTCAAAAGGTGTGTCTTTGCTGATTTCAAACATAACTCTTACCTCCCGGCAATACCGTCATAAACTATTACACCGTCATAACAGGCTGCATCATAAATGCGCTGTCCATCCTCATCCGGCGAATACATTTCAAGAAACGTATCGAAGGTTGATGCCCGAGTCGGCATATCGTTCCGGTGTTCTTCCCAGAACTTAAGAAGCCAAGCCGCAGGCACAACAAAGTTGTCTTCAGCTATGACATCGCCGGCTTCGTTATATGTGTTATGTTTATTGAGTTCGTATTCACATTGGATATGACTGATCTCTTTGTGAGAAAACGCAATTCCGGACGCTAAGAGAAATTGTGTCACCGTAAAATACTCGTCAGACGGACTAAACAACAATGACAAAGTAGAAAGAACATTAGCATCTGACAATGTTTTCGGAGCAACTCGTTCCAATCTGCTCTGCTCGCGGAAACTTAATGATCTTTCCAACAGAAATACTTCATGATATTTCCTGGCAAAATCCTCTTCACCCGGAAATGTCGCAACCTGGTGTAAAACCTTTATTTCTATATCGGTCATAATCAAGACCTCCCTAACTGCTCAGCAATAGAATTCTGTATGGCAGTTATAAGATGCGGAATATGTGTGTACTTTTGTCCGCCTTCCAAAGTATAAGCAGCCATTGTAAGATCTTCGGCGAGCCTGTTTAAGTCGCCCTGCTGGTACTCAACCAAGATGCAGTTATACAATGTGTAAGATGGTTGTGTTGTGCTCGGTTCCTCGCCTTTGTGAAAAAGACTTGCATCAATAGAAAAAGCCTTACTACCCTTATTGAGCATAAAGTGGGCATTGTCAAATGTTCTATACATCTCTTTGGCAAGAGAAATCAATCGTTCAACATCAGCAGGCATCTGGAATCCGGCAATCATACAGGTGAGCTCTATATATTTTTCTTTAGCAACTTCGAAAGCAGCGTTCTGAGTCTCAAGAAACTTGGAAGAACTATATGTCGTTCTACCGGTCTCTGGATCGTAGTGTTTTACCATATCATATTCACTCATATTTAAGACCTCCCTCTGTTACAGCACTGTTCCCAAAGAGAGCAAAGATCACTGTATCGCATATCCCGGTTATTGCCATAGAACGGTTTTTCATAGTCAAAATCTTCATAACCACAAGCTTTGAGGTCAGAGATCATCCTTTCAGAGTTCTTTCTGCGATCGAACTTATCATCAGTTTGTTCTAATTCTTTTAGCGTCAAACCGAATTTATCCAGATAATCCTGTGTGCAGGAACCGTCTTCGACATCTACCGTCACATAGAATTCCGCTATGTCACACAACGTAGGATCATCTAACTCACTATCAGCACGCTCTGTCAGAAAGTTCTTGATCTTATCATCGGAATCCAATCTGGTGATTACCGCATCTGAACTGTTGCTTCCGCCGATAGGCCAGAAAGATACCCATGTCTCATCATCCAGTGTGAGCTGACGCCCGCGCGAGCTCATCTGACGCTGGATCTCTTCTCCTGTAAACAGCCAGCGGTATTCGTGTCCGTAGTGAGTCTGCATTACTCCGTAAACCATGACAAAGACCTCCAATCAAATTTATATATTCAAATATCAAGAAAACGGCACAAAAAAAGGCGATCGAAATCGCCTTGCAAGTAATCCGTAACTTCTATTGTCTTAGTAACATCGTCCGGCCAACGCAGCATTAGCGTATGCTGTCTTTCTGTACCGTGTGATGTAATGATTTGCTTCGCCTTTGGTTGTTCCCTCAAACTTTGGGAAAGAATCAAAGCGAAATTCTTCGATTGTGCGGATGAACTCCGCCTGCTTTTCGGTTATAGGTTCACCCTTCCAAGCCTTTGCATCGATAACGAGTTCTGACATAACAACCTCCTGAAAAACAGAAGCTTGCACACAATGTCATTATCTCGAAAATATGTTCTTAACACAACCTCTGTTGTGTGTTGTTGTGAAAAAATTAGGAATATGCCTCTACGTTCATTAGCGCACCGGCGCAAGTAAGATCGAACACAACTTTGAATAAAGACAGAACTGATTCACGATGATACTCAAGTACGTCAAGATAGACCTTTCGGAACTCGCTTATTCGGTGCTTGTTGGCTATGTCACACATTTCAAGGTCAAGCGTAAAAATATAAGGAGCTATGGCGTTGACACGATTACACACTTCGGCAAAGGTTGTGTCGTCGTCGATCTTGTGATTTTCGTATAACCACTCATAAAGCAGCCAAATCGCATGGCCTGCGTCATCGTGAAACTGGTCGTCCGGCTTTGCCACAACGTCATCACATAACTTGTGCAACTTAGCTACGAACTGAGTTGCTTTCTTGTCAAGTTGATTTAATTGTTCGTATGTCATTACATTTTCCTCTGATAGAAAAGCGGGCCTTTCAAGACGGTCACAACTCATATTGTGTCAGACACAATCTCTACTCGCAACCCGCTCGCAAACTTTATTAAAATCTAAACAAGAGCTTTATTACTCCGAAAGCAATAAGGCTCAGTCCCAAGGCTAAGATAAATAGCATCCGAGTCATTTTATTCTTCATAGGAACACCTCTCAGGCCTTATACCCCAACGGACACTTACCGGCACGGATCGCACGTGCACATGGGAGCTGCAACTCGGTACACACGGACAATCCCGCTAAGACCTGGTGTTTTGCGCAGTGCTTTACGGCATCGTTTTCTATATAGCGCTGATCTCGCCTTGGTATCTTGCCGAGCTCTGGCTTTTCGGAAACAGCCATATCAGTTACCTCCTCTGCCGAGCGTTTCGTTTATAGCAACCTCAAGTGCTCCGTCTGTTAAGAGATTGTCAGCTGTAAAACGCGGAGTGTGAACACCGCTGCCTCTCTCGTGAATGAAAGTTATCCAAACATTAGCACCATTACACTCCGGCACGAAGTTATCGGGATAGCCATGCTCCGTAAGGCTCTCTTCGTCGACTCGGAAGCCAACCAGTTTTGTAGCCGGATCCATAATCATAGAATAAAAGCGATCATCACGGTCAATATCAAAAAACTCTCCGTCACCAATATAGTCAAGGCCTGCGTCAAGGCATCGGTACATGACGTGGTCCTGCCATTGTCCGGAAAGTTCACCGTTTTTGTGAGTGAACTCGTCACGTCCCTGAGACTCGACCTCAAGATAATTACCGTCCGCGGTCTGGAAGATCAAGTGGTCCAGACAAGTCGGAAAGACGTCGTCTTTTTGTACCGTGATGTTAGTTTTAAGCGAATAATCTACATTTCCCATAGTGATGACCTCCAAAATTTTATTCTTTCAAGTACCAGATCCCGTAATCGATCTCATCTTGTACTTCCTGATTAGTCTTATTTCCGCCTTTCTTGCGGTTACAGCGCCAGCAAAGGCACTGAAGGTTATCTATATCATCTCCGCTGCCGCCGCGCTTTACAGAGCGAATATGGTCTGCTTCCAAGAGAAGGTAGTCACCTAAGCCCGGACAGAGATCTTCCAGGAAGTCCCTGGAGATACCGCAGATCTGGCATGTGTAATTGTCTCTTTCAAAGACTGTCTCTTTGTCGGAACTCCGAATGTATCGTCTCTGTGAGAGCTCTCGCTGTTTTTGTTTTTGTCTCCGTATGCTTCTTCTGAGCCATTTATACCGGAAGAAGATGACAAGCAAAGCAACGGCCACAATTACAAGAAGCAAGGCCATAATTTTCGGGTGTGAAGTTAACTCATCTAAACTCATAAGCTATAACTCTACCACCAGGACTTTTTACCGTGTAGATGCTTTAAGATGTAATATGCACCTGACACAATACTGTCATCTTCCGTAAGACCGTATTGAGAGAATAAAGTCAGAACCAGCTCCTCCAGAGGCCGCTTTTCGGGATGGTATTCGGCATCGTAAGAGCTATTTTCGATCCAGTGGATTGCAGTCGGATCCTTTCTGACCGCGATCATTGCTTGGCAGACCTCGTAGAGCTCAGAGTGTTTGAAGAACCGTTCTTGACAACAATGGCTTATTTCTTTAACTAAACCTTCCGGCATAGTAAAATTCTCCAAAGCAAAGTCTTCGGGTGTCATTTCAGCCGCGTCATGTTCGATCTCATCAGAAGGAACAGGCTCTTTCGGATACTCTTCCATTTCAAAAAATGTGTCTTTTTTGCGTCTGCGGTACGCACCGTAATAATAGCCGAGAAATTCGTTGTATTTGACAAAGTAATAAGCAAGCTCCGGAGCCTTGTCAAAAACCTCATCGATCAAGTCTGTCCAATAAGGAGCACCGTGAAGCGTGCTATCGTAGGAGAAAGAGAAGAGTTCGGGGTATTTGGCATACTCATTCTTGTTATTTGCATCTATGAAATCGCGGATAAACGACATAGAAGACTTTAACCCTTCATAAACTATGTCCTCATAATGAGTAACATGGCTGGTACCGGCTTGACCGATAGCTATTTGTTCAGTTTCTGATGAAGGCTGCGTAGCATCTGGCAATGTATCAAGGTTCATCTTGTTTCGTTTCGAATGATTAAACATTGTATCTCCTCTCTTATCAAGAATTTAAGTCTTTTTATATTCGTTCTCAAGGCACTTAAGCAGATAAGAATCCAGGTTCTTTATCTTGTCTTTGGACAAACTCAAGGCTTTATGCTGTACAGCATTAAAAGTAAGTGCCCTTTCGTCCAAGTCGTCATACGGATAGTAAACTTGTGATGCTGCGTCGAAAGCGACTATACCTCTGTCGGTAACACGCTCATCAGCATATTGCCTATAACGGTCTATGACTTCTCTGTGTTCGACATAAAAAGAGCAGATCTCGTCGTAATCGACAGTGTCTTCTTTTTTTTCTTCTCCGGAGGGAGCCGTTTCAGAATCGGACTCACTGAAAACATCACTGAGCAGGATCTTGTTTTCGTTCTTAGGATTGGGCTTGATACAGAAGATTATCGTAAGCCATGTTCCTCGGGCACCTACTTTGCCGCGCTTATAGGTAAAACATATGTCCGTGCTGTCATTCAAAGCTTTTTGGCAAACACTCAAGACACTTGTTCTGAAATCTCCGAAACGCTTGTATTCGTCAGGAGCAATACCAAGTTTCTCACGGAGTTCCTGAACGGATATCTCACACTCTCCGAAATACTCATGTCTTTTCAGGAATTCATACATCAGACACTGGTTTGGGGATTTTAGCCTGAGAATGTTTCCGATTCTATAAGATACATAGTCCTTCTTGAAGTCAAACATTAA
>Ga0310691_10006634_pt1 | contig 12298 bp, 8 predicted proteins | sample 176DNAGHGlowgp2_FD_203887 | JGI IMG/M metagenome (GOLD analysis project Ga0310691, IMG submission 203887) | Sheep rumen microbial communities from Palmerston North, Manawatu-Wanganui, New Zealand - 1766 DNA GHGlow gp2 (v2) (version 2) | ecosystem: Host-associated > Mammals > Digestive system >... | reverse complement strand
ATCTTCGCCGAGTATCTGAAAAACAAATGATTCTATCATATCTTTAATACAGAAATCCCCAACCATTTCTATTGGCTGGGGATTTCTGTTTTCTGTATCGTTCTTATTGCTGACTGACTTTCACATCTGAGACAGTAATAGAGCCTCCATAGTTATTGATACTCCAGCAATTCTTCTGAATGCCGTAGATACGCTGGGTATAGGCGCAGACATCGTTGATGTACATGGTCAGAACCGAGTTGTCGGTATAAATGTCGATGTTGTAGACATTGTCTGCAGGACGCGCGAACCAGTAGCCGTCGACACCCTCGACGAATCCTTTTCCTGCTGAGCCTTCCTGCTCGAAGTTTACTTTCCTGTTATCCTCATTTTCAGGATTAACAACCATCGTATAATACCTATCCGAATCTGTGCCACGCACAAACGAGATACCAAACTTATCCCAGTTGTTTGAAGTCTTCACGGTGAAAGAAATATGGTTGGCAGTACCCAGACGGTTGTAAAGCACATAGGCACCATCGCCAGACAAAGTTCCATTACTATAGCCATTCGACTCCATCACCTTTGCATCGACAACTGTGCTATACTTTGCTGCCATGGCAGGTACAGCACCGAGTGTCAGAGTACCATCGGCGTGCTGGATGAGTTTGTGACATACCAATGCACCACTCCAGTTGGGCTCATTGCCGTCGCCTGCACCTACATTGATATTCTTCTCGTGGATATCGGCACCAGAACGGAACGGACACCAACCCCAGATGTATCGATCGGTACCGTCAGAGGCGGTTTTACCAGCATAGAAGGCACGGGTATCGAGTACGCCCTCATGACCATCGGCAGGCCATTTGGGGCCATCGTTGAAGCAGCTTTTCAATTCCTCGTAGCTTGAAGCGACCATGTACTTCACCTTACGACTCCAACTGGTACGGAAGCTCTCACTGTAAACCAGATACCAGTAGTTGCCCATCTTAAAGATATCAGGACACTCCAGGAAGCGGTCCCAGATCATACGGATACGGCCAACATGCTCCCAGTTCTTCAGATCGCTGGACTTAAACTCGGCAAAGACGGGGTCACCACCATTGACAGGATAAGTAGAGATAATCATGTGATAAAGGTTATCGTCGGCTACGAATATCTGTGGATCACGGAAGTCATTGCCAGAATAGCCGAAGTCAGGACCCTTCAGCGTCCAAAGCTCGTCCTTTGTCCAAGTCTTGAAGTCTGTTGAAGTGGCACGCATGACAACCTCACGATATTTACAGTTACCATTGTGGCCTGTATAATAGATATAGTACGTACCATCCTTTTCATAGGCACAACCTGTACCAAGGGCAGCATCCTGCTCGAAATCGTTGTTACCGAATGGGAGCATCTCACCCAGCGACTCATAGTTGGCACCATCTTTGGTTGTAACAGCCCAGATGGGGTGGAAACGGAATGTCATATTATTAATGTACTCCTGCAGGTAAAGCACCTTGAAGTCGCCAGACTTCTGATCGTAGAATGGCATGGGGTCGCCAACACGTCCGTCTGCAGGCGTATAATACGTTCCGAACCCCTGAGCGTCTGTTGGAGCGAAGAATGTGGTCGTGCCGTTCCAGTCCTTGGCAGGATCGCCGCTGAACCCGTCGTCGCTGCATGCCGTCAGCGCAGAGGCTGACAGCATGAGTGCGAATACTGAATATATCATTGTCTTCATAATCGTTTTCATTTTCAATTTTTCATTAATTCTTTTTACTTCGTCAAGTAATCAAATGCGTTGAGTATGATGGCGCCCATATTGTCGTGATAGTTCGACTCGTATGGCGTGGGCGAGTTCCAGTCGAAGAGTCCGGAACCAAGGCAGATAATACCACCCTTACCAAACTCACCATTTGCAGCCTTCAGTTCCCATGACGATACGCTGTTGTCGCCACCCAAAGCACGACCGCCAGTCTTAGCCTCTACAGCGTCCTTGCCTCCCTGATAGGTATCCCAGAAGCCATACTGAGACGTGGTGTTACAGATGGTATATCCGTTATCCAGGGTGTATACTGCATTCTCGGCAGCACCAGGATAGGTCTTCAGGTTCTTCCACAACGGATGAGTAATGTCGTAGGCATAGAAATGCCACGGGTCTTCGCCCATCAGGTCGGAGCCTTCGCCACCTCCGCCACCCCAGACATTGTTGGGATAAGCATCCTCAGGCATAGCGCCGAGTGCGATAGCGTAGTTCACTGCTGAGCGTCCCAGCACGAAGCCTACACCATTCTGCCATAGTTCCTTCATCTTTGGCAGAGCTGTCATAGCACCACTCTCAGCCTCAGCAAAACCGTTATAGTTGCCATAAGAAGAGCAATGACGATGGAAGAATATCAACTTACATTTCTCGAGAGAGATGTTTCCGCTGGCCACGTCGTTCCATGATGCATAGGCCGCACTGGCAATATTGCCTGTCAGCCACTTGGCTGCTGCTTTCTCCTCATCGTTCAACAACTCGATGTTCTCAGCATCGCCGACAAACAAAGCTATAGGATCGGCAATCAGCGTTACATATACTGTATATACGTTTGTGGCAGTATTGTCGTTCAGAGTAATCTGGAAGGGCTCTGTGAAGTTACCTTTCGTGCCACTGGCAGGACTACAGGTAGCATCTTCACTGCACACCACCTCGAAAGTAGCGTTGCTCAGGTCGATACCACTGTTAGCCATCACACTCACGGTGACTGTCTTGTCCTGCTGGTTAATAGCGCCTTTCACACCCTCCAGAATAAAGAGCGACATCAGAGCCTCGTCGTTGCGAACGCTTACCTGATAGTCCATCACGAGGTCACCATTGCTGATGTGCAGATTACGGTCGGCATCGAAATTGACATGGTCACCAACCTTCAAATTGGTCTCAGCGCCAGGCGAAACTGTCAGACTCGTAATTTCCATATTACCCTTCTGATCAAAATCAGCAGGCACCTTTACCTTCACCAATCGTTTCTCTGTGCTGATGATGCCTTCATACTGACCATTGAGCACGAACTTCTCTACGAGACATGAACCACTCACGTCCATGCTACCCGTATGATCGTCGCTGCAGGCAGCTAACCCGCATATTACGCATAATGCGCAGATAATGCTATATATCGTTTTCATAACTTTAATTTTTTACATTTTTGCATTTTTACATTTTGCATTACCACTGTCCACAGTTTTGCGTGTAGTGACCGTTAGAGGCAGCCATCTGCTCCCAAGGAATAGGAAGATACTCGTTCTTGTTGGCAGTAAACTGCGAACCAACCAGGAAATTCATCTTCTCGCTCTCGCTTGCATAGTACTTATTGATGACGGTAGCAGCATCGCCCCAGCGCACGAGGTCGAAAAAGCGTTCGCTCTCGAGTGCAAGCTCCAGTCGACGCTCCATCTTGATGATCTTCATGGCAGCATCCTTCGAATAAGAGCCATTGTACTTGCCTACAGCGAAGTGTACGTTATATTTAGTAGGATAGTTCGAAACGACACTATTGGTTGCCATCTTGGCAGCACGGTCGCGAACCTGATTGACGAGTGTGATAGCCTCTGCAGCCTGTCCCAGCTGTGCCAGAGCCTCAGCACGCATCAGCAGCACATCAGCATAGCGGAATACGATGCGATTCATTGAACTTGCCCACTGCGAATCGCACAGGAAGAGATAACTGTCGGAAAGGGCAGGATCCACATTCTGCTTCAGCGATACGAAGTATCCGAAAGTACCACCTGAACGACTCCATGCATTACTCTCGCTAATCATAAAACCGGGATTGAACATATAGGGAGTACCAGGCACTCCTACTGTCACAAACAGGCGAGGATCGACAGTCTGATTTGATCCAACAGTGTAATCGACATCAGCATAATTGTCAAGCAGAGGCAGACCATCACTATTGGTGCGATAAGCATCCACAAGGTTGTGAGAAGGCTTGTAGAAGTCGCAGCCAGAGTCGTGAACTTTAGGAATACATGGCACAATCAGACGATTGGAGAAGTTCAGGTTACCATATACGGTACCATCGTTCTTTGAATACTGGATGGCCCATAAGCTCTCTTTGCCATTCTCATACTGCTCCTCAGGACGGAAGTTATTATGCATGTCGGGCTCCAGACCGTATCCTGCATAGAGAGCAGAGTTGGTGTAATCCACCACTTTCTGCAGGTCAGCCTCGTTCACGGCTGTCACCTGATTTGAGTTGGCATCATCCTGACGATATGCCTTATAGAGATAGACTTTAGCCAAGAAGGCAGCACATGCAGCCTTGGTGGGGCGGCCTTTTTCAGTCTGTGTGGCAGGAAGAACTGCATAAGCATCCTCAAGGTCGTTGATGATCTGCTGCCAACCCTCATCATTGGTGTATTCTGTATTCGAGAGATTGTTGTAGTCCTCTTCGGTCATATTAGGTTTGTTCACGAATGGGATTTTCTTGAACAGACGCTTCAGCTGGAAATGTCCGTAGGCACGCAGGAACTTCATCTCAGCAGTACGCTGTTGAATGGTGGCATTCCCTTGGTCAGCACTAGCCAGAATATCGAGCGAGAGACTGACACGTGAGAGATAATTATAGAAACGAGTCCAGATAGAGCTGAATGGCCAGTCGGTAGTCATCACACCTGAGCTCTTTTCCAGACGGTGGAAAGGCTCACCATCAGAAAAGTCTGAGCCACCTACATAGGCGTCGTCAGAACGGGTATCGTAGTTCCATAGTGAGAATGAGGCGTTCATGTCCTCTATGGTAACCAGACCTGCGTATGCTGAGATCAGCACGTTGTCGATATACTCAGGATTCTTTACCTCATCCTGAGTCAGCGTAGCCTGTGGCACTTGTTCCTCAAGGAAATCCGAGCAGGCAGTAAGACCGCAGATAACGCAGATTGTGCAGATAATATTATATATCGTTTTCATAATCGTTGCTATATTTTAGAATGAAACATTGAGTCCGAAAGTAAGATTGAGTGGGATAGGATAGTTGAATCCTGGGTTCTCAGGATCGGCACCTGTAAACTTGCTGCTCTTGATGGTCACCAGGTTCTGAGCCGAAGCATAGAAGCGAATACGATCCAAGTGCAACTTATCGGTCACCTGTTTCGGCATATTGTATCCTAACTGGATAGTACGCAATTTAGCGTATGAACCATTTTCAATATAATATGAAGATACGCGACCCTCATTGTTTGTATCCGATGTGGTGAGTGCAGGGATATCGCTTCCAGGATTGGAAGGACTCCAAGCGTCGAGCAAACGCACGCCTTTATTCAGATAAGGCACGTTGATGGCTGAGTTTGCCCAGAAATCGGTCTGCGACTTATAACCACGACAGTCAACGTCAACACCCTGCACACCCTGCCAGAACATGGTCAGATCCCAGTTCTTATACTGCAGATAGATGTTCAGGCCCCACGTGAAGGCTGGTGTAGGATCATAGATCCAATCCTGATCCTCCTCAGTGATGCGGCCATCGCCATTCAAATCCTTATAGCGGATACGGCCAAGTCCGGCGCCTTCCTGTATAGCATGATTGTCGATCTCTTCCTGACTCTTGAAGATACCATCGTAGATGTAACCTACCTGTGAGAACATCGCATGACCCACAACGCTCTTTACACCGTTGCCACCATACTTACCGTTGGCGGCTACTGTCTCTGGCAGCTTGGTAATCTCGTTGACGTATTTGCTGATGTTTCCACTGATATCCCATGAGAAATCGTTAGACAGACTATGACGATAGCCTACTGTGAGTTCCCAACCATTGTTCTTTACCTCACCGGCGTTGATCCACTGGCCAGAGCCTTCTCCCATGGCAGCAATACCTTCCATTAAGAGCAGAATGTCGGTGGTCTTCTTGCTATACCAGTCGAAACTACCATAGATCTCATTTCGCAAGATACCGAAGTCAAGACCGATGTTATTCTGAGTCGTAGTCTCCCACTTGATATCATCATTGCCACGCTGGTTGCGCACATATCCGTTAGGAAGGTCGTAACCGCCATTGGTACCAGCGATATCATAAGAGGAGCCAGCCTGACCACTTCCCCAAAGGCCTGTAGACACAACCGACTTATAGAGAGTATAGCGAGCTGTGTTCGAGATTTCCTGGTTACCGGTCTGTCCCCAAGAGTAACGCAGTTTCAGGTTGTCGAGCCAACCCCTTGTACCCTCCATAAATTTCTCCTGGGAGATGCGCCAACCTGCACTGACAGAGGGGAAAGTACCATATTGGTTGTTGGTACCGAATCGGCTCGAACCGTCACGACGAATCGTGACTGAAGCCAGATACTTATCATCATAAGTATAGTTCACCTTTCCGAAGAATGACAAGAGGGAGAAACCCTCACCAAAGCCTTCGGCCAGCTGACGGCCAGCTCCTGCCGACGGCCACATATAGTCGGTATTCAGAATAGCCAGTTCGTAGCGTTTGGCACTGCTCATCTTGTAGTCCATACGGTTCAACTCAGTACCGATCATGGCATCTCCACGATGTTTACCGATTTCCAGATTATAAGTAGCAATGGCATTCCACATCCATCGCATGGTGTGTTCCTGCTTGTCCTCTACGGCACTGTCGGTACGCATCACTTTACCGTTGGCAATGGGGTAAGTGAAGAAACGTTGCTCTTTCTGTGTGTAGTCCATACCTAGAGTGGTGCGAACCATAAAGTTCTTAAATGGAGTAATGCTCAGATGCACATCACCAAACATACGCCACTGGGTATACTCATTGTCCTTTGCATTGGAAATCATGCTCAATGGATTCTCGCGCTCAGAGTAGGCACCAAGAGCCTGAGCATACTTGCCGTTTTCTGCATAGATGGGGAAGTTGGGGTTAAACTCCAGAGCGTGCTCCAACACACCACCAGGAGCATCAACACCCTTCGTACGGTTGATGGTGAAGTTCTCACCAATGGTTACCAGATCGTCAATCAGTTTATAGTCTGCATTGGCACGGCCAGAAAGACGGTTGAACCAGGAGTCCTTAATGGTACCTTTATTATCATAGTAACCTATAGAGAAGAAAGAATTACCCTTCTCAGAACCATTGCTTACTGACACATTATACTGCTGAATGACACCCGTGCGCGTAATCTCCTTAAACCAATCGGTATCACCAGCACGTACAGTGGCGTTCTCATCGAGGAACATGTTCATCGTCATATTGTTAAGTACAGGATTACCCTTGGCATCATAACTCCAATCATAATTATATCCAAGGTTGTTATTGCCAGGGTTCACGCCGTCATTTACTGAGGCTTGCCAATAGGCACGTCCCCATTGGCTGGCATTCATCGTCTCAATCTTATTGGTATAGAAAGATGCTGCAATACTTCCATCGAAATTCACCTTTACCTTACCTTCCTTACCCTTCTTGGTGGTAATGATAATCACACCGTTTGCAGCTCGTGAACCATAGATACTTGCCGAAGCAGCGTCCTTCAGCACCTGAATGCTCTCGATATCGTTACCGTTCAGTTCGTGCATACCAGCCTTTGTGGGTACACCGTCGATGATATAAAGCGGGTCGTTGTCGTTTAGGGTTCCCACACCACGGATACGTACTGTTGCTGCACCAGAGGGATTACCATCAGCCGTGATATTCATGCCTGGCACACGTCCCTGGAGGGCTTTCATCGGGTTGTTCTCGTTTTGCTTGGCCATTTCATCGACACTTACTGTCGAGATGGCTCCCGTCAGGTCGGCCTTGCGCTGAGTGGTATAACCTGTCACCACCACTTCCTGTAGCACTTCGGCATCATCCTTGAGTGTCACCTTCATACCCTGATGGGCAGCGACTTCCTGTGTCTGATAGCCAATGTAAGAGATTACGAGGATAGTCCCCTCGTTTACTTTAATTGTGAAGTTACCATCGAAATCGGTGATCGTACCGTTCGACGTACCCTTCTCCATCACCGTGGCTCCAATGACCGTTTCGCCTGTAGCGTCGACCACCGTACCACTGATCCCACTCTGCGCGTACATTACAGTACACGTCAGGAAAGCAAACAAACTCAGAAAAAGTTTCTTTAGTTGTTCCATTGTTGATCGTTTAAAATTGTTAGTACTTTTGTGAATTAAAATCTGCTGCAAAAGTACAATAATAATACGTGCGGATATAGCAAATATCGTTCAGAGGCTAGCAAAATTGTTTCATGTAACAATCGTTGACTATTATGTCAAAAACGTCAACTGCCCTTTATATAAAGGAAAAGAGCGGATGTTACTCCGCTCTCAGTTCTGTTGGATACTTACCAAACTGCTTCTTAAAGCAAGTTGAGAAATAACCTGGGGTGCCAAAGCCCACCTCGTATGCAATCTCACCTACCGTCTTCGTGGTTGATGCCAATAATGCGTAAGCCTGTTGCAATCTCATCTGCCGTAACAGTTCCACTGGCGTCTGACCTGTTATGGCCTTCACTTTCCTGTAGAGCTGCACTCGACTCAGTCCCATCTCCTCACCAAGATCATCCATCTTCAGATTGGGATTTGACATATTCTTTAGGATTGCCTCATTCAACTGTTCTGCGAATAGCATATCCTGGCTCTTAGGGGCTGGCATATCTTCTGCAGGCGTTACGAATATCTCATGCAGCCGTCGATTGCTGGCATCGGTATAGAACAGCGTCTGCTCCACATTCATGCTCTGACGTTTACGTATATTCTTCTTCGTCAGCCACAATGCAAACAATATCATGATAATAGCCAAGACCAGAACTGCGATCGTCACAAAACTGCCCACAAGTACCTTATGCTGTGTGTTGTAAAGCACCATTGAGTTCTCCAGTTTGTCATGAATGGTCACCAAATCATCATTCTGCTTCATCAGTTCTGCAGCCTCTGTCATAACCAGATCTACATTGTCGGGCGTGACGACAAAACCCAGTAACGGGTTTTCGCGTTCATAAGGTCTACCTGTCAAAATATCAAGTGCAAGCCTGATAATCTTTTCACCATGAGTAGGATAATAATAGGTGCCTATCTGATGCCCCAGTTTTACATACTCCAGTCCCTCGCCTGGCATACCGTCAATACCCAGGATCTTAATACGGCCCTCAACATTCTGCTCTACCACAGCTTTATATACGCCCGTTGCCATACCGTCGTTATGACAGAACACAAAGGTGTTGTCCAACTGGCTGATGTCAGAGCGTCGGAGCGAATCAATCAATTGAGTAACAATGTTGCAGGACGCGTCACTCGACCAATCGCTTTTCCGACAAACATACTCCACCTCTGGTAAAGCCTTCATAGCGGATTCGAAACCACGGTGACGCTCAAGGGCTGGTGTGCTGCTCAGCAATCCTGTAATCTCGACCACCAAAGGTTTCTTGCCCTTCGGCTGGTCCTTGTCTCTGACTATCGAGGCAATATATTGCCCCACGATATAACCAGCCTCGACATTATTGCCCCCTATGAAAGCAGTATAGTCTGCGCTGGTCTTGCGGTCAAAGCTGACAACAGGGATTCCTGCCTTAAGAACCCGGGCTATGGCATCGTTGATAATCTGTATATCCTCATAGGGAGCAACCACCATCAGGTCAATGTCCGTCTTGGCCAGACTATCTATCAGATGAGCCTGCAATTCAGGGTCATCAACCGAATTTGCAATGTTAACCTTAACATCGTGTTCGTATAAATGCTGGGCAGCCAACATCTCTTGATTCACTTTCTCGCGCCAAGGACCTTTTGAGCACTGTGCCACCCCAATCTTATAGACCTTCTCTTCAGTACATGAAGCCAACAACGTTGCACCTATAATATATAATAAGGTACGCAAGAATATCTTATGCATATGCCAAATTATTAGTATCGGCTGCAAAAATAAATAAAAAACGGGAAAACTCCAAACGATATCAAGTTTTTCAGCCATTAAAACAGTGCAGACAACGCTCGCTGCAGGCATAGGTGAGTTCAAAAGTCAGAGAAATCCGAAGTTCCTCAGGTAAGGAATCCCTATAATCGTCCGCAGGTTCATAGCCCATTGCACCCATGCAGGGTGGATTGTCCTTTCGATACTGCTTCCACTCTTCGTCACTGAACACATGGTCGTGAACGAGTCCTACAGGCATCAAAGTATCACGGCAGAATCGCCTCGCTTCCTTAACACCAGCGTGGACGTGGCGTTAATCTTCGCTATTCCTTCGTCAGATACTGTATTCGATGTCATTCTATCTATCCTGTTGTTATCATCAATAAAAGGGTTTCAATGAGTCGTGGTTTGGCGTAATCGTCGAGTTCCGACTCTTTTATCCACATATAGTCATCTGGGAGCACTGGACGCTCTTCGACTTCCCAAAGGTAGAAATCTGCATAGAGGATGCGATGGGTGAGCACGTGCTTCACATGCTGACGAAGGAGCACGGCGCCTGCAGGCACCTCGTCGACGAGCCAAGGTTCCCAGAGACCTTGCCAGATATCCCCTGGGCCACGACGATGGATGGCCACATAACCCTTACAGCGCACATATATATAAATAAGGTGGCGTTCACGCACCTTCAGCGTCTTCTGTTTGACAGGCAACTCTGCCACCCTACCCGCATGCAAGGCCTCACAACTCTCTGCCAACGGACAGAGCAGGCAACGGGGCGATTGTGGTGTACACTGGATGGCCCCAAAGTCCATAATGGCTTGGTTGTAGTCAGAAGCGTTGCCGATAGGCAACAGCTCTTGTGCCATCGCCGTAAAAACCTTCTTACCCTCGGTGGTATTAATGGGGGTGTCGATGCCAAAGTAACGGGCGAGGACACGATAGACATTGCCATCGACCACGGCAGCTGGCAAGTCGAAGGCGATGCTCCCAATGGCAGCAGCGGTATAGTCGCCAACGCCCTTGAGTCGTTTGATCTCTTCTAATGTATTGGGGAAATGGCCGAGGGCCACAATCTGCTTTGCTGCATAATGGAGGTTACGGGCACGACTATAATAGCCCAAGCCCTGCCACTCGCGCAACACCTCATCCTCGGTGGCTGCTGCCAGAGCCTCAACGGTGGGCCATCGGTGCATGAAACGCTCCCAGTAGTTCCACCCCTGCTTGACCTGCGTCTGCTGAAGGATAATCTCCGAGAGCCAGATGGCATAGGGATCCTTCGTCTGTCGCCAGGGCAGGTCACGGCCGTTCTCACGAAACCACTCTAAAAGACTTTGGGCGAAACTCACTGTCCAGGGAATTGCTGATAGATACGAAGGCTATAGTCGGAAGCCTTAGCGAAAATATACTCCATGATGTCGCTGGTGTCATGCTCGTAGTCAAGGGCGTTTTGTGCCTTGAGCCAGAACATGAACTCCACGCAGCAGCCTGCCTGGGTGGCCTCAGCCTGACGCACAAGGATGGGCTTCCCGGCAACCACCTTCGGATGCTGCTTGAGCCACTGTTCGATATGCTGGCGATATTTCGTGATGTTAGCCACATCATCGTCATCAACCTTCAGCGAGCGGAAGTCAAAGTACACCCTCCTCACCTGCTTGCGACCTTCATTCTCTATCATCCCCTGCCAGTTCTGAAACGAGCCGTCGACAAGTGCCTGGGGCGACACGGTGATGATGGTATTGTCGAAATTGCGCACCTTAACGGTGGTGAGCGTGATCTCCTCCACCTTACCATTGGCCCCTGCAGAGGGAACAGTAATCCAATCGCCCACATGCAGCATTTCATTCGATGTCAGACGGATGCCTGCCACCAATCCTTTGATGGTGTCCTGAAAGGCGAGCATCAGGATGGCAGAGGCAGCACCGAGTCCTGCAAAGAGCGTCGACGGGTCTTTGTCGACCACGATGGCTATCACCACGATGACTGCAACGAAGATCATTAGGATCTTCAATACTCCACAGACGCTATAAAGATACTGTCTGCGCGTGGAACGAGTCCCGTTGTCGAGTTCCTTGAACGAGTCGATGAACACGATAGTGGTTCTCACGGTCATGACAACGAAATAGATGGCCGTGAGACGTCCGACTAGCTCAGCCACCTTCGGATATTCGAAGAACACGAGGGGCAGGAGTCCCCAGATGACGATGGCAGGCAGAATACGGGAAGCGGAGTCAAGTACTTTCCGACTGAAGATGACATCATCCCATGTGGCATCGGTCTTACCCGTAATCTTTTGCACCACAGGCACCACGAATTTCCGACATAGCCACCCAGTGAGCCATGCTAACAGGAAGGCCGCTATCACCAGAATAGCATAACGCACCATCGGAATATAATCACTACTCAGGCCCGTCAAACCAATCACACGCTCCAAAAACAACTTTATCTGCTCCATCATCTCTCAACTATTTACAAAGTGCTTCACATACCAGATCCTG
>Ga0310691_10006633_pt1 | contig 12302 bp, 7 predicted proteins | sample 176DNAGHGlowgp2_FD_203887 | JGI IMG/M metagenome (GOLD analysis project Ga0310691, IMG submission 203887) | Sheep rumen microbial communities from Palmerston North, Manawatu-Wanganui, New Zealand - 1766 DNA GHGlow gp2 (v2) (version 2) | ecosystem: Host-associated > Mammals > Digestive system >... | reverse complement strand
CCCCCGATTCTGGAATTCGACGAATCGTTCCTTCCCTACGCGGACCTGCGCGAATCGTTCGATCGGATCGTCGAGAGCGTGGCGGTCGTCTATGGGGACGGAACGACGTCGACGCAATCCGTCCAGCGACTGCCCGGCAGGGACGGACTTCCGTTCATCCGAATCGAGCCCGACCGGAGCATCCGGGAGGTCGTCTTTTCCGGCAGCAGCTCCTTCGACGGCCAGACGCACCGGCCGGCGCGCGCGGACGGTCGCTACCATTGCGGCGAACGGGCGACCATGAAAGGGACGCTGAGGCGCCCGCCGTGGCCGACGGTGAAGATTCGTCCGGAGCTTTCTCCGGACTCAATCCGGCACGAGGCGACCGCTTCCTCCGTCCACGTCACGATCCGCGTTTCGGACGAGCTTCCGTCGCGGGAGTTCGAGCCGCTGGATCGGTCGTGGGACCTCGACGTCGGCAGGGAGGAAACGATCTCCCTCGAAACGGGGCTGGACGGTCTTGCCGCGCTGCCGCGCAAGGACGGCGTCTGGTTGGCCGTTTCGGTCTCTGCTCCGCGCTTCGAGACGTGGACGACCAATGTCGCGGGTGTCGCCCGGGGAGGGGAGACCCTTTCCTTCAAGCCCGTCCTCGATCCGAAGACCGAACCCTGGCCGTGGAAGGAGATGGAGAAGGCGATTCGCAGCACGCCGCAGTTCAACGCGGTTCTGACGCCGCAGAACCGCAGGACCCAGCACCGAGGCGACGGGGACGATTCGCTTGCGGCCCAGATCTGGGAGGCCTTTTCGGGCGATGACGGGAACAAGGTCCCCAAGGCGAAGCCGCTGGACGGCCTGAAGCATCATCTGGACGTCTGCCCGGGCTGCAAGGAATGCCGGAGGTTCGTCGAGAAACACTCCGCCCGGCTTGACAAGAGCGACGCCGGGGGGACGGATCGGCTTTCCGTTCTCCTTGCCGCTTGGGAGGAGAAGGAGTCCGCGAAGTCGAAGGCGGCGTGCGAAAGGCAGGACGTTGAGCAGGCCGTCAAGGATACCACCAGGACGATTGTCAACCCGAAGACAACAAAGCCGGAAATCGTTCCGGCATCGTCGAACATCGCCGTTTTGGAGGCCGTGATGCGAGACTACCTTAATGGAGGGGCGACACCATGATGACAAAACGTTTCGCCATCGTATTGTCCGCAGTTCTTCTTCTCCCCGGATCCGCGTTTGCCGCGGACGCTACGGCTCGACTCGGGCCGGACACGTATCTGCTGGAGGCGAAGGCGCCAGCCGGATCGATCATCGCGTTCGTTCCGTCCGGGGCCGTGAACGGAAACTACCTGATCGCGAAACGGGAGGACTCGGCGGCCTATCGGAAATGGGCGGAGGAAAGCCATCCCGGAAGGTCGGTTTCGCTTCAGTGGGACGTCGTGCCGTTCGAGATGGATGTTGTCGCCGACCGGATTCTGCTCGCCTGCGTCCGCAAGGGCGACGAGGGCGTCGATCCCTCCGGGCGCTTCCGTTTCACCGTCGCCGCCGATCCCGATCCATCCTCCGGAAGGGTCTCCCTTCTTCTCGCGAATCCCCCGGCCGCGAAGGACTTCGATCCCTACTGCTGCGCGAGCAACGTCTGGATTCTGTCGCGCGATGCGCTGTTCGACCGCTGGGGCGACGAAGTGCAGGCGGGGCGGGTGCGCGAGACTCGCGCCGCTTTTCGGTCGCTGGAGCGCGCCGGCCGCTTCGCCACGTCCCCCGAATGGCGCTCCGCGGCGAATGCCTTCGCGGCGAAGCCCGGGCTGTGCGCCGCCATTCGCTTCCGGAACGGGAAGCAGGCGCAGGTCCGCGTCCGGATCGAAGGGGAGACGCGAAATGTCCGCCCCGGGGATTCGTGGGACTGGAAGCCCGACGCCCCGTTGCGCACGGGCGAGGTCGAGTGGATGGCGCGCGATCTCGGCGACGGACGGTTCGGCGACGACGACTGGGAGTGGCGCTCGGACCGGGTTGCCTTCGATCCGATGGGCGATGACGTTTCGGTCGATCTCTCGGGACCCTGCGGCCGACTCAAGCCCTCCCCGTTCCTCGCGTTCCCGGACGGTGCGCTCCCCCCCGGCGTCGACCTCCGGGCGGAGCTGCGGTATGCGGACGAAGCCCGCGGCGTTCCTGCCGCGATCGTCGAGCGGGACGGCCGGCGCGGCGTCGAGTGCGAGCCCGGTCGGGAGGTTCGGCAGTGCGTCGTCCGGGCAGACGGGTGGAAGGACGCCCGCTTCGGCCCTCCGGGCCCTTCCGCCGTCTTCGTCCGCGACCAGTCGGTGTCGCTCGTCGGAGCGGGCATGGAAAGGGCGCTTGCCCCATGGAAGGACGGAGCCGTCCGGATCGCCTGGAACGGATTCGGGGGAAAGGTCCGAATCCTCGCGCAATCCGAAGGGCAGACGGTTGTCGATCAGACGATCGCCCCCGGAACGGAGATCGTTCCCATTCCGCTGGGCGAACGGCTTCGGGACCTTCCTGCCTCGGAGACGCAGGTCTCCGTTTCCTGGTGGAGCGAAGAAAAGAATCTCGGCGCCCAGTCGTGTTCCGTCCGGCGAGGCGTTCATCCCGGCGAGATCGCGGTCGGTCTCCCCGCTCCGGCGCCCAAGGTTCCGTGGCCGGATCGGAATCGAGTCAAAGAGGCGCATGACTGGTTCTCCGGGAATGGCTGGAATGGATATTCCATCCAATTCTATCTCAAGCCGAGCGAAAGGGAGAGTGATTATCATTTCAAACGAAATCGACAGGATGCGAAGAGAGCGTTGTTCCGGCTTCTCGGGTTTCGTCCCGAGGCGTGGTCGGACTTTCACCCCGAGTGGCGGGGATTTGAAGTAACGTTCGACGAAATGGTCGCCCACATCGAAAGCTGCCCTGGTTGCCTTGCTCACCGAAGCAGTCTTCCCGCCTGTGCCGAGGCCTTGCGGTCGCTCGGTGCGGACATCCGGCTCATCCAATCGCTGACGGCGTGGCCGAATCCGAAGAACTTTCCCTCGTTCATGACAAGCTGGTGGGGGGACTGCGCGGTTGCACTTATGGAACGTCATGATCTGCAATACGATTCGACAGCGAAGCTGAATCATGCGAAAGAACGGTGGAACGGCGGCGGAAAAGTCCAGAAATCCTGGTTCGCCGAAGCGTTCGTCCACATCCTGTGCTGCCCCGGCTGCTTGAATTGCCCTCCGTTCCGCGATGACATGCTCCGCGAGAAAACGTTCGAAGCCCGGCGCGCCGCGCTTTTCCGGGCGTTGATGAAGCATGGCTGGAACTGGGGGCAGACACCCCGGCCGGAGGACGGCGAGATCGACAGGATTCTGCAGAAGTTCACCCCGACACCGGAGGGTGCAAAATGAGCGAAGAAATCTTCAAGGAAGAGGAAAATACGGTCCGCACCAAGACGGTTCAGGGCAACCGGAATCCGGACTGCCTCGGGACGATCGACCAGTTTGCGCTTCTGGAGAAGCTCGGCGGTGGCGGCTACGGGGTGGTGTATCTCGCCGAGGATACGTTCACGGACGTGAGGTACGCACTCAAGACGGTTCGGCCCGAGCTCAAGTCGAGCATCGAGGAGATGGACAACCTCAAGGAGAAGTTCGCCCTCGTCCAGAAGCTCTCCCACCCGCACATCGCCAAGGCGGACTTCATCCACAGGGCCAAGGACATCGAGTTCGCGAACAAGGAGATCGGCCGTGACCTGCGCATCGCCTCGGGCGATCCGGTGATGGTGATGGATTACGCCCCCGGCGAGACGCTCTCGAAGTGGCGCAAGAAGTTCCCGAAAGGGCGGGCTCCCCTTGCAAAGGCCATCGAAATCTGCCGCCAGATCGCGGACGCGCTCGACTACGCCCACGAGCAGGGCATCGTTCATCGCGACATCAAGCCGGGAAACGTCTCCGTTTCCGAGAAGGACGGAAAGATCGACGCCAAGGTTCTCGACTTCGGCCTCGCGGAGCAGATCCGCACGTCCATTTCCCGCGTGAGCCGCGCGAGGATCGACACGTCGGGAACGAGACCCTACATGGCTCCGGAGCAGTGGTGCGGGCGCGACCAGGACGGACGTACCGACCAATACGCGCTCGCCGTCGTCCTGCATGAACTCGTGTCGGGCGACGTGCCGTTCGGCTACGCGTTTTCCTCCGGAGACGTCCAGCTCATGGAGCAAAAGGTTCTCCGCGAACCGGTTCTTACCGTCTCCGTCCTTTCGGACGACCAGAACCGCGCCCTTCGCAAGGCACTCGCGAAGAACGCCGCCGACCGGTTCGGATCGTGCCGCGAGTTTATGGATGCCTTTGCCGGGAACATCTCCTTCTCGGACGCGCCCGTGGCGGCGGCAGAGCCGCCTTCTCCCGCCGCGTCGACAGGCACGTCCGCCGGCGTCGGCGGAGACCTTCCGACCGACGTCAAGATGCTTCTCAAGCTTCGAAAGGCGGCCATCGAGACGGCCAAGGCAACCGCCAAGACGGCGAGGAGGGCCATGGAACGCGGCGGAAAGGCGCTGGCGGACCGAATCCCGCCGCTACGCGAATTTCTGAATTCCAATGGAGCTGAGAGCAGAGGCGCCGGAAGAGCGGACCAAGACGTTCTGGAAGAATCTCCCGCGGAGGACCGGACGGATGACTGGGTCTCCATCGTTTCCGCCATGCCCGAACCGAAGAAACGTCAAGTCGACGTGGGGGAAGGACTTTCGTTCGAAATGGTGGAGGTTCCCGCGGGATCCTTCCAGATGGGAAGCCGAAACGGGAGGAACGCGGAAAAGGGGCGGCAGCCTGGCGTGGAGAGCCGCCACGAGGTGACGCTTACCGTTCCATTTCTTCTCGCTGCGGCGCCCGTCACGCGCGGAAAGTGGCGTTCCATCATGGGAACGGATCCATCGAGAGGTGCCGGTGCGTCCGACGATCTACCCGTCGACAGTGTCTCATGGGAGGACTGCCAGGCGTTTCTTGTCAAACTGAACGAATCGCATCCCGTCAACGGTCGCCGCTGGTCTCTGCCGACCGAGGCGCAGTGGGAGTACGCCTGCCGGGCGGGAACGCCCGGCCCTTATGCGGGAACGGGGAAAATCGACGACATGGGCTGGTATGCCGGGAACAGCAACGGCGCGGCACATCCGGTTCGGTCGAAAAAGCCCAACCGGTGGGGTTTCTATGACATGCACGGCAATGTCTGGGAATGGTGCTCCGACGGGTTCATTTCATCGCTAGGACACGATCCCCGTACCGATCCCTGTACGGCACCGGCGGGCATGGAGCGAGTCATTCGAGGTGGATGCTGGAATAGCGATGCGGCACGATGCCGAAGCGCAAGTCGACGAGGGATGGTGCGTACCGCCCGATTCGATAGCGTCGGTTTCCGCGTGGCGCTTGTCGAAGCATGAGCGGGCGGATGCGATTCTGCGCCCCGCCGGGAGAAGAGGGCTCGGGCGGGCGTTTTCTGGTTATCCAGAAGTGAAAATAGATATAAAATAACGAGAAAAAATATTTTTTAGAAAATAAAAATACCGCTTGACAATAAAAATCAATTCATATAGAATCGCGCTCCATTGAGACACGAAACCACCTGAAAAGGGCACAGACATGAACACCGACAAAGAATTCCTGAGCCTCGAAGAAGTCGCCGACAAGCTTGGCGTCACCTACCAGCTGATCTATCGGCTGGCGCGCTCGGGCGAGCTGCCCGCGGTGCGCCTCGGCAAGCTCTACCGCGTCGCGAGCGCGGATCTCGCCGCCTACCTCGAGCGCAGCAAGTCCTCCCCCGACGCCGGCGGCGTCTGCGACGCCTGCGGCGAACGCTACGCCAGCCGCGCCTCGCTCCGCCACGTCTGCACCGAGGACGGCTGCGAGGCGCTGATCTGCAACGACTGCTGGACCCGCCGCAAGGTCCGCTTCTGCAAGGCGCACCAGCCGAAGTAATGCACAATGCACAATGCGAAATGCACAATGCCGAACGATCGCCTGATCACATGACCATCCGGACCATCTCGACCATCCGAACCATCTGGACCATCCGGACCATCTGAACCCTCCCGACCACAAGACAAAGGAACACGACCATGGGACTCTTCTCCGACAAATGCACCGCGATCGTCTCGCTTGAGACGGGTCGCCATCTCACCGGCGACGAACTCGCCGCCGCCCGGAAGATCCTCCTCGAGGAAAAGGGGCTCTTTTCCTCTTCATCCTCCATCCTCGCCAAGCACGGCTGGGGCATCTGCGGCCATGACGTGAAAAAGAAGGCGCGCTTCTGCTCCAAATGCGGCGCCCCCGCTCCGGGCGGATGGGTGAAGTGCCCGTCCTGCGGCAAATGGGTGGGCAACGAATCGACCCACTGCTGGAACTGCAACCACCCGATGGATCCCGAATCTCGGACCAATATTGCGGGCGGCGTCTGGAACCGCTCCGAGGGCCTGTTCGCCGAACGCTTCGAGGCGGGCGAGGTCTCCAACATGCTCAAGCAGGGCGTCCAGATCCAGGAAGGGACGGCGGCCATACTCATTGACGCCGGAAAGGCGGTCGGCACGCTCGGACCGGGCCGGCACAGCCCCGAATCGACGCTCCGCTCGATCAACTGGTTCGGCAATCCTCCGCCGCGGTCGTTCGTGCTCGTGGATGCGGGCGAGTTCGTCGTCCCGCTTCGGATGTCGGAAGACCTTCGCACGGCGGACGGCGCCCCCGTTTCCGTCTATGCGGAGCTTACGATGCGCTTCGTGCGCTCCCGCGCGGACGATTTCCTCGCCAACTTCATGAAGGGGGCGCGAACCGTCGCCTACGACGAGCTCGCGAAGTCCCTTTCCTCCGTCTTCGCATATGCCGTTCGAAACCTCTGCAACGCGTCGACGGTCGAAGATCTCGTCAAGGATCCCGCCCGTCGCGACCAGTTCGAGGTCGCGGTCCGCAAGGTCGCCTCCGAGACGCTCAAGGCGTACGGTCTCGAGGTCGTCCGCGTCGGGGCGGCGGACTTCGCCTCGCCCGAATACGAAAAGGCGGTCCAGGGCAACGCAAGGCTGGACGGCAAGCGCCGCGAGCTCGAGTTCCTCCGCAAGACCCGCGAGGTCCTCGTCGAGGATGCGGTCGCCAACCGCGAGCTCGACGCCGCCGAGCGCGATGCCGCGGCCGGTACGAAGATGGATGCCGCGAAGAGCGACCACGATGTCGCCGAATACCTTGCCCAGCTCGCGCAGGAGAAAGGGATCTCCGCCGCCGAGCGCGACGCCGAGCTCGAACTGGTCCGGATGGCCAAGAGGCACGAGATCGACGTCCAGGAGGCGGCCCACCGCATCGCCGAAAAGGAAAGCGCCCGCGCCGCGGAGATGGCCGCCGAGCTCAAGGACACCGACCATGACATCGCGCTGAAGGAGAAGCTCCGCGCCTACACCGTCGAGGCCCTCCTCAAGGACGAGCTGGGGCAGGAGGAACTGCTCAGGATCCAGGCGCGCGAGGCGGATGTCCGCAACGCGGTCGAAAAGGCCCGGATCGAGCTCGAGGCCTATCGGACACGGGCCGCGGGCACGGCGCAGACGGACGTCGACGAAGATCGCGAGCGCCGGGTCGAAGGCGCGAAGATCGACAACGAGCTCCGCCGTCTCGAAGGGCTCCGCAGGATCGACCGCGACATCGACGAGACGAAGGTCGCGGGCGAGATCCGCCTGAAGGACGCCGAGGCCGCCCGCATGAAGGACCTCTCCCTCGACGCCCGGATCTCTCTTTCCGACGACCCCGAGAAGACCCGCGCCTTCCTCGAGATTGAACGGATCCGCATCCAGAAGGGGATGACGGAGGGCCAGATTCTCGCCACCGCCGCGGAGAAGTCCGCCGCCGCCGCCGAGGCGCTCGCCGACATCGCGAACGCCAACCGGATGAGCGAGCGCGAGCGCGCCCTCTACGAGGCGCGCGTCCAAGAGACGCGCGAGGACCGCGACAAGATCCTCGCCCAGGACCGCCACTTCACCGACACGTTCGGCGACGTCTCGAAGATGGCCGTCAACCACGGCGAGAAAAGCACCGTCGTTGGCATCGGCTCCGGCACGCTCTCCACCGCCTTGGCCCACAACGGAACGGCGTCCGCCGACGCCACCGGCAAGGCCGGCGCGTCCCTGCCCGACCTGCCCGCCGCCCCTGCGGTTCCGCCTCGCGCACCGGCTCCGCCCCCGGCGCCCGCTCCAACTCCCGCCCCCTAGCATCCATTTCGCGAGCCACGCCCGCCGATTCGATTCGCCGTGCCGGATTCCACCTCCCAGATCTGTCCCCAGTGCGGGACCCCCTTCGCCGGCGGCGCCGTGTTCTGCGACGCCTGCGGGGCCGACCTGCACGCGGCGTCCAGCGCCCCCGCTTTGGGGGGTGCCGGGCGGACCGAGGCGGAGGATGTGGGTCCCGCGGAGTCCGCGGTGCGGAAATCCCGTGCGGAGTTCGTGCCGTCTACGGAATTGAGCGCCACCGCCGGAGGAGCCGCCGAGCCAGGCGGGACGCAGGGGGGCTCCCTGCGGCCCTCGATGCCGGCGCAGCCGGCCTTTTTCCCGTCCCCCCTTCACGCGGATCCTTCCGACGCCGTGCCGTTCGTGCTGGAGTGGGACGTGGCCCGACAATTCATCGAAGGGCAGTCCGGCGCTTTTGCCTTCCGCGTGACGGCGCTCTGGGACCTGGCGAAAATCGGCGTGGCGGCGTCGGTGGACGGAGAGGACCTTCCCTGCGCGGTGTTTTCCGGCATGCGGCGCGGCGAAACCCGCGAGGGTACGTTCGCCTTCACGCCCGGAAAGACCGGCCGGATTTCCGTCCGTCTCCGGGTGGAAACGGTTCCGCGCGGCCTCGCGCACGAGATGTTTGCCGCGTCGGGCGATCCCGAACACATGGTTTTTCCCGCCCGGCGCATCTCCGTCCAGGGTGCGGGCGTCGTCACGATCAACGTCGAGAACAACACGGGCATCGTCCGCAACGACGAACTCGACCTGCGGGGCCTCCGCGGCACGGCGGTCGACCACTGGGAAGACCAGCGCCGCGCCCTCGGCCTCGGCGGGGAGTTCCGGTCCGTCGCATTCTCCCCCGGGTCCGTGCGCCGCGAGAACGCGCTGCTCCGGTCTTCCGCGGCCGACGGACTGTCGGAGCTTCTCGTGCTTCCCGGAACCGACCTCGTGACGTTCGGAACGTCATCCCGCGCGGACGCGGGTCTTTTCGTCGAAACGGAGGACGGCTACACGGACGAGCGGCGCACGGGCTACGTGTCCGGACTCCATTTTTCCATCCAGCGGGATCCGAAGCGCGAGGCGTTCATTCTTCGCGACGGAGGCCCCGACCGGAAGACGGGCTCCAGGTCCGCCTGGAAGAAGTCGACCAACGGGATTCTCGTCGACGGCGAAGACCTCCGCGGCGAGCACCCTCTCCGTCCGGGCGCCATTCTTCGCGTCTGCCTCGCCCCCTACGCCGTATCTGGTGGCGCGCTCCCGCTCGAGATCGAGACGAAGGGGTGGGACGACCCCGCCGCCGACGGTTGCGAGGACCGGCCCGGAAACCTTTCCTCCCTCCTCGTCCGGCGCCGCGACAATCCACGCAAGGCGATTCTCGTCGTGTGGGGCGCAGCCGCGCTCGATCCGGTCCTCGGGACGGCGACCGGCCTGCGCGTCGCTTGCGCGGTCGGACGCCTCTTCCTCGTCCAGCCCGACGGCGGAGGAACTCGATTCCACCGCCTTGCCGGCCATTTCCTTCCGGGCACGCCCTTCACCATCTCGTGACCCCGCACACGACCATCCAAACCATAAGACCATCCGAGCGGAAGACCAGAAGACCATCGAACAACAACCCCAACCCCAACCCCACCATGAAAGACCCCATCCTCCCCAGAACCCTCCTGCTGGCGATCCTCGCGGTCGCCGCGACGGGATGCGTCTCCCACCGCCTCAAGGAAGTCCCTCCCGGCGATTCCGTCTATCCGGTCTCTTCGAAGCCCGCCGTGATGAAGGTCGCGCTCGCCGTACGTCCGCGCGATGCGGAGGCGAAGCGCTTCGCCGACGGCATCCGGACCTCCGCCACGACCGCGCTCCGCGACCGTTCGTTCCAGGTCGTGGAGGAGGGAGCGGCCGACCTCGACCTTTCGCTTGCCGCAACGCAAGCCACGTTCAACAACGCGGCCGACAAGTTCTACACGCTCGACGGCGAGGTCGACGCCCTTCTTTCGGACGTCGCGACAGGGAATGTCCTGGCCCGCACGACGCTCCGCGACCGCGCCGGCCCCGAACTCGGCAAGGATGCCGCGGCCGCGGCTCTGTCCGTCAAGTTCGAGCCGCGGCTCCGCGACTGGATCTCCGCGACCATTACGCCGGAGCAGATCGGTCTCTCCGCCAGCCAGATCCGCGTCTCGCAGATCGACCTTCACATGGGGGCCGAGGCCGGCTTCATCCGCGACTTCGTCGCGCACGTCTCGAAGATGAAGGGCATCCTGCGCTGCGAGACGGTGAGCGTCGACAAGGTCGACCATATCGCCGTGTTCCGCATCCTCTGGCGCACCGCCGACTATCCCGCCGGACTGCTGCCGGCCATCGCGACCTCCTTTCCCGGACACAAGTTCGTCCTCTAAAACCGCAATTCGACTCCCACGAGGAACCACGACATGAAAACGAACCTCCTTCTCGCGGCCGCGGCCGCCATCGCCCTGACCGTCCCGGCCGTCGCGCAGGGACCGTCCGAAGACGTCCTGCGCAAGGACCTTGAAAGCGCCGTCGCGGCGGAATTTCCCGGCGCTGGCCAGTCGTTCGACGACAACGTGCTACAGGCCTTCGCCCACGCGATGGACGACGTCTCGGCCGCTCTTCGCTCCTCCGGCATCCCGGAGAACGCCCGAATCGGGATCTTCCCGGTCGCAGGCGACAAGGGCGGCTCCGTCCGCGGCCTTCTCAAGAACGCGGTCGTCAAGTCCGGCCACGTCTGCGTCGAGGACGGGAGCGACCCGGTCTGGAAGGCGATTCTCGCCGAGGCCGAGTTCGACAAGCGCAACGCGGGCTTGCTCGACCCGAAGACGCTCGTGAAGGTCGGAAACCTCCAGACCGTCGACGTCGTGCTCTACGGCGCCGTCCGCGCAAGCGCGAAGGAGGAGAACCGCGTCTTCGTCGAGCTCGAGCTCCACGCCACCGACCGCGCGACCAAGAAGCATGTCTGGGGCGATCTCTTCGCCAAGCGCTGGTACGTTCCCGGCGCGGAGGTTCCCAAGGGCATCTCCGAACTGCCGGCCGGCGTGCGCGAACGTCTTCGGAACGAGACGACCGATCGTTTCGTCGAATCCCTCAAGGCCCAGCCCAAGCTCTCCAAGATCCGCACCGTGGCTCTCGTTCCGCTCGCGGGCGACGAGGACCGCTACTGCACCTACATCGTCCGCGACGGCATTGTCCGGATGCCGAGCCTGACGGCCAAGGAGCTCGACCTGCAGTCCCTGCAGGGCGGACGCCAGATCTTCCGCGACCTTCCGGTCGTCGCCGGCGACGCCATGGTCTACGGAGCCGTCCGCCAGCTCGGCTGGTACGAGGAGAAGGGCTTTCTCGGCCTCTTCGACCGCTATGCGGTCCAGATCGACTTCCAGGCCGCGATCGAGCGCAACGACACGCATGACGTCCTTTGGAGCGACACCATCCAGACCTTCGACGACATCGTTGTCTGGAACTGGGTTCGCATCGCCCTCCTCGTTGCGGCGGCCCTCGTCGCCCTGATCGTCTTCTTCTCCCTTCTCAAGGCGGCCACGCGCGTTCGTTGATGGACACCTGTTGCGTCTGCGGGAGAGCCCTCCCGAACAAGTGGGCGGTCGCGGCCCGGTGCTCCGAACCGGGCTGCGAGGCCGTCTTCTGCACGCTCCACGCCGCCACGTGGAACAAGCGCTGCCCCGCACACGGCGGCTCCGAGACCCATCCGCTCCACGCGGAGCCCACGGAGAAAACGAACGCGGAGCCCGCGGAGTCCGCGAACGACCGAACGACCGAACGACCGAACGACCAAACGACCATGGAAGAACATCCCACTGCCGACGAAACCCTCGTGAAGGATGCCAAGGCCAAGCTGCCCGCGTCCCGCATGCGCGGCATCCTCGCCTCCGTCGGCGAATTCGCCGCAAAGGCCGGCAGGATCGCCGGCGATCTCGTCCGCCGCATCCGCAACGAGAAGGATCCCGAGGAAATGCTGAAGGCGATCGACGGCTCCCTCGCCGCGAACAAGGAGAGGCGCCAGCCGATCTTCGACCGCAACACGGCGCTCGCCGCCGAGATCGGCGCGAAGAAGAAGGTCTACGAGGCCGCGCCGCCCGCCCGCAGGAAGATGCTCGAGCTGGAGCTG
>Ga0310691_10006632_pt1 | contig 12303 bp, 7 predicted proteins | sample 176DNAGHGlowgp2_FD_203887 | JGI IMG/M metagenome (GOLD analysis project Ga0310691, IMG submission 203887) | Sheep rumen microbial communities from Palmerston North, Manawatu-Wanganui, New Zealand - 1766 DNA GHGlow gp2 (v2) (version 2) | ecosystem: Host-associated > Mammals > Digestive system >... | reverse complement strand
AGAAAATCGTCCGTGCCGTCTTCGGCCTGGCGAAGACATTCCACATCCTGGTCATCGACGACGGCTCTCCCGACGGTACGGCGCAGATTGTGAAAAGCCTGATGGCTTCCGAGTTCACCGACCGCCTTTTCATTGTGGAGCGCAGCGGCAAGCAGGGCTTGGGAACGGCCTACATTGCCGGTTTCCGCTGGGCCTTAGAACGCCAGTATGAGTATATCTTTGAAATGGATGCCGACTTCAGCCACGACCCCAACGACCTGCCCCGCCTCTATGCCGCCTGCCACGACGAAGGCTTCGACGTGAGCGTCGGCTCCCGCTATGTCAGCGGCGTGAACGTGGTGAACTGGCCCATGGGCCGCGTGCTCATGAGCTACTACGCCTCGAAATATGTGCGCATTGTCACAGGCATCAAGGTTCGCGACACCACGGCCGGCTTCGTGTGCTACCGCCGTCGCGTGCTGCAAACCATCGAGCTCGACAAGATTCGCTTCAAGGGCTACGCCTTCCAGATTGAGATGAAGTTCACCGCCCACAAGATTGGATTCAAGATTAAAGAGGTACCCGTCATTTTCGTTAACCGCCGCGAAGGCACGAGCAAGATGTCTGGAGGCATCTTCAGCGAGGCTTTCTTCGGCGTGATGCGCCTCCGGTGGGACGGATGGATGCGCAAATATCCGCAAATAGAAAAGCTTTAGCCCATGATAGCCCTGAAAATCCTCTTCTGGCTCGCGCTGGCCCTCGTCGTCTACACCTACGTAGGTTATGGCGTGTTGCTGTGGCTGCTGGTCAGGCTGAAGCGCTTGTTCGGCAAGTGCGACGCCCTCCCCGCCCTTCCTTCCGACGAGCGGCAGATGCCCACGCTGACGCTGATGATCTGCGCCTTCAACGAAGAAGACATCATTGCCGAGAAGATGGCGAACATCCGTGAGCTGAGCTATCCGCGCTCCAGGCTATGCGTGATGTGGGTTACCGATGGCAGCACCGACCGCTCCAACGAACTGCTCCGCCAGTATCCTGAGGTGACGCTCGTCTTCAGTCCTGAGCGCCGTGGCAAGGCTGCCGCCATGCAGCACGGCCTTCGCGAAAACACCTCCGAGATTGTTGTCTTCACCGATGCCAACACCATGCTCAACGCCGATGCCCTGACAGAGATTGTCCGCCAGATGCTGCGCCCCGGCGTCAGCTGCGTGTCGGGCGAGAAGCGTGTGCGCTCCCGCCATGCCGGGCAGACGGCTGCCGAGGGGGAAGGGCTGTATTGGAAATACGAGAGCATGCTCAAGCGTTGGGACAGTGAGCTTTACTCCGCCATGGGTGCTGCCGGCGAACTCTTCGCCGTGCGCATGGAGCACTATCGCGAAGCCCCTTCCAACGCTCTGCTCGACGACTTCATGATGTCGATGCTCATCGTCAAGGATGGCCACCGCATTGCCTATACCAGCGAAGCCTATGCCAGCGAGTACGGCTCGGCCGACATGCAAGAGGAGTCGAAGCGCAAGCGGCGCATAGCCGCCGGCGGCCTGCAAAGCATCTGGTGGCTGAGGTCGCTGATGAACCCCTTCGCCCATCCCCGCGTGTTTTTCCAGTTCATCTCCCACCGCGTGCTGCGCTGGAGCATCACCCCCTTTGCGTTGCTGGCCCTCATCCCCCTCAACGTGGCATTGGTGGTGCTCAATGCCGGCATCGTCTACACCGTCATCGCCGTCCTCCAACTGCTGTTCTATCTGGCAGCCCTGGCCGGATGGCTCCTCTACCGCATGGGGAAGAAGAGCAAGCTGCTCTACGTGCCCTACTATTTCCTTTTCATGAACATAAACGTCTTCCTCGGCATCCGCTACCTGATGACCCATAAGAGCAGCGGTGCCTGGGAAAAAGCACGACGCGGGTGAAAAAAACTGAATATTTTTAGCGAAACATGCTTCCGTTTGAAAAAAAAGTAGTAATTTTGCAGCGAAATTGAAAGTCGAACAGTGATGAGCCAAGAAGAAAGAGAACTCTTGCTCCAAAAGTTTGCCGACGTAAGCCACCGGTTGAATATGGCCAACGCCAAACTCGAGGAGGCTAATAAGAAGATCAAGGAATACGAAGAGAAGGCCGAAGCTGCTGAGAAAGCAAGCAAAATGAAGTCTCTCTTCCTGGCGAACATGTCTCATGAAATTCGCACCCCTCTCAATGCCATTGAGGGGTTTGCCCGCATTCTTGTAGAAGCCGACTCCCTTCAGGAGCGCATGAACTACATGGAAATTATCGAGAGTAACAACCGCCGCCTGATGACGCTCATCAACGACATTCTTGACTTCTCGCGCGTGGAAGCCGGCGAGATTAACATCAAGAAGACCGACGTAGACCTGAATGCAATGCTGAAGAGCATCAAGCAGATTTTCAAGTTCCGCTGCCCCGAAAGCATCAACCTCGATTGCAAGATGCCCACCATTGCGGTCATCATGCATGCCGACGAAGACAAGCTCACGCAGGTATTCTCCAACCTCATCTCGAATGCACTGAAGCACACCATCCGTGGCTCCATCACCTACGGCTACAAACTCATCAACGACCATCAAGACATCGAATTCTTCGTTTCTGACACTGGGTCGGGCATTGCTCCGGAGTTTATCGACCAGATATTCACCGCCTACGCCTCAAAGGATGCCGAGCAGAAGATGGGCTTCGGCCTTGGTCTTGCCATCTGCAAGATTATCGTCGAGAAGATGGGCGGCCACATCAACGTGAAGTCGGCACTCAACGTCGGCACCACCTTCACCTTCCAGCTGCCGTTCCACGGCTCCGTCGGAGGTGTCTCGACGAGTAGCCGCACCACCACGTCGTCGCAGATGATTCGCACACTGCGTGTGAGCAACCGTCCTGACAGCAACCACATGAAGAAAGTGCTGGTGGCCGAAGACGAGGAGAGCAACTTCGAGTTGGTGCGCATTGTCTTGCAGAAGCGCTATCAGCTCATCCATGCCCACAACGGCATCGAAGCCGTGACGATGAACGAGGAAGACCACCCCGACCTCATTCTCATGGACATCCGCATGCCCGACATGAATGGCCTCGATGCCACCCGCATCATCAAGGAGGTGAACCACGACACACCCATCATCGCCCTCAGTGCCTACGCTTTTGAGGAGAATATCCGCGAGGCGAAGGCCGCTGGCTGCGACGACTTCCTGGCCAAGCCCTTCCGCGTGGAAGACCTTATCGAAATCATCGCACGCTATTTGGACAAGTAAGAAGTTAACATGGGAAAGCTTGCCGTCTATAAGTACTTGTCGTTTATGGTCTTGGTTATCACCATTCTGGTAACCGCTTTCATCGTCATGGGACTCTTCGGCGGCAACGCCAACCCCGCCACGGGCACGGCCATGGCTCTCACCGTCTATGTGCTGCCAGTGCTTATTGTCTTCGACTTCATCCTGCTGCTCTTCTGGCTCATCCGTCGGCGTTGGCATTGGGCTGCCATCCCCGGTGTCACCCTGATTTGCTGCATACCCTACATCGGCACGCTTTTCCAGTTAGGACTGTTCAATGGCAGCAACGACAGCAAGTCGGGCATCAACATTGCCACCTACAATGTGGCCATGTTCGGGCGCGAGATTAACGGTTTCAAGGCTGAAGACATCCTTTCTGTGATGAAGAGCCACCAGGTTGACATTCTCTGCATCCAGGAGTATATGGAGAACAGCGGCGACAAGAAGAACTCTGCCAACTACCTGAACTACTTCAGCAACAAGGCCACCGGCCGCCACGACATGGTCATCTACAGCCGCTACCCCATCGTCGACTCGTTAGCCATTGACTTCGGCTCCACGAACAACAGTGCTATGTGGGCCGACATCGATGTCAACGGACAGGTGTTCCGCGTGTTCAACGTCCACTTGGAGACTACGGGCATAAACCGCACACTGCACCAAGCCGCCAAGCAAGAGATGCAGGGCGTGGCCGTAGAGCGCAACTCACTGCTACGTGCCATCTACGGTAAATACACGCAAGGCATGGTCCTGCGCGCACAGCAGGCCGACCTCATGGCCAAGGAGATTAAGAAGAGCCCCCACCCCGTCATTCTCTGTGGCGACTTCAACGACGTGCCCTATTCCTATGTCTATAAGACGATGAAGGGCGACCTTGTCGATGGTTTCAAGGAATGTGGCAAGGGCTTCATGTACACCATGCGCGAGGGTCTGAAGCGCGTGCGCATTGACTACATCTTCCACAGCGAGGAGCTGGAGGGAGTGAGCTATTTCAAGCACGATGCCACCTACTCCGACCACCTGCCCGTCTTCATGCGCATCAAGCTTTAGTACAAGCATCAAGCTTAATACTTACTGTACTATTTTAAACCTCACCCTGAACGAGCGTTCCTGCTCGTCCCAGTTGGTGCCCAAGAGTTCAAAGCGCCCTATCTGCGCCGTGCTCCTGACGTGCTTGCCTATACAGGGGCACACGTCGTAGTCGCCAATGCGTACCAGCCGGATATTGTCGCTGGCATCGCCGGGCAATCGGGCGGCATCCACCTCTGGCGGCAGCTCATTGCGCGCCACGACCTCGAAGCTGACGGGCAGGTCTGCGGCTATCAGCTCGTTCATGCGCCGCTCTATCTCCTTTTCCTGCTGGCGGGAGGGCTTGCGCTCCAAGTGAAAACTCATCTTGCTCTTCTTCCTTTCAACATGAGCGTTGAAGCTGCGCCCACAGCCGAACATCCTGTCCATGGTCTGGTTCAACAGATGCTCCGCCGTGTGCGCAGGAGGAAACTCGTCTTTGTTGTGTTCGTTGAAAACAATGTCGTCAGTCATCATCATACTATTGTCGTAGCAGCACCCCGCTAACGGGTCTGCAGTTTCACTTTCACCTTTTTCTTCATGCCTGTAGCCGTTGCCGTCAGCACAATGTCGCCCGGTTGGCGTGAGGCCCTGAGAATGACGCTGCACGCACCGTTGAAGAATCGGCGCTTGTTGCCGACACACAGCTCGTCAGAATTGATGTCGCCATTGGATACGGCCACGATTTGTGCCGGGCCTTCAACCTCGAAGGTCACGTCGTCGGCCACGGTCTGCACGCGCCGATTCTTGCTGTCGAGGGCCACTATGCGCACGTGCTGCAGGTCGGTGCCGTCGGCCTGCCACTGGTCGTTGTCGGCCTGTGCCACGAGCTTCGTAGCCTCGCCGGTGGTCTCAATCTGGTGGCGGGCCACCACCTTCCCTCCCTTGCGGGCCAGGGCCTCCAGCTTTCCAGGCTCAAAGGGCACCTTCTCCCAGTGCATCTGATTTCGCATCTTGGCATTGTCTACGGGGTTCTTCTTCGTTCCGAGGCTCCGTCCGTTGAGCAGCAGCTCCACCTCCTCAGCATTAGAATAGACCGTCAGCGAGAGCTTACTGCCCTCTGCCCTGTTCCAGTGGTCGCTCATGCCGTCGTTGCCCGTCTGTATGCCGTTCCACATCTGGTCGCCCTTGTTGTCGACGACGGCAATGTGCACCATCGGCTCTTCGGGCTTGAAGAAGCTCCTCATGTAGTATGCCTTCGGCTTGGGCTCCAGGTCTATGTCGAACACTCCCTGTGCCCATCCCTTGGCAGGCCATCCCTGGCTTTCGCCAAGATAGTCAATGACTCCCCAGTAGGCCAGCCCGATTACCTTGTCAAGATTCATCTCGAAGTAGTTCTGCCCCATGGCCGAGATGGAAGCCTCGCTCTGGTAGAATGTCATCCAGGGGAAGCGTCTTCCGTCGCCGGGGAAGTACATGTAGCGATAGTTATACGCCTGCACGTCGGTAATCATGGCCAGGTCGCAGGGCAGCGAGTCGGTCTGCCAGTTGCGGTAGCGGGGGTGCATGGCCACGGTGACGAGTCGTGTGCTGTCGTATCGGTTCACCAAGGGTCGCATCAGGCGGTACATGGTTACACCGTAGTCATTGAAAGGCATGTTGGGGTCTTGTTGCAGCTCGTTGCCTAAGCTCCAAAGCACCACGGAGGGCGAGTTGCGGTCGCGCTTCACCCACTCCGGCACGTTCTGCTGCCACAGCGCCTCGAAAGGCTGTCGCCCGCCGGTGTGCTGGCGCGTCCACTTGTCGTAGAGTTCGTCAACGACGAGCATGCCATACTTGTCGCACAGCTCTATGAACTCCCTGCTGTAGGGGTTGTGCGACGTGCGTACATGGTTCATGCCCCACTCCTTCATCAGCAGTATTCGCTTCTCTATGGCGCGCGGATAGGCAGCAGCTCCGAGTGCTCCCAAGGAGTGGTGGTTGGCATATCCTTTGAGCAGCACCTTCTTCCCGTTGAGTTTCAGTCCGAACTGGGGGCCTATCTCTATGGTGCGCACGCCGAAGTGGTCAGTGACGCGGTCGACGGCCTCACCGCGCCCGTTGTAGAGCGTGGCATTGACGGTGTAGAGGTTGGGGTGTTCGCAGTCCCACAATTGGGGGTCTTTCAGCTCTATCTCTGGCAGTCGCTGCTCCACGGTGCGCGCCGGTGTGGCACGTGTCAGTTGGTGCCGCCCTTCATAGACCACGGTCTGGCCGTCGGGTGCCACGACCTGCAGTGCCACCTGCATCTTCTTGTCACGCCCCCGCGTCGTCACCTCTACCCCTATGTTGACAAAGCGGTTGTCGCGGGTGGTGATATACAGCGGATGGCGCTCAAAGTACACCTCGCGGTTAGTGGCCACAAGCCTGACGCTGCGGAAGAGTCCTCCGCCGGTGTACCACCTGGAGTTTCCCGGCTCCCTGGTGTCGGTCTTCACGGCAATGACGTTGTCCTGGCCGGTCTTCAGCTTGTCCGTGACATCGATGTCGAAGCCCACATAGCCATAGTCGGTACCGCCGATGCGTTCACCGTTGAGGAACACGTCGCCGGTGTACATCATTCCGTCGAACTCAAGCAGCAGACGTCGTCCCTTCAGCGAGTCGGCTGGCTGCAGGTGCAGCCTGTACCATGCCACGCCCATCTCCTTGAAGGCCCTGCTGCTCAGGCGGCTCTTGATGTTGGCTGCCGGGTCGTTGTTGTCAGCCTTCTCGTCGGCGGCCGGAGCAACCCACGGCTGCTCTATCTGGAAGTCGTGAGGCAGGTCTACAGTTCGCCAGTTGCCGTCGTCGAGCGAAGACAGGGCAGCTTCCGGCTCGTCGCCAGCGTGGAAACGCCAGCCGAAGTTCAGGTTCTCCACCACCCGCCCTTGGGCTGAGGTCTGCAAGGCTGCCAGCCCATTTACGACAAGGAGAAGGGCCATGGCCATAATGGTGCGCAACATTCTTTTCATAGCGTCGTTTTCTTTAGTTATCTATTTCTCAATGATAATGTTCACGTTCTCCTTGCTGATGTTCTTGCAGCTCTCAAAAGTTGCATCGTGCTTGGCACGGATGAAAATGTCTTTCAGGCTGATGCCGTCGATGGGCATCTCTGGCAAGCCGTTGAACTCCATGGCGTAGCCGGCAGCATCGCAGACCACGTTTCTGATGTCGATATTGCGGAAGATGGGTGTCTCCTTCGTCACTGGCACATTGTCGATATGAGCTGCGGGCTGCGCCTCGCCGGCGAGCACCTCGGCCACCGACCGCCCTCCATAGTACATACTGAAGGTCAGGGCGTAGGTCTTGATGTCGGTCATGGTCACGCCATCGACGAAGATATTCTCCACGATGCCTCCCCTGCCCCGTGTGGACTTAAAGCGCAGGCCCACGTCGGTGCCCAGGAATTGGCAATCCTTGACGGCAATGTTTCTCACGCCGCCGCTCATCTCCGAGCCTACGACGAATCCGCCGTGGCCTGCAAAAACGGTGCAGCCGCTGACCACCACGTTCTCGCACGGCCTTCCCCTGCGCCACCCATCGGCACCTTTGCCGCTCTTCAGGCAGATGCCGTCGTCGCCGGCATCGAACTTCGAGTTCACAATCAGCGCATTGCGACACGACTCCAAATCGAGGGCATCGCCGTTCTGAGCATAGAAGGGGTTGCGTGCCAGCACATTGTCGATGATGATGTTCTCGCACATCAGCGGATGTATGTTCCAGGCTGGCGAGTTCTGGAAGATGACATCTTTCAGCAGCACGTTCTTGCAGTCGACGAGGCTGACCATCACGGGACGTAGGAATCGCTTTATCTCCTGCCATTCCTCCTCGGTGAGGGGTTTCTCCGGCACATTCATCGACGACATCTGCTCGGCCTTGTCATAGCCCGTCGTGGGCACCCAGTAGTCGTCGCGCTTCATGACGCCGCCCTCGCGTGCCGTCATGGCCTTCCACTGGCTGTCGGTCACTTTCTGCTTCTTCAGCGGTCGCCAGTACTGCCCGTTTCCGTCGATGGCACCGTGGCCGGTAATGGCGATGTTCGTCTGCCCCACGGCACTGATGGGCGACTGGCAGCGGCGGGTGTCGAGTCCTTCAAAGGAGGTCTTCACCAAAGGGTAGAGGCTCTCGTCGGCAGCAAACATGATGACGGCACCAGCCTCAAGATGGAGTTCCACATTCGACTTCAGCACAATAGGCCCCGTGAGCCAAACGCCACGCGGCACCACCAAGCGGCCACCGCCTTGCGCATTGAGCTGCCCGATGGCTTTGGCAAAGGCATCGGTGCAGAGCTCACGCCCCGTGGCATCGGCACCGAAGCTGACGAGCGACACCTCGCGGTTGGCAAACGCAGGGGCACTCATCTCGGGCATGCTGAAAGGCAGGCCGTCGGTGTATTTCTTGTAGGGATTGTCGGACAGGGCCGCGCAGCTAACAGCCACAAAGAGCAAAGATAGAATAGTTTTTTTCATACTTTTGTTGTAGTAGTGTAGTTATTATTAGTTATTTGTTTTTATTCCATTTGCAAAGGTAATTAAAAAAAAATAAACGACAAAGACATCAGACATTATTTTATTTAACGCCATCATTATTTGTCGAAACGCAGAAAAAGATGAATTGGCGGAATAAAAGGGGGAAGCTGTGGGGCTTCATACCTCAACACATGCCTTGTACACTTGCGAAGCCAGCTACGGAATGAGGCCATCGCCTGACACACAAGGACAAAAAGCCCGCTCTACTTTTTTGGTAGAGCGGTATGAAAGTTTTCAAAACACCTCACAGTGTTTCTCCCTTGCCTGACACCAGGTTAACAAGTTGCCCACACTCCTGGTAGGCAAAGGCAAAATGGTTAGTCTAACGGTATTTCCGGGTGCTGCACAGCCAGTGGCAAACCTTCCTGCGAGAGGTAGAACATGTAGAGTATGACGGGTTTCGAGCCTCGGTTCTCGCCGTGGTGGATGGTGTTCACCATCTCGACGACAGCCTCGCCCTCATGCACCACTTTCTCCTTGCCGTCCTGCCCGATGATGGTCAGCTCACCCTGCATCAGAACACCGTAATTCATCACAGGATGGTGGTGCCAGCCCAGTTTCTGACCTACGGGGAACACATACTTCACAGCCACCAGCTCCGGCCGGCCTTCAAGGTAGTCGGGCAGCTCCACGCCGTCCCAGCTCTGGCTGGTACGAATCAGTTCAGTCGATTCCACTTTAGTCTGTACAGGATTGTCGGTGTTGGCACTTGCCTCTTTGCAAGACGACAATACACTCGTGCCGCAGATGGTAAGGATGGCGGCCGTCATCCAAAGCTTCATTCGTTTCATAAGCCATTTGTTGTTAAATAATCGGGTGCAAAAATACAAAAAAAAACAAAAAAGGCAAAACAAATGAACGGGAAATGATATTACAGCAAGAAAAAACATTGCAAAAACATCCTTCACAGACAGCATAAGCACTTCATTCACAAGCGTTTACAGTGAAGGATTTTTTTACTGACACTTGGCAGGCAAGCAGCCGTACCATTCTGTCCGTTCACTCACACAGCCCGGAGGTGAAGTGCCGCTTTTTCCTTTGCTGACACAGGTCAGCAAAGGCCGTCGGCAGTACCACATAGGCAGGAAGAGCGATAGGAAGACGAGAGCCGGCAGGCTTATCCTTCACCACAGCAAACTGATTATCAACCACTTATACCACCTGTGAAGGATTTATTTCTTTTCCCGACAGGAGGGTATATACAAGCTCACCATGAAAAGCTTCACGACGACAAAGATGTCTTGGAAAAAAAGTTCAACACATTTTTTATTTAAACATGTCAGTTAATTAAAAAAAAATTGTACCTTTGCAACCTGTAATTTTCAAATCATCATGAAAAAGCAACTATACCTATTACTGCTTACTACCTGTATGTCGGCCCCTGCCGTGGCACAGGAGAAATATGAGTTGGGCAAGCCCAATAACGATGCCTACCGCTACCTCGACGAGTATGCGGCCCTGAAGGAGTATATTGACTACTCTAAGTATCCTAACTTCAAACTCGGCGCGGGCACCACCGTCAACGACTACTTGAACAATTCGCTGGTCAGAAACATGACCAACAAGAATTTCACCGAGACCGTTGCCGGCAATGCCATGAAGATGGCGAGCTGCGTCGACGGCAATGGCAACATGAATTTCACAACCGTCAAAAACTACGTCAATGCCGCCACGAAGGCCGGCCTGAACGTCTATGGCCACACGCTGGCCTGGCACTCGCAGCAGCCGAAGGGCTGGCTGCTGAAGCTCCTGGCCGACAAGCCGGCACCAGCGCTGACCGACGGCGATGTCGACGTGTGGTCGCAGACTTACCGCAAGGACTTCCGCACCCAGCAGAACGTCGGATGGAAAGCCTCAGAGTCGGAATTTGCCTACTCGCTGAGCTTCGATGCCACCAACGGCCTGAAAATACACACCACCAAGTCGCAGCAGTCGTGGGTGGTGCAGTTTCAGGCTGCCACCGACATCCTCACCACCACCGGCAAAACCTACAAGATGACGATGACCGTGCGCGGCTCAAAGGCCGGCAAGCTGCACAGCAAGCTTGGCGACTGGAACGGCGGTGCCACGGCCGACATTCCCTTCACCACAGAGTGGCAGGACGTAGAGGTTAACTACAAGGCCCGCATGTCAAGCAACTTCCTACTCCTGCAGTGCGGCGACTTCGTGGGCGACATCTACATCAAGAGCATCAAGTTCGAGGAGCAGAAGAAGGGCAAGACCATCACTGAAGACCGTCGCTGCCTGCTGGCCCACGCCACGGCACGCCAGAAGTACGCCTGGGACAACCAAGTGTGGCTCGTGCCTGGCTCATTCGCTTCCGGTGCCACCTACGAGTTCACCGCCGACGTGCGGGCCGACAAGCCCGCCAGTGCCTCCACGCAGATTCATTACGCGCCAGGCTCCTACGCCAGCAATAATGCGCTGGGCAACATCAGCTTCACCACCGACTGGAAGACCATCACCATCAGCGGCAAGTTCGCTGCCGCCGGACAGAGCATTGCCCTGAACCTCAGCGAACTGGCCGACGAGAACAACTACTACTTCGACAACGTCAGCCTGAAGATTGGAGGCGTGGAGAAGATTGTCAATGGCGACTTCGAGGGCACCGATGTCAGCTCGTTCAAAGTGAAGGAGAACAGCGGTAGCGCGGTCGACCCCGTCATTGCCGATGGCCTGACCTACGTCTACGTGCCCTGCTCGGTGCCCCTGACGCAGCAGGAGCGTCACGACACGCTGGTCTATGCCATGGATAAGTGGATCAAGGGCATGATGAATGCCTGCGACGGGAAGGTGAAGGCTTGGGACCTGGTGAACGAGGCCATCTCAGGCGGCGGCAACGACGGCTCGGGCAACTACGCCCTTCAGCACTCCGAGGGCTACAACCCCAACGGCACGTGGGACGTCGGCGGCGATGCCTTCTACTGGCAGGACTACATGGGCGACCTCGACTACGTGAGGCAGGCCTGCCGACTGGCCCGGAAGTACGGGCCGAAGGACGTGGTGCTCTTCATCAACGACTACAACCTCGAGTCCGACTGGGACCAGAACAAGAAACTGAAGTCGCTCATCAACTGGATTAAGAAATGGGAGGCCGACGGCGTGACGAAGATCGACGGCATCGGCACGCAGATGCACATTTCCTACTACGAAAACAGCGGCACGCAGACCAGCAAGAAAAACGCCATCACCAACATGTTCAAGCTCATGGCCGCCACGGGGAAATATGTGCGCGTAAGCGAGATGGACATGGGCTACGTCAACGCCAGCGGCAAAGACGTTCCCACCGGCAGCATGACCGAGGCGCAACATAAGCGGATGGCCGACTTCTACGAGTGGATCATCAAGGAGTTCTTCCGCATCGTGCCTCCCGCACAGCAGTGGGGCATCTGCCAGTGGTGTCCTACCGACTCGCCGCAGAACAGCGGATGGCGTGCCAACACGCCGGTGGGCATCTGGGACCTTAACTACTACCGCAAGCATGTCTATGCCGGCTTCGT
>Ga0310691_10006629_pt1 | contig 12307 bp, 10 predicted proteins | sample 176DNAGHGlowgp2_FD_203887 | JGI IMG/M metagenome (GOLD analysis project Ga0310691, IMG submission 203887) | Sheep rumen microbial communities from Palmerston North, Manawatu-Wanganui, New Zealand - 1766 DNA GHGlow gp2 (v2) (version 2) | ecosystem: Host-associated > Mammals > Digestive system >... | reverse complement strand
GCATGTGGCAGCTGGTCAACGACACCTATCTGGCATGTAAGAGAAGCCTCACCCCCGGCCCCTCTCCAAAAGGTGAGGGGAGAAATCACGTTCGTGCTCTGTATGAACCGTTTACCATAGAGGAGATAAACAAGAAGATTGTCGAGATGCTCTGTCCTGCTGGTATGCAGGCTCCCATCGAACTGGTGTTCCAGAGCATCGAGGGCTTGCATGAGGCTTGTCCCAATCACCCTGGCGACTGGTATTTCACAGGTCGCTATCCTACACCTGGTGGCACACGTCTTTGTAACGAGGCCTTTATACATTATATTGATAACAAACTGAAGAAAGAACAATAAAGAGATGAGGAAAGAAGCAAGATTGATACTCAGCGATGGCACGGTATTCTATGGCCATTCGTTTGGCTTCGAGGCGGAGACCGTCGGAGAGGTGGTCTTTAACACCGCTATGACGGGTTATCCAGAGAGTCTGACAGACCCCAGCTATGCGGGACAGATACTGGTAACGACATTTCCACTGATTGGCAACTACGGTGTGCCAGATACAGGTATTGGTAACGATGGTCTTCCCCTGTTTATGGAGAGCGACCGCATCCATCCCAAGGCACTGGTTGTTGCTGACTATAGTGAACAGTATAGCCATTGGAATGCTAAGGAGTCGTTGGCATCGTGGCTCAAAAGAGAACAGATTCCCGCCATCACAGGCATTGATACCCGTCGACTCACCAAGGTGCTCCGTGAGCATGGCGTCATGATGGGAAAGATAAGCCTCACCTCCACCCCCTCTCCTAAAGGCGAGGGGAGTGATGACACTCAAGATTATGGTTCTGTGAACTGGGTGGAGAAAGTAAGCTGCAAGGAGGTTATACGTTATAATGAAGGTGGAAAGAAAAAGGTCGTTTTGGTTGACTGTGGTGTCAAGGCCAATATTATCCGTTGTCTGATACGTCGCGGGGTCGAGGTTATCCGAGTGCCCTGGGACTACGACTTTAACGAGCTGGACTTTGACGGTCTGTTCTTGGCCAATGGCCCTGGCGACCCAGAGCAGTGTGGCAAGACGGTGGAACACATCCGCACGTTCTTAAATAATAAAGAGGTACGTCCCTGTATGGGCATCTGCCTGGGCAATCAACTGTTGGCACGTGCCGCAAGTGCTCAGACCTATAAGCTGAAATATGGTCATCGCTCACATAACCAACCCGTAAGAAGGGTGGGTACAAACCAGTGTTTCATTACCTCGCAGAACCACGGCTATGCCGTTGACGATGCAACACTGCCTGCAGACTGGGAACCGCTCTTCGTGAATATGAACGACGGCTCCAATGAGGGCATCCGCCACAAGACCCATCCGTGGATGTCGGCACAGTTCCACCCAGAGGCCTGCAGCGGTCCTACGGATACGGAGTTTATGTTTGATGAATTTGTAAAGATGTTAGGATGATGGAGAAGAAAATCAAGAAGGTATTATTGTTGGGTAGCGGAGCCTTGAAGATTGGCCAGGCTGGCGAATTCGACTATAGCGGTGCACAGGCACTGAAGGCACTGAAAGAAGAAGGGGTGGAGAGTGTGCTCATCAATCCCAACATCGCCACCGTACAGACCAGTGAAGGTGTAGCTGACAAGGTTTATTTCCAGCCTGTCAGAGCCGAGTTTGTGGAGCGTGTCATTGAGAAGGAGCGGCCTGACGGCATCCTGCTGAGTTTTGGTGGACAGACAGCCCTGAACTGTGGTGTAGAACTCTATCAGAGTGGGGTGCTGGAGAAATATGGTGTCAAGGTGCTGGGTACACCTGTACAGGCCATCATCGACACGGAAGACCGCGACCTCTTTGTCAAGCGTCTCGACGAGATAGGTGTGAAGACCATCAAGAGCGAGGCTTGTTCTACTGTCGAAGAGGTACAGAAAGCCGCTGCCGCATTAGGCTTTCCCGTTATTCTGCGTGCCGCCTACGCCCTCGGTGGCTTGGGCTCTGGCTTCTGCGACAATGAGGAACAGCTGCTGGCACAGGCTGAGGAGGCTTTCTCCTTCTCGCCACAGGTGTTGGTAGAAAAGTCGCTGAAGGGATGGAAAGAGATAGAGTATGAGGTGGTGCGCGACCAATACGACAACTGCATCACCGTTTGTAATATGGAGAACTTCGACCCGCTGGGCATCCATACGGGCGAGAGTATCGTTGTGGCGCCATCGCAGACACTTACCAATAGTGAGTACCACAAGTTGCGCGCCCTCGCCATCAAGATTATCCGCCATATCGGCATTGTGGGTGAGTGTAACGTGCAGTATGCCCTCGACCCCAACAGCGAAGACTATCGTGTCATTGAGGTCAATGCACGCTTGAGCCGTTCGTCAGCATTAGCATCGAAGGCTACCGGTTACCCCCTTGCCTTTGTGGCTGCTAAGCTCGGTTTGGGCTATGGTCTCTTCGACTTGAAGAACAGTGTTACCAAGACCACCTCTGCTTTCTTCGAGCCCGCTCTTGACTATGTCGTCGTGAAGATTCCGCGTTGGGACCTGACCAAGTTCCATGGTGTGAAGCGTGAACTCGGTTCCGCCATGAAGAGTGTCGGAGAGGTGATGGCTGTCGGCCGTACCTTCGAAGAGGCGCTTCAGAAAGGTTTGCGCATGATAGGGCAGGGCATGCATGGCTTCGTAGAGAACCATGAGATTAAGATTCAAGACATTGCCAAGTCACTCCACGAACCTACCGACATGCGTATCTTTGTGGTGTCGAAGGCGCTGAAGATTGGTTATACCGTCAAGCAGATTCATGCATTGACGAAGATAGACCGCTGGTTTCTTGAGAAGCTGAAGCATATCGTTGACATTGACGAGCAACTGAAAGCATATAGCCACCTTGCTGAGGTCTCGGAATATATGGAACCCAGTGAGTTTATGGAGTACCTGAGCAGCCCTGAAATCTATCAGCTGCTGCGTGCTGCCAAGGTCTATGGCTTCTCTGACTTCCAGATAGCCCGTGCTATTGGTTTGGAGCACCGCATGAAAATGGAACAGGCGGGTCTTACCGTCCGCAAATGGCGTAAGGAACTCGGCATTGTGCCTACTGTGAACCAGATTGACACGTTGGCTGCTGAATATCCGGCGCAGACCAACTACCTCTACCTCTCGTATTTGTAAATAGTGAAATTGTTGAATCGTCAATTAGTCAAATAGAATTATGTGTGGAATCGTAGCAATATTGAATGTCCAGCAGCAGACACAGGCTCTGCGTGATAAGGCGTTGAAGATGAGTCAGAAGATTCGCCACCGCGGACCTGACTGGAGTGGTATTTACTGTGGCGGCACAGCCGTCCTTGCCCATGAGCGACTGAGCATTGTCGACCCAGAGAGTGGTGGACAGCCGTTGTTCTCGCCAGACCGTAAACAGGTGCTGGCCGTCAATGGCGAGATCTATAACCACCAGGAGATACGTCGCCGCTATGCTGGTCAGTATGAGTTTCAGACAGGTTCTGACTGTGAGGTCATCCTCGCCCTGTATAGGAGCCTCACCCCCAGCCCCTCTCCTAAGGGCGAGGGGAGTTGTTGCACTCACGAACAGATTTGCGGGATGCTGGAACAGCTCAGCGGCATCTTTGCCTTTGTGCTCTACGATGAGGAGACGGACGAGTTCTTGATAGCCCGCGACCCTATCGGTGTTATACCTCTTTATATAGGATATGACAGCGACGGCACCGTCTATGTGGCCAGTGAACTCAAGGCTCTGGAAGGCCAGTGTGAGCGTTACGAGCCCTTCCTTCCCGGTCATTACTATTGGAGCAAAGAGCCAGGCATGAAGCGCTACTATCAGCGCGACTGGTTTAGCTATGATGCTGTCAAGAACAATGACGCTTCTGTCGATGCTATTCACGATGCTCTCACCGATGCTGTCAAGCGTCAGCTGATGAGTGATGTGCCTTACGGTGTACTGCTGAGTGGTGGTCTTGACAGCAGTGTCATCTCTGCCATTGCTGAGAAGTTCAGCGAGCACCGCATCGAAGATGACAGCAAAACCAAAGCCTACTGGCCCCGTCTGCACTCGTTTGCCGTAGGACTGAAGGGCGCTCCTGACCTGGCTAAGGCTAAGTTGGTGGCTGACCATATAGGTACTGTGCACCATGAGATCAACTACACCATCCAGGAAGGTCTTGACGCCATCCGCGATGTCATCTATTTCATTGAGACCTACGACGTCACTACCGTACGAGCCTCTACGCCGATGTACCTACTGGCCCGTGTCATCAAGTCAATGGGTATCAAGATGGTGCTTTCTGGCGAAGGTGCTGACGAGATATTCGGTGGCTACCTCTATTTCCATAAGGCTCCTTCAGCAAAAGATTTCCACGAAGAGACAGTCCGCAAGCTCAGCAAGCTCTACCTATACGACTGCCTGCGTGCCAACAAGAGTCTGTCGGCATGGGGAGTAGAAGGACGTGTGCCGTTCCTCGATAAGGAGTTCCTCGATGTTGCCATGCGCACCAACCCTGAGGCTAAGATGTGTCCAGGTAAGACGATGGAGAAGAAGATTGTCCGCGAGGCCTTTGCCGATATGTTGCCTGAAGAGGTGGCATGGCGCCAGAAAGAGCAGTTCTCCGATGGCGTGGGTTACTCATGGATTGACACCCTGAAGCAGATTACCTCCGAGGCTGTGAGCGACGAGCAGATGGCACATGCTGCCGAGCGCTTCCCCATCAATCCGCCACAGAACAAAGAAGAGTACTACTATCGCAGCATCTTTGCCGAGCATTTTCCTTCTGACAGTGCTGCCCTTAGCGTACCCAGTGAGGCCAGCGTAGCCTGTTCTACAGCTATCGCTCTGGAGTGGGATGCTGCTTTCAAGAATATGAATGACCCCAGCGGTCGTGCTGTCAAAGGAGTCCACGAACAGGCCTATTGATAGTTGTTCGCTGTTTGCTGTGTAAGGGAAATGAAAAAGAAAAGTGCTTTTTTCTTTTTCATTTCTCTTGTTTTTAGTATCTTTGCACCGCAAAAACAGTTATGAGCTGAGATAACTCTATGGTCAGTAAGACAGTACAACGCAAAATCACTGAGCAACCGTCACACTACAACCACTTGGAACGAATGACGGTGGGTGAATTGTTACAGCATATCAATGAGGAGGACCGTCAGGTTGCTGAGGCCGTCAATCATGCTCTTCCACAGATAGAAGCCTTGGTAGAGGCTATCGAACCGAGAATGAAGCGTGGCGGTCGGTTGTTTTATGTTGGTGCAGGAACCAGTGGACGTTTGGGTGTTCTTGATGCCAGTGAACTGCCTCCTACCTTTGGTGTTTCAGAAGAGTGGGTAGTCGGCATCATTGCTGGTGGCGATGAGGCACTGCGCCATGCTGTCGAGAAGGCTGAGGACGTTGCCGAATATGGCTGGCGTGACTTAGAAGCCTATCATCCTAAGGAGGACGATGTTGTCGTTGGTATTGCAGCATCTGGAACAACACCCTATGTCATTGGTGCTGTCGAACAGGCTAGGCAGCGTGGATTGTTGACAGGCTGTATTACCAGCAATCCTGACACACCGTTGGCAGCTGCCGCTGATTATCCCATTGAGACCATTGTAGGTCCTGAGTTTGTGACGGGGTCCAGTCGCATGAAGAGTGGTACAGCCCAGAAAATGGTGCTGAATATGATTTCTACGTCACTGATGATTCGCATGGGACGTGTGCGTGGCAACCGCATGATTAAGATGCAGTTGAAGAATGCCAAGCTTGTGGACCGTGGTACTCGTATGCTTCAGGAGTTTTTGGGATTGGATTATGCTGAGGCCCAGCGGCGTCTGCTTGATGCAGGCAGTGTAGACCGTGCTCTGCGTGAGGAGCATGTCATTGACCCGATGGATGCTGACTGTTAATTACTTGTTTTAGTAACAAAAAAAGAAGAACACCCTCACGGATGCTCATCCTCTCATATGTTTCATCATTTTCCTCGAAACATAATTTACTACATAACCAAAACTACTAACCTAAAACAAAATATGAATGATCTTTACCTTAATCCTTTAAACAATCTTTTTCTTTACCTTTAAGACTTCCTCTGAAGACGATGCAAAGGTACGAATGTGTGCGCACACAACCAAATATTCTTGTACTTTTTACACTAAATATCGTAACTTCTTGACTTAAATCAAGTGAGTTTTCTTGAAAAAGCGTATTTTCGACACTAAAACGTAGTACCGAGCTTAGTATTCAATGTAGGGTTCCAAACGCCGAATGGCGCCTTCTGTGAAGTCTTTCGAGAAGCGTAAGTCTTGCAAGCTCTTGATATCACCATGGAGCCGACGATAGTCAACGATGGCCTTGGCTTGATAGTAATTAATGTAAGGGTGGTTGCGCAACTGCTTTAGCGAAAGGCGGTTGATGTTCAGACGCTGCGGGGTGGGGTGGTCGACGATGAAATACTGCTTGGCCGTCTGTGGAAAACCATCTATCTCGTCAAGTTGGTCAACACTGACGTAGCCGCCAATCCATTTCCCGTGGCGCACAATCTCTTTGGCATAGTAGCTGCCAATGCCTGGCACCTTCATCAGTTGTGTGGTGTCGGCGGTGTTCAGCACGATGTGCTCTCCGTTTTTCAGCTTGGCGGGGTAGCGCAGTGTGTCGCGCTCTTCTTTGGGAAAGAGTGTTGAGGCTGCTTGGTAGTCATCGGATATGCGGATGTAGGGCTCCAGTCGCAGATAGTCCTTTTTGGTAAGCCCATAGAGTTGGGCGAAGTCGCGCTTGCTACGGAAGACACCACCTCGTGCGCGGTAGCGATAGATGCTACGTACTTGCCAGGGTTGCAGCCCCAGTCGCAGCAGTTGAGTGCTGTCTGCTGTATTGGGATCAAAGGGGAATTCTTCCGTGTGGCGTGTCGGCACATCACCTACAGTTATTGCCAATGACCGCTGATAGTATCCTTTCCTGTCTGTGTCATGTTGTTGGGTAATACTGTCGTTCGCAGCCGTTGCTACCGCTGTGGTCCTATTATTGTTTTCTGTCAGCCATAGTGCTATGAGTGCCAATGCGGCTATGGCGATAGCTGTCAGGGCAATGCGACGGTCGTTACGGTTCATAGGATGTCTAACTGGTGAAGGAATATCAAGATGATGCAGAGGGGACAGATGTAGCGCACGGCGAAGAGGTATACGCGATAGAAGCTGAGGTTCAGCTGATTATCGTTGGTGAACTCGTCGTGTACTACCTTTCGTGGAATATACCAGCCCACAAACAGGCAGGCCAGCATGCCTCCCAAGGGCAGCATGAAGTTGGCTGTCAACTGGTCACAGAAGTCCATGAGCGACAATCCCATGACCTCTATATTGATGGCGCCTACTGACCATGAACACAGCAGACAGAGCACGCCAGCCAGCACGGTGACTATCCATGCGGCATATTTTCGTGGCATTCGGAACTCCTCTGAGAAGAAGGCAGTACCTATTTCGTGCATGGAGATGGTCGATGTCAAGGCAGCAAACACCAACAGAGCGTAGAACATGATGCTGACCACGTAGCCTACTATGGGCATGCTACCAAAGGCTTGCTGGAAAACGTTGGGCAGTGTGATAAAGATGAGTGAGGGTCCTGAGTCGGCACCAATGCCCACAGATGCTGCTGCGGGGAAGATGAGCAGTCCTGAGAGGATGGCTATCATCGTGTCGAGTAAAGCTATCAGCCCTGCTGAGTGCAGAAGGTTGGTTGTTTTGCTGAAGTAGCTGGCATAGGTGCACAGACATGCTGTTCCCAGCGACAGCGAGAAGAAGGCTTGTCCGAGAGCCTCCAGCGTGACATTACTGTTGATTTTCGAGAAGTCGGGCTGCAGCAGGAACTTCACTCCTTCTATGGCGCCAGGTAGCGAGCACGAGGCGATGACCAGTACCACCAGTAGAAACAGCAGGATGGGCATCAGCCATTTCGATGCTTTCTCAATACCTTTGCGAATGCCACGAACGACGATGAGGTGAGTCAATAGGACGAAGAGCAGTCCGCAGACAACAGGCTTCCATATGTTGCTTGAGAACGTCACAAAGTATTCTTGCACATAGTGACTGTCGCCTTGTACCTGTCCGGCAACAGAGGCATACAGATAGTGCAGACACCAGCCGGCGACGACGGCATAGAAACCTAAGATGATGGTAGAGGTCAGGATGCCCAGATAGCCGACAAAGCGCCATGGGAGTCCTCCCGACAGTTTGTCGTAGGCACGTGCGGCATTGGTCTGTGCGTGGCGCCCAACAATGAATTCACTAATCATGCCTGGCACACCCAGCAATAGGATGCAGGCAATATATAATAGGAGGAAGGCTGCGCCACCGTTCTGTCCCGTCATATAGGGAAAGCGCCAGACGTTGCCTAGTCCCACAGCACTGCCTGCCGTAGCCAGCACAATGCCCAGTTTATTGCTAAAGTTACCTCTCTGCTCCATCTATAACTCTGTATTATGAATTATGCATTAAGCATTATGAATTATTTAAGCAGTCCCAATTGATGCAGGAAAATAATCAGTATTGCCAGCGGACAGACGTACTTCACCAAGAACAGGTAAGAGTGGAAGAAACGTCCGCGCAACTCGCCCCAGTTGGTAAATTCGTCGTGTACTATCTTATGGGGGACAACCCAGCCAATGAAGATACATGTCAGGAAACCAACGATGGGCAGGAAAATCTGACCGGTGACGAAGTCGAACCAGTCAAACAGTGAACGTCCAAACATCACCAATCCGTCAACGGCGCCTAACGACAGTGAGCAGAAGGCACCGATAATGCTTGTCAGAATGGTTACCCACATGGCGGCACGCTTACGCGTCATGTGCATCTCTTCTTGGAAGAAGGCTGTCGACACCTCGTGCAGTGACATCAGCGATGTCAGTGCTGCCAGTGACAGCAGTATGAAGAAGAGCAGCGAGATGACGTAGCCCAGGATGGGGAAGGCGGCAAAAGCCTGCTGGAACACGTTGGGCAGCGTGATGAATATCAGCGACGGACCGCTGTCGGGGTTTACGCCTACAGAGAAGGCTGCAGGGAATATCATAAGACCAGCCAGAATGGCTACCATGCAGTCGATGACGGCTATCTGTGAGGCTGACTTCGTCAGGTCGGTGTACTTTGAGAAGTAGCTGGCGTAGGTACACAGACATCCCATGCCGATGCTCAGCGAGTAGAACGACTGTCCCAAGGCACCCAGGAATACGTCGCTCGTAATCTTTGAGAAGTCGGGTTTAAACAGAAACTCAATGCCCTTCTCTGCATTGGGCAGCATGCACGACGCTACTACGATAATCAACAGCAATATAAATAAGGTGGGCATCAGCATCTTTGAGGCACGCTCGATGCCTTTCCGTACGCCGTGCTCAATGATGAGATAGGTCATTCCTAAGATAATGACCGTCCACAGTACGGGTTTTACGGGGTCGCTGCTGAGTTCGGCAAAATACGTGCGGAAATATTCTGGATTACCTTTCAGATGGCCCACCAGCGATGCCCACACATATTGCAGGCACCAACCGCTGACCACTGCGTAGTAGCCCGTGATGAGGAATCCTGTCAGCACTCCTATATAACCTATTAGTGCCCATGGAGTACCACCTGCCAGCTGTCTGTAGGCTCGTGCCGTATTGGCGTGACCATTGCGACCCACAATGAATTCGCTGATCATACAGGGAATACCCAGCAGCAGTACACACATCACGTAGATGATGATGAATACGGCACCACCATTCTCACCAGTCATATAGGGGAAACGCCACACGTTGCCCAAGCCTACTGCTGAGCCTGCGGTAGCCAGAATCACTCCCAGTTTACTGCCGAAATTATCTCTTTCGTTCACATTATTCGTCATAGCGCTTGCAAAAGTATAAAATATTTCTTACTTTTGCAGCAAAAAAAGAAGAAAAGATGCACTTTTCCATCCGATTTGTAAGGAAATACCCTCTCTCGCTACTCTGCATCCTGCTCATCTGGGGGCTCTCGCTGACTCCTTTTTTCCCTGAGACGCCCTTCGACGATGTTCAGTTTATCGACAAGTGGACACATCTGGTTATGTATGGTGGTACGTGCAGCGTCATTTGGTGGGAGTATCTGCGTAGTCACCAGCAGATTAACTGGCGTAGGGTAGTGCTTCTGGCCGTTGTGGGTATGATTCTGCTGGGTGGACTCATGGAACTTCTTCAGGCCTACTGCACCACTACGCGCTCAGGAGAATGGCTCGATTTCTGGGCAGATACCGTTGGCGTCCTGTTGGGCAATGCTGTAGGTCTGCTGATGTTGCTCCTTCGCTCCCGCTAATCGGCGCAAAAACGATTGAATAAAAAGCAAAAAAACCTTTTTTTGTTTTGTATTATGCTCACTTATTCGTACCTTTGACTTCGTCGAAAGTACTCTCGCTCGAAAAAGTCTAAAATTCTTTTGGCTTTTTGCTCACTTATTCGTACCTTTGCACCTTATAATATAGAGAAAAAAAAGAGAATGGCTTGCATACTACATATAGAGACAAGTACAAATGCCTGTTCGGTAGCCGTTTCGGAGAACGGACAGTGCATCTATGAAGAAACGCAGCACGGAGAGCGTGGCGCTGGTGCTGAGCAGTTAGGTCGCATGGTCGACGAGGCCCTGTCGTTTACTGACAGCCACGCCATCCCGTTTGATGCCGTCAGCGTCAGTTGCGGTCCTGGCTCGTATACAGGTCTGCGCATTGGCGTATCGATGGCCAAGGGCATTTGCTATGGTCGCGACCTGAAGTTGATTGCCGTGCCCACGCTGGAACTGATGTGCGTACCCGTGTTGCTGAGAGAGATGACCTCTCCCGACCCCTCGCAAGAAGGAGAGCAGGAACCTCTGCTGTGCCCGATGATTGACGCCCGCAGAATGGAGGTTTACTCAGCCCTCTACGACCGCAGTCTGAAAACGGTGCGTGAGGTGAAGGCCGACGTGGTGACGGAAGAGACTTATAAGCAGTGGCTCGACGAGCGCCCCATCTACTTCTTCGGCAATGGTGCCAAGAAGTGCATGGAGACCATCAACCACCCCAACGCCCACTTCATCGACAACATTGAACCGCTGGCTAAGTGGATGATGCCGCTGGCTGAGAAGCGTTTCCTGAACGAGCAGTTTGAGGATGTGGCCTACTTTGTACCCTTCTACCTGAAGGACTTCGTAGCAATTAAACCGAAGAAACTTATTTAATCATGAATATACAAGGATTAGACTATAACACAGCTCGCGAGAAACTCGTGATGACTGAGTACGGACGTGAGATACAGAAGATGATAGACATTGCCATTGCACTGCCTACGAAAGAGGAGCGCATGCGCTGTGCCTATACCATCATTCACCAGATGGAGATGAAGAATCCGCAGGTGCGTGACGGAGAGAACTACCAGCAGACGCTGTGGGACCACCTCTACCTGATGAGTCACAAGCAGCTCGACATTGACTGGCCCTACGACATGAGTGCCGCAGAGAACATTCTGGCGAAGCCTGCTCCCATGCCCCATCCAACTGCTGAAGGTCAGCAGTTTCGCATGCGACACTACGGTCAGCTGCTCACCAAGGTCTTCGAACAGCTGAAGACCATGCCCGAGGGTGCTGAGCGTGACGAACTGGTGCGCCTGACCGCCAACCAGATGAAGCGCGACTTGATGACGTGGGGCCATGGTTCGATAGACGATGAGAAGGTGGCTGACGACCTGGCACGCTTCACTGACGGCAAGATACAGCTGGACCTGTCGACATTCCGCTTTGACCGCGTCGATGCCATCGTCCCTGATAGCGGCAATGGTAAACGTAAGAAGAAAAAGTAATACCATCATTATATGGCATCATTCAAGATAGAGGGTGGCCACCTGCTCAGTGGCGAAATCAGACCACAAGGCGCCAAGAACGAGGCACTGCAGGTAATCTGTGCCACACTGCTGACCAGTGAGGCAGTGACCATCCATAACATCCCCAACATCCGCGACGTCAACAACCTCATCCAGCTGTTGAAGGACATCGGCGTGAAAGTGAAACCCACCCCCAACCCCTCCCAAAGGGATGGGCGCGGATTCACTTTCCAAGCTGACACCTTGAACATGGACTTTCTGGAGAGCGACGAGTTTGTGGAGAAGTGCGCCCAACTGCGTGGCTCCGTTATGATGATTGGTCCGCTGTTGGCTCGCATGGGCAAGGCCGTCATTGCCAAGCCCGGTGGTGACAAGATAGGACGCCGTCGTCTGGACACCCACTTCTTAGGGTTCCAGAAGTTGGGTGCTAAGTTCCGCCAAATAAAGAACCGCGACGTCTACGAACTCTTTGCCAAGCGACTGAAGGGAGCTTATATGTTGTTGGAC
>Ga0310691_10006625_pt1 | contig 12311 bp, 14 predicted proteins | sample 176DNAGHGlowgp2_FD_203887 | JGI IMG/M metagenome (GOLD analysis project Ga0310691, IMG submission 203887) | Sheep rumen microbial communities from Palmerston North, Manawatu-Wanganui, New Zealand - 1766 DNA GHGlow gp2 (v2) (version 2) | ecosystem: Host-associated > Mammals > Digestive system >... | reverse complement strand
TGATAATAAAATTGTTCCAAAACAACGGTGTTATCGGCAGACCGATGGCGGCTAGGATAAATAACGATAAGCTGATTGATGTTCTCGGCATATAGCAAAGAAGCCCGTTGTTGGAATAAAGTTCATTTTTTTTCTTTTCTGTTTCTATGTGACTGATAATAAAAGATAACACAGTTAAGATGATGATATAGGAAAAGATAGAATAACCAATATTCATCTTTAACCCGCCGGTTGGTAAAAATACCCCGATTAAAAACAAAAGATAGTATATTGTCGTGTAAGCAAACAACTTATAGCGAAAGTCTTTATGATTTAAGCTGATTAAAGCTATAAACAGCATTGTGATAATGCAAGCCGTCTCAAATACAGGTGCATAAACCGCAATACTTTCCGGTACCGTGTTCGGCCAGAAGCGCATAAAACCATATAAACCGACTAACGGAATTAAACTGCTGATAACAAATGCCAGAGGATTATATAAACCGGTGCTGATAGATGATATCCAATAATGGAAAGGCCATATCGGCATTCTGGATATAAATGCGAAAAATAAACTCAGCCAAACGAAATATTCTATTTTGCCTTTTAGGTTCAAGTTTCCGGCCGTGTTAAGCGGAATATTCCCTTCTTTATATTGATATATCAGAATAACCGCTACAAACAACAGCAGTGTACCTATTAAATTATATAAGCTGAAACGAACCAACATGTTTTTTTTGTGAAAACTACCAAAAACACTGATTAAAACGATTAAAGGTATGCTTAATGCCGCAAAAAAGATGTAAAAAGAAATAATATCCGCTGATAAAATGTACCCGTTTAGTAGCCCGATGAAAACCAATTGTGAAGCCAGCAAAGTCTTAGGGTTTTCTATGTGCTTACTTAAACAAATATCGGCAACACAAAAGGCAATATTGATGCCAAAGAGCAATAACATTGAGAATGTATCGGCACCAAGTAATATATCTATTGAAGGAAAATTCAGCCAATTATATTTTTCCACCAATTGAATACCGCTTTTTTCCTTATCAAATAAGGTGAAAGTGTATAATATCAGCAAAATATCGGCTAATAAGGTCCAAATGGCCACATGATAGATATTTTTCTTGAAATAATTGCGATCATATTTGGAAAACATGATAATCACGGCACCAAATATCGGCAAGGCAATCAGCAAAAACAACAAATAACTACTCATTGACTTATCCCCTTAATGTAGCACCATATAATGATAAGTGTACCAAAAATAATAAAAAACACATTGGCTCCAAGCGTTTGTTTGTTTGCTTTGGAGAAAAGATATATTGCGGTTTTATTTATTTTGGACACAGATGTTGTGATAATTTTTTCAGATAGCAGTATGTCTACCATCAACCAAAATGTGCGGCTGATGTAGGTCAGTGGAGAAACCAACGTGTAAAATAAAAAGGTTTTACTTAAATCTCTTTCGCTAAATAGCGGATTATCATATATTTTGCGGAAACTGTTGCCCAATGGAGAAGCAATTAAGGTTAAAATGAGCAATAAACTCACCAACATAATGCTTATCACATCACGTTCATAATAAATGCCGAGGGCAATCATTATAAATCCTACAAAAAATGACATTATGCGCTTGGGATTGGCATTTAAATAATCCAATTTTCTCTTTTGCGGAGCCTTATATATATGGTTTAAGATAATAATTTGCACAAACACGGACAAAATTGCGCCGATAAAAACAGGCCAGCCGGACATGGTTACGGCTATTTTATACATAAACGCAACAAACCAGCTGTTTAACAATACGATTTGACAAAGCAATGTTTTTAACGCAACCACGTTAATTTCGTTGGCATTAACCATTTTGGTGATGTCTGTTTCACGGTTTTGATATAAATAAATCATAAAATATATCTGGTTAAACAAATAGACTGCCGTGTAGTATAAGGAAATATTCTCGTTCCAAGCAAAATCGTTTAACTTGAGCAACCATAGCAATATGCCGATAAAAGTCATATTTAATGAAATTACTTTTCTTTGAATGTGGCGCTGAGTTATAATTCCCCAAATGCCGGTCATAAAGGTTAAAATTACCATTATTTCAAATATCGGCAAAAATAAATCTGAAACAAATAGCAACTTATGTAGTTTTAAGAACAGCAAAATACCTGCCAGCGGAGCGGAAAGTAAATTAACGGTACTCATTCTTTGAAAGCGGGCATTGCCTATATCCAACAAATAACTCTGGAAGAGAAATCCTCCTGTCTTTATAAATAAGGCTATTGAGGTCACAATACTGACAAAATCTTTATGACGACCGATTTGTTCATATCCTAAAAGGCGGCTGATATCCAAGCTTTGAATTTTACCGCAAGCCATTGCCAATATCATAAACAAACACATGTCAGCAAAGAAATTATAAACGACATAACGCCGAGACGAATCCACGTCCCTTAAGATCATATAACCAATAATATCCGTGATACAAACCATGGTGATGAGCTGAACATAATTTTCTGCGCAAATTAAAAGACTTAGCGAAATAAAATTAAATATCACAAAAGAATTATAGAGACACCGCCGCTCTTCATAGCGGAAAATATTGTTATTGAGAATCGCCAATGTTGATATAAAAAACAAGGGGATAATTATTTGGTTACTTGCCAAACTCGGATGAAAATCTATTGTAATATCCCCAATTTGTGATTTATTCCACAAGATAGAGAAACCGGCAAGCTGGTCTTCAAAGCTATCCAAGGTATAGTCACAAAACAGGCAGGCGATAATTACAAACATCAGCCAAGACAATGTCTTATCTTGTCTGATATGCAGTCTAAGCAGTCCACTCACACCTATTAGCAGCATATATACTATCGTATTTATTACCATTATGCCTCCGGTCAGCGGTTATTGTTGCAGATTGCGGATTATTTTAAGTATGTATGAATATCTTTAACCAACCGAACAGGAACGGTGTATTCGCGAGCAACGTCTTCATCTTCTACTTCAACAATTAACATTGAAGTTACTGATTTTAAAGGAAGATGAGCTGTTTCCGGAATATCATGGAAGACAACAGCGCTGTCCTTAGTGCGGTATAACAATGCCGTATTACCACCGTCATATACGAAACGGGGATTTTCCGGTCCTCCGGCATAGGAATTGATTATAATTAAGATTTCCCCTTCTTCATTTTGCAAGATATCAAATCTGTTTTCTTTATCCAGTTCTTTTTTAGCAGCCATCTCTACCTCTCATAAAACCTTATTATTACGTTATTTATATTTTCTTTAACACATAATAGTTAATAAATAAATAGCTATTTTGATTTTTTTGCATTTTTTTATTGACTATCTGTTTTTTATCATTTATAAACCCTTCTCAGTTATGTTGTGGGCCCGTAGCTCAGTCGGTAGAGCATTTGACTTTTAATCAAAGGGTCATGGGTTCGAATCCCGTCGGGCTCACCAGTAAAACAAAAGAAGTCTCCCTTGTGGAGGCTTTTTTGTTTTAAATGACAACGTCATAGGGATTTGAACCCATGAACATGGGTTCGACTACCAGCGCAAGGCAGACGGAAGTATGCCGGTAGGCAATAGACTATGCGCGCCAGTGCGGCGCAGCCAATCCCGTCGGGCTCACCAGTAAAACAAAAGAAGTCTCCCTTGTGGAGGCTTTTTTGTTTTAAATGACAACGTCATAGGGATTTGAACCCATGAACATGGGTTCGACTACCAGCGCAAGGCAGATGGAAGTATGCCGGTAGGCTAAAAGCCTATGCAGCAGAATGAAATGAGGTCAATCTTGTTGGGATTGCCAATTATAAACTGCAGACTGTAAAAAAAAGCCTGCTTTTTCTTTTTGAGATGCTGAATAGATACTGAAACAAGTTCAGGATGACGTTATTCAGCATGATGAGGTTATGTGTGGAAGAAAAGATAATTTTCATAAATATATTAAAAAGATTAAAAATTTTTTTATTCAACTATTGATTTTATTATATGAAATACCCTATATAAAAATTGGACGTGGACTTGAACTAAATAATTTGTTTTAAATTTTTATTTAGGAGATAGGAAATGGTGAGTAAAATAGTTACTAAAATTGGAAAATATGTGGCAAAAAAAGCTGCAAATGAAACTTTGAAAAATGTTTTTGATACCTATGATTATATATCAGATAGAATTTTGATGGGTTCGAAATCGCTTAATGTTGGTGAAGATGAAGAAATGGCATGCTATAGGCAATATCCACATGATACAGCTCGATGTAAAGCTATTGGAGATAAAATTAGATATGATTATAATCATCCTTGGAAATCTAAAAGAAAGTAAGCGCGTAAAAGCAATATCATTTTGATATTGCTTTTTGTTTTTAGTTGTTTTAGCTTATAGAAGAGGTTATTGGTATGCAAAGATTAAAAAAAGCTTTTTTATTTGTTTTAGGGTTAGAGTTTGTTCCATTATTTTTAGGGAATATTAATGCCCTAATATTCGGAGAAGAGTATCAGAAAGTATTTTCCGGTTATTTTTTATTGGTTTATTTGGTGGTATATTTTTCATTTCCTTTTTTATATCAAAAAGATACATCAAAACGGTTTCCTAATAAGTATATGTTTTATGCGGTGTTGTATTTTATCTTTTGGATGTTTGGTGCTGTTTTACTTGTCGGGTATCAGATATAACGGAGGGATAATGAGTAAACAGGCATTTTCTATTTCTAAGGTTGTTACTGTTTTTTATAACAATTTTGTGGTAGATTTAATTATGGACTGATTTAGAAAGGAGATAATAATGAATACCAAATGTAATCAAATTTTGATATTGTCCGGAGGGTATTTTATTATCTCCTCAGCATTAGGAATGATTAATTATGGAGTTCACCAAATATTTACGATTGTTTTTCCTTTATTTTTATTGGTTGTCGGTATAAGTAGTATTTTTGTAAAGTTTGGTTGGGTGGTGGATTTTAGGGAAAAATATCCCAGTATTTCATTACTTTTGAAAATATTAGGTCTTTATGTCATAATTTTCTTTTTGTTTAATATTTTAAATGCAATAGGGCTTTTTTCTGATTTTTATCAAATTTATGGTGATCTGGCTAATGGTGTGATAGACTTCATATTTCTTTTAATCCTTATTTTGGCTTTAATATTTATTTTTATAAATAAAGCTAAAGGCATTTTAAAAGATAAAAAATAACTTATTTTTCATAATCTCATTATAGCATTCTAAAGTTGCTTGGTGATAAGTTGATAGTAAGGAAAAGTTTGATATTTATCGCATTGTTTTTTATTATTCCATAAACTCTATGGCGGTTTTGAGAGCCTTTTGGTTAATTTGGTGCGACATACCGCCGATTTCTTGTACTTGAGGCTCTATACCTAAGCTTTTTAATGTATCCGTGGTCATTTGCATACTGTCTTTTGGGATGACAGAATCTCTGTTACCCTGCAAAAGCAAAATATCCGGCTTGGCAACGACATTTTTTACCGTAAAATCAGGTGTTAGCAGTAACGGAACGCCGGAAAATGATACCGCAACAGGTAAATTATGCGGGTTAGTTAAAGTCGTTAATAAGGCCATTAAACCCCCTTGAGAAAAGCCGGAAACATAGATGTTTTGGTAGGGAATATGCAAATCTTCATGTATTTCTTCAACAACTTCATGTAACACTTTAACATTATGCATAGCATCTGCCATCATCTTATCATAAAGCGCTTTATCCCTTATTTCTTCGCCTAAAACCGGTATCACAAACCATTGTTTGCCGCCAGTCGGAGCATTATCCGGTGCACTCGGATAATAAAACGCCATATCGGGCAACGAATGCTTTAAGCTGTTTGTCATCCATTGCATATTTCTACCGTTGCCACCGTAGCCATGAATAATAATTAAGGCTCTTTTCGCATTTTCCGGCACATAAGATAAGGTTTTGGCTTCTGCCGTTGCGATAAACAGAAAACATGAAACAAAAAGTATTTTTAAGAATTTTCCCATAACAAATCTCCCGCTATAATATGCTATTATAACGGGAGAAACTTTATTTTTGGTGAATCATCGTTTGATTTACCACATATAGCGCACAAGCTGTACCAGATATGTATAAACGATAAATGCGGCAACCTTATAGAGAAGTGCTACACTCATCAATGCACCACCACCGATAACAACTTGGATTATGATGGCGGCAACAACCGAAACACCCAGCATAATCAACCAATAATGTTTCGTTTTACTGATTAACAAGGCTAAAACTACCGCTGCAATTGCAACATATATGTTTTGCATAGCACTAAATACGGCATTTACCTCTTTGGTAACAACCGCAAAATTTGCAATATACGAAACTAAAATGGCAATTAAGGCGATTGTAAAAATCATAAAACTTGTTTTTCTAGACATTATTTTGCTCCTTTCTTTGTTGTTTTAACCATTTTCTTCGTTTCCTCTTTTTTAGCGGGAGCCTTTTTCTTGGTAACGGCTGCTTTTTTTACTTCTTTTTTTACTGTCGGTGTTTTTGTTACCTTGGATGATTTTGTTGTTTTCTTGACTTCAGGCTTCTTATAAACAAAGATTTTTTCCGGAATACCGGCTAAAGATGATTTAATCTGTTTTACTTCGGTTAAATGTCCTAAAGGAAACATTTCAGAGATAACCACACAGCTTTCTTTGATTTCCTTAGCCAACTTCTTACCCAACGGCTCACCGGTTACCTTTAAGACATAGCACATAATCAAATCCATATCGGCATGGGAAGTTTTCATATAATCGCCTTTAACGAAGGATATATTTTTTAATCCGGCCATGTGTGCCTTAACTTTCCCCATGGTTAACGGAACGATATCCCATTCCAAACCGATAAACCGGTGATTAGGAAATTCTTTTGCTAACGGCAACAATAATGCACCGCTGCCACAGCCTAAATCTGTTACGTTGAGAGGTTTCTTAGACTTCTTTAAAACAGCTCTTGCTTCGTCTAAGATATCTTCTTTGATTTTTCCATAGCTTGAAACAAACGGCCCGTATTTACCGCAACCGCAACGAATAAAGGAATATGCCTGATAAATCAGGTATATTGCGGCGGCAAAACCGAAAACCAAAGCTATAAAAACAAGTAATCCGTTACAACACATCATTATTCTCCTAATCATAAAAATGATTGCTAAAATTGCAATTTGTGATACATATAACTTAAATTGTTTAAGATTTTATTTAAGGGGTTTTATATGCGCGACAGTTATAAAAAGATTGTATTTTTAACCGGTGCGGGTATTTCTGCCGAATCCGGATTGGCAACGTTTCGCAGTGAAAACGGTTTGTGGAATAATCACCGCGTGGAAGATGTGGCAACGATTGAGGCATATTACAAAAATCCGGACTATGTGCATGATTTTTACAACGAAATGAAACCGGAATTATGGAACGCTAAACCTAATAAAGCTCATTTAGCCATTACCAAGCTGCAAAAAGAGTACCCCGCAGATGTCCATATCATCACACAAAATGTTGATACCTTGCATGAAAAAGCCAAGAGTAAAAACATTTATCATATCCACGGGCAAATTAACCAGGCGGTTTGTATGAATTGTGGGCAAGTGCTGGAAACATGGGGCGATGTTACTTCAGAAACCGTCTGCAAAAACTGTCAGGTGATGGGAATGATGAAGCCTAATATCGTTTTTTTCGGGGAAAACCTTTTGTATATGGATAAGGTGGAAGAACTGTTAAGGACGTGTGACTTGTTTGTTTCGGTGGGGACGTCCGGTGTCGTTTTTCCGGCGGCAAGTTTTGTGCAAACCGCAAAATATTATGGTGCTGATACAGTGGAATTTAATCTGGAGGCAACTTCCAATAACTTTTACTTTGATAAACATATTATGGGTAAGGCCGGCGAAACCTTGCCTAAATTTGTTGATGAGTTGCTTTCTAAGGTCAGCGACAGTTGATTTTTAACAGATTTTGCAAATAATCATGGCTAAAAATCTGGACAGGGGCTTTTTCTATCAACTTTAACTTATCACAGGCATCAGCTTGGTTAAAGATTTCAGGATTTTTTGGGGTGAAAAACTTTGATATGTAATCCCTTATCGGCTGATTTTGGTCTTCATAAGTGGTTTCATAATGCTTTTGGCTATCACCGTGGCGCATTAACACATCTTCCGATATTGCGGCAAATTTAGCGCCGGAAAATAACATTTGCACCCAAAATTTCCAGTCTTCCGAGGCCTTGAGCGTGGTGTCATAGCTGATATTATATTGTTGGGCATGAGATTTCCGATACATCACATTGGAATTACCGAAATTATTGTATTGAATAAGTCCGGCAGCAATATCATCATGGTTAAACGGAATCCGCGGTAAACCGACAATTTGTCCGGCGACAGCACTTATTTCGGGATTTTTTTCTAAAAATTCTACTTGCAAGCGCATTCTTTCCGGTAAAGACTCGTCATCATCATCCATAATCATAATATATTTACCGCGTGCTAATGATGTTACCCGGTTACGCGAATAGGCTATGCCTCTGTTTTTATCATTTTCATAATATTTAATACGCGAATCGCCTTTGGCATATTTGTTGATGACATCTCGCGTATTATCCGGTGAACCGTCATTTAAGATGATAAATTCATAATCATCAAATGTCTGTGCCAAAATGCTCTCTATGGCTTTCGGTGCAATATCGGCTCTTTTATAGGTTAACATAACAACGGATACCAAAGGGGTTTTAACCCCCTGATATCCGATATAACCTAAAATAGCAATAACAGCCAGCAAAATGACTGCATAGACGCTTTTTTTCATATTTTATTGTGCAATAATGCGTGACGGGTTGCCGTACAGTACCAAGCAACGCTGACCAACCATTAACGGTTGAGAAGCACCTTGGGTAATGCTGATGGCCTGTCCGTTATCTAACTTAACAATATACTCATAACCGGTTTGTGAGCTTAAACCTTGTTGTGCGGCACCGCCGACCAAACCACCGATTAAAGCACCGCCGATAGCACCTAAAGCATGTGAGCTTCTGCCGTGACCAATGGTAGAACCGGCTACACCACCGGCTACACCACCAAGTAATGTTCCGGCTGAATTATCACCATTATCTACTTTAACCTGGCGTACGCTTAGAACCGTACATTGAGCAACGGTAGAAACTTTACCGGTTGCACTGGTAGAATAGTGATCAGAGTTAATGTTATCGGCACAGCCTGCCAATAATACTGCGGCACAAACGGCACTTAATAACTTTTTAGACATCCTTTATCTCCTTACATTGTTATTGCGTACTAATTTAATTTATATTTTTTTATTGTCAACATCTCTCTTTTTTCGCGCAAAAATGATTTTTTATGAAATTTGCTGTTGACATGGTTAGACAAATGTGGTATTTTTATGTCAATTCGTTATAATTTTCTGCGTGTATAATTAGGCTCTTTCTTTAGGAAATATCCAGCTAGTTTGCACGCTATGTTAAACCCTTTAATCCTTAGAAAAATGGATACAAAAATTACTCAGATCGTGCGTGATCTGACTGTTTTGAAAGAAAAGGGAGAAACTCTGCCATCATTGACAGACCTCCTGAGTGCAGAAAAAATTAACTACGACCTGGTAGATGCTCTCCTCGTAGTAGACCCCGGTCAGTTAAAGAAGATTGACGGGTATTACTCGCCGAAGACGAGCATTCTGGCCTACTCGGTGCCGGCGGCTCTGGACAAAGAACTCCAGAAGGGCGAGATTCGGGCTATTTGCATTGTCGCCTACTGCCTGCCGGAGCACAAGTTTGAGCAGGCATGCTCAACCTTCTGGAGCAAAGGCAAGCGCCGTATGCTCCGCCGCTCGTATGAGCGCTTCCAGGAGGCTAAGGCTCGCATTGCCAACGCTTAAAAAATTAGTCCCAACCGCAAGGTGGGACTTTTTTTATGCTTTAAGCTGTTTTTTATGTCCACCGTAGCCGGTGCCGATTTTGCGCCCTATCAGCTGAATTTTCATGCCGATACAACTGCGACAATGTGCCGGTGTATCATTCACGCAAATCTTTCCGGGATATAATTCATAAAGCTTTCTGTATTCCCCCTCGGTGACATTGGGCATAACCACATTTGCACCGGCTTTTAGAGCCTTTATCCGCCCTTCAGGGTGCAAACTCTCCATGGCGGTTGTTGCCGGAATATTAATGTCCGGTAGCATTAAACGCATAACAGCCATCGTGCGCAAGGCTAAATTTAAGGTTCCCCCCTTTTCTTTGGCAAGCGGGGTTTCGGGATGCGGAATAAACGGACCGATACCGGCCATATCCACATCTAAGTCTTTTAAAAATAACAAATCTTCGGCAATGCTTTCTATGCTCTGCTCCGGAAGACCGACCATAATCCCTGAGCCGACTTCATAGCCTAATTCTTTTAAGGCTAACAGACATTCGTAACGTTGTTGCCAACTCATCTTCGGGTCAAGCTTATGGTATAAATCTTTATCGGTGGTTTCTATGCGGATTAAGTATCGGTCTGCGCCGGCTTCCTTAAAGGCTTTATATTCTTCATAGCTACGTTCGCCGATACTTAATGTTACGGCAACATCAAACTTTTTGATTTGTTCAATAATACGGCACATACGGCCTTTATCATAATACATATCTTCGCCGGACTGCATCACAATCGTCTTAAACCCTAAAACGGAAGCCTTTCGTGCCGTTTCTACCAATTCGGCTTCTTCCATACGATAGCGCAAAACCTTTTTATTGCCACAACGAATGCCACAATATAAGCAGTTGTTACGGCAGATATTTGAAAATTCTATCAGACCGCGCAGATGAACCTCATCGCCGACATATTGCTTACGAACATCATCTGCTTTTTGTAATAAGGTTTCCTGATGCTCTTCATCTGCCAATAATTTGATAATCTCGGCTTTAGTCAGCGACATCTTTGCTTCCTTCTATAATTCCACCACCTAAAACATAGTCATTTTCGTCATAAAAAACGACAGATTGACCGGCTGCCACCGCCTTTTGTTTTTCAAAAAAGCGAACAACACCTAAACCGTTATCCGGCTCAAACTCGGCTGTAATCGGCTTTTGCGAGGAACGAAGCTTGGCTTTGAGAATCGTTTTTTCTTTTAACGGTGGAATAGAAAGCCAGGTTAAATCCTTGGCGATTAGCATATCTTTTAAGCCATCTTCGGCATAACCCAACATCACTTCATTTTTGTCTTTATCAAGACCTATTACATAAAGCGGTCTGTCAGCGCTGATACCTAAACCGCGCCTCTGACCTATCGTAAAATTCCATATACCTTGGTGTTGTCCTAAAATTTTGCCGTTTTTATCTACAAAATTACCGATTTTCGGTTCTTGCTCCAGTATATCGTTAATATCACCGGTATAAAAATCTTGGCTATCCGGCTTATCGCTGACTGCCAAACCGTACTTGCGGGCAATATTTCTGACGTCTTCTTTGGTATATTCGCCCAAAGGCATCATAATCTTTGCTAATTGTTCCTGTTGCAAGCGATAGAGAAAATAACTTTGGTCTTTCTTACCATCCACCGCAGAACGTAATTGATAACGTTTTAAATCTTCGTTATAAGATAAGCGCGCATAGTGACCGGTGGCAAATTTATCAAACACCACCCCCTGCTCGGCGGCGCTTCTCGGCAGTGCTTCAAACTTGATGGTCGCATTGCACATGACACACGGATTAGGTGTGCGCCCGGCTAAGTATTCCTGCTTAAAATTATCCAAAACAAGTTTTTGATATTGCTTGGTGCAATCTATGACATGATAAGGAATATCCAATTTTTGGCATATTGCCTCTGCGGCTTTAATGTCTTCCTCTTCATGCGGTGAAAAACATGCATCTTTTTGTGCATTAATTTTGTAATGCTTGCTCTTGTCCCAAATAGACATGGTAGCACCGATAACTTCATGCCCCTGCTCTTTTAACAAGCACGCAACAACGGAAGAATCCACTCCCCCGCTCATCCCAACGAGTATCTTCATTATTTCCTCTTAGTGAAAATATGTTATAACCTTCACCAAAGAAATATAAAAATTCAAAGTTTTTACTTTCTTTGACGGGCGCAGTATAAAAGACTATCTTTATGATTTCAAGGAAAAACTTACATACATTAATTTACACAAAAAATCTGTTTAAGGCTTGACTTCAATACCATAACAACTATTATCTTATGCATTTGGTGCTATGTATAAGGAGAAAGTATATGAAAAAAATATTATCGGTAATTTTAGCGACAGTAACTTTTTTTACGGGATTTAATGCAAATGCAGAGGAAAATAATATGACAGATAAGAAAATATTGGTAGCCTAT
>Ga0310691_10006624_pt1 | contig 12311 bp, 5 predicted proteins | sample 176DNAGHGlowgp2_FD_203887 | JGI IMG/M metagenome (GOLD analysis project Ga0310691, IMG submission 203887) | Sheep rumen microbial communities from Palmerston North, Manawatu-Wanganui, New Zealand - 1766 DNA GHGlow gp2 (v2) (version 2) | ecosystem: Host-associated > Mammals > Digestive system >... | reverse complement strand
ATGCTCTGCGCGGTATGTATCCCAAAGAGAGAATACGGTGTAGTTGGTGAATCCTTCCGCCTGGTGCAGCTCATGGTCGAGCCCGCGGTACTGGCCGTCCACGTCCATATATACCGAAGGATTGATCATAGTGTGGTAGAGAGAGGTGTAGAACATCTTTTTCTCCGCCTCGCTGCCTTCCACCTCGATGCAGGACAGTTCCTTCTCCCAGGCGGATTCGGCCTCAGCGCGAATCTGGTCGAAGTCCTTCGAGAGAGCCTCGGCCTTCAGGTTCTTGAGGGCTCCGGTGGTGCCGGTGGCGGAGATTCCGACCTTTACTGTCAGTTCCGGATTGGACGCGGTGTCGAACTTGAACCATGCAGCAAGCTTTCGTCCGGCCATCTCCGGGAAGTTGTGGTACTGGGGGAATTTGCTGTATCCACCTTTATAGTATATGGGAGCCTTGTCTTTGTATCCGTATTCGGCCACGGGCTGGGAGAAGCTGATGGCGAAGTAGGTGTAGTTGGTGCGCGCCCAGCCGTTGGTGATTCTGTAACCGGTTATGAGCGTGGGGCTGACTACCCGCACTTCCGCCCAAAGCGTCTTGCCGTCGTAGTTGTATATGCCGTGGTCGAGGTCGAGCACTATGTGGCCGTCATTTCCGGGGAAGGTGTATCTGTGCACTCCGACCCTGCTCGTGGCGGTGAGTTCCGCCTTGATTCCGGAGTCTTGCAGAGTCACCTCGTAGTGTCCGGCTCCGGCCGACTCCGAGTCGTGGCTGAATCGCTGGCGATATCCGGAATCGGGATCTTCCGCAGTTCCGGGAACAAGCTGAATCTCTCCGGTCCCGGGCATGATCAGGATGTCGCCGAGATCGGAATGGCCGGTGCCGCTGAAATGGGTGTGGCTGAAGCCGACTATGGTCTTGTCGTCGTACTGGTAGCCCGCGCAGTATTCATAGGTGCGCGGTTGGTATTTCCCCTTGATGTTATGGGGGATCATATCTGTGTCCGGGGACAGCTGCACCCCTCCGAACGGAACGCAGGCCCCGGGGAAGGTATGGCCCATCCCGGCGGTGCCGATGAAAGGATCGACATATTGTGTGTGCTGTGCTGAGAGATTGAATGTCAGGCAGATAAGCCCGGAAAGAATTAGTGTCTTGGTTTTCATATTCCCAAAGATAGGATTTTTTTTGCGGATTTTTTCTTAACTTAGGAGGATATTTGTATTAACCGCATTTAAGACAATGAAAATCTTACGTTTCTTTCTGTCTGCTGTTGTAGCCGTATTATTATCTTCCTGCAATGGATATGACGACAGCGATCTTGTAAAAAGAATCGAAGACCTTGAACAGAAGGTTACCGCCCTTCAGAATCAGGTCAATGGCATCAACTCGGAAATAACCGCACTGAAAATCACTCTGAATGCGGTGAATTCCCAGGATGTCGTAACCAGAATCAAAGCCATTGAAGAGAATGGCGTTCAGGGGTTTGTAATTACTTATGCCAAGAGCGGCACTGTAAAGATCTTCCTGAATTCTTCCTCCGAGACTCCTCAGATCGGAGTCCGTGAGGTCGGAGGCGTTTTATACTGGACTTGGAACGGCCAGCTTCTGCTCGACGGCAACGGGAAAATGATTCCGTGCACCGGAACCAACGGCAAGGATGGCAAGGACGGAACCAACGGCACGAACGGAATTACGCCTAAAATAGAGATTCAGGATGGCTACTGGGCTGTCTCCTATGATGACGGCAAGACGTGGACACGTCTCGGGAAGGCTCAGTCCGGCTCCGGAGCATCGTTGTTCAGAAGCGTCGAGGTCATTGAAGGAAACCTTGTCATTGTCCTGAATGACGGCAGCAGGCTGACGATCCCTGTTGCTTCCATAGAGAAGGCAACGAGTTTCGACGAAAACAACATCGTCCTGTCTCTCGGAGCCATCTCCGACACGCACATCGGCAACGGATACGGATCGGAGACGAAACTTACCAAAGCTCTCACCCAGTTGAAGAATCGCGCTGCCGAGAAGGATGCTGACGGTCTTGACGCCGTAATGGTAGTGGGCGACCTTGTGAATACAGCTACGAACAGCCAGATTTCTATTTTCAAGACCCTCTATGAGGGGGTGTTTGATCCTGTCAAAGTGCCGATGATTTACACCATCGGCAACCATGACATGAATCCCAGTTACAAGTGGACGGCCCAGACCGTTTCGCAGAACAAGGTCTTCCACGAGATCCTGGGAGACAATTATTTCCTGACCGACCTCGATCAGGATATGCGCAAGCAGTTCGAGTGCCGCCACTGTACGGTCGGCGATTATCATATTCTTTGTGTGACTCCAAACGGGACGAGCCCCATTGTCTACGATGCCAACACCATGACCTGGCTCAACAAGGAACTCAAGGCCATCACCGACGAGAATCCCAGCCAGTATGTCATTGTGCTCACGCACCCCATGATCTATGACACGGTGTATGGCAGCCTCCTGCAGGACACTTATACCGCGCTCGGCGATTATTGGTCCACGAAGGCCCTGAGCAGCATCCTTGTCGGATATCCTCAGGCCGTGACCTTCGGAGGCCACCTGCATTTCCCCCTGAATGATCCCCGCAGTATCTGGCAGGGCGATTTCACTGCTCTCGGCTGCGCATCGACGAGCTATATGGCAATCGATAACGGCGGCTACGAGGACATGTCTTCGGTTACGGTAATGAAGGATGCAGGCGAGTATTCCCAGGGACTCCTCGTGCAGTTCGACATCAACGGATTCATGCGCCTCACCAGGATGGACTTCTATCACGAAACCGTCATCGGACAGGTCTGGGAAGTGAATCCTCCGGCATCCGACAAGTCCCATCTCGACAAGTACAACCACACGGCTCTGAAGGCTGCCAATACTGCGCCTGTGCTGTCGGAAATCAACGCAAGCATAGGAGCTCTGTCTGATGGAAAAGCTCCTGTGTCCGTTTCTTGGACGGCCGGTTCTGATGACGAATTCGTTCATCATTATGTACTTGAATTGAAGAAGGGAAGTGCTACTGTCGCTACCAAGAAGGTGCTTGCAGATTTCTATCGTGCTCCCCAGCCGTCTATGATGAAGTCAGAGTATACTTTGTCTCTTGGCAATCTCGAGGCCGGTACATACCAGCTTACTCTTGTGGCGTGGGATTCCTGGGATGCATCAAGCGCTCCTCTTGAGAAGAGTTTCACCGTGTCCGACAAGTCGAGTTCCTTCTGGACCAACGATGATGCCGGAAGCAAGGATGTAGAAGGCGGCAGTGGCAGTGTGTCCGGCTCTTGGCTGAGCTATTCCGCCGGCAAAGTCAGCTGGACGGCAAATACTACAGGAAAACCCAGGACTGAGACAATCTCTCTTCCGAATGGGGAGAATCTCGCTGTAACCCAGATCGATGCAAAGGATTTCGCAGGTTCCTGGACTCTTGCAGCGAAGACTTTCGCTCCGAATACAAATCTCGGCGTAAGCGCGAACAACAGTTACAAGGCCTCCCTGACCATTGCCGCAAAGGCAGGGCAGACTGCAAAGGACGGAAGCTCGGATATTACCAACAACCTTACTGTAAGCGGACTGATCAAGACCTATGTGGCGGAAGCCGTTGCAGATATAGATTATGCCAACAGGTCTTTCCGTTTCGGTATCTTTTTCGACGGGGCAAAAGCCCAGGCTGTCGAAACCGGCAAGTCCGGATTTGGTTATATCACCCTCCTTCCTGAACTTGGTAACAGTTGGAGCTCTTATAATTTCTGTCCGGTTCCTTTCAACAATGGTGCAAACAAAGGTTGGATATGGTTCGTGACAGATTCTTTCAATTCAATGCATTACGGTAGCAAAGACTGGCAGAAATGCGATGGCAAGGACATCCTCGGACTCGCTTTCTGCGCCTGCAAGAGCGCAACGCCTTCGGCAGGCGATTATGCTTCGGTAAACGCAGCATCCGGTTATGAAGTCATTTATCAGTGCAATACCAATGGCGCCAACGACCCTGGTTTTGTTCTTTCAAGACAATAATAGCTATGATTACTACATTACTGATCTCTTGTTTGATGGCGTTCAGCAACTTGGCTGCGCCTACCGATTTGAAAGAAGGCATACAGGGCTACCAGCCCGCCCCTGAAACCGTAATTGCCAAGGAGCAGTTCCGCGACGACAAGTTCGGAGTGTTCATCCACTGGGGCGTTTACTCAATGCTCGCCCGCGGCGAGTGGGTCATGAACGTCGAAAAGATTCCCTATTCGGAATACAGCAAACTCCCCGGAGGTTTCTATCCTTCCAAGTTCGATGCCCGTCAGTGGGTAAAGCAGATCAAGGCATCGGGCGCCAAGTACATAACTATCACTTCCCGTCATCACGATGGCTTCTCGATGTTCGACACCAAGGCTTCGGATTATGACATCATCGATGCTACGCCTTTCAAGCGTGACGTTCTGAAGGAAATAGCAGCCGCCTGCCATGAGGAGGGCCTTACCCTCAATTTCTACTATTCCCTGCTCGACTGGGGGCGTGACGACTATCCCCGCGACCCTGCCATCGCCCATACCGACAAGGAAAAGGAGATGTATGCCAAGTATCTGGATTTCATGTGCGCCCAGATAACAGAGCTTCTCACCAATTACGGGCCGATAGGCTGTATCTGGTTCGACGGAGACTGGGCGAAGATCAAGAAACCCGAGCCCGGACAGGAAATGGTCATCGATTTCGACTGGGGCTATGAGAGGATTTACAGGCTTATCCATTCTCTCCAGCCTTCCTGCCTGGTCGCCAACAACCATCACAGGATTCCGATCCCCGGAGAGGATATCCAGGTATTCGAACGCGACATCCCCGGTGAGAACAATGCCGGCTACGGCCGCACCAGCCATGTGAGCACCGAACTTGCCCTTGAAACCTGCAAGACTCTCAACAAGAGCTGGGGATACGACATCAAGGACGATAACTGGAAGAGCGTACCTGAACTCATCCGTATACTTCTAAGCACGGCCGGCCGCAACGCCAACCTGCTTCTCAACGTCGGACCTCAGCCCGACGGTTGCATCCCGGAGGAGAGCGTAAAGCGCCTTGCCGAGATGGGCAAATGGCTGTCTGCCAATGGAGAAACCATCTTCGGCACCCGTGCCAGCATGCTCAAGCCTCAAAAGTGGGGCGTGCTGACCCATAAGGACAATAAGATTTTCCTTCACGTGATGGAACTTCCCGAAGATGGTGTCATCACTCTTCCTTTTACTCTCAAGGCCAAGAAAGTCAAGGATTTCGCCAATGGCGCAGCCCTCAAGTTCAAAAAAACTAAGAAAGACTTTACGGTTACTCTTCCGGAATGGGCTGACGCCACTGTCGACTACATAGTGGAAATCGACCTGTGAGACGGGTTTTGTATCCGCTGATTTGTATCGTTCTGGTATACTCCTGTGCCGGACAGGAGGAATATCAGAACGATCTTCGTCCTACGGCTGCTCCGTTGGCAAGCGTGGACCCGTATTTCTCCGTTTGGTCGTTCGGACCGGAACTGAATGCCGATGTGACACGCCACTGGACTGGACGCAAGCAACCGTTGCTCGCAGCGCTCCGTGTCGACGGAAAAGTTTACAGGGTGCTTGGCAGCGAGACACCGAAAGCCGGTGTGCCGGAAGGCCGCATTCGGCCTGTGCTGGTGCCTGACAGCAGTTACAAGTATCAAAGTCCTGTTGTATTTGATTCGCCGGCGGTGCAGACTGGTTCAAACGTGCTTCCTACAAGAAGTATATATGAATTTGACTGCGGCCCCATCAGGCTGAAAGCCACCTTTACTACTCCTTTGCTTCTGGATGATTTGGATCTGATGTGCCGTCCGGTCTCGTATGCGGATTTCGGGGTTTCTTCGGCGGATGGAAAGCGGCATGACGTGCAACTTTACTTTGAGGCGTCTCCCAGATTGGCGATAGACTTCGACATGGTGCCGGTGATCGCCGAGAATGGGAGAGCCGACGGTGTTGATTATGCCCGCACCGGAACGGTACGGCAGAATATATTGGGGCGGGCGGCTGATGACATACGCATAGACTGGGGATACTTCTATCTTGGAACCGGTGGCAATTGCGGTGAAGTTTCCGTCGTAAACGCAGTTGATGCGAGGCAGGGCTTTGCCAAGGAAGGTCGTCTTACTGCCAGGCGGGATACGGTCCGGACGGATAATTTCGTGTTCGATGACATCTCCCTGGCTTGTTGCATAGATTATGGCAACGTGCGCAGGCAGGCTGAACGGACAGTTCTTCTGGCGTATGATGACATCTATTCCATAAAATACCTTGGAGAGCCTCTTCGTCCGTTTTGGAACAGGGATGGCAATAATACCATCACTCGTGAAATGGCTTCTGCCTCCAAAGAGCACGACGATATCCTCCGTCGTTGCAGGAGTTTTGATGCAGGACTCACAAATGATGCGCTGGCGGCTGGCGGAAAGCATTATGCGGACATTCTTTGTTGCGTGTTCCGGCAGGCAATAGCCGCTCATAAACTGGTGGAAGGTCCGGAACGGGAATTGTTCTTCTTCTCGAAGGAGAATTTCTCCAACGGAAGCATTGGAACGGTCGATGTGTCTTATCCTTCTGTCCCGCTGCTCCTTCTTTACAACAAGGAGTTGGCAAAAGGCCTGCTGAATTTTGTATATGATTATTCGGAAAGCAGACACTGGGACAATGACTGGGCTCCGCACGATGTGGGCCGCTATCCCGATGCGTACGGACAGAATTATGGCAATACTATGCCTTTGGAGGAATGCGGAAACATGCTTCTGCTGACAGCCGCAGTTGTCAAGGAAGACGGATTATGCCCGGAAGCATTGGGCAGTCCTTACCAAGTGGGCGGAGTATGCCCTGGCGCATGGACAGTTCCCGGAAGACCAGCTCTGTACAGATGACTTTGCCGGACGGCTTGCCAACAATGCCAATCTTTCCGCCAAGGCGATACTTGGTGTGGCAGCCTATGGAAAAATGGCCGGAATGCTCGGCAAAGATGAGACTGCCGCCTACTATCTGGATTCGGCGAGACATATGGCTGCGATATGGAAAGAAGCGGCTGCTGATGGGGATCATTACAGACTGTCGTTCGATGCTCCCGGCACTTGGAGCCTGAAATACAATCTGGTGTGGGATACATTGCTGGATCTGAATGTGTTCGATCCGGAGATAATCCGGACGGAATTAGCGTATTACCTTACAAAAGAGAATAGGTATGGTGTCCCTCTTGACTGCAGGGCAGGTTATACCAAGATGGACTGGATAATGTGGACGGCTTCCATGGCCCCGGACATCCAGACATTCCAGCGTTTTATTGAACCATTGTACAGATTCTATACGGATTCGGTTCTTCCCGGGCCTCTGAGCGACTGGACAGAGACGGAAACGCCTCGTTCGCATCAGATGCGCGGCCGGTCAGTAGTTGGAGGATTCTTCATGAAATTATATTCTGACAAAAACAAATAGTATGAACAGAATCGTTCTCTTTTCATTAGCATTGCTACTGTCTGCTTCGCTTACCGATGCGGCAGCCGCCACGTACCACAACGACCTCCGTGCTCCGGTGTATCCGCTGGTGACGGTGGATCCGTTCTTCTCGGTCTGGAGTTTCGCCGATGCGGCGAACGCCGACATGACCCGCCATTGGAGCGGACGCAAGCAACCGCTTCTTGCCGCAGTACGCGTGGATAATGTGACTTATCGTCTGCTGGGCAATGAAATGCAGGTTCCGGATCCCATGTTCGGCCGTTCCCCGAAGAATCAGCCGGAAGATCCGCTTTATTCCAGGCAGGGTACTGTCGTATTCGACAATGCGGCTGTCCAGACAGATGTCAATGTATTGCCTACAAGTACGGTATACACTTTTGAATGCGGACCGGTGCGTGTCAGGATGAGTTTTGTAGCACCCCTTTTGCTGGATGATCTTGAACTGCTGTCGCGTCCCGTGAATTATGTGAGTTTCAGTGTTGAACCCATAGACAGGGGCAAGCATTCGGTAGAACTATATTTCGAAGCATCCCCCCGTCTTGCCGTCGACCTCGATGTCGTGCCGGTCACACTCGAAAATGGTTCATCCGACGGAGTCAAGTATCTCAAAGCAGGTACCGTAGACCAGAAAGTGCTTGAAAAACGCGGGGACGATGTGCGTATCGACTGGGGATATTTCTATATGGCGCCCGTCTCCGGCAAAGGGACGCTCTCCATTGTCAGTGCCGAGCGGGCCAGGATGGGCTTCGTATCCTCCGGCAAGGTGGACAGCAAGGCGTTCGGCAAGAGCAAGAACATCACTTCAGGCAATTTCGTGGAGCAGGACGTGGCACTTGCATGGTGTTTCGATTTCGGCAAGGTGAAGAAGCAGAAGGAAGAAGTCCTGATGCTTGCATATGACGACATCTGCTCCATCAAGTTTCAGGGCAGGAATTTGCGCCCCTATTGGAATTCGGACGGACGGAACACTATTACGAAGGAGTTGCAGAAAGCTGCCAAGGCCTGGCCCAAAATCGGGGAAAGGCTGTCCGCTTTCGACGCCGACCTGATCCGGGAAGCATTTCAATCCGGGGGAAAGGAGTACGCAGACCTTTGTGCCCTTGCTTACAGGCAGGCTGTCGCCGCGCATAAGCTGGTCATGTCCGACAGAGGAACATTGTACTTCATTTCAAAGGAGAACTTCTCCAACGGATGCGCCGGGACTGTCGATGTGACCTATCCGTCCCTGCCTCTCTTCCTGCGCTACAATACGGAGATTGCCAAGGCCATGGTCAACTTCATCTTCGACTATGCGGAAGGGCCTAAGTGGAATAAAGTCTGGGCTCCCCACGACGTAGGAGTATATCCCGATGCCTATGGGCAGCACTATGGCAACTGGATGCCTCTGGAAGAGAGCGGCAATATGCTTCTGATAACGGCTGCCATAGTCAAGCAAAGCCCCGATGCGAGCTTTGCCCAGCAGCATTGGAGCACTCTGACAAAATGGGCGCTTTACGCCCTGCAGAACGGACAGGATCCCGAGAATCAACTCTGCACGGACGACTTTGCAGGGAAGCTTGCCCATAATGTGAACCTTTCGGCAAAGTCTATACTTGCAGTCGCTGCTTACGCCAAAATGGCACGTTCATTAGGTAAAGCGGATGAGGCAAAGGCATTTCAGGAGTTTGCCGCCAATATGGCCTCGATCTGGAAAAAACGGGCTTTCGAGGAGGATCATTACCGCCTGACTTTCGACGGCGAAGGGACCTGGAGCCAGAAATACAATCTCGTGTGGGACAAGGTGCTGGGGCTCAACGTTTTCGGCGACGATGTCGTGACCGCCGAACTTGAGTGGTACAAGAAGCACTTCAATGCTTACGGACTGCCTCTCGACAGCCGCCGTCAGTATTCCAAGACGGACTGGCAACTTTGGACCGGAACGATGGCAGGATCTGTCGACGGCTTCCGCGAGTTCCTCCTCCCTGTCTACAAGTTCTATAACGAGACTCCGGATCGTGTGCCCCTCGGCGACTGGGTGAATACCGAAGAACCTACGTTCAATGCCATGCAGGCCCGCAGCGTCGTCGGGGGTTTCTTCATGAAGCTGTACGTCGATCATCCCGTCATCCCTCTTCCTGCAAAAAAGAAATAGCGGCAGTCAAGGTGCTGACTGACAGTATTTTACCTGAAAGAGAATCGGCAAAAATCGCCGATTCTCTTTCAGGTAAATAGTTGATGGATAGTGCTTTAGATGCTGCACTATTCGAGCCAGTCTTTTTCATTCAACGGCCAGTCGTCGGTGCGGAACGGACCTGCGGGGATTCCAAAGTTGTTGTAGAGACCTCCGACGCTCCAATTCCTCCAGCAGTAGCGGACCGCCACAGGCTCAGGCACATCGTCGCTCCAGACCACAACCACGTCTCCGCGTTTTGCATCGCGGCGGGCCTTGGCCGGAACGAATCTGCGGTCGGGGCCGGCAATTTCGAAGCCGGAAATATCCGCTCCCATGGGTGAAAGACCGAGTCCGTCCACTTTCATCTGGATAAAGCCCTTGCCATCGTGGAATTCGGCAATCTTGTAGTAGGGGGCTACTGCCTCGATGGCTGTCATGCCATAGTCGTTGTGCAGTGCGAGCCATGCGAGTCTCTGGCCGACTTCCTGCTTATGGCATGGATGTATGGTGCCATATTCGCCGATGTCGGTGGTGGTGGCGTAGCCCGCGTGATCCATTCCCTGGACGGATTTCTGCTGAGCCTCGCAGAAGTATCCGCTATGCGTCTTGCGTCCGTTGTCGTAGGGGTAGGGCGCGATCTGTACACAGTAGAAGGGTGCTTCGGGCACTTCGAAAAGAGAACGCATCATCTTCACATATGAGCGCTGCAGCTGCACGTACTGGTCCGGTCTGGCGCGGTTGGCTTCGCCCTGGTACCATATCATCCCCTTGAACGTGAACGGGATGAGCGGAGCAACCTGGCCGTTGAAAAGCAGACAGGGATCCTGATGCTTGCGCCTTACGGCACGCTTGCCGTCCAGATGCCCCAGGTCGGTCTTCGGGTACTCTTTTTCGAACACCTCGCGGCTGATCCAGGTTTCGATGCTGCTGCCACCCCAGGAACTGACGATTATCCCGACAGGGATGTCCAGCGCGCTCTGGAGGGCGTCGGCAAAGAAATATGCGGTTGCGCTTGTGTTTGCTACCGTATTGGGGTCGTTCTTGCCCCACGCACCTTCGCAGTCTTCCGCCACTGTGACGGAGGATTGCTTCTTTATGTTGCAGACGCGTATGGGACGCGACGCCTTGGCACCGACAATGTATTCTACGCCATCCTTTGCTGGCTGAGAGCCGTATCCCTTCATGGGCATTTCCATGTTGGACTGTCCGGATGCAAACCATACTTCGCCGATCAGGACATCATGGAGGACAATCTTCTCTCCGTCGGAAATGGTAATGTCGTAGGGGCCTCCGGCTGCAGGTGTCTGGACGCGCACCAGCCACTTGCCAGTCCGGGCGTCGGCCGTAGTGCTGACTTTCTTCTTGTTCCATGAGGTTTTGACGGTCACGGTCTTTCCTGGTTCCGCTTTGCCGAAAATGGCGGCTGAAGTCTGCTGCTGCAGAACCATATTGTCTCCGATAACCGGAGGGAGAACAATCTTGGCGTTAAGCGTGATTGCGGCCAGAAGCACTGCCGCGCTGGTTAGAATTCTTTTCATATCTTTACTATTCTGAATTTCCTGTTTTCTTTGCCGGAACTGACCTTTACCGTGTAGACGCCCGGCGCCAAGCCGGTGACATCCAGTTCATACGGGCTGAAAGGCCCCTGCTCGACGCTCTTCGAGAAGACGTTGCGTCCGGTAGAACTGTAGATGCTGATCTTCGCCTGACCCTCGCTGCTGCAGCTGACGCTGAGTTTGTCCGTTACCGTGGAAGGGGAGAAGCAGACTCCGCTTTCATCGTCCTGAATGCGGATGAAGAACCTGCAGGAGGCAGGATCGCCTATCCCGTCGGAAGCGGAAACGCTCACTTCGGCAATCGTGAACTCTTCTCCGCTGATTTGCAGCAGCCCCTGGAAATTGTTCAGGTAAACCGAAGGGTTGTCGCAGGATACTTCATACTCAATGGTGTCTCCGTCCGGGTCGGTGAAGTGGTCCGGAAGCCTCAGGAACACTCCGTTGCCCCCGGCTTGCAGGATGGTCCCTTCAATTGGGGATACAAGCTGCACGGGGCTGTTCCCGATAAGGGTGTAGGGTATGTCCAGGGAAGATTTTTTCTGTGAGTCGCTGACAGTCGCCCTGGCCGTGTACCTTCCGGAAGGCGCCTTCGATCCGTCGAAATGCAAGGTGAGCCGTCCTTTTCCGTCATCCGTCCAGGTGCATGCGGGCGAACCTGGCTCTACGGTAACGGCAAGTTCGTCCGAATCTGGATCGGAATATAGCAATTCAACATCCTTGTCATCCTTGTATTTGAGTTCGATGGCATCAGGGTTGCCGCTTCGCTTTATTGACGGTGCGCCGTTGATGCGGAATTTGATGACTTTGCTGTCTTTCGTGTACTGGTGCGACCTTGTATAACCGTATGAGACTGCGTAATATGTTCTGCAACTGTCAAGCTGATGGAAGGCTGCGGACATCGATGCTCCCGGCGCGGATTTGACCAGTGTCGTCCTGCTCCGTATGCCGGACGGGAGATTGAAAGGGTCGCATTCTTTCAGGAACTTTTCGTCTTCTGAAACTATGGTCTTGTAGCCGTAGAAACGCCAGTCGCCGCAGTGCCCGTTTGTCCAGCGCAGAGTGGCGGACAGATTCGAGAACTCGGCTTTCAGGTCTTCCACCGGATCCATCTTCCGGGTTTTTATCAG
>Ga0310691_10006622_pt1 | contig 12312 bp, 5 predicted proteins | sample 176DNAGHGlowgp2_FD_203887 | JGI IMG/M metagenome (GOLD analysis project Ga0310691, IMG submission 203887) | Sheep rumen microbial communities from Palmerston North, Manawatu-Wanganui, New Zealand - 1766 DNA GHGlow gp2 (v2) (version 2) | ecosystem: Host-associated > Mammals > Digestive system >... | reverse complement strand
GGCGCTTCCTGCTGTTACAACAAAATAGATACCATACTTTGTAGCATCACGGGATATTATAGTAAACTCATCCTGATAGTCTTCATACAACTCTACAAAAGCAGAATAATTATTGAGTATTACAACTATATTTGGGGTATCATTTTTTCCGCTGCGGCAGTAGCTTCCAAAATCACCTCCGAAATCTGCAAATCTGATTTTACGCTCATCGATCTCGTGCCTGAGCATTTTAAAAAGGTTATTTACTTTTTCCGCATTTGCCGAAAGGATAACATCACCAACCTGAGGAGCTTTTTCAAATGCTCTCATTGTTTCAGATCCAAAATCCATTATGTATATATTGACTTCAGAAACATTGTGGTGTCTTATAAGTGAGTATACAAGAGTTGTAATAAAAGTTGTTTTTCCATTGCCCGTTGAACCGTAAATCAAGCAGTTTCCATCTGTATAAAATGGAACGGTAAGTATTCCCTGGCGCTGATTGGACGGATCATCATACTCTCCTATAACAGGATCAAGCACAAAGCTTGAAGCAGTATAGTTGTACTTTTCTTCAATATCCGATACATTAATTACCGGCGGGATCGGATCAAGCCACAAAGAGCGAACCGAAATATTCTCCTCATCGGCAAGGAAGGATAAATAGTTAACTATTGCAACTATCTGTTTTACTGAGCTTGTACCTACCAGTTTCTTTGGCGGTCTGACACTTACGATTGGTCTTCCGATGTTATCTATAACCTGAATACTATTATCGACTGCTTTTTCAACTGTATCGACCGGTATATAATCGCCGCCGCACCATGCGGACTGACCAAGTGCAAAAAACTCGTTGAATCCGACCTGGAGATAAAAACGTCCTGTATGTGACAGTTCCGCTGCATCAGGTCTTTTGATCATATCCTGACTATCTGCCTTTTCCTGTACCTTAAGACAGACTCTGAACTTACTATTGCTCCAGATCTGGTCATCTACTACACCGTTAGGTTTCTGCGTAGCAAGTATAAGGTGAATGCCAAGGCTTCGTCCTACTCTGGCAAGACTTATCAACTGCTGCATAAAATCCGGCTGTTGTGCTTTAAGCTCTGCAAACTCATCAGCAATAATAAACAAGTGTGGCAGCGGTTCTGTAACAACCTTATCGCGATAGAGCTGCTGATACTTATAGATATCCATAGTACCTTCGTTTGCGATTTTTCGCGCCTTGTTCAGTATTGCCTCACGTCTTCTTCTTTCACTCTGAAAAGAGACAAGAGTTCGATTGATCGCTGATCCATCAAGGTTGGTGATAACTCCCGCAAGATGTGGAAGTTTTATGCCTTTATCCTTATCCTCAAAAGCGCCTGCCAGACCTCCGCCTTTATAGTCGATAAGAATAAACGAAACCTCATCCGGATGATAATTGACTGCAAGTGAGAGAATATAAGTAATAAGGAATTCCGATTTACCCGAACCTGTCATACCTGCTACAAGGCCGTGAGGACCATGATATTTTTCATGAAGATCCAATGTGAAAAGGTCTCCAAATGTGTCGACACCAATTGGTGTTTGTAATGATTTGGTTGGATTATTCTCTTTCCATCTTGTAAGCGAGTTAAGATGTTCAACCTTTCCGACATTGAACATCTCAAGGAATGTGAGCATAGACGGGAGCGAATATTTGTTATCAGAAATATCAAGTTCAATGTTAGCGATCAGACTGCTCATGCGTTCAAGAACTGTATCATTCACAGTATCAGCTGTAAACCCTATCCTTACACCTGTTGTATCATTCTTATCAAACACCAGCGAATTAGTTCCATCAGCAAGGATGACCTTGCTCGTTTCCTTTGGAAAATCGCTTATCTTTTCATGAGCAAAAATAACTGTACATCCTATGTTTTCTCTATTATCCAAAATAAGCTGCAATCCGCCAAATTTTCTTGCCATCTGTTTATCTGTAACTATTATAATATAATAAGGCGACATATCTTCGATTTCTGGATGATTAAGTTCAGTACGAGGTATGATCATCTTTTCGATATACGCAGACAGCTCCTTAGTATCGTCATTTGTAGCAGCAAAAAAACGTACTGTTTTCTCGTTGTTCCAAAAATGAGGAATATTTTTCACAAATGCCCACCTATCACTATCATGCTCATTTGTTACGAGCATGATCTTTAGTTCATCATAGCTGTGCAAGGAGATCATCTGCAATATCATTGCTTTGATCATATTTTCTCTATTACGGTCGTTTCCATACACACCGGCAGCTATACATTCTGTAAGGGGGACTGATATAGGAACAGGCTTTAATTCCTTTGGTTCCTCTGCAAGTGATAACATTGCATTTTGGAGTGTATCATCCTCCATGGTGAATTTCTTTTCGGGGTATTTTAATTCAAGTTTTGCTGGCAGCGATCCGATACCAAGCCTTATCCTCAGAAAATCCTCCTGACCGATAACTCTCTCCCAAAGATTATCCTTGACTTTTGCAATACGTTCTGCACACTCTTCCTGTGTTACAAGATTTGTATTAAGAATATCACACTGCTCTTTATTGACCGATCTGATTCTGTCTCCTACCTCACTCAAATAGGTCAGATACTTATCCTGTCGTTCCTTTTCAGCTTTTAGTTTCTGCTTTTTTTCATACTTTTTCGTGAGCAAAGGCCATAGAATTGTACCGAGCAGCATACTGAATGACATTATAAGCGTAGGAAGGGCCTGACGGATGTTTCCTCCATTTGCCATTACATTGCTCATTGTAAGGATACCTGTACTAGCAGATGTCATACCCATCGTTATAGACGGCCCTAGCATCAGTGCAAGCGGCACAGAATCAAGCTTCGCAGGGGCAGGAGGGGGATCTATAACGATGCATGCATCCTTGATCTCACGATGAAATCTGGGAGAACGCAAAAAGTAGTTTTCATTTTTCACATTCTCAGGTTCACGCTGAACATATTTTACAGGTGCAAGCAGTTCAAGTGAACTTGCTTTTATTTTTAGTTTTTCTCCGGGATTGTTAAGTGCCATAAATCCGCCCGACACAACTATCTTTAATCCCATTATATAAATGAAATCACCAGGATCCAGCTTTTGCGATTGTATTCTGTATCCATTAACATATGTACCGTTTTTACTGCCCAGATCTGTTATCGACCACTCTGAACCATCGTAAGCCAACTTTGCGTGATGACTGGATACAAACGGATTATTGTAAAAAAGATTATTTGACGGATCGCGACCGATCGACAGTATATCTGCATCTGTTATATTGATCCTTGTAAGTGTCTGACGTGAAAGATCAACATCTTCTGTAAATAATATTGCATCCTCATCAGAATCTGCAATTTTTACGTTCAGAAAAGTCTCATTAGTTAAAATTGATTCATCGATCCTGCCTGCTGAAGGATCGATAATTGAAGCTATGTTATTGCTTTTTACGATCCAATTGTCATCCTGAGCCTCAATACTGATAAGATCTCTTTCCGCATTACTCTTATCAAGATCCCTGACCCAGTATTTTCCTTTGATCTTTTGAGGAAGAGTCAGACTAAACATTCGCGTTGATTTAATCAGGTTAATTATCATTATCTATAATCCTCCGGGCATATAACATTTAGGCGCAGTCATAGATCTATAAGGTTTTTGACTAAAAAGAATGGCTTATTCTTATAGTTCGGCTTTCCATCGATGCGCTGTCGATCTGTTATAATATAATCAATTCTTAATTAGATTTACTGATCGGTATTAAAGCTATGGCTCTGTTTTTTTATCATCTACTGCTACAGATCTTTTTCCAAACACAACAGTTTCAGCAGTATTTAGCGGTGCCGGGCTTTGACCCACATCTGCTCCACTTTCAGCTGATGAGTCTGCACATTTTATACATCTCTTTTATTGTGTTTCTCTTGGTGTATACTTCGTATTAAAACAAAGCATTACACTAGCTGCTCATACGGCTGTCTGAACAGCAAAGTGTTATGAAAACAGGTTGAATGAAACGGAAATCATCAACTGGCACTACTCTCTTATAATTATTGTATAGATCCAATACAGCACAATTCTTTTCCGTTCAATCAGCACAATGTATTGTCACAAAACAAAATCACATACAACATATAGTTAAAAATAAATACAAATGAAGCCAACTTGTTTATTTTTTATCTTTGTTTAACTATAACACATCAAGCGAATAATTTAAACATACTTGCAATATTTTGACATATAACAGCAATAATTTGCACACGCTTCTTCGTTGTACAAATAACAACAAAAAAGAGGACTTCACACTATAGTTTATAGTGTGAAATCCTCTTGGTATCAAATCAATATTTGCGCAGATTTAATATTATCATTTCGCTGTCCACGGGTCGCATTTGCCAAACTCCAGCACGTCGGCGATCCTTTTGCAGGCGTGGCCGTCACCATACGGGTTGCAGGCGTGGCTCATCGAATCATAAGCCGCTTTATTTTCAAGCAGCTCCTTAAAGTTACGGTAGATAGTTTCTTCATCAGTTCCCACAAGTCTTAAAGTGCCCGCATCTACGCCCTCGGGGCGCTCGGTGGTATCACGCATAACGAGCACGGGCTTGCCGTAGCTTGGGCACTCTTCCTGTATCCCGCCCGAATCGGTAAGGCACAGGTGGCATCTTGCCTCAAAATTGTGGCAGTCAAACACCTCGATAGGCTCGATGATATGTATCTGTTTGCAGTCACCAAGCTCCTCATCTGCGGCTTTACGCACCACGGGGTTCATATGTATCGGATAGACCGCCTTACACTCGGGGTGCTCATCAAGCACGCGCCTAATGGCTCTGAACATATGGTGCATCGGCTCACCGAGATTTTCACGTCTGTGAGCTGTTATGAATATCAGCTTGCCGTTGCCTGCCCATTCAAGCTCGGGGTGGGTATAATCCTCGCGGACGGTATGCTGCATTGCGTCAATAACGGTATTTCCCGTGATGTAAATGGTTTTGGGGTCTTTCCCCTCACGGATAAGATGTTCGGCTGCAAGCTGTGTGGGGGCAAAATTAAATCTGCTGACTATGCCGACAGCCTGACGGTTGAACTCCTCGGGATAGGGGCTGTAAATGTCATACGTGCGAAGTCCCGCCTCGACGTGACCGACAGGTATTTGCAGATAAAAGCACGCAAGCGCGGTCACGAACGTTGTTGACGTATCACCGTGTACCAGCACGACATCAGGCTTTTCTTTTTCAAGTATCTGCTTGATGTTTGTGAGGATATTGGTGGTGATGTCAAACAGCGTCTGCTTATCCTTCATTATATTGAGGTCATAATCGGGCACAACGCCGAAAGTCTCAAGCACCTGATCGAGCATCTGGCGGTGCTGTGCGGTCACGCAGACGATCGTTTGCAGACTTTTTCTTGTTTTCAGCTCATTCACGAGCGGACACATTTTTATTGCTTCGGGACGTGTTCCGAAGACAAGCATTATTTTTTTCATTTTAGCCCCTGCCTATTTTTTCAGATATGATATACTCCGTCAAGATCGCAGATATTATGGCAGTCAAGCACTACCTTGTCTGCGAGCTTGCTCATATTCTCCTTGATCTCGTTATGCTTTACCATAATTACAACGAGGTCAACTGCATCAAGGAACGAATCGAGGCTGTGATACTGATTATCGACAACGTCACTTGTGATGAAAGGATCGTACACTTTAAGACCCGGTGCGAGGTGGCGCTGCTGGCTCTCAAGGAGCTGAAGTGTCGGAGATTCGCGCATATCGTCAACGTTCTCCTTATATGTGAGGCCGTACAGACCAACGCGGCTGATATCGGTCATGCCCTTTTCTTTCATTATCTCATAGATACGCTCAAGAACGAAATCAGGCATAGAGTCATTTGTCTTCATCGACTCATTGATAACATTTGCAAGGCCCGGATAGTCGCCGACAAGGAACCAAGGGTCAACAGAGATGCAGTGACCGCCGACACCCGGACCGGGCTGGAGGATATTTACACGCGGGTGCATATTGCAGATTTTGATTATCTCATAGACATCCATATTATCGTGGCGGCAGATTTTTGCAAGCTCGTTGGCGAATGCGATATTTACTGCACGGAAGGTATTCTCAACGACCTTGGTCATTTCTGCGGTCTTGATATCGGTAACGACGATATCGCCCTGACAGAATGACGCATAAAGCTTCTTGACCTTCTCGCCTATCGCCTTATCATCAGCGCCGATAGTGCGGTTGTTATGCAAGAGTTCATAAACCATATTTCCCGGAATGATACGCTCGGGAGCGTGGACGAGGTTTATGTCCTCACCGATCTTAAAGCCGTTCTCCTCGATAACGGGGCGGACATACTTTTCGATAGTTCCGGGGGAAACTGTTGACTCGATAACCACAGTTGCGCCCTTGGGGCAGACCTTCATTACGTCCTTTACAGCCGCTACAACGTAGCATGCATCGACCTTTTTGCTGAACTTGTCATAAGGCGTTGGGACTGATACGATATATGTATCTGTCACCTGATACTCGGTAGTGAACTTAATGCCTGCTTTTAATGCATCCTGAAAGAGATCGTCAAGGCCGTCTTCCTTGAATGTTGTTTTGCCTGCGTTAAGTGTAGCTACAAGCTCCTTGTTGTAGTCTGTTCCTACCACCTCAACTCCGTGAGCTGCCATCATAAGTGCTGTGGGCAGACCTATGTAGCCAAGTCCGATTACGTTTATCATTTTTCTTTACTCCTTTTCCTGAATAAATATCGCTTAGATCCGTCGCTGGTAAATAACAGGACTTTTTCCCATACACCCGTATTATACCACAACATACGGCGTATTTCAAGGGAAATGCCATTATTTTTGCAAAATACAGTATTATTATATCACACTCGCTCACAGATTGCAAGTTTTTTCAGCATATATACAGTTTCGTTGTAAAACAGGCTTGTACAGGCTGCTGAATGCGGCAGTCAAAAAAGCAAAAGCAGCTTCGTGAGTTCATCGAGCAGAGCAAGGCGACTGCGCATACACCGGCAGAAGCGAAAGAGCTGGAAGATATGGGGCGTGGAAGAGTAACAATAAATCCGTTGACAATGACGGAAAAAGTGGTATAATCAATATAGAAGGATTGACAAAAATAAATGACAGTCATCAAGTTGTTAATCCTATGGACGAAAACCGTTACTTGAAAATGAAAACGGAACTTGTGTTGCTAAGGAATTAGCCGAATTACTTGGTGTTGAAGTGTCCGCACCTACAGAAATACTTCACGCTTCAAATCTTGGAAATATAAGAATCGTTTCAGATGATGGCGTTGAAGGAAGAATGGTTAGTTTCTTTCCAAAACCCAAAGGAGTATAACTAATGAAAAGAATTACAAAACAATGTGATTCGTTCGGAAAAATCATAAAACCTTTGTCAAAAGAAAATCTCGGTAATGAAAAAAACAGAGTGTTAGAGTATATGAAACAGCGAAAATTCGTTGTTGAAGCCTCAACAGCAAGGGTAAGAGATTTTGTTATTGATGAAATAAACGAAAAGTATTGCATACTAAAGTTTTCTGATGGAGAGTATGAATGGACATCAAATGACATATTATATGTGGAAGAGTATAATATGAAGCTCTATGATGATTTTATAAGTAAAGTAATAAGTAAAACCGCTTAACGTTGTTAGGCGGTTTTTTCATACCCAAAAACAGAAAGGGATCTGATAATGATGAGAGTTCAGTTCAAATCCGAAACAAAAACACAGCAAGGCATATGCCCTGCTGTGCGGTGCTTAGTATGTGGGTACATTTCAAGCGGTAAAATTAAACTGCTATAAGCTTGAAATCAGGCACAGCGCCTGTGCCGCCGAAGATAGTCAGTGATGTCGCGGCGGAGACTTTGATGAATGCCTTCTGCTCGTCAATGAACGCCGTCGGGTTTGCCTTGCCGTTGATAAGCATAAGCGGTGACTTGTTTATTGCTGCGAAAACGCCGCCTGCAAGCGCGTCGGGAAAATCCATTCCCGTTGCGATGCAAACATTCTTGCTTGTGAGGATATCTGAAAATGCTTTGTTGACCTCAATGCAGGTGAGAAATCTTGTCCTGCCCGAAATTCTTTCGGCATTGTCAAGACCGAGTGCGGCTGCTGCCTTGTTCATAATATCATTTGTGATAACACTCTCGCCGCCGATAACATAGGCTTTGCTGACCTTGCCCTTGATTTTTGCAAGGTACGCTGCGGTATCTGCATTAAGCTCGCCGTTTGTATTAAGATAGATTATCGGAGCGTTCTTTGCAGCTGCAACAGGGCTTACAGACAGCGCGTCTGCATAGCCGAGTCCGTATACAAAGAACACCTCTTCGGGTCCATCGTTAAGCTCTTGCGCGATAGCTGCCGCTGTACTGAAACGTGTCCTGCCCGCAATTCGCTGCGTGGTGATATTCTCCTTGGCAAGAGCGTACTCTACCTGCTTGTCTATAACGCCCTCGCCGCCGAGAATGATAACATTTTTTGCCTCAAGACGTTTTATCTCCGCAAGCGTTGCGGCGTCAAGCGAATGGGTGTTTGTCAGAAGTATCGGTGCATTCTTCTGATAAGCAAGCGGTACGCCCGCTAGCGCATCGGCATAATTCATACTGTACGCAAGCACAACGGTATCAGCCTTTTCAAAAGCCTTTTGTGAAATAGAAACTGCGGTATCATATCTTCCCTTGCCGGCAAGACGGGTAACAGCGCCGCTTTCAGTTGTTTCGCGAGTTTCAACGCCTTTACATCCAGAGCAGACTCTTGATTGCAGTCTTACGCCCTTGGCGCTGTCAAAGCCGCTGTATTGCCAATCTCCGTATTTGTGCGGAAGTGTCGGTATATCAACATTCTTTACCTGCTTTGCAAAACCGGGATTTTTGAAGGTAGCTGTGTATCTATCCGTTCCCTTTTCAGCACAGGTCGGCTGCTTTGCAAGTGAGTAGACAGAGTTTACGGTTTCTGTTTCAACGTGCGATCTATCGTTTGCGCACACTCTTTTGGCGGTGCAGGTCTTATAGTCGCTCGACCAGGTGTATGTGGGTGTCCCCCACTTATGACCAAGCGCATTAACTTCCTGCTTATAGCTGTCGCCGCAGCCTGTACAGGTGAATGTTCTCAAGCCCTTTTCGGTGCAGGTAGCTTTTACGGTATCCACAGATTTATAATTGTGCGTGACTGTAAGCGTCTGCGGTGCATTGCAAGCATAGGCTAAATTGTAGAAATATCCGTCATCGGGCTTGTAAAAGCATACGGAAAGATACTCTCCGCTGTCCTGCTGCGCAGCTTTTATGGTGTAAACATCTTTATCATAGCTGTGTGCAAGCTGCGTATAAGTGCGCGAATCATATGTTTTCTTACTGTAGTAATTGCCGTTTGCATCCTTTGCAGCAAGTACAAGATGCGTTGTATCGCCACTGACAGATTGCGTATTAACGGTAAACTTTACTGTATTTCCGCAGGTCGTCTGTTTGGTGGAGAGCTGTAAAGCGTCAGTGGAATCTATCGGCTTACATTTTATAGTCAGCTTTTTGAGCATACCGTTTGTATCGACCATTGTGGCTGGCATACCCGAAGCATCGACGCTGTTGTTCCAGCACTGATTCTTTTCATCATATACCCAGCTGCCCTTTACTTTGGCTTTGTCCAGCTTGTAGAATTCATTCTGGACATAGACCTCATTCGGAAGAGCTGCTCCAAGCTTTTTAAGGCTTTCGGTAGTCTTGAAACTATTCTTATTGACGTATATTTCAGAATAATCCATTGCAGAGAATATGATTTTTCCCGGTGCATAGTCCTTAAGCTCAAAAAACTTTACGGTATACTGTATCTGCGCAGGCTTTGATGTTGCCTTATCAGTCAGACCGTTTATAACGACCTTGTAGCTGTCCTTATAAACATCAAGGTAGTTTTCCGAAGAGTAATCAGACGGCTGGACAAATACTACACTATCGCCATAAACCAATGCGGTATCATCGCCTTTTTTGCAGGTATAGCTTTTTTTAGTCCGCAGATTTGTCACCGTGACAGTGACCTTTGATTCATCATCTATGCTCAATTTATCTGTATCAAAGTCAACATTCCAGGCGCTCCCGGTGGGTTCTATACATTCTGCGGGGAAATATCCCGGAGATGGAAATGCGTAAAACGCTTCGTATGGTCTTGCATCTGAATAGGTATCCCAATCATAAACACAGTCTCCAAGTCCGACACCATCGCAGTAACCGAACTGGATACCTTCATATCCAGGGTTGATAAGTGCATACCTGTGACCAAGTGAATCCCAGCTCTTTGAAGAAAGTGAGTACCCTTCGTTCATCCAGCCGGTGATCGCACCCAGAGGAGAGTATCCCCATGCAAGTATATTGTGATTACATTCAAAGCCCTTATCCCACAGCTCCTGAGGCATATCCGCAGGCTTGCTTTCATTGTGTATCCAGTGTCCCCACTCAAAGCATCTGTCAAGTGCCTGATATTGCAGGTAGTCACTCTGCGTACATGGGACGGTCATAGGTTTACTGCCCACAAGCCACCTGTAGAACTGTGTCATTTCCTGCATACACTTGAGCGTATCGTCTGTAAGCACACCCTGAAAATACGGTGCTTTGGTAGATGGCTTTGTTTTATAGTATGTATCAGAATTATCGTCAACATAGGTTTTTCCTGCGTGCATTGCATCGGCATACTTTTTGGCAACGCTTTGCGGTGTACGTTTAGAAAAGGTGCTCATAGTATCGCCGTTGTACACGACCACATCAGCCGCCTGCGCACTTATTGAAAGTGCAGAGCCTGTGCTGTTTGCACTGTTTGGCAGACCTGCCGCACAGGAAAGCACCATTGCCGCTGAAACCGTAAGTGCGGTCAGTTTCCTTGAAAGTATTCGCATAATTATTCCTCCATATTTTTTGTTATTGAAAGCATTGTGTCAACAGATAGTTTTACTTTTCAAATCCCTCGCTGTAAACGTATGGGATAGTCCTGCGCACAACACAGGCAAAGCGTTCCTACTTAACACACAAAACTAACAAAGTATCTGTTTCATAAATTATACCACCCCGTTAATAATTTGTCAATAAAGTATAAAAGTGATAAAGCGGTTTTTTCATACCCAAAAACAGAAAGGGATCTGATAATGATGAGAGTTCAGTTCAGATCCGAAACAAAAACACAGCAAGGCATATGCCCTGCTGTGCGGCTTTACTATTGCTAGTGAGTGATAGCTATCCCTTTATCAAGGAGATATTTTGTACTTTTCCGAATACTTCTTATAAAGCTTTGATGATGCATCGGCGGCGGTCGCTTTATCAAACAGGACAAGGTCGCACGAATCAACAAAGGAATCATACAGGTCGGCATTTTCAAGCTGCGTATTCATAGGCTTTATGAGCTTGTTTGTTTCCATTACCTGCGATGCCTCGTACTGTATGCCGCTGAGCATACCTTTTTCGCCGAGGAACTTTCTTGCCGATGTGCTGACAGGTATCCCCTTTTCTACGCCCTGAAGCTCTGCCCACTCCTTGCTGTTGAGCATAAAGTCAAGCAGCATAGCGGCTTCTTTGGGATGCTCGGTGTTCTTGCTGACGGCATAGAGCGTTGCGGGCTTTGCATACCAGCCCGTGCCTGATGCTGACGTATCGGATGCGGTATAGCCTGCGGCGACGATATTCGTCCCCTTTGCGACGAGCCCTTTATAGTAGTTGAGCGCATCACTTACCCACGCAACGACACCTGCATAGCTGCCGTTGTCGATGTTAAAGCGCTGGTAATCCTCGACCTTGGGTATGACCTTTTCTTTCACCATACGGTTGTAGAACTCTATCATTACCTTAAACTCTTTATCGGTAAAAGCAAGCTCGCCTTTATCGTTGAATATCTGTTTGCCCGTTTGCTGCTCGGCGTAGGCGATACAGTAAAGCCATATCGACTTGCTTGCGCCTGCCAGCGGATAGACGCCGTCCTTACTCATCACCTTGGCGGCTTTGAAGAAGTCATCCCACGTCTGCGGAACGTCAAGTCCGTATCTGGCGTAGATATCCTTATTGATATAGACAGTTTCGGCATTCATAGCGATAGGTATAGCATTGAGCACGCCGTTTCTTCTGCCGTAATTGAGCATCTCGGGCGAAAAGTTTGAAAGGTCAACGGTATCGGAAAGCTTTTCAATATCGTAGTAGCCTGTGCCGTCGGGCGAGTACTGATCCAGCCATCCGACGTTTATCTGCATAACGTCTGCCTCTGTGCCGGATATCATCTGCACCTGGCTGCGCGGCTCATATCCCGACCATTCGGAGTAGCTGCACTTGACCTTTATCTCGGGGTGCTGCTTTTCAAAGC
>Ga0310691_10006621_pt1 | contig 12312 bp, 10 predicted proteins | sample 176DNAGHGlowgp2_FD_203887 | JGI IMG/M metagenome (GOLD analysis project Ga0310691, IMG submission 203887) | Sheep rumen microbial communities from Palmerston North, Manawatu-Wanganui, New Zealand - 1766 DNA GHGlow gp2 (v2) (version 2) | ecosystem: Host-associated > Mammals > Digestive system >... | reverse complement strand
ATAGGGCATTTCTTAATCCAGGGGGCGCATGGTCGGGAACAACAGTACGTCCCTTATGCTCGGACTGTCTGTCAGCAGCATAACCAGTCTGTCGATGCCGTAGCCGATGCCGCCCGTGGGGGGCATGCCGATCTCGAGGGCGTTGAGGAAGTCTTCGTCTGTATGATTAGCTTCTTCGTCACCTGCTGCAAAGGCGGCATCCTGAGCTGCGAACCTTTCGCGCTGATCGATCGGGTCGTTGAGCTCGGAGTAAGCGTTGCACATCTCCCATGTGTTGATGAAGAGCTCAAATCTCTCTACCTTGGTAGGATCTGTGGGCTTCTTCTTCGTGAGGGGTGAGATCTCGATCGGGTGGTCCATGATGAATGTGGGCTGGATCAGGTTCTTCTCGCAGTATTCCTCGAAGAAGAGGTTTATTATGTCACCCTTCTTGTGGCGGTCTTCGAACTCGATGTGGTGCTCCTTGGCGAGTGCCTTGGCAGCATCGTCGCCATCGACTGTATCGAAATCAATGCCTGCATACTTCTTGATCGCCTCGTTCATCGTGAGCCTCTCAAAGGGCTTGCCAAAGTCGATCTCGATATCGCCATACTTGATGATCGATGTGCCGCAGACCTTCTCAGCCAGATACTTGAACATGGACTCGGTCAGTTCCATCATGCCGTAGTAGTCTGTATATGCCTGGTAAAGCTCCATCAAAGTAAACTCGGGATTGTGTCTTGTATCAACACCTTCGTTACGGAATACTCGGCCGATCTCATATACCCTTTCGAGGCCTCCGACGATTAGCCTCTTGAGATAGAGTTCGAGTGATATGCGGAGCTTAACGTCTTCATCGAGCGCATTGTAGTGTGTCTCGAAGGGTCTTGCTGCTGCTCCGCCGGCGTTGCTTACCAGCATGGGCGTCTCAACTTCCATAAAGCCGCGTCCGTCAAGGAAATTACGGATCTCCTTGATGATCTTCGATCTCTTAACGAATGTGTCCCTAACCTCCGGGTTGACAATGAGATCGGTATATCTCTGTCTGTATCTTGTATCAGTATCTGTAAGTCCGTGGAATTTCTCAGGAAGGATCTGGAGTGACTTGGACAGCAGCGTCATAGCAGTGGCATGAACAGATACCTCACCTGTCATTGTGCGGAATACATAACCTTCCACACCGAAGATATCACCGATATCAGACTTCTTAAAATCAGCATATGACTCTTCACCGATCCCATCCTTGGATACGTAGATCTGGATCCTGCCCTTCAGGTCCTGAATATTTGCGAAAGATGCCTTTCCCATTACACGCTTGAAGAGCATTCTTCCGGCAATCTTGACCTCGATGGGGTGAGCATCAAGAAGTGCGCGGCGTGTGTTATAAGCTTCCTTAACTGCTGCCCGGTATGCTGCGACAGTATCATTATCCGCATCGTCTGCAGGCTTGTCGATAACAGGCTCGACATAATCTTTAAGGATCTCTCTCTCCTGCTCCTCGTATGCCTTCACGGCATCGACCGTATGATAGTTCTGATCGAACTTGGTGATGACGAAGGGATCCTTCCCTGCCGCCTGAAGATCAGCAAGTTTCTGTCTTCTTACCTTCAGAAGCTGGCCCACATCCTCCTGTGGTGCATTGTTCACATTCTGCTGAACATTCTCGTCTGCCATAACATTCTCCTTTGTTTATAAATGGAAAAAGCGCGAGTTATCCAAATTCGCGCTTCTTTAAGACCGGTAAAACTCTTGTCTTGAAGAGGATTACTTACCGATCTTGGTGATTTTGTATTTGAGGATGCCGTTGGGGGTAACGACCTCTACGGTGTTGCCCTTCTTCTTGCCCATGATCGCAACACCAACGGGAGATTCCTCTGAGATCCTGTTCTCGAAATAGTTCTCCTCGTTCTGACCTACGATCGTGTATGTATCCTCTTCCTTCGTCTGAAGGTCCTTCAGTGTAACTGTGGAACCGAATGATACGACGGTCTTAAGGACTTCATCATCCTCGCTGACCTCAGCATTCTTGAGGAGCTCCTCGATCTCGTGGATACGTGCCTCGTTCTTAGCCTGAGCCTCTCTGGCGTCATCGTACTCAGAGTTCTCCGACAAGTCACCCTGTGCTCTTGCTTCCTCGATCCTCTTGCCGATCTCAGCCTTAATGGTAGTCTTACGCTCGGACAATTCCTCCTGCAGTTCTTCAAAACCTGCACGGGTAAACTTGTTCTTCTTTTCTTCTGCCATCTTAAGTAACCTCTCGTCTTGATGCTAAATATTATAAACTAACGCCCATTTTATCATTATCTGGCCGTTCTGTCATTCTCTTTCTGAATAACGTCGTGCGCGCCGCCCTCGATGATGGACGTTGACGATACGACAACGAGCCTTGCCTTCTCCTGGAGTTCCTCGATCGAAGACGATCCGCATGAGCACATCGTAGCCTTGATCTTGGCCAGGGACAGATCCAGATTATCCTTCAGGTGGCCAGCATAAGGTACGTATGAATCAACGCCCTCCTCGAAAGCCATCTTGCCGCCTGCACCGCCGTCATCGTAACGCTGCCAGTTTCTTGCCCTGTTGGAACCCTCGCCCCAGTACTCCTTAACATACGAGCCGTTGACGATCAGCTTCCTCGTGGGAGACTCATCGAACCTCGCGAAATACCTTCCGAGCATCAGGAAGTCAGCGCCCATTGCCAGTGCCAGCGTCATGTGGTAATCGTGTACGATACCGCCGTCAGAGCACAGAGGAATGTACATTCCCGTCTCTTCGAAATACTTGTCCCTTGCCTCAGCAACTGCAAGCACTGCAGAAGCCTGGCCGCAGCCGATACCCTTCTGCTCTCTCGTGATACAGATGGAACCTCCGCCGATACCGATCTTGATGAAGTCAGCGCCGCAGTCTGCGAGGAACCTGAAGCCCTCGGCATCTACTACGTTGCCTGCGCCGACGGGGATGTCAGGGTAGTTGGCCTTGATCCACTTCAGCGCCTTCTCCTGCCATACGGAGAATCCGTCGGATGAGTCGAGGCAGAGAGCATCAGCGCCTGCTTCGATAAGTGCGGGAACACGCTGCTCGTAGTCCCTTGTATTGATACCGGCACCGACGATGAGCTTCTTCTCGCTGTCGAGGAGCTCATAAGGGTTAGCCTTGTGGAATTCATAGTCCTTGCGGAAAACGAGGCCTACGAGCCTTCCGTTGTCATCGACGATGGGAAGCTGGTTGATCTTGTTCTCCCAGATGATATCGTTTGCAACCTTGAGAGTCGTGCCCTCAGGCGCCGTAACGAGCTTATCGATCGGTGTCATGAAGGTGGATACCTTCTCATCCATTGTCATACGGCTTACCCTGTAATCCCTCGTCGTAACGAGACCTACGAGCTTGCCTTCCGCCGTTCCGTCCTCAGTAACAGCGACAGTGCCGTGACCCTTCTGCTCCCTGAGAGCTAAGATGTCAGCCAGTGTAGCATCAGGAGATACGTTGGAATCGGATGTAACGATGCCGGCCTTGTACTTCTTGACCTTCCTGATCATCTCACACTGTGATTCGACTGACTGTGACTGGAAGATGAAGGACATACCGCCGCATCTTGCCAGGGCAACTGCAAGTCCGTCGTCAGATACAGCCTGCATGACAGCGGATACCATGGGGATGTTGATCTTGAGCTTCGATTCCTCCTTACCCTTCCTGTATTTGCACACCGGAGCCGACAGGTCAACCTGGTCGGGTGTGTTCTTCTCTGTTGTTAGATTCGGGATCAGCAAATACTCACTGAATGTTCTGGATTCCTGCTCGAAGATCTTAGCCATAAGGTACCCCCATAACATAATATTTTCAAAATATATTATCACAAAGGGTGCTTCGTTACAAACATGTAATTTGCTTTATTTTACAGATTTGTGTTACAATTTTTGGAATACATAGGGAGGCATCTATGAATCTATTCAGGAAGGCCGCAGCGGCGGTCCTTACAGGCTGTTTATTGCTGACTTTCGTGCCCGCGGAAGCGCTGGCCGCATCGCAGGGATGGAAGCAGAAGTCCGGCAAATGGTACTACTACGACGAGTACGGCAAGAAGGTCAAGGGCGTACAGAAGATAGACGGCAAGATCTATTTCTTTGACAAGAAGGGTGTCATGCAGACAGGCTGGCAGCAGGATGCTGACGGCAACTGGTATTATCTGAAGAGTTCCGGCGCGGCTTACAGGAAGAAATGGGTCACGATGAAGAAGAAGACGTATTTTTTCGATAAGTATGGCGTGATGGCCACGGGTTTCCAGGAGATCGAGGAGAAGCAGTATTACTTCAAGTCCACAGGTGCGCTCTACACAGGCTTTAAGAAGTTTGAGGGGACCAGGTACTTCTTCTCATCCAAGGGCATAATCAAGAACGGCTGGGGCGTCAAGGACGGCGTCAGCTACTACCTCGATGAGGAAGGCGCTCCCCTGACGGGCCTTAACGAGGTCAAAGGCAAGACATACATCTTTGACGAGACGGGCGCGATGCTCAAGGGCTGGCAGAAGGACGAGGACGGCAACACGTACTACCTCGGATCCGACGGCGCCGCGCTCAAGGACACATGGAAGAAGATCAGCAGCAAGTGGTATCTGTTCGATGAGAACGGCATCATGGAAAACCGCGGCGTCACCAAGGTCGACAGCAAGTACTACTACTTCAAGAGCAGCGGCGCGATGGCGGCAAACGCAGTCATCGACGGCATCAGATACGGTTCTTCCGGTGCGGCGGAGTCCAATCCGACGATCCCCCTGAGATTCGAGACATTGCAGTTCAACGGGTCCAACAGCAGAACGCTCAACAAGATAAGCGACCTCGTGCTGAACATTAAGCTTAGCGGCTGTGAGGATGCGGAGCTATATTACAAGGTGTACAAGGACGGCGAGCTCGTGTTCACGAGTGACACGTTTGCTGCTGATGAGACTGTTGACCTCCCCTTCACCGCCGACCAGGGCGCGACATTCAAGGGCGACTTTATGGCCAAGGGTAAGTACAAGTTCAAGGTCTACACCTCAGACGGCACTTTCTTCACCTCCGTCACGGCGACCGTCAAGTCCACGGCCCCCAAAGACGAGGTCAAGATGAAATACAGCGACGACAACGAGCCCCTCGTCTGCATGATGACACAGAGCACCTGCTACAGGAGCACGAGGCTCTTCACCCCCAAGGGCATCCTCTGGCACTCCACCGGAGTCAACAACCCGAACCTCAAGCGCTTTGTCCAGCCCGATGACAACGCCCCGGACCGCGCGAAATTACTGAAGAAGCTCGGCACCAATACCAACAAGAACGACTGGAACCACATAGACCGCCAGGTCGGCCTCAACTTCTGGATCGGCAAGCTCGCCAACGGCAAAGTCGCCGCCGTCCAGACCATGCCCTGGAACTTCCGTCCCTGGGGCTGCGGCTACGGCACCAAAGGCAGCGGCAACGACATCTACATCCAGTTCGAGATCTGTGAGGACGCACTGAAGAGCAAGTCCTACTTCAATGCATGCTACAAAGAGGCCTGCCAGATGACAGCCTACCTCTGCCGCATGTTCGACATCGACCCCAAAGGCACCATCGAATACAACGGCCAGATCCTCCCCACCATCACCGACCACACAGGTGCCCACAGCTACAACATCGGCTCCAACCACGGCGACATCCAGCACTGGAGCAAGAAATACGGCAAGACCATGGCCTCCGTCCGCAAGGATGTGGCCAAGATCCTCGACCTCGACACCACATCCACCTGCACGTTCAAGGGAACCTGGAACAGCGCCGAAAGCGAGATCAAAGCGCTTGAGTCGCCTGTGAAAGGAAGCGCGGATGTGAGTGGTGGTTGTGTTAGTGGAGACGAGCTTGTAAGTGGAGTTGATGAGATCAAAGATCTGCATGGCGGGGTTTTCCTTGTTGTTGGGAGCGCCGCCGGGAGTGCAGTGTCTGAGGAAGATAAGAGGGATTGATTGTTAATAGTCGTGGTGACTTGGGCGGCTTTGGTTGTTTTGGGTTGCCTTGGTTGCTTGGGTTGATGCCAGACGGAGTTGCAAAGGCATTGAACGGCATTGCAAAGGCTTTGCAGAGGTGTCCCCGGTGTCATATTTGAGTTGATCTATGTATTCCTGACGATCCATTCTATAAAGTGCTCTATGTAATGCAAATACATAGAATGGTTTATAGAATATTCTATGTAACGCTCTATGTAATGAAAAAACATAGAGTGATTTATAGAATGAGCTTATCCCGCAGCCGGGATCAAAGGTGTCCCCGGTGTCATCCGGCGCTGCCAGTCTCACTCAACACACTCCATCTAACACAACTCCATCTAACACAACCCCATCTAACTCAACTCTCCCCTCCCCTCCACAACAAAAAAAGCCATCCCTTCATTCACATTCCGGGATGGCCCATAAATATTTGCCCAAATACTGGATTACTCTTCTGTGGACTCCTTCTTCTCTTCCTCAGCAGAAGCCTCTTCTTCCTCGGCATCCTTGACTTCCTTAGCTTCCGCAACAACCTCAGCCTTAACTTCAACGGCTTCCTCAGCTGCAGCAGCAGGAGTCTTGGGTTCTTCGTCGAACATGATGACACGCGTAGCTGACTCAGGGTCGAACTTGTTGCCGCACTTGAAACAGAAAGCGTACTCGAGGTTGTTCTCCTGCTTACATGAGGGACAGAGCTTGAGACCCTTCTCGAACAGGATCTTGTGCTTGAGTTCTTCGATATCCCTGTAGAGCTTTGTGACTGATTCACAACGGTTATTGATATCTTTCGTAACGTCTACATTGTTGTCCTTGTACTGACCATAGTACAGACGTCCGATCTCATCATAATATCTCTTAATGGAAAGATTCTTGTCGCTAATGGACTTCTCGTAGCCCTGGATAACCTTTGCCTTGGAGTCAAATAATGCCATGTCATGTCACCTCCGATAATGTAACTGTAATGGATTATACATCATTTTCACAAAAAATAACACTAATCGGCCGATTCTTTTAGTGTAATTATTACATCTCTGATCGCTGCCGCCCTCTCGAAATCGAGGTCCTTGGCCGCCTTCTTCATTTCGGAGGTGAGCTTCGTGATCATCTTCTCCAGTTCCTTGGGATCCTGCTTGCCCTTGACCACGCCGTCGTTGATCAGGGATTCCACGTCGATGTGTGTTGCGTGGGTCTCGGTCGCGGCTTCGCTTATCGTCTCGAAGACGTCCTTGACCGGCTTGATGATGGTCTTCGGGATGATGCCGTGCTCTTCGTTATATGCCATCTGGATGGTGCGGCGTCTGTTTGTCTCGCCTACGGCCTCCATGATCGAATCGGTTATCTCGTCGCAGTAGAGTATGACGCGGCCGTTGCTGTTGCGGGCGCATCTGCCGATGATCTGGATGAGCGATCTGGTGGACCTTAAGAACCCTTCCTTGTCCGCGTCGAGGATCATGAGGAGCGACACCTCGGGAAGGTCGATGCCCTCCCTTAGCAGGTTGATGCCGACGATGACGTCGATCTCATCCGACCTCAGTTTGTTAAGTATCCTCATGCGGTCGACTGTCTTGATGTCAGAGTGCAGGTATTCGACTCTGATGTTCTCGTTTGCGAGGAACTCGGTCAGGTCCTCCGACATCTTCTTGGTGAGTGTCATGATGAGGGACTTCTCGCCGCGCTTCTTGTTTTCGGCGAGTTCGGCGAGGATGTCTTCGATCTGGCCTTCGACGGGCCTTATGAAGATCTCGGGATCCAATAGTCCTGTAGGTCTTATTACCTGCTCGACGACGCGGTCGCTGTGCTCTTTCTCATAGTCGGCGGGCGTCGCGGATACGAAGATCGTCTGGCCCATCCGCTCTTCGAACTCGGCGAACTTCAAGGGCCTGTTGTCGAACGCGGAAGGCAGTCTGAAGCCGTACTGGACGAGCATCTCCTTGCGCGCGCGGTCGCCGTTATACATCGCCCCCACCTGCGGGATCGTCTGGTGTGACTCATCGATCAAAAGCAGATAATCCTTCGGGAAAAAGTCCATCAGCGTACAGGGTGCTTCCCCTTCCCTGCGTCCCGATATGTGCCTTGAATAGTTCTCGATCCCTTTGCAGAATCCTGTCTCGCGGAGCATGTCCAGATCGTATCTCGTCTTCTGCTCGAGCCTGTAAGCCTCGACGATCTTGCCCTCGGAACGCAGCACTGCAAGACGGTCCTCGAGTTCCTCCTCGATCGACTCTAGTGCCCTCAGGAGCTTCTGTCTTCCCGTCGCATAGTGCGACGCCGGGAATATCTCGACATAGTTCTTTGAGTATTCCATCTTGCCGGTGATCCTGTCAACGAAGCTTATCTTGTCGATCTCATCATCAAAGAAGCTGATCCTTGTCAGCGTGTTCTCCGAATCCGGTGTATAAATGTCTATCACATCGCCGCGCACCCTGAACGAACCTCTGACAGGCTCGAAATCATTGCGGTCATATTGTATGTTCACGAGCTGCGCCATGACTTCCTCAGGTGAGATCGTCTGACCGACCTTAAGGTTCACGACGAGCGACTGGTAGTCTTCCTTGTCGCCGATACCGTAGATGCACGATACCGATGCCACGACTATGACGTCGTCGCGCGTCAGGAGCGATCTGGTGGCCTCGTGGCGCATCCTGTCGATGTCGTCGTTGATGGAACTGTCTTTCTCGATGTACGTATCCGTTGAAGCGATGTAAGCTTCCGGCTGGTAGTAGTCGTAGTAACTTACGAAGTATTCTACAGCATTGTTGGGAAAGAGTTCCTTGAGCTCGGCATAGAGCTGACCTGCGAGTGTCTTGTTATGCGCCAGCACGAGAGTCGGCCTCCCGATCTGCGTGATGACGTTTGCCATCGTGTACGTCTTGCCCGAACCTGTGACGCCGAGCAGCACCTGTCCGCGGCTTCCTTCCCTGACGCCTTCGACGAGCTTTGCTATCGCCTCCGGCTGGTCACCGGACGGTTTGTATTGGGATACTAATTCAAACATTTAGAGTCATTTCCCCGGGACAAAGTGGATTTAACATTGTTCTATTACCTTTTATCATTGGACAGAACGGACTTTGTTATGAAAGCGTTGCCTCCGATCGTAACGCCCTTGCCGATGACCGTATCACCGCCCAGAATGGAAGCGTTGGAATAGATGGTGACATTGTCCTCGATCGTAGGATGTCTCCTCGAACCCCTAAGACTCTGTCCGCCCCTCGTGGAGAGCGCACCTAATGTTACACCCTGATAGAGTTTGACGTGTTCGCCGATCACCGTCGTCTCACCGATTACGATACCGGTTCCGTGATCGATGAAGAAATACTTCCCGATCGTTGCGCCCGGATGGATGTCGATACCTGTCAGACTGTGCGCATATTCCGTCATGATCCTGGGGATCAGAGGCACTCCCTGCTTGAACAGTTCGTGCGCGACTCTGTAAACGAAGATCGCATATAATCCGGGATAAGAGAATATGATCTCATCCCTGCTCGAAGATGCGGGATCACCTTCGTATGTCGCTTCAACATCGGTGTTGATGTAATCCCTGATCTTCGGTATCTGCTTCATGAATTCGAGAGTCATCTGATCTGCGACAGGCTTGATGTCATTAACGGTCCTGTCACTGAAATCAACATCGTACAACAGCACAACGGAGATCTGCTTGCTCAGGTTGTAAACGACATCTTCAACAAGTGTCGTGATCTTATTCTCAAGCGTATAAGACTTCGCCGGACCATTGCTGAAATACCCCGCGAAAACGATGTTCTGCAGCTTCTCCAAAATGTCGGTTATGACTGCCTTGTCGGGATGCACATAATTCTTCGATTCATCGATGACTCTTCCCTTAGAATAATCATCAAGTATCTTATCTGAGATCCCCTTGATCTTATTGTTGAATTCCATGTCTTCCAAAGCGGATACCTCACTCGTTTTTTTATGGTATGAGTATACTGTAATTCGTTGAATAAATAAAGACTGCCGCAAGCGACAGTCTTCATTAAAAGATTCGATTGATATCTGATCAGAAAAGATCTACTGACTTACCCTCAGCATCGAAGATCTTCTTCTCGCCGGCAACTACATAAACGTCACCACCGAGCTTAGCAGCCTTCTTCTCGATTGCCTTGAAGTCGATCTGCTGACCATCGAACTCGAAGATGATCTTGCCGAGCTTCTTAGCGGGCTTCTTAGCAGCCTTCTTAGCAGCGGGCTTCTTAGCAGCTGTCTTCTTAGCAGCGGGCTTCTTAGCAGCGGGTGCCTTCTTAGCAGCGGGCTTCTTAGCAGCAGCCTTCTTTGCAGCAGGCTTCTTAGCTGCAGGAGCAGCCTTTACAGCGGGAGCGGCAACAGCTGCAGGTGCATCTGTCTTAACTGTCTTGTCAGCAGGCTTTACATCTGCTGTCTTCTTTGTTGTATTAGGCATAATATATTCCTCCTATTCACCTAAAAATCTTAAACACAACTGAAAGATATACTTTTATTAGTTTTCTGTCAATAATATTGAAATTCTTTTGTGCAAATAACTACTACAACAAAAATATAATTGTAGGTTATTGTGCATTAAATATGCGATTTCTTTTCTTTTTTTGGAGCGGGAAGTTCTTCCTTCTTCCTCTTCTCTAACCACGGCACAAAACTTTCGCGATAGATGATGCTCAAAACCGCAGTAAAAGGTATCGATATAAGGATGCCGACAGGACCAAATAATTTGCCGCCCAAAACGATCGCGATGAGTGCGAGGAAAGACGGAATTCCGAGTGTATCGCCAAACAGTTTTGGCTTGACGACATAACCGTCGATCAGCTGCAGTATGAGTGTAAAAATAACGAAGATAACAGCCGACACCGGATCCTCAACAAGGAGCACTACAGTACCGAGAACACCACCCACGATCGGGCCGAAAGTAGGAAGTATATTCGTCACTCCGACAACGACGGAAACGAGCGTTACGTTAGGCATTCCGGCGATCAGCATGAACACCGCATTAACGATGCCGACACCGAGCGCATCAAGTATCGTATAACTGATGTACTTGGAGAAGATGTTGGAACTCCTCTTGAGAAATAATGTATGTCTCTTATACTGTTCGTCAGTCAGGAGCGCATGTCTCAGTCTCGTGATGCCTGCAAAGAGCTTCTTCTTACCAATGAGAAAATACACCGCAAGTATCGCACCGATCAGCACGTTGATCGCAGTCGATCCGACACTCATTACAGTGCCCATCGTACGTGCGATATTATGCGTGATATCAGTGATAAAAAGATCGACCTGTGCATACATGTTTGAAGTCCATGTTGACGCACCAAGTTCGATGCCGTATTGCGACGCGAAATCATCCAGCTTAATGAGTGTATCTTCAAGATAAGAAGAATAGTGTCTCGCATTATGAACGAAGTTGCTCGAACTCTTGATGACATCCGGCAAAACGAGCCACATGAACAGACTCAACAAAACGATCACGACGATGATCGACACGCTCACCGAAAGCACGCTCCTCAGCTTCGCCCTCTTGATTTTCTTGAAGACCTTCCTCTCAAAGAAAACAACGATGAGATTTACCAGATAAGCGATGACCAGTCCGATGATGATCGGCGACATCAGATTGACCGCCTTATATATCCAGGATAAAACCCCCGAAATATTCGACAGCAAAAGATAAGTAACGACACCGATAACCGCAGCGATCGTATACGCTCCCCATCTGTTGCTAAGATATGTCCTAATCTTTCCCAATTATTATTACTTCCTTTATTGTCGGTAATGTAATTATAAAAGTTTTTGGGGAATAAATAAATAAGAAATGTGGTACGGGGGGGTGGGGGGGAGGACTTGTCTGACTATTCAGACTATCGTTCAGACTGGAGGCTGTTAGTCTGAGCACTTGTCTGACTATTCAGACTATCATTCAGACTGGAGGCTGTTAGTCTGAGCACTTGTCTGACTATTCAGACTATCATTCAGACTGGAGGCTGTTAGTCTGAGCACTTGACTGAATGACAATCCTTTCCAGATACACTTATTGAGACTGACAACGCCGGATGACACCGGGGACACCTTCAATCCCGGTCGTGTGATCAGTTCATTCTATAAAACGCTCTATGTTTTTTCATTACATAGAGCGCTGCATAGAATACTCTATAAATCACTCTATGTTTTTCCATTACATAGAGCACTTTATAGAATTGATCGTCCGGCGGACTCAAACCACCAACCAAACCCAAATTCCATCTCAAATCCAACCAAAAAAAGGTTCTTCGGAAAACTTGTGGGAAATAGGTAATTGAAAAAGGAGCATATAAATCCTAAAGTTGAGTTGCTAAACAAAAACCGAAAGGATTAGAGATATGCTCCTTAAC
>Ga0310691_10006618_pt1 | contig 12314 bp, 5 predicted proteins | sample 176DNAGHGlowgp2_FD_203887 | JGI IMG/M metagenome (GOLD analysis project Ga0310691, IMG submission 203887) | Sheep rumen microbial communities from Palmerston North, Manawatu-Wanganui, New Zealand - 1766 DNA GHGlow gp2 (v2) (version 2) | ecosystem: Host-associated > Mammals > Digestive system >... | reverse complement strand
GAACTCTGCTTCGGTGCTCGTGGACATTTCTTCGCACGTGCCGTTGCCACGGATGCTCCTGGCACCATCGAAATCCTCAAGGCTGCTTACCACCACAAAGGTGCTGCCGTTTGCGAAATCCTGCAGAACTGTGTCATCTTCAACAATGGCACTCACGACGATGTGTATTCTGCTCCAAACCGCAAAAAGAACGCCATCTACCTCAAGCATGGCGAACCGATGATTTTCGGTGAGAACAACGAATACGGACTCATGCAGGAAGGTTTCGGCATCAAGGTAGTGAAGATTGGTGAGAATGGCATCACAGTTGACGACCTTCTCGTTCATGACGCACATTGCGAGGACAACACGCTTCAGCTCAAACTTGCCATGATGGAAGGTCCAGATTTCCCTGTCGCACTCGGTGTGATTCGCGATGTTGCAGCTCCTACCTACGACGAAGCAGTTTCCGCCCAAATCGAGGAAATCAAGGCAAAGAAACCTTATCACAACTTTGCCGAATTGTTGGAAACGAACGATATTTGGGAAGTGAAATAAGTCAACAAACAAACACAAATATGCACGAAAAAAAACGGTAACGATGACTTTCGTTACCGTTTTTTGTATTTATGTTTCTTACCAAAGAGAGACTTTACCGATGTTTCCGACTTCCAGAGTCAGAGGAATTCCCATAGCTTTGAACACTCGTGTCATGCTACCCAATGATATGCTCCTGCCACGTTCCAATCGAGATATTTGTGACTTCTGCACACCAACTTTTTCGCCAAGTTGCTCTTGGGTGAGGTTTTGAGATATTCTCGCCTTCTTAATGGCTTCTCCCAACCTATAAGCACTGACACACTCGTCAACATCACGCTCAAACTTATCACGTTCGGACGTACCTATAGGACCATATTCCTCATCCAAAAACTCATCGAAATCGTATAATTTCATGTCACCCACTTGTTTCATTCTTCATTCTTCACTCTTCATTCTTCATTTATTTGCTTTCAGCCTCATCACAGCTTTTTCTATCATGTCCATCGTACCGCTGCCGTCGCTCACGTACTTCACCACCATTTCAGCGTACTCGATGCTTTCCTTCAGCTCCTTCGAAGGATTCTTCACGGCACGAGCCTTCTCCAAGAGAGGGAGCAGTTCGTCCATGTCCTCCAATTCTGGTAGGTTGCCTGGGCGCATGGTGTTGATGGCAGCATTCAGTTCGGCAGTTGCCTTGTCGAGGTCTGCCTGAGTTGATTCAGGATTGTCGAGCACACGCTCTGCCTTGCTCAACTGCTCCATCATCCTGCCGAAAGCATGCTTTGCCCATGGTGCGTATTCAGGCACTTTCACCTCCATGTCGTTCCAGCGAGCCTGTGCATTGCGGCGACTCTTTGCCTCCTGCATCGTCTCGCGGAGAGCGGAAATGTCAACACCTGCCTCGCCACTGATGGCATTCACCTGCTCTGGTTCGCCAGGCAGATTCAGGCGCAGATAGTGGGTAGCATTGCGGTTTACGAAATAGTCTGGAACAAAAGTGCGTCCTGCATATTCCAAGGTATAGACATGATCGTAAGCACCATCGTTCGTGATAGGTGCATTGGCGAAGCGACGGCTTGCATCAGGTTTCATACCGTTCTGTGCACCATTTAGCTTCACTCCCGTGAGAGCTGGGTCGAGGTCGATGGTAGCATCCTTCCAGTTGTCGATGCCCGTGGTTGCCATCACAAGCGGACCATACATGAAGGTACCCGTCCAGAGCGGTTCGAACGGTGTGCGGTTTTCGTTCTTGCCCGTGGCAGCAATTTGCATCTTGTCGGGTCCGTAGTCCATGTGAGGGCGGAATGGCATCACCACTTCCACCACGTCCTTCGTAGTCCATTTCCTCGTTGGAATTTCTACGTAAGTGCCAGGCTGATAAGCATTTGCCACTTCCCGTCCGTTGAGCATCACCCTGAATCCCTCGGTTGCCCAATAAGGCACACGCAGTTTCATGCTGAATTTACCCTTACCCTTCACAATGCGAATCGTACTCTTCTCGGCAGGCCATTCACATTCCTGCTTCACGACGACCTTCTTCTCATCCCACTGCGCGGTGGAAGGCAGATAGAGCGCTACCCACATCGTCTGATTGTTCACGAAATAGGCTGCTTCTTGGTATTTCACATGGTTTTCCGAACCAGTACCTCCACAACAGGTGCTCTGAGGCGTTTCGTTGCCCCAAGGCTTCGAAGCGTTGAGACCCACGGCATACTGATAGACCGTGGCATACTGCTGAGGATTCACACTACCCACAATCTGGTTGTAGAGCACACGCTCGTAGTAGTCCATGTAGCCCGCATCGTCGGGACGGAAACAGTTCAGGTCCTTCGACAACTTAGCCAAGTTGTAGGCACAACAAGTCTCGTTGATGGTTGGTTCGGGATACATGTTTCTGCGTCCGTCACCCGTCACGTTCGTACACATCGACAGCACCTGCGTGTATGGTTGACGGAACATCTCGCCGTTGCCCACACCACCCATCGCATAGCGGTATCTGCCTTGAATCATCGTCCAGAAGTTCTGGGCGATGTTATAGTAATAAGGATTCTTGTTGCCACGATAAGCACGGAGCGCACCCGTTATCATTGGGATGTGCTGGTTAGCATGGCGCGTGCGGATGGCATCCACATTGCGGCTCAACGGTTCGAAGAAAGCAGGTGAATCGAAATAAGTGGATGCTTCGAGCAGACGTTCCTTCTCCGTCTTGTCCTTCACCATTTCCGAAAGGCGAGCCAAACTCTCCTCCATGCCGCCCACCTCGCCAGCGATATACATGTTCCACATCTCGTAGCGGTTGCCTGGTTTCAATCGACGCTCCTCCTGAGTGCCATCGTTCTTCACGTAGGTACGGTAGTGCAGACGGTTCCACACCCACAGCCCCATGTCCTTGGCTATCAGGAGTGCCTTCTGAGCCACGACCTTGTCATCGACCAAGTTGGCTATGTCGATGAGTCCTGCCAACTGCTTATGAACACTGTAGTAAGGAGCCCATACCCATTGCTCGTTGTTATAGGCACGATACATCTCGATAAGCACACAGTGCTGGGCAGGGATGGCATTGATATAGCCGTAGCCATAGTGCTTGTAGTCCTTCTTGTATTCGTCGAATGCCTTCCAATTGCCTTTCAGTTCGCGCAGTTCAGCTTCGGGTGCCAAGTCGCGTGCTTCCCAATAGCGTCCCAATTTCTCGTCCCACACGAAAGTCTTCTCCTGACAAGCTCTCATCTCATCCACCATCGTGCGGATATTTTCCAAGAGTCGTGCTTTCTTCTGCGCGTCCTGACAACTGGCGTATGCCATAGCGAGCGCCGAGAGATAATGCCCTGCACCATGTCCTTTCAGTTTCGTTGTAGGCGAATCCCAACCGTCCGACACGGGATAACCTTCCTTAGGCAGGTCGTAGGTGTCACGATAGTTGTAGAGTTGTTGCTTCACGTCGAGTGTCAGCAGATGGTCGATGTCGAGGTCGCGGTTATGCGTCAGGCGGTTCTTGCCATCGATGCTCACCTTATTGAGAGGCAAAGGATGCGCCACAGGTGTTGCACTGGGCACTACATCAGCATCTGCCACCACCGTCACTCGCGCCGTCACTGGATAGCCCGCCGTCGTGGTGTTGTCACCAGTGATGTAACCCTTCACTTCGTATTGCTTGCCTACTGGGGTTTTCGCTGCGTCGGCTTCCTCCTGCTCAACGCTCAGCGCTGAATTCATCCATTTCACTTGTCGCCATTCACTCTTGCCATTGGAATAAGTAATCCACAGGCGGTAAGGCAGTTTCGGAGCCGTACCTACCTGTGCCTTCACATTCACTTCAGGCACTTTCTGGATGCGAATCGATGGTTCTGCATTCACACTGTACTTCGTTTCCCCTTCTGCCATCGTCATCAGAGGTTGCAGCAGCAGAAACGCCACTCCTAATGTTCTCAAACTCATGTAAATTCTTGTTTTCATATTGAAGGATAGTTAGTTGTCAGCAAATCTCTGCAAATATAACACATTATTTTCCATTAAGAAAAATTAGAGTCAACAAATTTTCACGAATTCTCTCTAATTTAATAATTCATCATTCGTGCACATTTGTATTCATTTGTTGACAGAAAGAAAAAAGCTTCTATACTACTTTACTCTGTATAAACATTGAGAAAAGTCGAATTATTGACTCTTTTTACGTATTAGCTGCTTTTTTCAAGAAAGAATCGTTTTGTTGACACTTTCGAATAATAGTCGATGAATTCGGAAAAAACCAATGTTTTGGTGCAATTTATAAAACAAAATAGAAAAAATCAGATACAGTAATGTTACAAATACAATAGTGTATGTTACAAAATAGAAATATGTTTGTATAAGAATAGTTGTAACTTTGCCACCGAAATTCGAAAAGACTCAGATTGGGATAAAAAAATGTGAGAGGATGGGCTTGAGAATGAATGCTTGTGAAAAGAGTTTTAATCACCTAACCCTGTTTCAAACCATTTCACAACTAATCTACAGAATACAATATCAATCAATTAATAATCAACAAAAATTTTAATCCAAAAAGAGATGAAAAAATTTTTTCTTTTGATGGCTCTTGTTCTGACGGCAGGAGTCGTACATGCGCAAAACATTCCAAATTTTAGAGATCGTGCCAAACTAAGGACAGCTGATAGGTTGAACGCGACCTTTCCTACATCTTCTACAAATCCAAATTATGGCTGGGATATGAATGATGCCAACCTTCGACTTGGTGGAGGCAAACTCTATTGGGCTCCTAATCATGCCAATGATTCTGGTGTGGAAATTATTACTGCAGACCATTTGAATGCAAAATTGAATGGCAGAAATCTTTTGGATGTATTTGAGAACTTTGTTATTAGAACCTATGATTTTGAAAATTGGCAAGGAGATGGCGATGTTTCATACGCTGTACAATTTTTAGACGCAAGTGATAACGTAATCACAGAACTGAGATTTTGGTCTGATGATGTGAAGATAGCACCTCTCAGAGGTATAGCTAATAAGAGTGAATCGGAAATCAATTCGATTCGCAAAGTTGTTGTTAAAGGTAATAGTAGTAATGGACAGGTGAGAATTGCTGAAGCATATTTCATCAGTGCATTACCAAGTACTATAGATTATACAGATAAAGATGGAGTTGATATTGGCAATGCTTATATCGACCCAAGCTATCTGATTCGCTCTAACCGCATCTGGGTTGATATTAATGAAACCGACCGCAGTTTCTACATCAACTTGGCAGCTGGTAATGAATTTGCAACTCTTTCGTTCAGTCTCCCATATAAAACGGGTATTGATATGACAGACGTCACAGTCGTTGCAACGGATTTTTTCAGAAGTGCAAGTCCTTTTAATCGTTGTAACTACTCGAACGTAAGAAGAGAAATGTATAATAACGCGGATAATACTGAACGATTGGTTCGAAAACTTTATAACAGTCGCTTCAATGGTCCATTCTATGATGAGAACAATTATGACGCTCTTCCAAATTTAGGTTACCCTGAAAAAGCCATGAAGCATATCAACGACATCCATTGGGAAGCCTTTGAATACCCTACAACAGAGCTTCGTCGCATTTGGTGTCAGGACATTTGTTTTACCAAGAACAAGATTAAGGCTCGTGTCACCCGCAAAGAAATGGAACCAAATGACTGGACTAATCAGCCAGAAGGTTTCCGTAATAGTGATTATCCAGTTCGTCCTTATTATAGACGTTATGATAATTGGAGTGATGTGGTACGTGGCTGGTGGAGAACAACTGACTTAAACATTTTTACAGATTTGTCAAGGTTCGACAAGATGAGAATCATTGGTTCGCCTAATACTGAATTCAGAATTAGATATGCAACATCACTGAATGGAGAAAGTGTTACCGCATGGGAACCAGAGCTTCATGTCAAAACAGATGCACATGGTGAAGTCAACATAGACTTGGACGTGTATCCAAAATTTTATTTGCAGGCGATTCATTTTGATGGATTAGATGTAGATGGTATTCGTGAAAGTATAGGTAATTCGGATACTGATGATACAGAAATGTCGGAGATAAGAAAAACCCATTATGTTAACGACATTGAACTGTTTGAAGGTGAAGGACGATTAGTGAAACTTGTCGGTTCGAATTTCCCTAATGCAGCAGGAAACATGTATCACGTATGGAATGATGATAACAATTATCAGTGGCAATATGGTACAATCGTTCGTTGGGCTACTAATCAAAATTATGGAAATTCAAAATTTGAAGAGCACTATAATGAAGATCGTGGTAGTGGTGAGTTAATTTGGGGTACAATAGGATTATATCCTGAAAATTATGCTGATTTGACAGGCTATAAGGCTATACGTGTATATGGAACAGGAAGCGTTCGATTTGTATTTAATACTACGCAAAATGGAACTGCTAAATATGGAGAAAAAGCAAATACAACAGCAACCACCAACCAAGATGTGGTGCTTCAAATTGGAAATAAGGGCTATGCAGAAGTCGATATTAGCAATTATGAATACTTCCATCTGAATGGCATAAAAGTTCCTTGGGGCGGTAATGCAAACATAACGGATATAGAACTGGTTGAAGATGAGGAGGCTGACTACATACTCTATGGAAATGGTAGCTGCTATGAACAGGACAAGGCTCCAATCGACCAGTCGGTATGGGATGCTGTTAATGACCCTACAGCTAAGGTGATTGGTGTTCGTGCTCGCTGCAACAACATGCAAGTTCCTTTTAACAAGGGTATTTTTGGTGATGTTGAACACCTTGCACTTCCAAAAACAGCGAATCCTAACGTCCTTTACATAGAGAGAACCAACCAGTTCCGTGGTAGAGAAGTAGGAGAACATGAAGAAGAGGACTTAACTAGTGATGATAAAAGGCAGTATAACGATGATGGCACAATAAAAATGAAAACTGTCTTAGATTATAAAAATGTCAATTTCATTATTCCTTCAAACCAATTAACAACATACGAATTCACATCCAACAACATCGAGCTTACCGATGGCTACTCCTTCTATGCTCCAATGAAAATCAAGGCAGATGAAGCTACATACACTCGTACATTCAAAAACGCCAATGTAGTCAACTCCATCATTCTGCCATTTGCAGTGGAGGCGGGCAATGACACAGAAAAGAAGTCAGCTGGTTTCTATGAGACCAATGTCACTTTGAAGAGTACGACGAACGAAGGAATGGTTGGTATTTTGGAAAAACAAAATGTGAATAAGGGTGACTGGTTACTGCAATTCACTAAGAAGACAGGAACTACAGAACCTAATACTCCTTATCTCTATGCCATTACAACGGGAACAGGTGAAAATGTTTTCCAGGGTGTTCCAACTGAGGATAACAAAGTAATTATCCCTGAGACACCAGATGTTGAAGTCGCTGCACATTTGAACATGACGAACAATCTCCCTAATGAAGAAGATCCAACCTACGATTTCTATCTGCGCGGTGTGTACGAAGGAACCTACATGGAGCACATTCTGTTCTATTCTGCCGGTGGTAAACTCTATCGCACTCCATTCATGACCGTTACTCCATTCCGCACTATCATCAAATCGCCAATTCCTGTGGTTGAGAGTGATGAAGATTGGAATGCAAGTCAAACAAGTTACTTTGAAAGTAACAACGTGAAGGTGGTTCTTGCATTCGACCCTAACGATGAATCTATGGACATCAATTCTCTAGTGGCAGATGGTATCTTCGCAGAGGATGCTCCAATCTACAACCTTGCTGGACAGCGAGTCAATACATTCGATAAGGGTATCTACATTGTTGGTGGCAAGAAAATCTTGGTGAAGTGATAATAAATGAAATTGAAAATGACTTTAGCATTGGCATTAGCTTAGGCTTATCCATCGTGATAGGTCTACGCTAACGCCAAAGCCAAAGCAAAAAAACACAGAAACAATGAAAAAGCAATATATTCAGCCAAACATAAGCAGTAGCCAGATGGTGTGCATCCAGTCTATCATGGGTGTCAGCAAGGGGATCAATCTTTCAGGCCCAACAACACAAGACCAAAACAAAGCTACTTTCACAGCTGGTAACTCCGACAACATCGAAATCGGTACGAAGGAGAGGAACGAGTGGGGCAATATTGGTGGTGACGATATGAGTTACGGTAGCATTTGGTAATCATCGTGCAATAAGTATATCACATCATGTTATGTGAGAGAGTATGAATTATTAAAGTTTTTTTATCTCAATATATAGTTATAATTACTTCGGGGAGTCCACTGTGAAGTTCGCTCCCCATTCCATAACGAAGGGGGGACGCTCAGTTGAGCGCCCCCCTTTGTTTTCTTTCATTCTACGGAGTTTAGGAGGAAAGGAAATTAATAACTCCCATACTCCAATCCTCCGTAGAATAAAGCCTTCTTCATCTGTGTTCATCCGTAGAATCAGTAGCTAAAAATTTGATTAATCTGCAAAGTTGCGGAAGCGGAGGAGTTCTTGCACGGCATCTTGCCAAGTGTCGGTCAAGGCAAGGTCGAGATTCTTGTATCTGCCTTTTTCTATCAGATTCTCCAAGAATGGATAGACAGGTATTTCCTCGTCCCAGAACTGACGACCGAGGAATATCATTGGCGAAGAGAGCCCATAACTCAGATAGTGATTCTGCACGGCTTCTTGGAACACCTCTTGCATGGTGCCTGCACTGCCCGGCGTGAAGATGATGCCTCCGAAGGCTATGGTCAGGATGGAATCCTCACGGATGCTGTTGTCGAAGTATTTGGCAATGTCCGTGGCAAACGGTGTCGATGGCTCATGCCCATAGAGCCAGGTTGGCAAACCAAGACTGCGGAATTCTTGCTGAGGGAAACGACGCATTACCTGAAAGGCGGTGCGCAACCAGTTCTCGTCCTTGAACGATGGAGCAGTCGTCAGCATCTCTATCGCTTCATCCACTTCCTCCAGTGTTCTGCCTGCCATCCAAGCACCGAGATGCGTTGCCTCCATCGCACCTGGTCCGCCTCCCGTCACCATCAGTGAATGACGCTCGGTAAGGTCCTTACTGAGCAGAACGATTTCACGATAGGTGGCATCGGTGCGGAGCATGCCATGTCCTCCCATCACGCCCACCACCTTCAGACGGTCGTACTGGGCAAGGTATTTGTCCAATGACTTGCCGATGCCATAGTCGTGCAAGGAGCGCGACAGCATTTCCTTTTCATCCGTTGCATGTTTTCCCATGCTCAGATAGTACTGATACACTCGTTGGTCGTAGCAATCAGCCACTGGCACAGAGTCATCATTCACCAAGTGCTCATACAGCGAACTTGCCGTATAGAGTCTTTGTGGCGTCACATTGTAGGGCACTTCCTTCAAGTGCTTCGCCATCTTTGCCAATACATCAAATCTTGGAATACTGATCATGGATGTGGTCTATCAAAAATGTTTTTATCAGGGATTTAAAGGATTGAAAAGGATTATAATACTCAATGAAAAAAATCCTTTAAAATCCTTCAAATCCTTGACCTTTTCTATGAGTTTTATCAAGGATCTAAAGGATTTGAAGGATTTTTTTCCAACGAGATGAGAAATCCTTTTAATCCTTCAAATCCTTGACCTTTTCTATGAGTTTTATCAGGGATTTAAGGGATACAAAGGATTATTTTTCCAAACGAGATGAGAAATCCTTTTAATCCTTAAAATCCTTGACATTTTCTATGAGTTTTATCAGGGATTTAAAGGATTGGAAGGATTTTTGAGTGACTTGAATCCTTTTTGATCCTTCAAATCCCTGACAATTATCTATATCATTCCTTGACCTCGAAAGGCAATGCCTGCAGATCCTTGTCGAGGGAGGAATTGCCATAGAGGATTTGGTATTTGCCAGGGAAGACCGCCAAGTCGTCGTTGGTTTCCTTGTAGTAGGAGAAAGCATCGGCGGAGAGGGTGAGCTTCACGGTTGCTTTACCACCTGCTGCAATATCCACGCGACGGAATGCCTTGAGCGACTTGATAGGTGCTTGAGGATTGGTGAGGCTCTTCACATAGACCTGCACTACTTCCGCACCGTCTTTTCCGCCAACGTTCGACACAGGAATCGTGATGTCAACGCTCTTTCCTGCCTTGATGCTCTTCTTCGACAGACGTGCCTTGCCAAACTGGAACTTCGTGTAGCTCTGTCCGTAACCGAAAGCATAGAGTGGTTCGCCCGTGAAATAACGGTAGGTGCGGTTATTCATGCTATAGTCTTGGAAGTCAGGCAACTGGTCGGTTGATTTGTAGAAAGTGACTGGCAACTTACCCGATGGATTGAAATCTCCGAAGAGCACATCGGCAATGGCTGTGCCACCTTCCTGTCCTGAATACCAGCTCTGGAGGAGTGCATCGTAGTAAGGCTCTACATCGCCCATGCCGACGCAACTACCCGAACAGCTCACGAAGATGACTGCCTTGCCCGATTCGCTAAGTGCCTTGAGGCAACGCTGCTGTACGGCTGGCAATTCGATGCGACTGCGCTCGTGTCCTTCACCTTCCTGAGAAGAAGTGATACCACCCACGAAAATCACTGCATCATAAGCCTGCACTTTCTGCTTCAAGTCGTCGAATTCAGCCAAACGACGCTCGTAGAGGTCTATGTTGAGGCGCGAATTGGTGCCTTCCGAAGCCGACTTGAAAAGAATCTCGATGTCGTAGGTCTCACCTTTCACAACGTCCTTGCTGATGATGTTTGGACCACGACGACGGAACATGCCACTCTGCTGGAGCTCCTGACGCTGTGCCTCGGTGAGTTGCATACCTGGAGTGAAAGTGAAAGAGAGAGGTTTAGGATTGAATTCTCCGATGGTTTCTCCATTTACCTTCACGAAATAAGTGGTTCCACTCACGGCAAAACAGAGCTGACCTGTGAAGTCGCTGGTAAACTTACCCGTGTAGCGAGCTGTGAAGTCGTGGGATGGCACACCCTGACCAAATCCATAACCACCATCGGTCATGAAGTTGATGCGAGTGAGGTTTTCCTTGCGGACAGGATTGCCCGACCAATCGGTGGAAGCGAAGTACTCGCTGTAGAAACCTTCCTTGCCGTTGCCACGAACGAGCTGCATCTTTGGAACCTGAATGTATTCGTTCTCTATCTCGCAACCTCTCACGTAATCCACCTGTGCCTGTGGCATCTTGTTCTTGATGCCTTGCAGGATGGTGACGCAGTGGGTTGGTGTACCGCTATAGTTACCACGCATCATTTCAGCATCGTCGGCATTAGGACCAATCACGATGATGCGCTTCAAGTTCTTGGAGAGAGGCAACACGTTGTGCTTGTTCTTCAGCAGCACCTGTGCTTCACGAGCGAGGAGCAGGGCATGGTCGCGGTGTGCCTGACAATCGACCACGCTTCCAGGAATCTTGGAATAAGGATTCATCTCGTCGGGGTCGAACATACCGAGTTCGATGCGAGCCTTGATGAGTCGGCGCAGCGAAACGTCGATTTCTTTCTCACTGATTGTGCCTTGCTTCATGCCTTCGACGAGCGACTGATAGCTCTTTCCGCACTCCAAGTCGGTACCGTTTCTCACGGCATCGGAACTGGCGAGCATGGCGTTGGCATGGGTACCGTGGTTACTCTTGATGTAGAAGTCGTTGATGGCATCGCAGTCACTCACCACCAATCCCTTGTACTTCCAACGGTCGCGCAGAATCTGAACGAGCAGACGGCTCGACGTGCAACAAGGCTCACCTTGGTAAGCACTGTAGGCACACATCACCTCCTGCACGTTGCCCTCAGTGACGAGAGTCTTGAAGGCTGGCAGATAGGTTTCCCAAAGGTCGCGTCCCGATGGTTCAGCATTAAACTTATGGCGAAGTGGTTCTGGTCCACTATGAATGGCAAAGTGCTTGGCACATGCATGCGTCTTGTAATACTTAGGGTCGTTGCCCTGCATACCGAGCACCACGCCCAATCCCATGCGGGAACTGAGGTAAGGGTCCTCGCCGTAGGTTTCCTGTCCACGTCCCCAGCGTGGGTCGCGGAAGATGTTCACGTTTGGAGCCCAGAACGTGAGGTTTGGCAGTGCCGACACGTAAGGACCGATGTCGCCCGTGCGAGGCAGGGAATTGTAGCGTCCACGTGCTTCGTCCGACACCATCGAGTAAGCCTTTTGTTCATTCACATCGTCGAAAGTGGCTGCCAAGGCGATACACTGAGGAAAGACAGTCACGTCGCTCACGCCCATCAGTCCGTGGCAAGCCTCGCCCCACCAGTTGTAGGCAGGGATGCCGAGTCGCTCCACTGCTGCTGAGCGGTTCATCATCATACCCACTTTTTCTTCTGGCGTCAAAC
>Ga0310691_10006617_pt1 | contig 12315 bp, 20 predicted proteins | sample 176DNAGHGlowgp2_FD_203887 | JGI IMG/M metagenome (GOLD analysis project Ga0310691, IMG submission 203887) | Sheep rumen microbial communities from Palmerston North, Manawatu-Wanganui, New Zealand - 1766 DNA GHGlow gp2 (v2) (version 2) | ecosystem: Host-associated > Mammals > Digestive system >... | reverse complement strand
ATTTAAAAGAGTTTTAAAAACCTAACTCGTGATACATTCAATCTCATTTCTTTATTCTATAAAGCTTTAACGCGATTTTAATGTATAACGAGTTATTGAAACTCATTGTACATTTAATTCTTTTTGCGAATGTATAACATGTTATTAAAACATATGATACATTAAAAAGGAGATAAAGCCTTACAAAATAAAGTTGAATGTACAACGAGTTATCTTTTATAAACTCTTTTAAAAACTTTTTTGAAATTTTTAAATATATTTATGAAACCCAAAACTCGTTGTACATTCAACTGTTTAATGTATCATATGTTACCCTAACTCGTGATACATTAAAAACGGACTAAAGTCTTATAAAATAGGGGAATAGAGATTAAATGTATCACGAGATAGAGTTATTAAACTCTTTTAAAAAGTTTTTTAATTTTTTAAAATATAATATAAATCCCCTTAACTTGTGGTACATTCACTTTTTTAATTTTTCAGGGTTTTGTTTTCTTTAATTCTCTATATTTTTTTGTGATTCATAATTTAAAGGAGTACAAATAAAATGGACCTAACAGGAAAACAGTGGGCTGTAGACGCGAGACCGACTAAAGTTGATGAAATTTACGGCTGTGATACGTTAAAATCTTTTATTAAAACAAAAGCAAAAGATGATAATTGGCCGAGAGGTATTCTTTTAATGGGTACAGCTGGTAATGGAAAAACAACTGCAGCCAAAATTATAGCAATGACTATGGTTTGCCAACATAAAGACGCTGAAGGAAACCCTTGCAGAGAATGCGCAGATTGTAAAGCAATTTTGGAAGATAAATTCAACAGAGATGTAAAGATTTACGGGCCTGAATTTTTTAAAAAGGATGGAGAGTCTAACGTTGATTCAATGCGCAGATTGATTGAGTTGTCAAACAGTACTCCTTTCTTTGGCAAACGCAGAGTTATTATTCTTGATGAATTCCAGGAGTTGATGCGTTCTGTTGGAGGCCAGGCTGCAACAAAACAGCTTTTGCCTGTACTTGAGAAAAAAGAAGGGCAGGGATATAAAACATATTGGATTTTTACTTCAATGGATGATATTCAGGCAAAATCATCAAATGTTGAAGTTGAGCTTGGCTCTCAAGGAAAATCAGGGTATGGTAGTTCGGGCAATTCAGGTATTTTGAGAAGAGTAACTCAATTCAAGTTTAATGCATTGGGCAAAACAGATTTGTTGAAGTACATGTATACTTTTGCAAATAAACACGAGTACGAAGGTAAAAAACTTTGGGATTGGATGATTGAAAACGGCGGAGAAACTTTCTGTAAACAGGGCCTTTTGACAATTGCAGAGGGCTGTGTTGGATCAGTTGGAATGGCAACAAAAGTTTTGCAGCAATGTATTGAAGAAAAGATTTTTGATCCAAACTCGATTTTCCTTTCTTTTGGATTTTTGCCTGAAACAAAGATACTTGATGTAACCCTGAATATTGCAAGTAATATAAAAAATAACGATACTTTTATACAGATTGCATCTATTACAAAAACAAACTTTTCAACCGTTTTTCAGATAATGATGTCTTCAATAAGAAAAGCGGAACAGGTAAGAGTTTTTGGAAGAATTGGAGATGTAAAAGCAAAGAAGGGTGAAGAGGGAGTTGAGCTAAAAATTACAGATTCAACAAGCGATAATTCCTTTATTTACAATCAGGCTTTGAATCTCTCAAAAGCCCCAAATTATTTCAAATTGAGGGATATGTTGCTTGAGTTGAGTGAAAACGGTTATTTTACTGTAGATTTGTTTAAGGTAAAATTGATGTCGTTGCTTTCTTAAAAGGGATTCGAATTTAAATCCCCTTTTCTATATTGATTTAATGTAAAGCGAAAAACTTTACATTTTTGTACCTCCTAACAGAGCCGGTTTTTTCAGCCGGTTCTTTTTTTTTATTTTTCTTCTGTTTCTTTTTCAGGTTCTTTTTCAACCTCAGGTTTTACAACTTCATTATGAGGTTCAAAGCCCTGCAAAACTTTTCCGGTTGTTACAAGTGTAGTTATAACACCAAGCAACATTGCAACGCTTCCAAAAAATGAATTATCGAAATCATCTATACCAGGAAAAAAATGAGCAACTAAAGCTGCAAGTAAAACAATAATGATAATTGCTATATCAACTTTTACAACAGTTGCAAAAGCCCATCTTGTTGAGGATATAGTTGTTTTATCATCGGCAATCTCCCGAATTGAAATAAAATGTTTCATAATTTTTGTACTCCTTTTTCAAAATTAGTTTCCTATATTTTGGAACATGCAGAGAAAAGAAATAATAAAAGCAATCAAAGAGATGATTGCCAACGGTACTTATGATTGGGAAGCAGCTATTGAGCGTACAGCTTCAAGAATTATGGATTATCCTGAATCTCTTTTGTGGGTGTGAAAAAAAATAAACTCGGGCTTTTTACCCGAGTTTGTTTCCATCTATATAAAAAAATTACTTGCTGACTGTATTTGTAATAGTTTCGACTATTTCGTCTGATGCCTTGTCAACATCTGTTGGGCCTACGAATTTATTCTTTAGTTTTTCCACAACCGCTTTAAAAATCTTAAAGAGTGTGTCATAAGAAGTCTGTACAATACCTACAGCTCCAACTGAATACAAAACAAAGTTTGGAATAGTTGGCTCTATATTATAACCTATCTTTTTATTAAGAGCTACAAAACCGCAAGCTACTGCAACAGAAAAAGCACCCGAAAGACTTGACATAACAGCTTTCTTTTCCTTCACTGAGTCTGGAAGGTAATTCTTTACAAATTCAACCAACCCGACAACAGCTACGGCTAAGATAAAAATTGTTTGAAACATTTATTTTAATCTCCTTGGAAAATATTTAGTGCAGATTTTCTGAAGACTAATTTTCAATACTATGGATTACAAAAACTCTTTTGAAAAGAAACTTTTTTATATAATCAGCATGGCAAAAACATTCGGTTTATTCAGGGTACCTTTGGATTGGTTTAATGTGGGGGTGGAAACAAAAGGCGCAACCCAGGAAAGAGTGTTTCGTTTGCAAAGCCTTCTTGAAATGTACGCAGAAGAAACAAAAAAGTATCTTGCTGAAAATAAAATAGAATTGACAAAAAACAAAAAGGAATACGTCTTTACAAACAAGCCTATAATGTAAAACATGATCAAAAGAGATACACTTATAGCAAAACAGCACGAACTTTCTCGTCACTTGCAGTTTTTTCACAAAGAACTTCGTTTTTATGAAAAGAAAAAAACAGATGATCTTGGCATGATGAAAGCTGCTTGGAAAAGTCATGATTTGAAAGGTATAGAAAAGTTTGCACACCTTCTTGCTTTCGATAAAGAAATGCTTTCTAAAAGACAAAAACAAGTCTCTGAATATAGAAAGCAAATTCGGTCAAATAAGATCGAATTGAAAAACCTGCCAAATGAACTTGCGAGTTTTTATGATGATCAGGATGAACTGAATAAGCAGAAAAATATTTTGAAGATGTCCGCTTTACCTAAAGTCTTTAAAGAAATTGAAAAAGACAAACTAGAATTGAAAGAGGCTTTTGTCTCAAAGAAAATACATAAAGTTGCAGAGATAAGTGCAAACCTTTGTAAAAACCTTGAGGTGCAAAAAGAATTCCTTAAAAAGTTGAATTCTATAAGAAAGCAAATGAAGGAAAATCATTCTCACATTGAAAGGCTCAAAAGAAAAAAGAACTAATTTTGATAAAGGAAAAATAGTTTTATGAAATATTTTAATTGGACAGGCTTTACAGCTGATAACTGGGATGATTTTGCGGATAGTGTAATCCGTGTAATGGAGTTTTACAATTTTGATCAAGATAAGGAAATGGGTTCCCTTTTCGATGATTCTTTTGAATTGTATTATCAAAACAGATTAAAGAGAGGTTTGAGCAAAGATGAAGCTCGAGTAGGAGCTGCAAAAGGTGCTATTTCTGATATCACTGGCGGAGCTGATGTATTGGCAGATGCATGTAAGTACTGGTTGGCTCACAAAGATCCTGCAGAAGCACAATATGCAATGCGTTTGGTAGAGGAATAAAAAAAAGGTACCTTCAAAAGGAATACTCAAGTCAATCTTGAGTATTTTTTTTTTGCATTTTCAAAATAAAAGCCTATATTTTAGTTGATTTTTTATAAGAAAAGAGGTACGAAAGATGAAAACAAAACTTGAGTTGATTAAAAATTACCCAATTGAGTCTCTAAAAAATTGGGGAGATTATTTTGGGTATCCAGAAAGCATTTGTAAAAGTATGACGGATATGGTTGCTTGCGATTGGAAGAATTCTAAAATAGCCATACTCGATGACTTTGGGTTTCAAATGATTAATTTTTTGATTGATGTCAAAAAAGTTCCCTTGCAAAATATTTATTTTCTTGTAAGTGAGAGTGATGAATCAAAAGTTGAGTTGATAAAAAAATGGTATTCCAATTTCATTGAAAATGAAATTTCATCTGTCTATAATATAAACAATATGTTTGATTTGATCATAGCAAACCCTCCGTATGGGAAGAGTAGTGGATTGGCTCAGAGAATAGTTCCACAGGTTATCAAAGCTGCACAGCAGATAGTCTATCTTGCACCAACTAACACCTACAAAATCCCAGAATTGGAATATGTACAGAATATTGCAAGAGTTGATGGCTCCGTACTTTTTGGGGATGCTTCAATATATGATTTGTGCATTACAAGAATGGCAAAAGAGATTGGTCCTTATAAGGATTATGCTTCCTTGGTATTAAATAAAAAAGAGTTGACCCTGTATAGGAATATTAGAGTCTATAATAAGAGTCATCCAACACATTTCAAAGTTGAGAAAGACTTTATGGGTTGTAAGAAGGATTGGAATAAGATGTTCGCATTCTCATTCGCAATTAATAATGGAGGTTCAACTGATGCAAAACCCTGGAGTGAGATAGTTGATTTGACTCAATATACAGAGAAGCATCAAGGTCCAACCTCTGATATCAAATTCAATTTTGGAAACGATTTTGAAGCTTACTACAATAATTTGAAAGGAAATGTAAGTTATCCAAAGTTGATTGATATGGGTTCAACTCAGGAGAAGGGTAACTTTAAGAATTGGTATTACAAAGCCGGAAGGCTGGTAAATAAGATTAGATCCATTATTTCTCAATGTGAGAATATTACACCAAGACCACAATGTTATATTGATTATTTTCCTCACGTTGACTGGTCAAGACCTTGGACAGATAAAGAAATTCTAAAAGAGCTTGGATTGTCGGAAGATTTCTTGGAGGAAAAAGAATGAAAATTTTAACAGAAAAGGAAGCTGAAGATATTTTGAATGAAATGGAAAGTGACTACTCTGAAAAGTCAGATGAGCTTATTGTTGAAATTGAGAATCTGCGTCACAATCTTTATTTATTCCAAACTTATGTTTCCGAAATAAAAAGCCTGTATGAAGAAAACGGAAAACTCTTTGAAGCAAAAACAAAACAAAATGAAATAAACGAACTTATAGAGCTCTATACAAATATTCAAGTGGTTGACAAAAGAATACAAAACAACATAGAAAAGATTAAAAGTCTTTTAGATGAAAAACCGCAAATTACACAAACTTTTGTAAAGGATACAAATCAATCTTTCTTGGATATGTTTACAAATTATGAAATTACTGTTGCGAGATACAGTAAATTCCTGCATGAATTTGATATTACTCTTCCAAGTAAAAAACTCTCTGAGCCAATGAAACATTTAACGAACTCAATGAATTTGTTAAATGATATTGTTGTTGATTTCAATGATTTTTATCCTTACAAACTTTTACAGCCTTTTGAAGAATCTCAAATCGCTGAAACCATACATGTTTATGGATTTGGAATTGTAAAAGAAAAGGATTGGGGTAATTTGGTAAAGTATAGAGGTTAGAACTTAAAGACACAAACCCGTAGCAATTTTAGAAAAGGAGGAATAAAATGGAATATTTTGCAACTTACAAAGGAAAGCTAAAAGTGAATATTCTCATAGACAAAAACAACCATTTTGTTGTCGATGTTTACAATACTTTTTTCGCAAGATTGCGTTTTGTTTCCTCTTGCAAGTTTTTGGAAATTAAAAATCTGATAGATGAAAAAGCTGAAGCCTGGATAGATTTGTTTTTGGACAACGCGGTAATTTGCACGTACCGAAAAGTCTGGTTTTTACCTTTTGAAAAAGTCATTACAGAAATCGATGATTACGTGAAACTTACAAAAAAGAATTACAAAAAGTGAAAGATTAGTGGAAATAAAAAATACTGTTTTTGGAAAATTGCTGACGGAACGACCTATATTATAATCAGATACAGGAGGTACAGAGATGTTGAACTTTGACGAATGGAACAAGACAAACGTCGTGATTGTTGACGAAACAAAATCAACGGGTCAGTTACGGATTCGCTCAAGAAAATCCCACAGCATACTCCCGGACGATATGATTATCTCGTTTGAAACTGCATTCAAATATGCAAAGGAATACGGCTGGAGATTTTATGCGTCCGAGCATCTTTCAAGCATAAGGATTTATATTGAATTGCAAAAGGAACTGAACCGACCCGTAGAAGACTATCTTTTCTTGTCGGTTATGAATTGGGATTCAAAAGAAAAACTGATTTGTTCCGAAAATGCAGACGAAGAAGTCGTAAAGCAGTACAATATTGCGAACGCAATTCTCGGTTATGAAGATGCCTACGAACTGCTTTCGGACGATGTGAAAAGCCGAATGGATTCACACAAGCGTTTTGTAGAAAAAATTGTGAAACGAAATCAGTGAAGCGGATAATCGTGCACAACGGTATCTTTGCTTTTATCTGTCCAATTTACCTGTTTCCTAAAATTCGGTTTTACAGTTTTAGAACTGACAGATTGGGCAAAATGATAGCAATAGTTGTTGAACATTTGCCATACTTTCTTTTCTTGGTCGTCTGGAAGATTTTCGTTTTTTACTTTCCTTGCAAAATCTTTTCTGAACTGAGATAAAGAGTTGCTTTCAAAATAATTATCTTCAATTCCCTCCCTATCTAATTCGTTATTGAATCTTTCTCTTGTGTTTATGTCGCTCAATTCATTGACAAGATTATCTCCTGTTAGATTCCAATTTACCGCTTCCAATCCCTCTTCAATCAGCCAATCGAAATAATCTTCTGCCGTTTCTTCGGTCAAAACCTGCTTGTACATCAGCAGGTCAAGCATTTCAGCAAGTATGCTGTCCAAATCTCTCGGCCTGTTTTTCTTCGTTTTCATAGAATTATCCCTCTGTATTTATTTAGTTGATTCCTATATTAAAAGTACGTCATGGGATAATTCCGAAGATTAAATAGATTCTGAAAAACTCTATTTTTTTGACAAATTTTCGTACTTAAAACCCTATATTATAAAACAGAGGTACAGGTATTATGAAGAAGAATTTTTACAGGGTTTCAAAAAGAGTTGATTCAGTCGTTTCTACAGCGTATGGCCCAGTTGAATTTTCAAAAACCGTTTCAATCGATGTTTCTTGCGATGAACTTGAACAAAGCACATATCACTCAGGCGTTTCAAAGAACGACCGTTTGAGAATCGTAAAAGGCCGCAAGTTTCCAATTGGAACTGAAGGCACTGTAAAAGTAGCTGTACCAAACAAATTCGGCTCTACCTTCAATAATGTTCTTACAGGAAGACTTGTTCACCTGAATCCTTCAATACTTTTGGTACTCGATGATGGTTCTGAAATCTGGACTTGTGGAGACAATTGTATCAACTTGAAATACGGCGGGCCTGTTGTTTTCACTAACGAAGAAGATGTCAACAACTGGGAAAAAGTCAATACAACTTCTTATGGAAAACCCGTTTGGTATTTTGACGGTAGAGAGATTATCAAAGCTGGCAATTCAATTTACGGTCTTTCAAGCGAAGGCTTTGGTGTATATCAGAAAATGATTAAAGAAGGTAAAAACGAAATCGCAGCCGTAATTGATGATTTTTCTACAGATCGTTACATGTTTGTAAAATTCACAAAAGAGGCAAAGCAAGGAAATGAGGTTCAGTTTATTTCAACCGGTAGCATTCGCAACATGGATGACATGTGGAGAGGAGATACAGGTCTTGCAGATGCAATCAAAGCTTTTGAAAATTGTCAGGTTGCTTAAAATTGGGGGTTTACAAAAATGAATGAAGTTGTTGAGATTTTCATGAAAAGAGACGGCATGTCTAAAACAGAGGCCTGTAAAACTGTTCGAGAGATTTTGGATGAAACAATCGAACTTATGGCATCTGAAGGTTCTGAGGAAGCTGAGGAGTTTTGGATAAGCTCAACAGGTCTTGAAACAGATTATCTGCTCGGACTTATCTAAAAAAAGGAAAATGCTTATGAGTCGATCAGTTTTTATTGAAAAAGCCTCATTTAGTAAATGGCTCAACTCTACCAAACTAAAAGATGTTTTCGAAGAATGGGGCGAAGATGATACCGTAGTTGCTGAAATGCCTGATGATTATTGGACAGCCGAAAGCATTACAAAATTACTTGAAAAAGCTTTTGAAGCAGGCTATAATCTTCAACAAGAAATGAAATCATAAAAAAACAGTGCAGCCAAAGTAGCTGCACCTTTTTTTAAAAAACTCGTTTAAATCTATGCCACTTTTCAGACAAATTACTTGGAGTGCAATTTGTATACAAAATTTCCAAATCTGTTTCAGGATGATCTTTATAAGTGACTTTGCAGCTAGGAGGAACGTTTAAGCAATAAATTCTATTTGATTTTGGAACATCAGAAACAACTAAGCTAAGATCGAATTTACCTTTTGTAAAAAATTGAGAGTTGCAATCGAAGTCTACAAAAGATCTTTTATAGCCACTCAACAACTCTACATCTTTTCTTCCATTTACAGCATTTCTTACCATATATTTTGTAATGATTGCACTTGCACCTTCACCTTCTGTAATCCACATTGGATACTGCTCACAAACATTTTCTTTTGGAAAATATTTTACACCTTTTATAATTTTAGGTTCAGAGTCATACAAAATATGACCGGTTTCTTGAGAAACATCCTGTAAAATTTGATTTGCATCAATGTTGTCATTTGCATAACCTACAGGCACGTGCAATGTACCAATAACCACTTCTTTACAATCCTGGAAATGAAGAACAGGATTTCCAATCCATAAATCATCTATTACAATTCTGTTGTAATTTATCAATTTTAAGCATGGCAAGAAAGTTTTGCTTTTGAATTTAGCAAATTCAGGTGCATTTGCAGCCCCCATTTTAACCTCAGAAAGATGTAAATCTTTTCCCTCCCCGTCAGAAACCATTTGGTATACCAATTCACCCAATCTTACATTTTCAAGAATAATTCCGTAATTAAATTCTGTACAATTAAAATCGGTCAATTTAACAGATTGAACATCATTACCTATTACAGCTTGTTCACCTGAGAAAATTGCTGCAATTGAAAAAGAATCTTTACAATCTACTTTTACTTTATTTTCAAGTGTTTTGTACCAATTGTTTAGCTGCTTTTGTGAAAAGCCAAACTCATCCATACAAGCCATTGCACTTAAAGTATCTTCAGGCTGATCTTTTTGATCCCATCCTCTGCAGCCTGTTTCAGAAATTTCAAGCATGTATTTTTGATTGTACTCATCTCCGTACACTTTTTTATTGAATACAAGAACGAATCTTTTGTTTCTTTTTGCAACATAATCTATCCAATACCTGTCTGTTCTTTCATAACCAATGCACCATTTAGCGCCTGCACCTCCACATTGAAAACTATCACAAAAGATTGCGCCCTGATAAGTGAGAACACCTACAAAAAGGTAATGACTGTTTTCGTCTAAAATCAAGAAATCCTCTTTATTTGAAAACATGTTTTTTGGATCTGCTTTTTTCTGTTTATCTGATTGGTAATCTAAAAAAGGTTGTATAATTTCTTCAGCTACATCTGAAAAATCCCAGTTTTGTTTTTTCTTTGGGTCGAATTTGCTCCAATCAATTCTGTACTTATCTGCAGCTCCACTATTTACCCATTTAATTACATCAGATCTATTTGGGAGCTTTTTCAGACTTGTATAATCCAAAACATCTTCCGGGTCTTTTTCAATTACATCCCAAACAGGGTTTATAAATCTAGATTTATCTGCTTCTGAAAGCCAAAGTCTCATTTTTTACAAAAATCTCCTTTTTATAAAAATTAGTTGATGAAAGTCATGGGTGAATTTTTGTACTTAAACCCTATATTATAAAGCGAGGTACGAGAAAATGACAATTAAAGCACTTAACAAAACACTTTTGGGAAAAGTCGAAGGACTTCAGAGGCATTCAAAATTGGATTTCACAGACGGTAACAAAAAGGTTGAAGTTTGGTCTTATCACGGAGTTCCAATTACACAGACAAAAGGTAAGAGAACATGCATTTCCTTTTCAAACGCGCTCTTGAAGGATTTCAGGGAAAAGGGGCTTACAGATATTGAGCACATTCCTTTTAAGACTTTTGCGAATTCTAAAGCTTTTTGGATTGGCGACAAGTTTTTTGATGTCAAGGAATTCGAGCTTGAAGAACTTCTTGCGGCAGCTGATAAGTTTAGGGAGGCTATGGTTTGATAGGTATAACAGAGGGGTACGATCCAGTTTTTGCTAATGATTGGAAAAAGTGGGCTCAAAATAAGCCAACAATTTTAATAACAAAAAATTTTCCAAAAGTGAGTGAATATTTTTTGAGAACGTTCCCCTCTAACGTTATTTTTCACATTACATGTACAGGTTTAAGTGGAACTATTTTTGAACCAAATACGCCTTCTGTAGACTCTGTTTTAGATTCAATTAAAGACTTAAACGAGTTTCAAAAGAAACATGTTGTATTGAGGATTGACCCAATTTGTCCTCCCCTTTTTACCTGTAATGTACCTGAGTTTGAAGGTTTAAAATATTGCGCCAACTTTTACAAAATCCTAAAGTTTGGGTCTGCAAATAACTTGAGGATTAGAGTTTCTTTTTTAGATATGTATAAACATGTTTGGGAAAGATTAGAAAAATATCCTTTAGTGAAAGAGTATTTGAAAAAGCATTATGGAAATGATCTTCATTTACCTTTAGAGAGCAGAAAGAAATATTTAAGTCTGATTGAAAAAACAGTTGGGAAAAAAGTTGAAGTTTGCGGAGAGCCTGGACTTGAATGTTTTGGATGTATTTCTAAATTGGATTTGGATACATTAAAAGTTGACTTGAAAAATGAGGTTGGAAAAAGTACACAAAGAGCAGCTTGCGCGTGTTTAGCTCTAAAAAAAGAGCTGATTCCAATCAAGAAAGTTTGCCCACATAATTGTATTTATTGTTATTGGAGGTAATATGTATAAGGTTGTATTAAACAGATGTTATGGTGGTTTTGGTCTTTCCCCAAAAGCAGAAAAGCTTTATTGGGGACGCAAACTCGGTAAAGAGGTTTTTGCTTATGAGTTTAACTGCGAAAAAAGCAATTACAAAAAAGTTACAGATATAGAACGAACTAGAAATTGGAATGTTTATTTCACAACAAAAGATTTGGGAGATGTAGCGGAAGACTTTCCATTAAATGAGAGTTTTTGTATTCATGATATCCCTCGGCATGATCCTGTTTTGGTGAAAATTGTTGAAGAGCTTAAAGAAGAAGCAAACGGTGAATGTGCAAAATTGGTTGTAGCTGAAATAGAAACTCCAATGTATCGTATTGAAGATTACGATGGAATGGAATCTATTCAAACCCCTGAAGCTATTGATTGGATTGTTATCGAAGAAAAGTGAAAATTTCAAAAGCCCCTTTTGAAACTAATTGTTAGAAAAAAGGGGCTTTTTTAATTGAACTTTTTGGAAAAATTAAATCATTACGGAATAGACTGGTGTTTTCAATGTGCCAGCCTTGCTTGGAAAAAATCAAATAAAAAGAAACAAGATTTTACTTATAACCTGATTCAATTTATGAGAAAATTGGATCCTAAAACAAGTTGGGAATTTTCTTTTATAAATGAGGATTCCCTCTCTTTTAATTTAAAACCCGGAATTTTAGAAAAGTTTACAGGTACAGATATTGAAAAATACAAATATAAAAAAAGTTTTTACAAAGGCTTAATTCCTATTTTAGAGGAACATCTTAAAAATTGCGGCAGCGAAAAAATCTATAAATTCAAAATTCATTTAGATAAAGGCAATTTAAGTATCCTCATTCACTAATTTTCAATGAGGAGAAAAAATGAAAAAATTAAACGAAAAATACCGTGGTAAAGGTTTTGACAATTATAAAGGATCTTATGCAAGATTTGGAATGGTGAATCATTACTTTTTAGA
>Ga0310691_10006614_pt1 | contig 12316 bp, 6 predicted proteins | sample 176DNAGHGlowgp2_FD_203887 | JGI IMG/M metagenome (GOLD analysis project Ga0310691, IMG submission 203887) | Sheep rumen microbial communities from Palmerston North, Manawatu-Wanganui, New Zealand - 1766 DNA GHGlow gp2 (v2) (version 2) | ecosystem: Host-associated > Mammals > Digestive system >... | reverse complement strand
GACCCGGAGATTGACAAGGCCATCACAGCCACCTTTGCCACACAGTTCCACATCTTCGAGAACTACAGTTTCCCCGACGAAGCACACATCGTCAAGACCGACGACGCACGCCAAGTCAAGGACAACGGCCACCTCTGCGACTCCATCGAGATACGTCTCTTCATCAAGAGCACCTTCGGCGACAAGAACAACCCGATGAAGATTGAAGTGTGGCCGCTCAGCTCGGATGAAAGCAAACTGCTGAAAGAGTCAACAACCCTCTACTCCAACACCGACCTGGAGCAGTTCGCAGACATGAGCAACGGTCCCCTTGCGACAAAGGTCATCACCGCTACAGACTACATCATGAGCAACGCACAACGCGCCAGCAACAACTACTCCCGCAACGTACGCATCGTATTGCCGCGCGAGTTCGGCGACAACATCATGCAGAAATACTATGCCAACCCCGACAACTTCCGCGACTCCTACTCATTCATACGCAACGTCTGCCCCGGCTTCCTGTTCCGCACCGCAGGCGGCACCGGCACTATGCTCAGTCTGGAGGTCTGCACCATGAACCTTGGCTTCAGCTACAAGAAAGATGCCTACCCCGACTCCGTCATTGTCTCACAAAGCCGATTCGCTGCCACACCGGAAGTCATACAAAGCACTCAATTTGAGAACAGCAGCGACCTCTCCCTGCTGATAGACAAGATGAATGCCAACGGAAGCGACACCACCATGCTCAAGACGCCGGCAGGCATCTGCACCGAGCTCATCCTGCCCATCGACGAGATGTACAAGGGACACGAGACAGACAGCATCACCCGCGCTGCCCTGACACTCTTCCGCATCAACAACCAAGACCTGGACGCGAAGGACGACGACTATGCCCTGGGCATCCCGCAGAACATCCTACTCGTGCGAAAGCAAAACCTCAAGAGCTTCTTCGACAATCACCAGGTGAGCGATTCGCAGCAATCCTTCACCACCACCTTCCAGCCGACATACAATTGCTACACCTTCAACAACCTCGGCCCCCTCATCTCCTATTGCCACAACGAGAAGGAGAAAAGCATGAGGGAGCTCAACCTGACCGAAGAAGAGTGGAACAACCAACACCCCGACTGGAACCACGTACTGCTCGTTCCCGTCACCGTCGCTACTGCCACAAACAGCTCGGGCATCGTCTCGCAGATTTCCGTCAACCAAGACATGAGCCTCTGCAGCACGAAACTTGTACGCGGCACAGCAGCATCCCCAATCAAGATGCAAGTCACATACACACGATTCGCAGGGAAATAAACAGCAACCACGAGCAGCAAGAATCAGCAGGCGACGCCATCGGACGCACCACATTCATGCAGTTCCTGGAACTCGTGGCTTTACATTAAACTATAGTAAGAACAATTATTAACACCACAAAACGATGAAACGAATTCTGCTTTTCGCGGTCATGCTCCTCAGCCTGACCTTAGTTGCTCCGTCTGCCGCGCAGGCTGGGGCCAAACGCGACGCTCGTGTCGCCTACGTCCTGAAGAACCTCAGACTCAAGAGCGACGTCCAAGAGAAGTTCAAGCCTCTGCTCGAAGCCTTCCTCAAAGAGCTCTCCGACGTGAAAGACCCCTATGAGGACCTCAAGGACGAGCTGCAGGATGCCATCGACACGAACAAGCTCACCGCCGCACAGTGCGACAAGCTCTTCGAGCTGAAGCAGAAGCAGGAGGAGCAGGAACCGGCTGTCCTGCGCAAATGGTACGCTAAGTTCAAGACGGTGCTCACTACTCAGCAGGCCTACAAGGCGATGAAGCTCAGCGACGACAAGCTGAAGTAACCAGATTTGCTCTTCGGCGGGACGGATGACGCCACTTGGGTCATTGCCAGTACCACCGTGGGAAAACTCCAGTACCACCGTGGTAGTACTGGAGTTTTCCCACGGTGGTACGACGCAGCAAGCGCAGTATACAAAACTATCGTAAACAAACAGTGAAACCATAGATATAATATATGGCAACGACAGACGACAAGAAGATTATCTTCTCGATGGTCGGCGTAAGCAAGACCATTCAGCAGAACCAGAAGCAAGTCCTCAAGAACATCTACCTCAGCTTCTTCTATGGTGCCAAGATAGGCATCGTGGGCATGAACGGCGCGGGCAAATCGACGCTGATGAAGATTATTGCCGGCATCGAGCAGCAATATCAGGGCAACGTGGTGTGGAGCCCGGGCTACAGCGTGGGCTACCTGGAGCAGGACCCCAAGCTCGACGACGACAAGACGGTCATCGAGGTGGTGAAGGAAGGCGTACAGCATATCGTGGACGCCCTGCAGGAATACGAAGAGATAAACCAGAAGTTCGGCCTGCCCGAGTACTACGAGGACGAGGACAAGATGAACCAGCTCTTCGCTCGGCAGGGCGAGTTGCAGGACATCATCGACAGCACAGACGCCTGGAACCTCGACAGCAAGCTGGAACGGGCTATGGATGCCCTTCGCTGTCCGCCTGCCAACCAGCCGATTCGCGAGCTGAGCGGTGGCGAACGCCGTCGCGTAGCTCTCTGCCGCCTGCTCTTGCAGAAGCCCGACGTCCTGTTGCTCGACGAGCCGACCAACCATTTGGATGCCGAAAGCATTGACTGGCTCGAACAGCATCTCACCCAATACGAAGGCACGGTCATCGCCGTGACGCACGACCGCTACTTCCTCGACGACGTGGCTGGCTGGATTCTCGAGCTCGACCGCGGCGAAGGCATTCCCTGGCAAGGCAACTACTCCTCGTGGCTCGAGCAGAAGACGAAGCGCATGGAGCAGGAAGAGAAGGTGGCAAGCAAGCGCCGCAAGACGTTGGAGCGCGAGCTGGAATGGGTGCGCATGTCGCCCAAGGCACGTCAGGCAAAGGGCAAGGCGCGTCTGAACAGCTACGACAAACTGCTCAACGAGGAGCAGAAGGAGCGCGAGGAAAAGCTCGAAATCTTCATCCCCAACGGGCCGCGACTGGGCAACAAGGTCATCGAGGCACACGGCGTCTGCAAGGCTTTCGGCGAGAAGACGCTGATAAAGGACCTCGACTTCATGCTTCCGCCGGGCGGCATCGTGGGCGTCATCGGTCCCAACGGCGCCGGCAAGACGACCCTCTTCCGCATGATAATGGGCTTGGAAAAGCCCGATGCCGGCACCTTCGAAGTGGGCGAGACGGTCAAGATATCTTATGTGGACCAGAGCCACGCAGACATCAAGCCCGACCAGTCTGTCTATCAGGTCATCAGCCAGGGCAACGAGCTGATGCGCATGGGCGGTCGCGACGTCAACTGCCGCGCCTACCTGAGCCGCTTCAACTTCAGCGGAGCAGACCAGGAGAAGAAGTGCGGCGTGCTCTCCGGCGGTGAGCGAAACCGTCTGCACCTCGCCATGGCGCTCAAGCAGGAAGGCAACGTCCTCTTGCTAGACGAGCCGACCAACGACATCGACGTCAACACGTTGCGTGCCCTCGAAGAAGGTTTGGAGAACTTCGCCGGCTGTGCTGTGGTCATCAGCCACGACCGTTGGTTCCTCGACCGCATCTGCACCCACATCCTCGCCTACGAGGGCGACGGCAACGTCTTCTACTTCGAAGGCAGCTACACCGACTACGAGGCCAACAAACTCAAGCGACTCGGACTGGAAGAACCTAAGAGAATAAGGTATAGGAAGCTGATGGAGGATTAAAAGGGGCAAGGAGCATGGAGCAAGGAGCAAGAGGATAGCATTTAGAAGCTCATGCAGAAAAGTATTCTCTTGCCCCCTGCCCCTTGCCCCCTGCCCCAAATAATTACAATATGATTATTATTAAGGATAAAGAATACGGCGGCGAGAGGCCGCTTTATACATTGCACGATGCACGGCTGGAAAGGGTGACGATACACCTGGGCGAGTCGAGCATCAAGGAAAGCGGCAACATCGAGGCCTACGACTGCACGTTCCAGGGCAAATACGTCTTCTGGGAGTGCCGCGGCTTCCTTGCCGAGAGGTGCCACTTCGAAACGTCGGCACGCTCTTCGCTCTGGTACAGCGAGAACGGCACGCTCCGTGATTGTCTGGTGGACGCACCGAAGATGTTTCGCCGCATGAAAGGCATCGACCTCGAGAACTGCCGCTTCACCGACGCCCAGGAGACGCTGTGGGACTGCGACCGCGTCAGCATCCGCAACTGTTCCTTCGAGAATGCCGACTACTTCGGTATGCACACCGACAACGTCCGCATCGACCGCCTGCACCTCGATGGCAACTATGGCTTCCAGTACAGCAAGAACGTGGAGATAAAGAACTCTGTGCTCAACACGAAAGATGCCCTTTGGGAATGCGAGAACGCCACGATCACCGATAGCGAAATCAACGGCGAATACCTCGCCTGGTACAGTAAAGGCCTGACCCTCATCCGCTGCCACATCACGGGCGAACAGCCGCTTTGCTACTGCGAGAACCTCACCCTTGTGGACTGCACCTTTGGCGAGGATGCCAACCTCATGCTCGAGTACAGCACCGTCCAAGCCACCATCAAGGGCGACGTCCACAGTATCAAGAACCCCACCAGCGGCAGCATCGCCGTAGAAGGCCGCATCGGGGAAATCATCATCGACAAGAACCAGAAGGCGCCGGCTGACTGCATTATCAAAGATTCTGCTGTTGGAAGTTAAAAGAGGAAGTTAAAAATGGAAGTTAATTCGCTACGCTCATGGAAGTTAAAAAGGACAATACCATACTCACATTCAGCTTCCATCTCTATCCTCCAGCACGAAGTGCTTAACTTCCAGCCTGCTTGCAGGCTTAACTCCCACTTTAACTCCCATTTTAACTCCCGATTTTTCATTTCATGAACTACACGCAGAGTAAAGACCAGTTGCTCTCGCTCATACGCGAAGGCGGCAAGCTTGACTGGATAGCACAGGTCAAGCTTACCGCCTTACTCAGCTTCCCCAGCATGATGGCACAGATGGTGCACATCATGATGCAGTACATCGATGCCAGCATGGTAGGCAGCCTCGGTGCCCATGCCAGCGCAAGCATCGGACTGGTCAGCACAACAATCTGGCTCTTTGGCAGCCTGTGTGCCGCAGTCAGCGTGGGCTTCTACGTCCAGGTGGCACATAAGATAGGTGCCAAGGACTTTGCCGGTGCACGTCAGGTGCTCAGACAGAGTTTCATGTCATGCATCCTCTTTGCCCTGCTGCTCAGCGGCATCGGCATCAGCATCAGCAGCTACCTGCCCCACTGGTTGGGCGGAGGCGAGGACATCTGCCACGACGCGAGCCTCTACTTCATGTTCTTCTCCATGTGCCTGCCCTTCTCGATGCTCAACTCCCTCTGCGCCGGTATGCTTCGCTGCAGCGGCAACATGCACATCCCCAGCATCCTGAACATCGGTCTGTGCCTGCTCGACGTCCTCTTCAACTGGCTCCTCATCTTCCCCTCACGCGTTGTTCATTTTTCACTTTTCACTTTTCACTTTTCACTTAACATTCCGGGTGCAGGGCTCGGCGTAGCAGGAGCCGTGCTTGGCACAGCCATTGCCTATGCCATCTGTTCCCTGCTGATGTGCTACTTCACGGTCGTGCGCAGCAAAGAGCTCTCACTCCTTCAGGACCGCGGCACGTTCATCACGCAGTTAAGCACCCTGAAGGAGAGCTTCCACATCGCTGCTCCAATTGCCGTGGAGCACGTCATCCTGTGCGGCGCCCAGATAGTGAGCACCATCATTGTCGCACCCCTTGGCACGATAGCCATTGCAGCCAACAGCTTCGGCATCACCGTGGAAGCACTTTGCTACATGCCGGGCTACGGCATCTCCGACGCAGCGACGACCCTTGTCGGGCAGAGCTTGGGGGCTGGCCGACGCTTCCTGGCCCGAAGCTTCGGACGCATCACCCTGAGCATGGGCATCATGCTGATGACGATGATGGCAGTCGTGATGTACACAGCATCGCCAGCCCTGCTCAGCATCATGACGCCCGATGTAGCTGTGCAAAAGCTTACGGTGACAGTGCTCCGCATAGAAGCCTTTGCCGAGCCGATGTTTGCCGCCAGCATCGTCTGCTACGGCATCTTCGTCGGAGCACGCGACACGCTGATTCCCTGCACGATGAACCTCACCAGCATTTGGCTCGTGCGCATCGTCCTTGCCTTCTTCCTTGCATCCAGGATGGGACTGCAAGGCGTATGGATTGCAATGGCAGTGGAACTCACCTTCCGAGGCATCATCTTCCTCCTCAGGTTCCGTGGCAACAGCTGGCTCAATAAAGCTCCGAATAAAACGACACAAAAATAGCGCAGAGCTCCTTGCCGTGGTCTGGCAAATCGCCCTGCGCTTTATTAATATGCACCTCGTGCTTCTAAAATAAGCGCACGCCGCTTTCTCAGGAACCCTTCACGATGATACGCAGTTCGTCGAGCTGCTGCTGGTCGATTGGACCAGGAGCATCGAGCATGACGTCGCGACCGCTGTTATTCTTCGGGAAGGCTATGCAGTCGCGGATGCTGTCGAGCTCTGCAAAGAGGCTGACGAAGCGGTCCAGGCCGTAGGCCAGTCCGCCGTGAGGGGGAGCGCCGTACTTGAAGGCATTCATCAGGAAGCCGAACTTCTGCTGTGCCTGTTCGGGTGTGAAGCCAAGTATCTCGAATATCTTCTGCTGCAGCTTGGCATCGTGGATACGGATGCTGCCGCCGCCCACCTCAACGCCATTGACCACCATATCATAGGCATTGGCGCGGACGCTGGCGGGGTCGGTGTCGAGCAGAGGAATGTCCTCGGGCTTGGGCGAAGTGAAAGGATGGTGCATGGCCATGAGGCGCTGCTCCTCGTCGCTCCACTCGTACATCGGAAAGTCGATGACCCAAAGGCACGAATACTTGTCCTTCGGACGAAGCCCCATGCGGCTGCCCATCTCCAGACGGAGGCAACTGAGCTGCACGCGCACCTTCATGGCGTCGGGGCCACAAAGGATGAGGATGAGGTCGCCGGGCTTGGCATTCATCTTCTCCTTGAGTACCTCGAGCACGTCGGCAGAGTAGAACTTATCGACGGAACTCTTAACGCTGCCGTCCTCACCGACGCGGGCATAGACAAGACCCTTGGCGCCCACCTGCGGACGCTTCACGAAGTCGGTCAGTTGGTCGAGCTGCTTGCGTGTATAGACTGCCTGACCTTCGCAGCAGATGGCACCGATATAGGCAGCCTCGTCGAAGACCTGGAAGCCTGCGGGGAAGATGCTCTCCACCGTCTCGCGCGAGGCGTTGTCGGGCTGGTTGTTCTTCAGCTCCACGAACTTCATGCCGAAACGTGTATCGGGCTTGTCGCTACCGTAGTACTTCATAGCATCGGCCCACGTCATGCGGGGCAGCTCGGGGATGTCGATGCCCTTCAGCGTCTTGAAGAGGTGACGGCTCATGCCTTCGAACATCTGCAGAATGTCCTCCTGCTCGACGAACGACATCTCGCAGTCAATCTGTGTGAACTCCGGCTGACGGTCGGCACGAAGGTCTTCGTCGCGGAAGCACTTCACGATTTGGAAGTAACGGTCCATGCCGCTGACCATGAGCAGCTGCTTCAGCGTCTGCGGGCTTTGGGGCAAGGCATAGAACTGGCCGGGGTTCATGCGGCTGGGCACAACGAAGTCGCGAGCGCCCTCCGGTGTGCTGTTCACCAAGACAGGCGTCTCAATCTCGAGGAAGCCATGCTGGTCCAGGTAACGGCGCACCTCAAAGGCGAACTTGTGGCGCAGCTCGAGGTTCTTGCGAACACAGGGACGGCGAAGGTCGAGGTAGCGGTACTTCATGCGGATGTCGTCGCCGCCGTCGCTCTCCTCTTCTATGGTGAAGGGAGGCGTCAGGCTCTCGTTCAGGATGTTAAGCTCGCTGACGAGAATCTCGATGTCGCCCGTCGGAAGGTTCTTGTTCTTGGAATAACGTTCGGCCACCGTGCCTGTAGCCTGGATGACAAACTCACGTCCCAGACGGCCTGCCTGCTGGCGGAGCTCATCGGAAGCGTCCTCGTTGAAAGCAAGCTGAGTGATACCGTAACGGTCGCGCAGGTCAACAAATGTCAATGCGCCCAGGTTGTGGACGTTCTGCACCCATCCTGCCAGGGTGACTTTCTCTCCTACGTTGGCAAGCCGCAGCTCGCCGCATGTCTTTGTCCTATACATTATATATATTATATTAGGGGGAGTTAAGGAAGTTAAAGAAGTTATCGCTCGCTACGCTCGCTTAGGGAGTTAAAGGACAATAGCTTTGGATGCTGGAGCTTGGGGCTGCAAAAGGTATCATCCTTTAACTTCTTTAACTTCCATTAACTTCTTTAACTTCCATATTTCTCTTAATACAGCGAAGGATGAACTGTTATCCAGCCCATCCTTCTACCTTGTACGCCCTCAGGGGCTCGAACCCTGGACCCATTGATTAAGAGTCAATTGCTCTACCAACTGAGCTAAGGACGCATCTCTTTGTTGTTTGCGGGTGCAAAGGTATGAACTTTTCCTGAAACCGCCAAATGTTTTGGCACTTTTTTTTGTCTTGAGCGACAAAATGCCTCAACAATCTTCTATTTTATGTAAGAGAATAGAACTCCGAGGGGGACTTTCTCTTTAATACATCAAGTTTGAAATCTACGTCTGGGATGATGCCATGCTGACGAAGGACAGTCTCCACGGTCTTCCTGGCAAGCTCCGGATGGTTGTTCTCCTCGCTCAGATGGCAGAGCCATACATGGCGAAGCTGCGGCGTAGCATATTCTGCCAGCAGATAGGCGGCCTGCTCGTTGTTCAAGTGCCCGCGGTCGCTGCTGATACGCTCCTTGAGATAAGGCGAGTACTTCCCCATCAAGAGCATATTGATATCGTGGTTCGACTCCAGTACCAGATACTGTGCCAAGCCAACCTGCTGGCGGATGGTATCGGTGACATGCCCGATGTCGGTTATGAGACAGAACCGCACACCATCCGCCTCCACAACATAGCCGACACAGTCGCGGCTGTCGTGAGGAACATCGAACGGCGTAATGCGGAAGTTTCCCACCTCCAGCGTCGTCCCCTTCTCGATGAATGCCTTACGGTCGTTCGGCACATCAATCTTCAGACAACGGTTGCACGCAATGCCCTCGTGTACGAGTTGCGTGGCATAGATGGTCTTGCTATAATCACAGGCAATACACCCTACGGACTTGATGTGGTCGGCATGGTCATGCGTGACGAACACTGCCTTCACGTCATGCTCCAAACTGACATCGCAGTCCTTGAGATGCTTCTTCAAGGAACGGATGCTGATACCCGCATCAAGCAATATGGATGTCTCGCCCGACTGCAACAAGTAGCAATTGCCACTGCTGCCAGAGCCAAGTGATATGAATTTCATCCTTTAATGTTATATTTTATGTGCAAAGATATGAAATTTTGCAATAAAAGACAAACTTTTATCTACTTTTATTTTGAACATAAAGATAAAAACGCTAAATTTGCAAGCAAGAATGCATTTTAGTATTAACTTAACACCAAACATGATGAAGAAAACATTACTTTCATGTGCATTTGCGCTTTTCTCTCTGATGGCAAGCGCAGGCGACGGCTTGGTAGCTGTCGGTGCAAACATCATTCTGCTGCCTTCTTCCTATTGGGACAGCGACATCCAGTGGAAGGCATGGACCTGGGTCTATAACTCCGGAACAGAGTATGGAGAATGGAACGAGCAGAACGCGAACTACAATCAGATTTGCGGCGAGCCTGCCGAGGACTCCCAAGGCAGACAGTGGTACGAGCCTGGCTTTGACATGGCAGAGACGAAGGTCAACGAGTACGGAGAACTTGTCGATGTCAACTACGACCGCTTCGACGACGAAGGTAACTTCCTGCCCATCGTCTGGGAGGAGCATACCGCTCCCTACAGCAGCGACGCTACATTCAACGGCAATCCTTCCTACCAGTGGACAACCAGCAGCATCATGGCCGACATCTACGTGCGCCGCACTTTCACGACCGACCAGTTGCTCTCCGGTCCAGTCTATCTGGCTTGCGGTCATGACGACGCTCCCGCTGAGTACTACATCAACGGCGAACTTGTCTTCGAGCGCACAGGCACCGAAGGAGAATGGTTTGACGAGCAAGGCAACGTACACTACAACCAAGGCTGGAACAATGCCGAGTACATCCTGCTGACCGACGAGCAGAAGGCACTCATCAAGCTTAACGGCGAAGAGAATGTGCTCGCCTTCCACGTTCACCAGAACTGGGGCGGTGCCTTTGCCGACGGCGGCCTCTACACCAAGATGGAAGGTGGCCTCGACATGGGTTACACCACACCTTGGGAAGGCAAGGTGCTCTTCAACAACACTGGCGGTTACAACAGGGACGGCAAGTCTCCCAGCAACAACCCCAAGCACCCCTGGTCTGCACTCTATGAGGCACAGGAAGGTGATGCTTACACCTTCATGCTCGAGGGTTCCTGCGAGGAGGAGTGGATGGAGCAACTCCACTTCAAGACACCTATCAAGATTCAGGAAGGTCACGGATACAACTTCAAGGTTAGACTGGAAGCTGACAAGCCTCTGACCAACGTCATCGTGAAACTGACTGACAACGACAACGACGACATCGAACTTGCCTACGAGGATGCCATTGAAGTAGAAGCTCCCGTAGAAGGCGAGGAATACGAAGGAACATTGGTTGACATCGAATTCGACGGTATAGAAGTCAACAACTTCAAGGTTGCCTTCGACTTCGGCGGCGGACAGGACAGCACTACTGTTACCATCAAGGAGATGTCCTTGCTTGACCTCGACCCCGATGATGAAGAGCTGGACGAGAAGGAACTCTGGGTTGGCACACACTACTTCAACTACTTCGACATGAACAAGACCGTTGTCAAGTACATGGTATGGGATGAAACGCTCAATGATGGCGAAGGCGACTACAGAGAAGCAAGAGAAGATGAGTTAGACTGGGCTTCCGAGGAAATCTATTACGAGGCCGTCGATGCTCCCGAGGTAACCGGCCGCACCGAGACTTTGGCTTGGACACAGGCTGACTTCGACGATTCCATGTGGGACGACCAGATGATGCCTACCGGCAGCGAAGGCTATATGGCCGAGCAACAGAGCATCTGGCCTTCTGGTATCCTGGAGGCAACCGGTAATAGTTCCAACTATTGGATTCGCCGTAACTTCGAGCTCGAAAAGATTAACGACCGTCTTTCCTACGAGCTGAATGTCTGCCACGATGACGTTTACGAGACATACGTCAACGGTCACCTGCTGCAGAAGAACGTAGGCTGGACCAACGGTAAGAACCCCGTACAGGTTCACATACCTGCCCGCTACCTCAATGTCGGCAAGAACGTCATCGCCACCTACATCCAGCAGAACTGGGGTGGTTACTTCTACGACTGCGGCATCAACGTCACAGAGGTTAACTACGAGGAGTGCGTGAAGCTCTTCAACGACGTGCTCGCATACGCAAAGACCGACACACTGCTGACCAACAGGATGAAGGCGGACGTGCAGGCTCTTGTTGACGAAGCTAATGAATACTTCGAAGTGAACAAGAACGACCCCGCTGAACTGAGAGCTTATGCAAGGGAATTGAGGCCGAGAATCAACGCTATCTTCGCTTACAGCAGCAGCGTGAAGGCCCTCAAGGATACCTATGACATCTGCCGTCTCATGGAAGACAAGGGTTACTGGGGTACCGCTCTCGACGATGTTGCTGCAGCCCTCGATACCTGCGCTACAGCAAACGACATCAACAAGTACATCCAGCCTCTGCGCAACGCCCGCAAGGCTACTGCCATGGAGCGCCACACAGAGAAGTTCGTAGGCACCGTTCCCGAAGTTGTCAGCATAGACAATCTTGGCGACTGGGACGGCCTTTGCCCGAAGTACTATATATATAATGTAGGCGCAAAGAACTTCCTTGGTGGTGGCGAAGACTGGGGTGCACACCTCGCTCTTGAGTACATCTCCAATCCCATGATGCTCGTTCAGGCAATGAAGGACGTCGTGGACGAAGAGACCGGCGAAGTCATAGACGAAGAAGCCGTTGAAGGTGCATTCTACGTTGAGACCTTCCGTCCTAACGGCAACATAGGCGAAAATGACTTCATGGGCTGGAACGGCTACGTTGACGTAGGCAGAGGCAGCACTTGGGAACTTATCCCTGTTGAAGGCAAGGAGAATGTCTTCAACATCGCTCAGTATGGTCAGACTTTCGGCGCAGCCGACACGACATGCTACAACGGCACCGTCTTCGAACCCGGCGGCAAGAAGCTGCTCGGCCTCCGCAGCGGCGACAACAGGTACGCTCCCTCCTACTATGTA
>Ga0310691_10006613_pt1 | contig 12319 bp, 8 predicted proteins | sample 176DNAGHGlowgp2_FD_203887 | JGI IMG/M metagenome (GOLD analysis project Ga0310691, IMG submission 203887) | Sheep rumen microbial communities from Palmerston North, Manawatu-Wanganui, New Zealand - 1766 DNA GHGlow gp2 (v2) (version 2) | ecosystem: Host-associated > Mammals > Digestive system >... | reverse complement strand
GGTGGTGCGGTAGAAGTGGTAGGCGCCGCGCATGATGCCGTATTTCCTGGCCTCGGCGAAGTTCTGCCTGAAGCGCGAGTCGACGATGTCGCTGCCCTCGGTGGCCTTGATGAAGGCGAAGGCGAGCGGCAGCTCATTGAGGGTGGCCTCGTTGCGAAGCAGCTCCCAGTCGATGGAACCCTGATGGTGGCTTACGTCGATGCCGCGCACCGTGTAGCCCTTGGGCGCTACGACGGCGTCGGGGACCGGTGACGAGAAGAAGGCGCGTAGCAGGAAGTAGCAGGTGGCAGCGACGATGCCGCCTCCCACCCACATGGGCCATCCCGGCAGATATCTCCTGACCTGCTGGGCCCATCCCTTTGTCGTGTCCTTCTTGGTCTTGGTCTTACGCTTTCTCTGTGCCTTGTGTGTCGTGCCCTTTGGCTTGCTCTTCACGGGCTCAGCAGTGCGCTTGGTCGAAATAGCCATACGCTGGGGGATGATGCTGTTAAAAACAAGCCCCTCCTTTCAGAAGGGGCTTGTTGTCGTAGGTCGCCAAGTGTTTACTTTCCTTGTTCCAGGGCCAGTGTGCGGGTGGGCTGGTCGCAGACCTCGCTGGGTCCCCAGTACTGGATGGGACCGGGATAGACGTAGGCCGTCTCGCGAGCCCAGCGGTCACGCTGTGCAGCGAAGCACTTGAAGGGGGCACCGTCCAGCTCGACGAGCGCCTTGCGGATGACGGGCTTCATCTCGCCGTTGCGCTTCTCCATGTTCATCATCATCGTGATGGGCACACCGCCGGCCTTCCACTCTGAGGCAGGTGCCGTGGTGTTCTTGACGATGGCCATGTAGCCCGTCTTGCCGGCAGCGATGAGCTGTGCGGCACTGTTGCCCAGGGCGTAGCAGTAGTCGGCGTCGAAGTTGGACGGGGCGGCGCAGCGTCCCTCGTAGCCGAAGAAGTGGTGCTGTGTGGCGAACTTGCCCTTGAAGGTGCCGGCCTTCTTCATCTTCTCCAGCTTCTGTGCCACCATGGTGGAGAGCAGCTTCTCGGTCTCGATGAGGCTCACCTGTACGTTGCCGTGCGGGTCACGGTCGAGTGCCAGCTGACGGGCCACGCCGACAGGCAGGCTGTTGAACACGGCGAGGTTCTCGTCGGTGAGGTGGCTCTTGGCGAAGTCCACCTGCTCGTCGCGGCTGATGTTCTTTGCCTCGGGCATGGCCAGCACGTCGTTGAGCTGAGCGATGAGCTTCTTGATGGCGGGTATGAACTCGATGACACCCTCGGGGATGATGACCGTACCGAAGTTGTTGCCGTCGGCGGCGCGCACGGCCACCACGTGGGCGATGTAGTCCACGATGTCGTTCAGGCTCTGTCCCTTGGCCTCGACCTCCTCGCTGATGAGGCAGATGTTGGGCTGTGTCTGCAGTGCGCACTCCAGGGCGATGTGGCTGGCCGAGCGTCCCATGACCTTGATGAAGTGCCAGTACTTGCGGGCCGAGTTACAGTCGCGCTCGATGTTGCCGATGAGCTCCGAGTAGGTCTTGCAGGCGGTGTCGAAGCCGAAGCTGGTCTCAATCTGCGAGTTCTTCAGGTCGCCGTCGATGGTCTTCGGGCAGCCGATGACCTGCACGCCATAGTTCTTGGCGGCATAGTATTCGGCCAGCACGCAGGCGTTGGTGTTCGAGTCGTCGCCACCGATGATGACGATGGCCTTGATGTCGAGCTGGCGAATAATCTCCAGACCCTTCTCAAACTGCTCCACCTTCTCTAGCTTGGTGCGTCCCGAGCCAATCATGTCGAAGCCGCCAGTGTTGCGATACTCGTCGATGATGTCCTTGGTCAGCTCCATGTAGTTGTGGTCCACCAGTCCGCCCGGGCCGAGGATGAAGCCATAGAGGCGGTTCTCAGGGTTGAGCTTCTTCACGGCGTCGAACAGTCCGGTGATGACGTTATGTCCACCAGGGGCCTGGCCACCGCTGAGGATGATGCCCACGTTCATAGGCTCGTGAGCCACTTCCTCGCCCTTCACAAATTCCACCAGCGGCATGCCGTAGGTGTTGGGGAAGAGCTTCTTAATCTCCTCCTGGTTGTCAACGCTCTGTGTGGGCTCGCCCTCCACAGCCTTCACGGCTCCCTGCAGTCCAAGGGGAAGCTTGGGCTGATAGGCAGCGCGGGCTAATTGTAATGCACTTTTTTCCATTTTTTCCTTTTGTACCTATATATAATAATGTAACATTCGCTTTCAGCCTGCAAAGGTACAAAAGAGTTAGGAGTTAGGAGTTAGGAGTTAGGAGTAATTTCTGCTCCTTAATTATTTTTAACTCCAAACTCTCAACTCCTAACTCCTAATTCCTAACTCCTAATTCTTAACTCCGGATTATCCAATCTCAATCTGGCGGCTCACCTTCGCCTTCTGCTCCTCGTGCTTGGGCAGCTCCACCGTCAGCACGCCGTGCTCCACCTTGGCTGAGATCTGATCCTTCTCCACGTCGTCAGGCAGGATGAGTGTCTGCTCGAACTTCGAGTAGCTGAACTCACGACGCAGGTAGCGGGCGTTCTTGTCTTCCTCCTTCTGCTCCTCGTGCTTCTCCATCTTGATGAGCAAGTTGCCCTCGTCATTGATGTGCACGTTGAAGTCCTCCTTCTTCATGCCCGGGGCAGCCAACTCCACGGTGTAAGCCTTGTCGGTCTCCTTGACGTTGATGGCCGGAGCCGTGGCACTTGCCTTTGTCATGAACTCGTTGTTGAAAAGATCGTTGAACACTGTGGGAATCCAGCTGTTTGTTCTCATAATAGGCATCATAGTTTTGTCCTCCTTGTTTTTTTTATTTGTTATACATGTTGTCTGTCTTGAGGCCTCGGTTGCCGTCGGCCTTCACCTGTATAGATGCAACAACGATGCCAATGTATTGATGTGTGACAGAATGGCAGTATAATGAGACGATTTGTCATTCTGGGGAACTTGGAAAAATTTCTATCAAAAAAACTTGGACGTTTCATTTTTTTTCGCTATCTTTGCCGTTGAACAAAAAAAGTGAAAAGGACATGGCAAACAAGAGAACGCTGAAACATGCTATCAAAGGCATTTGCGAGGAGCTCCTCGTGGAGTGCGTTGCTGCCTCGCTCTATGGAGCAGGGAACCACAAGGACAACGCCGAGGCACTGCTGGCCTCCATCCTGCGCACGCAGGTTGACTTTGTGGCTCGCGTGTCGCACCCGGAGCCAGGCATGCCCCCCAAGGCTTACTTCAAGGACCTGCGTGAGAAGTTCTCAGCGCAGGTGGGTGAGCTGATTGACCATATTAACTATCTGTAGAAAAAGTGATGTGGAAGAAACTGTGTAACTGGCTCTTATATAAACGCATGGGGTGGACGACCGACGTGACGGAAGACTGCCCCGAGAAATGTATCATCTGCCTGGCACCCCACACCAGCAACTGGGACTTCGTGATAGGCCAACTCTATAATGGCGCCACGGGCCTGAAGAGCAACTTCCTGATGAAGAAGGAATGGTTTTTCTGGCCCTTGGGTGTGTTGTTCCGCCGTATGGGTGGCATCCCCGTCTACAGGCAGAAGCACACGTCGATGACCGACACGATGGCCCAGACGGTGAAGAAGGCGCCGCGCTTCCGTCTGTGCATCACTCCTGAAGGCACCCGCAAGCGTGTCACGGAGTGGAAGAAGGGCTTCTACTTCATTGCCCAGAAGGCTGGCATACCCATCCTGCTCTATGGTCTGGACTATGAGCGCAAGCTCATCCAGTGCACCAAGACGATTGTGCCCACGGGCGACGTGGAGGCCGACATGCGCGAGATAAAGTTGTATTTCAGGGACTATAAGGGCCGCAAGCCCGAGAATTTTAGTACGGGCGATGCCCTAAATGATAAATGAGAAACGAACAATTAATAATACTGCGCCGAAAAATGAAAAATGAAAAAAGCAGCGCCGGAAAGGGCGCAAAAAGGAGAAGATTCACTCTCGGCTTTGGTAGACTGCTCAGTTTATTATTTATCATTTTTCATTTATCATTTAGCCACGCCGTGGCGCAAACCAGCTGGGGACGCACCGACTACAAGGGCGAGCCCTGGGTGCAGAACGCCTCGTTGCCCTATACCATCAGCCGCGGTCTGCAGGGGCGCCACCTGGCGTTGTGGGCCAGTCATGGCATCTTTTACGACCAGAGCAAGGGACACTGGCGCTGGCAGCGTCCGGCACTCTTCACCACCAGCGAGGACCTGTTCACCCAGACCATCGTCGTGCCCTACCTCATGCCCATGCTTGAGAATGCCGGCGCCGTGGTGTTCAGTCCACGCGAGCGCGACTGGCAGCGCCACGAGGTCATCGTTGACAACGACCCCACCAACAGCATCATGGCTTTCCGCTATGAGGAGAGCTACTTCCGCAGCCCATGGCAGCCGGCGCCGCAGCCCGGCTTCTCCATGCACAGCGGCATCTACCGCGACGGCGAGAACCCCTTCCAGGCCGGCACGGCGCGCATGGCCGAGGTGACGCGCAACAAGTCGAAGGCCAGCGAGGTGAGCTATCAGCCCAACCTGCCCGATGCCGGCCGCTATGCCGTGTATGTGAGCTACCAGACCGTACCCGGCAGCATCGATGACGCACGCTACACCGTGTGGCACAAGGGTGTGCCCACCGAGTTCCGTGTCAACCAGCAGATGGGTGGCTCCACATGGGTCTACTTAGGCACCTTCGACTTCGACGGTGGCATGAGCGAGGGCAACCGCGTCGTCGTCAGCAACCTCAGTGGCCATCGTTCAGGCATGGTCACCACCGATGCCGTGCGCTTCGGCGGCGGCATGGGCAACATCAGCCGCGGCGGCACCACCAGCGGCATGCCGCGCTGTCTGGAGGGAGCCCGCTACTATGCTCAGTGGGCCGGCATGCCCTATGGCATCTATAGCTTCCGTGGCGGTCTGAACGACTATGCCGACGACATCAACGTGCGCTCGTATATGACCAACCTGCTCTGTGGCGGCTCGCCCTACGCCCCCGACTCAGCCGGGCGCAAGGTGCCCATCGAGCTGTCGCTGGCCATCCATAGCGATGCCGGCCACACGGCCGATGGCACGGGCATCTACGGCACGCTGTCCATCTGTACCACGGGCTTCGGGCAGCCCACACTGGCCACGGGCATGAGCCGCGAGGCATCGAAGGAGCTGGCCACGGCGCTGTTGGAGAACACCACGCGTGACCTGCAGTACCGCTTCGGCGAGTGGAAGCTACGCAAGCTTTATGACCGCAACTACTCAGAGACGCGCCTGCCCATCGTGCCCAGCAGCATCCTCGAGACATTGTCGCACCAGAACTTCGGCGACATGCGCTACGGTCTCGACCCCAACTTCCGCTTCTGGATGGCGCGCTCCATCTACAAGACCGTGCTGCGCTTCATTGCCCAGCACCACGGCGAGAAGTATGCCGTCACCCCGCTGGCGCCCGACCACTTCCACATTGAGTTCTCCAACAAGAGCGGCAGCGAGGTGCGCCTCAGCTGGCAGGGACTCATCGACTCGCAGGAGAAGACCTCTGAGCCATCGGGCTACATCTTATATATAGCACAGGGCAATGGCGGGTTCGACAACGGCACGCCGCTGAGGGGCACGTCGTGCACGGTGAAGCTGCAGCCCAAGGTGCTCTACAGCTTCCAGGTGCGTGCCGTCAACGATGGCGGACAGAGCTTCCCCACGGAGGTGCTCTCGGCCTACTATAACCCCGACGCAGGTCAGCGCGCCATGGTTGTCAACGGCTTCCACCGGCTCTCCTCGCCAGCCATCAGCCGGACGGGCCAGGGCTTCGACATCGACGAGGACCCCGGCGTGAGCTATGGCCGCACGGCAGGCTTCATGGGTCGTCAGCGCGTGTTCGACGTGTCGCGCATCGGTCGTGAGGACTCCACCGCCCTGGGCTTCAGCACCTCCGAGCTGGCCGGGCTGTTCGTGGCAGGCAACGACTTCAACTATGTGCGCACCCATGCCGAGGCACTGGCTGCCACAGGGCGCTTCAGCATCGTCAGCGCCTCAGTGCAGGCCGTGGAGAACGGCTATGTGCCCCTGTCGTCCTACGCCATGATTGACCTCATCCTGGGTCTGGAGCGCAACGACGGCCACAGCTTCATACCCTATAAGTCGTTCAAACCCGCTTTGCAGCAGGTCATGCGCCAGTATGTGGCAGGCCATGGCAACCTGCTGGTCAGTGGCGCATACATCGGCACCGACATGCGGACGACCGACGAGCAACGCTTCCTCAGCGATGTGCTGAAGGTCAGTTCGCCCTGCGACTATCGCGACGCCAGCGGCCTGGTCAGCGGTCTGGGCACCTCGTTCAGCTTCCATCATCAGCTGAACGAGCGGCACTATGCCGCCACCCGCACTGATGTGCTCATGCCCACGGTGCAGCAGGCCTTCCCCGCCATGGTCTATGCCAACAACACCAGTGCCGCAGTGGCATACGCCGGAAACGACTACCGCGCCTTCACCATGGGCTTCCCCTTTGAGTGCATCATCGACGGGGGCATGCAGAAGGCCATCATGCAAGGCATCGTTAACTTCTTAATACCAAACTAAAACACCTATTACCATGACTAAGATTCAAGCTAACCCATCGGGCACACGTACCATAGAGGTAAGTGACGACCATCTGCAGACCCTGGACAAGTATCAGCTGATGCGCGACGTGCAGGAGTCGCATGGATATGTTGACGAAGAGACGCTGAACAAGCTGAAGCTCAACATCCGGGCCCTGCTCGAGTTGGAGGCTGGAGCTGACAAGGCCCTTCTCGACCTCTGTCTCGATGTCATCTATAACCCCAACATGAAGGCCTTCGGCCTGCAGCAGCTCTTCCAGCTCTTCGTGGAGTGGAAGAACCGCAGCCACGACGAGCTGAGCCTGGCCAGCCAAGCCTTGCAGGGTACTCCGTTTAATTGATTTGAGAATTGAGATTTGAGAATTGAGATTTGATAGTTTAGTTCTAATGGCAATGGATAGTTCAGAGAACAAGAAGGTCAGTTTGTCGGGAGTTAGGGATAAGACTAACCCCCCAATCTCAAATCTCCGCTCGGCTATGCCGCTTTGCCATGCAAAGAATTCTCAAACCTCAAATCTTTTAACCTTCCTACCTACCACTAAGAAGGAGCTGGAGATGCGCGGCTGGGACGAGGTCGACGTCATCCTCTTCTCGGGCGATGCCTACGTCGACCATCCGTCGTTTGGCGCTGCCGTCATCGGGCGCACACTCGAGGCTGCCGGCTATCGGGTGGCCATCGTGCCACAGCCCGACTGGCATGGCGACTACCGTGACTTTCGCAAGCTGGGCCGCCCGAGGCTCTTCTTCGGCATCTCGCCTGGGTGCATGGACTCGATGGTGAACAAGTACACTGCGGCGCGGCGGCTGCGTTCTGAGGATGCCTACTCGCCTGACGGGCGCCATGACCAGCGGCCCGAATACCCCACCATCGTCTACTCCAGGATTCTGCGGCAGCTCTATCCTGACGTGCCCATCGTGCTCGGCGGCATCGAGGCCTCGCTGCGGCGCCTCACCCACTATGACTACTGGCAGGACTGCCTGCGCCCCTGCATCCTCTGTGATGCACCCGCCGACATCATCAGCTATGGCATGGGCGAGAAAACCATCGTTGAGCTGGCGCGACGCATAGCGGCCGGCCAGCGCATACAGGACATCACCGACCTGCCACAGACCGTCTTCCTCTGTCAGGCCAACGCTGTCCCCGGTGGCATCAGTCAGGACGACATCGTCCTGCATTCGCATGAGGAGTGCCTAAGGAACAAGCGGGCACAGGCAGAAAACTTCCGCCACATAGAGGAGCAGTCGAACATGATGCACGCCAACCGACTCCTTCAGGAAGTAGCGAACCGGTGTGTCGTCGTCAACCCTCCCTATCCGCCCATGACCACCGAGGAGGTGGATGCCAGCTTCGACCTGCCTTACACGCGCCTGCCACATCCCAAGTACAAGGGGAAGACCATTCCGGCCTACGAGATGATTAAGTTCTCGGTCAATATCCACCGGGGGTGCTTTGGCGGCTGTGCCTTCTGCACCATCTCAGCCCACCAGGGCAAGTTCGTCGTTTGCCGGTCGAAGGCCAGCATCCTGCGCGAAGTGAAGCAGGTCATGCAGCTGCCAGGCTTCAAAGGCTATCTCAGCGACCTTGGCGGGCCGTCGGCCAACATGTACGGCATGCACGGTCGCAACCTCAAGGCCTGCGAGGCCTGCCGCCGACCCAGTTGTGTCCATCCACACATCTGTCCCAATCTGGACACCAGCCATCAGAAGCTACTCGACATCTATCGCGCCGTCGATGCCCTGCCAGGCATCAAGAAGAGCTTCATCGGCAGCGGTGTGCGCTATGACCTGCTGTTGCACCGTGGAAAGGACGAGGCAGCCAACCGCTCGGCGCAGGAGTACACCCGCGAGCTCATCACGCGCCATGTCAGCGGAAGGCTGAAGGTGGCTCCTGAACACACCTCCGACGGCGTGCTGCAGCTCATGCGCAAGCCTTCCTTCCAGCTCTTCTGCGACTTCAAGCGTCTCTTCGACCGCATCTGCCGCGAGCAGGGCCTGCGCCAGCAAATCATCCCTTACTTCATCAGCAGCCATCCCGGTTGCAAAGAGCAGGACATGGCCGAGCTGGCCGTGCTTACACGACAGATGGACTTCCACTTGGAGCAGGTGCAGGACTTCACCCCTACGCCCATGACCGTGGCCACCGAGATGTACTACACCGGCCTCGACCCCTACACCCTGAAGCCTGTCTACTGCGCACGCTCACCTCGTGAGAAGCAGGCCCAGCGGCAGTTCTTCTTCTGGTACAAGCCCGAAGAGCGCAGGGGCATCATGCAGAGCCTTCGTCGCATTGGGCGCCCGGACCTCATCAACCGTCTGATGGGGTAGGGGACACACGCTCTCTTTTCGTCACATAGCACACATGAACATCATTGAACAGCACATCGTTGCGAAGAACCCTGACCGTAAGAGTGAGGACGGCATCGTCGTCACTGACAACTTCATTGCCGTCATCGATGGCTCTACGTCGAAGTCGGCCCACCGTTACAGCCGGTCGGCCACCAATGGGCGCTATGCCATGCAACTGGTCGCCCGCCACATCAGCCACATGGGGGCCGCCACCACCTGCCATCAGTTCTGCGTGGGCGTCACCCGCCGTCTGGCTGATGTCATGTGCCGTCCCTCTCTTCTGGCGGGTGGCTTGTTCCGTGAGCGCAAGCCGCTGCCAGGTCCTGTCGACCGCCTGGCGGCCTCGGCCGTCATCTTCAGTCGCCTGCGCCGTGAGCTATGGATGGTGGGCGACTGCCTTTGCATGGTCAACGGACAGCTGTTTGAGAACCCCAAGCCCTACGAGGAACAGCTGGCACGAAAGAGGGCCGACATCATCCGTAGGAGTGACGACCCCGCCTCTTTCCTTGTTAACGATACGGCCCGTGAGGCCATCCTGCCCGAGATGATGGCCATCATGCGCGAGCAGCAGAATGTGAAGTATGCCGTCATTGACGGGGCGCATATCCCCGAGGAACATGTCCGTGTGCTGACGCTCGACTTCCAGCCCAAGGAGATTGTGCTGGCTTCCGACGGCTATCCCTTCCTATGCCCTACGCTCGAAGCCTCTGAGCAGGCACTGGCCCGACAGCTGGCCGACGACCCGCTGAACATCGGCACCTTCCTGGCCACCAAGGGCTGCATGCAGGGCAACCGCTCCTTCGATGACCGCGCCTACATCCGCTTTACGGTGTGAGCCCCAGTCTGTCCCCATAAAAAAGATGTTTTTACTGCCGTCGCCATCATTGTCAGTGAATAATTTATTTGAAAATTTGGTCATGTCCGAAAAAATACCTACCTTTGCAGCCGCTTAGCTTGTCATATCGTCTGTTGGCGTTCTTTGGCAGGCCCTGCAAATGGATGGTTCCGTAGCTCAGCTGGATAGAGCAACAGCCTTCTAAGCTGTGGGTCTTGGGTTCGAGTCCCAACGGAATCACGAAAACAAAATAATAAGTCGCTGTAAAACAGCGACTTATTTTATGGACTCACCACTCTCTCACCTCTTACAACTGAACCACGACGATATTCAGCGAGTAAGGAGGCACATCCAGCTGAATGCTGCCATTCTCGGGCGAGAGCAGTTGCTCTACAGGATGGATGGCCGTGGGCGTATCGAGCGTGTTCTCTTCCATACCGTCGTTGGCAGCCAGACGAACAACACGGGCACATGTGGGCTTAAAGTTCTTCAGCCTGAGCTGGGCGGTGGTGGCTGCATCGCTGGTATTAGCGACTTTCACGATGAGCTCGCCCTTGGCATCGTCGATAGTGGCTGATGAGAAGATTCCCTTCGTGTCGTCGTGCTTCAGTACCGTGTCGAAGACCAGTTCGTTGTCGAGCCACGCCTTCACACTATCGCCGTTCACCTGTAGGGTTACATCGTACCAACGACCTGCTTCTATATGTCCCCGCTTGCCGTCGGCCAGCAACTTGCCGCCATTGCTAATCTGCTCGATGGCGTGATGTGTGTTGCCCCATCCGCCGAAGTTCAGCCAGCAGTAGTTCTTGTCATCAACATAGTTGAAGACGATAAGGAAACCCTCGGCACCCTCGTCTTTGCGCGCGCGGAACTTATAACTATAGTGGTCGCTGCTGATGATGTTCTTCTCAATGCAGAGCGTGGCTTCCCTGAGTCCTTTCTGCCGCACGATGTTGCTTTCCTTCTGCCAGTCGCCGTTGACGAAATCCACATCCTTTGCGGTTTCGAACGACGCACGTGTGCCCCACGTTCCGAATCCCACACGGCTCTGCTTCGGTGTCAGTTGCCTGCGAATCTTATCCTTGTAAGGGTCGGTCTGCACCACCTTCACCACTTGTGTACCCACATGCTGTGGCATGAGTTGCTGCACATAGTAGCTGGGAGTGCCCATGACACGGCTGCTGTTGAAGCGAATCATGTCAGGACGCCAGCGGGCATCGTTCTCGTTGACGAAGATGGGGGCATACGAGGCCAGTTGCACCACATCGGCGTTGTTCTCCATTCCCATCATGTAGACGGCCTCGCCCAGGGCGGCATTCATGTTGCCCAGGTTGCCGAAGCCATTGGTCACGGCATATTCGCCCACATAGACCTTCGGGCCTTGGCGGTCGTAACTGTCGTACTTGTGGAAAGCGGCGGCAAACCAGTCGGGTGAGCGGTAGTAGTGTTCGTCAAGCAGGTCGACGGGCAGCTTGCTGGTCCACTTCGGATTGTCGTCGCCCCATGCCACCACGTTGCCGATGATTATCATCTCGGGATACTTGGCGCGGATGGCCTTGTAGAACTGCTCGTAGCGTTCGTAGTAGTGGTCGCTTTGCTGGCGAGGGTCAGGCTGGTTGTTCTCGTTGCCTATTTCCAGATATTCTATTCCGAACGGCTCCGGATGTCCGTTCTTGGCACGCATAGCCCCGTATTTCGAAGTGACGGGGCCGTTGGCATACTCCAAGGCATTCATGCACTCGTCAATCCACGGTTGGATGCTGTCGTAGGGAGTCATACCCCCGTGCCAAAGTCCCACATTCACAACATAAAGCGGCTTGGCTCCCAGGTCTTCGGCCAGCTGCAGGTACTCATGGAAGCCCAGTCCGTCGGAAGTGCGATAGCCCCAGTTCACGTTCCAATGCCCCTCACGCTCCTCAATCGGCCCGATGGTACGCTCCCAGCGGAAGGCGTTGTCTGGGCTCTCCTGACCCTCTACGAAGCAGCCGCCAGGGAAGCGCATGAACTTCGGGTGCAACTGCCACAGCATGTTGGCCAGATCAGGTCGCATGCCGTTCTCGCGGTTCTTAAATGTGGGTGGAAAGAGACTCACCATGTCTATCTGCACCTGCCCAGAGCCATCGAACACCAGCGCAAACTGGGCCTGCGAATCGTTGTCGTCGGCGATGAGGGTGGCCTCGTACTTCGTCCAGTCCTTGGCGGCAGGAAATTGGCTGACCACCGTCTCGGCGTAGATTCGTGAGCCGTCCTTGGAGCAGAGCGTGGCCTTCACGGTGCCTGTGTATTTCAGCGCTTTTGCCCAGAACGACAGGCGATAGCTACGCCCCTGCACGGCATTGATGCCCCAGTAGCCCTCGTTGACCAGACAGACGGGCATCGTTGCCGAAGCCTTGATGTCGAGTGCCAAGGCGTTGTGCTGCATCCTGTTAAGTAGCGGCGTCTTTTTCGTGGGTTGTATCAGCCTTGCCGTCAGTTGCGAGGGTGCAGCAGCATAGGTCGACCATCCTTGCATGTCGGCGGGTGCACCATAGCGCGGCCCGTCCTCAAACGAACGGTTG
>Ga0310691_10006612_pt1 | contig 12320 bp, 7 predicted proteins | sample 176DNAGHGlowgp2_FD_203887 | JGI IMG/M metagenome (GOLD analysis project Ga0310691, IMG submission 203887) | Sheep rumen microbial communities from Palmerston North, Manawatu-Wanganui, New Zealand - 1766 DNA GHGlow gp2 (v2) (version 2) | ecosystem: Host-associated > Mammals > Digestive system >... | reverse complement strand
TCTGAATATGCGCGCAGCCTAATTATGCATTGTGAATTGTGAATTATGAATTGATTAAAGTTTAATCTTTATTTTAGATCCTTTGCTCTCGTTGTGAAGGCGGTCAAGGGCGGTGACCACGTAGGTATATTTTGTGTTGCCGACACGCTCGGGGAGAGGTATGTTGTTCTCGGAGGTGATGGCAACGATGTGGTCGGTAAGTTCCAGATTCACTTTCTCCTTCGGGCCGAAACGATATACCACGAACTGACGCGCAGAGTCCATAATCTGTTGCAAGGGCTTGCGGCCGGTCTTGGGCGGAGTCCAGAACAGGCGCGGGCCGAGGCTCGTCTGCACCACAGCCAGTTTGCGCGGGCTTCCGGGCGCTTTCTTGTCAATCCAAGGCATCAAGGGCTGCAGGGCTGGTGTGTTGTGATAATAACGGCGAAGCATGGAGCCGTACTGTCCTTTGTTGTCAACCACAGCGCGGGCATACCACTGGCAGGAGCCGAAGACGGCAGGCAGCGAGCGTTGCCACGTATATTTGGTCACCATCTGATGAGTGTTGGGATTCACCAGATCGGGCTTTGAGACCGTGCGATCCACATCCTGGCCAATGAAAAGCGGGCGCTGTCCGGCGTGGTCGTTCCACCAGCGAATCAGAGTCTCGTAGTCAGCCGCCTTATTACCTATCTCCCAGTAAATCTGAGGCATATTGTAGTCTATTATGCCCTCGTCAACCCACAAAAGCACATCTGCGTACAAGTCATCGTAGTTCTGGGTGCCATTGGTATTTGAACCGCCCTCCCAAGAGCGGCGGTTACGGTATATACCGAATGGTGACACGCCGAATTTCACCCACGGCTTTGTATTTCTGACAGTCGTGAAGAGGTCGCGTATGAACTGGTTTACGTTGGCTCGGCGCCAGTCGCCCCGGTCCATATTGTTCCCGTACATGCGATACGAGGCATCGTCCGGAATCGCCTTTCCTTTTACCGGATAGGGATAGAAATAATCATCGATATGCAGACCGTCGATGTCATAGCGTTCCACTATATCAGCTGCCACCTGGCAGATATATTCGCGGTTCTCGGGCAATCCGGGATCCATGATATAAAGTTCATCGTACTCAAAACAGCGTTCAGGATGTCGGGCACAGATGTGGGTCGTGGCCACCTCCTTGGTCCCTTTGGTCTTGGCACGGAAGGGGTTGATCCAGGCGTGAAGCTCCATTCCACGGGCGTGACACTGTTCCACCATCCAAGCGAGCGGATCCCAGTAAGGCGAAGGCGGTGTGCCTTGTTGCCCCGTGAGGTATCGGCTCCACGGCTCAATGTTGCTCTGGTAGAGGGCATCTCCCTCCACACGGCACTGGAACAGGATGGCGTTTATGCCGTCGGCCTGCAGGGTATCCAGTTCACGTATCAGTTCGGCCTGCATAGCATCGCGGCCAAGCCCTTGCCATTGGCCGTTGACGGCCTGAATCCATGCGCCCCGGAACTCCCGCTTCGGGTTCTGTGCGAGAGCGGCGACACAAACTATGGCTGCGATGGCGCCGAATAGAATTTTTCTCATCATTTTTTCTGTTTTTACGTTTTATTGGCGCAAAGATACATTATATAATTGGAGTGTGCAGATGTGCGCGCGTTAAATTATTCTAAAAAAGCAAACGGGATTTGGTCAGGCGGCACTTTGCCTGTAATTTTGTAGGCAATATGCAATGAATCACTAAAAACATCACCTAATGAAAACCAACCTAAGCTCACAAATCACGCTTGACCGCGTATCACCCCGCTACTATCGTCCCGGCGGAAACATCGAACGCAGCGTTCTGACACGCTTTGAAAAACTACCAACAGAAATTTATGCAAGTGCCGAAGAAGCTGCCACCGAAATCGCTCTTAAAATCGCCCAGACCATCCGCAAGCGCCAGCAGGAGATCCGTGCCTGCACAATGGCTTTTTCCGGCGGTGCAACCCTGACAGAAGTGTTCAACCAACTGATTCGCATGCACGAAGAGGAAGGTCTGAGCTTCCATAATGTCGTGGTCTTTGTGACTTACGAGTATTATCCTCTGCCCCCTGACGCAACGGTGAGCAATTTGAGCACCTTGAAGGAGCAGTTCTTCAACCGCGTTGATATCCCGGCCCAGAACATCTACCCGCTTGACGGATCCACTCCGCAGGAGCGCGTGAACGAACATTGCATGGCCTACGAGAAGATGATTGAACAGCTCGGCGGCATCGACATCATGTTGCTTGGCATCGGGCGCATGGGCAACATCGCAATGAACGTTACCGGTTCGCAGCGCAACTCACACACACGTCTGGTGTTGCTCGACCCCACCTGCCGCAACGAGGCCGTAAAGGTGTTTGGCTCAGAGCAGAACGTCCCCATCTGCGCTATTACGATGGGCATCAGCACCATTCGCCAGGCACGAAAGATATTCCTTATCGCCTGGGGTGAGGAAAAGGCCGATGTCATCAAGAACGCCGTTGAGGGCGAAATGACAGATGCACAAAGCGCCACCTTCCTGCAGATGCACAACAACGTGCAGGTGGTTCTCGACCTCTCGTCGGCTGCCCATCTGACACGCATCCACCGTCCGTGGCTCGTTACCTCGTGCGACTGGACAGACAAGCTCATACGCTCCGCCATCGTTTGGCTCTGCGAGCGCACTGGCAAACCCATCCTGAAACTCACCAACAAGGACTATAACGAGCACGGCCTCGGAGAGTTGCTTGCAATCTACGGCTCTGCCTATCAGGTAAATATCAAGATATTCAACGACCTGCAACACACCATCACCGGTTGGCCGGGCGGCAAACCCAACGCAGACGACTCCATGCGTCCCGAGCGTGCAAAACCGTTCCCGAAGCGAGTCATCATCTTCTCGCCACACCCGGACGACGACGTCATCTCCATGGGCGGCACCCTTCAGCGACTGGTGGCACAGAAGCACGACGTACACGTGGCTTATGAGACAAGTGGTAACATCGCCGTGGGAGACGAAGAGGTCTATCGTTTTATGCATTTCATCCGTGGTTTCGACAAGCTCTTCAACGACTCCAAGAACGAGGTAATTGCCCAAAAGGACAAGGAATTCTGCGAGTTCTTCAGCAAGAAGACCGCCGACGACATGGACACCGCCGACATCCTTGCTCTGAAGGGTCTCATCCGTCGTGGCGAAGCACGCATAGCCAGCCTCTACAGCGGTCTGAAGCTCGACCACGTGCACTTCCTCAACCTGCCATTCTATGAGACAGGCAAGATTCAGAAGAATCCAATCTCGGAGGCAGACGTTGAGATAGTCCGCGCATTGCTACAAGAGGTTCAGCCGCATCAGATATTCGTGGCTGGCGACCTGGCTGACCCGCACGGCACTCACCGCGTCTGCACAGATGCCGTACTGGCTGCCATCGACCTGGAGAAAGAAGCGGGTGCCAAGTGGCTTAAGGACTGCCGCATCTGGATGTATCGCGGCGCGTGGGCAGAGTGGGAGATTGAACACATCGAGATGGTTGTGCCTATCAGTCCGGAAGAACTGCGGACGAAGCGCAATGCCATCCTGAAGCACCAGAGCCAGATGGAGAGCGCCCCGTTCCTCGGCAACGACGAGCGTCTGTTCTGGCAGCGCTCAGAGGACCGCAACCACGCCACCGCCGAGCTGTACAAGTCGCTCGGTCTCGCAGCTTACGAGGCAATGGAGGCCTTTGTGGAATATCATCCTTTGTGATAATTCATAATGCATAATGCATAATGCAGAATTCATAATGCAGAATTCTTAATTATTTTGAGCCTGCGCTCAACAATTCTTCGTAATTGATAATTGACAATCTGATTATAATGACAAAAACAAGGGTTATACCCACATTATTACTGCTTCTTAGTTCAATGGCCCTGATGGCACAATCCACCATCTCGGCCATTGAGCCTGTTAAAGTGCAATGCCCTGTGGGGACAGCACCTCGTCTGCCCTACCGTCTGTGGGTGAAATATAGCGACGGACGGGCAGAGTACCGCCAAGTCAAGTGGACAAACTCCAGTCTGAGTGTTGAACAGAAGCAGGCCGACCCCGCCCAGAACCCCGTGGGGACAAACTACGAGGTGCGCGGTTACATCATCGGCGACAACACAACAACTGCCGGCTTTCCCGTAACAGCCTACGTGAGCGTGGTGGCTGCAACCACAGTCGTATCCCCCACCAAGATTATATCTACCCTCGGAACTCCGACGACCACCGTGTCCCCGGCTGTTGTTGCCGAACCCCTGCCTCTGAACAAGGTGAGGCTCATTGGCGATAACCGTCTGACACACAACCGCGACCTCGACATAGACAACCTGATCGCGCTGGACGTAAAGCAGCAGCTATACAACTATCGCGACACCTACGGTCTGCCCACAGACGGTTACCCGAAGGCCGACGGCTGGGATTCACCCACAACAAAGCTGAAAGGGCACGGCTCCGGACATTACATGAGCGCGCTGGCATTTGCCTACGCCTCTTGTCCAGATGCCGCAAAGCGCAAGCAGCTCAAGGAACGCATAAGTCTGATGGTCAATCAGCTCCGCGAATGTCAGGAGCGCACCTTTGTCTGGAACAAGGAACTTGGCCGCTATTGGGAGGCACGCGACTTCGCTCCCGAGGCAGAGCTGCGCAAGATGAAAGGCTCATGGGCAGATTTCGACCGCTACAAACAGGACTACACCCACTACGGCTACGGTTACATCAACGCTATTCCCGCCCAACATTGCGTACTTATAGAGATGTACCGCGCCTACAACAACGAGCAATGGGTGTGGGCACCTTATTATTCGGTACACAAGCAGCTGGCAGGACTCATCGACATCGCCAACTATGTAGATGACAAAGCTATCGCCCGCAAAGCCCTGCTCATAGCCAAAGACATGGGGCTTTGGGTGTGGAACCGAATGCACTACCGCACTTTCGTCAAGAACGACGGCACGCAGGCCGAACGCCGCGAGCGCCCGGGCAACCGCTACGAGATGTGGAATATGTACATCGCCGGCGAGGTTGGAGGAATGGAAGAGAGTCTGTCACGCCTCGCGGAGATGGTATCGGACAAAGAAGAGAAAGCACGCCTGCTGGAGGCCGCCAACTGCTTTGACAGTCCCGCCTTCTTCGACCCGCTCGCCCGCAACATAGATGCCATCCGCACCCGCCACGCCAACCAGCATATCCCGATGGTGACTGGCGCGCTGCGGTCGTATCGCATAAACGGAAATCCTTATTATTACAATCTGGCAGAGAACTTCTGGAACATGATTCAGGGACGTTACCGCTACGCTATGGGCGGAGTGGGCAACGGCGAGATGTTCCGCCAGCCCTACTCGCAGATGCTCTCCATGTGCACGAACGTCACCGGCGACGGGCGCCGCAACATGTATCCGGAACCCACAATCAACGAGACTTGCTGCGCATACAATCTGGCCAAACTGACCAAGGACCTGAATTCCTTCAATCCCGACAAAGCCGCTTACATGGATTATTACGAGCGCGTGCTTTACAACCAGATTGTCGGTTCTGTGAATCCGCATCGATATGCCACAGTCTATCAGTATGCCGTGGGCCTCAACGCCTCCAAGCCTTGGGGTAACGAGACCCCGCAGAGTACCTGTTGTGGCGGCACGGGCGCAGAGAATCACGTGAAATATCAGGAAGCTGCCTATTTCGTGTCCAAGAACACCATCTGGGTGGGCTTGTATCTGCCGACTATAGCTGAGTGGGACGCCAAACGAGTCACTATCAGACAAGAATGTGAGTGGCCTGCCAAACACACGACCATCACTATAGACAAGGGAAAAGCCCGCTTCGCAATGAAACTGCGTGTACCCTACTGGGCTACAGAGGGATTCTCTGTGAAGCTGAACGGCGAGGAGGTGACACGCAACTGCCGCCCCGGTACCTATATCACCATCTCCGAGCGTCAATGGAAGAAAGGCGACCGCGTTGAGGTGGAAATGCCGTTCACCCCACACATCGACTTCGGACCTGACAAGATGGAGATTGCGGCCACCGGCAAGAACGAGACCCGCACTCCGTTTGAACCGCTTTGGCTCGGAGCCTTCATGCGCGGCCCACTCGTTATGGCTGCCAGAGGGATTAAGAGCTGGCAGGATGCCACCGTGGATCTGTCCGACGGTCGCGGATTGCTGAGCGAAGCTGAATACTTGTCAATGTTCAATGGAGAATTTGTCCCCGACTACGAAGCAGACCGCGGCGTAACCCACTATTTCCGTCTCCGCCTGCCCGGAACGCCTATGGCTGTGGAAGCTGACACTCCCGATGGTGTGGATATATCCACTCTGCGCGAGCTTATGACTGAAGCCAAGAGCCGACGCGACGCACAGGCCAGATGGAACGATATGAGTGTGAAGGTGCCGGAGTATGCGCCTTGGGCCAAGCACGGATTCGGGCGCATGATGCAACAGCTTTCCAACGCCCAGCGCACTCTCGACAACCCCGACACCAACGCCGACCAGGAAGCCATAAACCACGCGGCAGCCGAGCTGAACGCCGCCATCAACACCATGCGTCCGGGCAATCTGCCAGAGCTGGAGGACATGGACGCCCTGCTCCCGCTCTTGGAAAAGGCCCGCGCCAAATCCACACCTCAGACCAAGGCTCTGAACGAGGCTATCGAATATGCTGAAATGGTGGTGAAATACGTCAGCGACGGCAGCGGAACAATGGACATGATAGAGAAAGCGACCCGCCGCCTGCAAGATTCTTTGCAATAAAACGCCACTTTACCAATCTTTTTGCCTACCTTTGCAGCCGCAAAACGAATCTTATATTATCAATATGAATAAATACATCACTGTGGCATATCGCCTCTATACCGACTGGGCATCAGAGGGCGAAATGGTCGAGGAAGCCACCGACCAGCACCCTTTTATGTTTATCTCCGAACTGGGGCTTACGCTCGACTCTTTCGAGGCACATATCGTTCCTGTGGAAAAAGGACATTCGTTTGACTTCACACTCTCTGTTGATGAAGCCTACGGTCCTCACCTGCAAGAGCTCGTACAGGAACTGCCGCGCTCGGCCTTCGAGATCGACGGTAAATTCGATGATAAGCACATCTACGAGGGAGCCGTTGTGCCTCTGATGAACGAAGAGGGGCAGCACTTCCCCGGAACAGTCGCCCAGATAACGCCCACCACCGTTACCGTTGACCTGAACAACCCGCTCGCTGGCAAGGAGCTCCGTTTCATCGGTCGCGTTCTGGAAAACCGCGAAGCCACTCCCGAAGAAATCAGAGAAGCCCTGCGCGAGGCCAGTTGTGGCTGCGGCAGCTGTGACGGCAACTGCGATAGCGGTTGCGGAGGCGGCTGTGGTGGTGGCAAATGCGGCTGCTAAGCGCTATAAACCAAAAACATTCATTGGATGAATACTTTCGGAACTCTCTTCCGTCTCACCTCCTTCGGTGAGAGCCACGGAGCCGCCATCGGAGGCGTTGTTGACGGTATGCCGCCTGGCATTGACATAGACGTGGATTTCATTCAGTCCGAGCTTGCACGCCGCAAACCCGGGCAGAGCCGGCTCACCACCGCCCGCAAGGAGAGCGACCAGGTGGAGTTCCTCTCTGGTATCTTCGAGGGGAAAAGTACAGGCACGCCAATCGGATTCATCGTTCGTAACGAAAACCAGCACTCTACGGACTATGATGACCTGCGCGATGTCTTCCGCCCTTCCCACGCCGACTACACTTATTTCATGAAGTACGGCATCCGCGACCATCGCGGAGGCGGACGTTCATCGGCACGCGAGACCATAGCCCGCGTTGTTGCTGGAGCGTTGGCCAAACTCGTACTTCGTAAGATAGGCATACGCATAACAGCCTGGACCCAGCAGGTCGGAAACATCGCCTGCGAACGCGACTGGACGCGCCTCGACCTCAGTATCATTGAAACCAACGATGTGCGCTGCCCCGACCCCGATGCAGCACGCCGCATGGAAGAGCTCATCATGGAGGTGAAGGCCGACGGCGACACTATTGGCGGAGTCATAGCCGGAGTCATCGAGGGCTGCCCCGCAGGTCTCGGTGAACCTGTCTTTGGCAAACTCCATGCCCAACTCGGTTCAGCTATGCTCAGTATCAACGCCGTAAAGGGATTCGAGTACGGCGACGGATTTGCTATGACAGAAAAGCGTGGCAGCGAGGTAAACGACAGGCCATCCTCCCCCCCACGGGGGGAGTCAGAGAGGGGCCTTGAATTTTGTTCCAACCACTCTGGCGGCATTCAGGGCGGGATAAGCAACGGCGCGCCGATTCCCTTCCGCGTGGCGTTCAAGCCCGTGGCAACATTGCTTCGTCCACAAGAGACCGTTGACATTCACGGCAGAGCTGTGACGATCAACCCGCGTGGCCGCCACGACCCCTGTGTTCTGCCTCGTGCCGTTCCTATCGTAGAAGCTATGGCCGCCATCACCATCCTTGATGCCTGGCTCTGCGCAGCCCAAATCATAAATTGTAAATCGTCAAATAGTAAATTATAAATGACAACTTTTATTATTTGTATTATTGCGCTCATTGCGGGCTATCTGCTCTACGGTTCAGTCGTTGAGCGCATCTTCGGTGCAGAATCCAATCGCACCACTCCCTCCTACCGTCTTTCAGACGGAGTGGATTACATCCCGATGCCTACGTGGCGCGTTTATCTCATCCAGTTCCTGAACATCGCCGGAACAGGGCCAATCTTCGGTGCCATCATGGGAATACTGTTCGGCCCGGCCGCCTACCTCTGGATTGTCTTCGGCTGCATCTTCATGGGGGCAGTCCACGACTACCTCTGTGGCATGATATCGTTGCGCAACGACGGCGCCTCACTTCCCGAGATGGTTGGAAACGAGCTTGGAACAGTAGCCCGTCAGGCTATGCGAGTGCTGTCCATAATCCTGCTTGTTCTGGTTGGAACGGTGTTCGTGACAACCTCCGCTGGCCTTCTGGCTACCATGACCGACGGCGCTTGGAACATGGATCTCTCCATGTGGCGTTGGATTTGGATTGGGCTTGTATTCTTCTATTGCATACTGGCCACGCTGCTTCCCATCGACACCCTCATCGGGAGCCTCTATCCTATTTTCGGAGCGGCCCTGCTGATAATGGCTCTTGGCGTTGGACTCGGCATCGTGACACGCGACGGCTGGCTGCCCGAGATAACCGACGCTCCGTTTATCTCGCATCATCCTAAGGGTCTGCCCATATTCCCCTTCCTCTGCATCACCATCGCCTGCGGAGCCATAAGCGGTTTCCACGCCACACAGTCGCCGCTGATGTCCCGCTGTCTGGAGAATGAACGCCGGGGCCGTCTCGTCTTCTACGGAGCTATGATTACCGAGGGCATCGTGGCTATGATCTGGGCCGGCGCAGCCATCAAGTTCGCGGCCGCATCTGTAGGCAGCGAAACAGCCGGACACAGCGAGGCATACGAGGGGCTCGCCGCCCTGATGACATCCGGCGGAAAGACTAATCCGTCTATCCTCGTGAATATGATTTGCCATACTTGGATGGGCCGCATCGGAGCTATCCTTGCCATCCTCGGAGTTGTGGCAGCCCCCATCACCAGCGGTGACACAGCGTTCCGCTCAGCCCGCCTCATCGTGGCCGATTTCCTGAAGATGAAACAGAAGAAGGTCGGGAGCCGTCTGCTCCTTGCCGTGCCCCTCTTCGCAGTTTCGGCAGCTCTGGTGTTTGTTGATTTCGACATTCTCTGGCGCTACTTCGCCTGGTTCAACCAGACCCTTGCCACCTGTTTCCTCTGGACAGCCGCCGTCTGGCTTCTGCGGAATAAAAGAATCTATTGGATAGCCTTCCTCCCCGCCCTCTTCATGACGGTGGTCTGCACCAGCTACATTCTGGCAGCCCCCGAGGGCTTAAGGCTGCCTGTCACGCCCAGCATCTGTGCCGGTTTCGTTCTGGCAGTCATCCTCGGCATCTGCTTCCTTTACAAGGTCAGGAAGGGGTTTTCTTCCATTGAACATTGACCATTGACCATTGAACTATATGAAACACACATTACGCAGCGCAGTCTGCACCGAAGGCCGCCGCATGGCGGGAGCCCGCGCCCTATGGGTGGCAAATGGCATGAAGCGGGAGCAATTCGGCAAACCCATCATCGCCATAGTTAATTCGTTCACCCAGTTTGTTCCGGGCCACACCCACTTGCACGAAGCCGGACAGATCATAAAGAAAGAGATTGAGATCCTCGGCTGTTATGCCGCCGAGTTCAACACCATAGCCATCGACGACGGCATAGCCATGGGCCACGACGGAATGCTCTACTCGCTGCCTTCACGCGACATCATTGCCGACTCCGTGGAATATATGGTGAATGCACACAAGGCAGATGCCATGATATGCATATCCAACTGCGACAAAATCACTCCGGGTATGCTGATGGCCGCCATGCGACTAAATATCCCTGCCGTGTTCGTCAGCGGCGGACCTATGGAAGCAGGCAAGTACAAAGGCGAGAACCTCGACCTCATCGCCGCCATGGTGAAAGGAGCTGACCCCACCGTCTCCGACGAGGAACTGGCCGAAGTGGAGAATCGCGCCTGCCCCGGATGCGGCTGCTGCTCGGGTATGTTCACGGCCAACTCCATGAACAACCTCACAGAGGCCCTCGGCATGTCGCTGCCCGGCAACGGCACAATCCTCGCAACCCACGTGAACCGCGTCCGCTTGATGCAGCAGGCTGCCCGCCAGATAGTGAAGAACGCGCTGGCCTACTACGAGGACGGCGACGAGAGCGTTCTGCCACGCAGCATAGCCACCCGTCAGGCCTTCCTCAACGCCATGACATTGGACATCGCCATGGGTGCATCAACGAACACCGTACTCCATCTCCTTGCCATAGCACAGGAAGCCGAGGTCGATTTCACCATGAGCGACATCGATGCCCTCTCGCGCAAGACCCCATTCCTCTGCAAACTGGCTCCCAACGGCCAGAAGTACAGCGTTCAGGAGTTCGGTCGTGCCGGCGGCGTATTGTCCCTGCTGGGCGAGCTGGCCAAGGGCGGACTTATCGACACGAGCGCAATACGTGTTGACGGGCTGACACAAGGAGAGGCCATCAATAACTATGCTATAAGTAAAAAGGACTCCTGCGCACAGCCATCTCCCCTCCCTGACGGGAGGGATCTGGGGGTGGGTCTTTACCTATCTGCCCCTGCCGGCCGTTTCTGCAACCAGCTCGGAGTGCAGGAGACATACTATGACAGTTTCGACACCGACCGCGAGAACGGCTGCATACGCGACATCGAACACGCCTACACTAAGGATGGCGGCATGGCAGTCCTCTTCGGCAACATAGCCCAGGACGGCTGCGTGGTGAAGACCGCAGGCGTTGATGAGAGCATCTGGAAGTTCTCAGGCCCCGCCGTGGTGTTCGACAGCCAGGAAGAGGCCTGCGAGGGCATCCTCGGCGGACGGGTTAAGAAAGGCGACGTGGTGGTCATCACTCACGAAGGTCCGAAAGGCGGTCCTGGAATGCAGGAAATGCTCTACCCCACCTCGTATATCAAATCGATGCACATGGGCAAGGAGTGCGCCCTCATCACCGACGGACGCTTCAGCGGCGGCACCAGCGGCCTCTCCATAGGCCACATATCGCCTGAGGCAGCCAGTGGCGGTAACATCGGCAAAATTCTCGACGGCGACATCATAGACATCGACATCCCCAACCGTTCCATCAACGTGCGCCTCACCGAAGCTGAGCTAGCAGCCCGCCCGATGCGTCCCCTGCAACGCCAGCGTACCGTCTCCAAAGCCCTCCGCGCCTACGCCCAAAGCGTAACCAGCGCCGACAAGGGAGGAGTTAGGGTAATTGAGAATTCATAATTCATAATGCATAATTCATAATTCAATCGAAAAGAGCATCCTTCTGGGTGATCTTTTTGTTTGTACAGGTGCGAAGAAACCACCTTCCTAACGTTGCCATAGTTGTTTCTAAACAGCGGGAAGGACACATCATAGAAACAACGTGTGGGACGTGATGATGGTTCTTCGAAGTGTCAAGCGACCAAAGCCGAGCGTTCTTGTTCATTGTACGTTTCGATTTATTTCAGTCTGTCTTTTAGCCTTTTCATGTCCTGTTCGAAGTTGTAGAGGCCGTTGAGACGAAGGTCGTCGCGGACACGGCGACAGTCGGGGGTTATGGTCTCGTAGTGTGGGATGCCGCTGAAACGGAAGAGCTCTTGCAGACGGGAGAAGTCGGCGTAGGTGATGCAGACGGTCTCTTCATCGGCCAGCCACTCGGCCACGTATTTCTTGTATGCTTCGCTACCTTCGGACGTCGGCTCCCCACAGATG
>Ga0310691_10006611_pt1 | contig 12321 bp, 6 predicted proteins | sample 176DNAGHGlowgp2_FD_203887 | JGI IMG/M metagenome (GOLD analysis project Ga0310691, IMG submission 203887) | Sheep rumen microbial communities from Palmerston North, Manawatu-Wanganui, New Zealand - 1766 DNA GHGlow gp2 (v2) (version 2) | ecosystem: Host-associated > Mammals > Digestive system >... | reverse complement strand
GAATACATTGAATATTATAATAACGAGAGAATAAAACTGAGGCTTAATGGCATGTCGCCCGTACAATACAGGAAGATGCTTACTGCTTCGATTGTTTAATCCGTCCAAACTTTGGGGTTCACTTCAGTACGTGTCACATCTACCCTTTTCGGGCTATCAAGAGTCGGCTGCAAAGATAAAAATATTTTTTGAACCCACAAAGAAAATATAAAAAAAACAGAAAAAAAGAAACATCCATGATAGAAATTGCAAGACTCTCTTGGAGATTACAGGATAAATATTTATCTTTGCAGCCGATAAACATCATTCTATCACAAAACAATCAACATTGTAGCAAAGAAAATGAACGAAACGACGAATGAAACAATGAGATGCCGAGCGGTTCTAAGACGAAGGTAATACCAAGTCTGTGAATCGACGTGTGCATTGTATCATGTCCGTTCGCTCCAGCAAAGCTCAAGCAAGCTTGGCTCTGCATTCGGCTCGTTCGTTCTTTGACATATTGCTACAAAAAAAAGGTCGGGTAATGTGATAGAGTAATTCCGGAAGAAGTACTCTATAAATGCTGTAGGTTGGCACCTCGGTGCTTGCCTATTTACTCTTGTGCCCCCATCGGTGGGGCTTACGTACATTATTTATATATATAGATGATTTGAATGATGTTTATTATGAAGAATGTTAATAGACTGATTAACGATTTTAAGAAACAGACTAAAGCTACCATTTGGAAACATCTGGATGCTATGGCAGCAAACTATGCTGTCTATTCGACACACCTGAATGGCCTAACTCCCTTTTTGACGGACTACGACGTATATCTATACTGCGACACGACCAATATGGTTATTGTATGTCTTGACCACTGCGGTTATGGCGACGAGAACATCTTCAACGAGTCTGAGACACTCGACTCACTGATTCTCACAGAAGGATGCGAACCTCGGTTCAGCACCGTCAGGAAACTGGCGGATGCCGTGCGACACACTGAAAGTCAGTTGAAGGACCGCTATCCAGACATTGCCGTGTATGGTGTATTGTTAACGGAAGCAGAGATTCTCAATGCCTACGAGTTGTATGAACTGTGGGATTCCAATAACGTGATGGTGATTGACGGTTTCAGAAGGCTGAAGTATCGGTCCATCCAGGTCAATCTGGATGACGAACTTGTGGGCAAGGACTATATCAGAACCATCATAGATGCTGAAACTCCCAGTGAAGAGGAAGAGAAAGTCGGGATGGACGACGACGATTTTACAAGACTGCTGAACGACTTCCTTAACGAAGGTATGGAGATTGCCGACGAGGATGTACCCTTTGGGAATGTTGAAGATAAGGACGAAGACAAGGAGGATGAGGAAGAAGAAGACATCACCCCCGATGAGTCTGCTGACGATGACACTCCAGATGTCGACAACATCTCTTTCCCCAGCGGCGAGATTGAGCAAAACCAGAATCTCAGTGTCAAGGTGCAGGTGCTGCATCCCCTACCCAACCCTCGTGAGGAACTCGACAAGTTGGTGGGGTGTGCCGACATCAAGCACCGCATGGACGAACTGGTGGCACTGACGCGTTACAACAAGATGAAGCACGACATGTTTCCCAACGGCAGACAGCATGAAGTGTCGCTCCACAGCATATTTCTCGGTCGGCCAGGAACAGGAAAGACCACCGTCTGCAAGATTTTCGGTTCGCTGTTACGCCAAGCCGGTGCCTTATCCAAAGGGCACGTCGTTGTTTGCGACCGCAGCACATTCATCGGTACCTTGTGGGGTGACGAAGAGCGGGCGATGAGACAGGTGCTGGAGATGGCCAAAGGAGGTGTTCTGATGGTGGACGAAGCCTACCTGCTGAATGGCAAGAACGACAACGATCCTGGCAAACTGGTTATCCAGCTGCTGATGAACATCCTTGCTGACGAGACACAGCGAGACCTCTCTATTGTGCTCTGCGGCTACAAGGAACCCATGATGAAGTTGCTTGACATCAACCCTGGTCTACAGTCGCGCTTCCCCAACAAGTTCGAGTTTAGCGACTTCACTGTCGACGAGTTGCAGGAGATTACCCAGCGTCGCATCAAAGACTACAATTACCAGTTCACAACTGCCGCATGGGAAAAATACAGCAACATCCTGGCACAGGCATACCAGATGCGCAATCCTGACACTTGGGGCAACGCCCGCTTCATTGGCAACCTGCTGGAGCGTATCTACATCCAACACGCCAGCAGATGCGTGAAACAGCAGCCCAAGGACAAGGAGGAATTGCTGATGCTGACTGCTGAAGATGTGGTGCCTATAGAGCTGCCACGCCAGAGAACAAAAATCGGATTCTAAACACCTATTCCCATGTGAAACAGATACTGTTTCACTAATGTCGGCGGGCCACTTTATGTGTTTTCCCGTCGGCTGTCCTAATAATATCTATAGAACCGAAGCGATAGAGAACTGTAGGCTGCTGGCCGAGAGTTGAAGGCTGGGCGCCAAGTCCTGTAGGCGTGGCTGTGAAATTGAACGATGCCAGACCGCCCGTGACCGTCATATTCGTGAGGGGCTTGTTCATGAACTTCTTACCGTCGCTATTGGCATTCCACACAATGGCAGCAGGCGTTGAAGAGTTGGTCAGCGAATTGTTGTTGTAATACGGATAGGACCAGTTCTTAATAATGGTCTTGGACGTAGAAGTGATGTCGTTGGCAGGGAAGATAAGGTAGTGCTGACGGGAGGAGGTGTTGACATAGGCTCTTGTGCTAACCCAAAGGTCTGCGTCATAGTCGACATGGAAAACGATGATGCCATTGCCTGGAAGGCTGGCATCCCACCCATCCTGCTGGCGGTTCTCAACGATGTAATACTCATTCTGGTAGCCATCGTTGCGGATGAGGTAAGCCTGTGGCTCGTCACTCAGAGCAGGCATATTGGTAACGGTTGTTGTCGTCGTCAATTCGGTAGGTGTGAGCCACCCCATCAGCCAGCGTTCGTGGGCAGAATAGCCTGCCGGGCTATAGCCTTCTCCGTTGTAATTACCATTGTCCATGAGTTCCCAACCACCAAGGTAGGACCTACTATTGTTATAAAAGTCGGGGAATCCGAAGCAATGGGTGTATTCGTGACAGATGGTGCCAAAAGAGCCATAGTCATCATTCTTGGTCAGCTCCTGCAAGGCACAGTAGCAATCTACCTTATACTCTTTGTTATTATAGGTGACGGGGATAGGGTCGCAATAGGGTTCCTGCTCGCCATCTTGAAAGTGGTCGCTCATCCACCACTGGTGAGGCCATATTAAATCTGTAGCAGAAGTGAATTCGTTCATACCGTGGCCAGCATAGACGATGAGCAACTGATTGACAAAGCCGTCGCCATTCCAGTCGTAGAGGCTCCAGTCGATATGGCGCGTCTGCAGCACCTCCATGATGTCCTGCACCAGGAAACGCGAGTTCTCGTCGGTTGCATCGCTGGCATACTTCTTGGCATCACCTTTCACCTTGACGTATACCAGGTCAAAGGTGAGGTCGAAGTCACCATAGCTCTGTGCATAGAAGTAGTCGTGTACAGAGCCCTTGAAGGGTGCCTCCGACAAGTTCTTTGCATTGAAGATTTTATTCCATTGCGCTATGGTAGCGGCCTCGTCGCCCTTAAAGGGGCGGTCATTGAATTCCGCCAATACCGTCAACTGATGACGCTCTCCATGGTAGAAGTCGCCACCAGCCTGTCTTGATTGACCACCAGAAGCGCCACGAGTCAGCGACATGCTCTGAGGACGTGGAGTACCCCTACGACAGCTACGCACACGAATACTGTCTTCTGCCACTGACGAAAGACTAACGGTCAGCAGCAGTATGAGACATAGTATGTGGCGACAAGTGTTCATCGATAGAGTCGTTTACGTATTCCTTGCGGTGTTCTTACAATATAGAGATTACCCTGCTGAGGATTGTCAACACGACGACCTTGCAAGTCGTAACACTCCTGAATCTTGAAACCTGCAACTTGAATCTCCTTAATTCCCGTAGGATCGCCCCCCATAAAGTCAAAAGAGATAAGACCATCTTCCGACATCCGGATATTGGTGATTGGCTTGCCTAGCAGCGATCCGTCCGGATAATACATGGCAGCAGCAGGAGTGGACGTATCGGTCAGTTGATTGTTCATTACCTCACCATCCACCACATACGGATAGGGGGATGTACTGAGATGGCGGTTGTTCAGTCGGGGACTTTTTGCATATTGAGCATTACTGTTATGGGAATAAAGCTTGTCCCACGCGTCATAGTCCATATTATCAGCAGGGACAATGTAGAAGCGACGTTTCGTCTTGTCATTATTCACCGAGTTGCCACGCCATGCAGACCCATCATAGTTGACATGATAGATGACCAGTCCCTTGCCTGGTGCACCCAGATCCCAACCACGTTGCTGACGATTCTCTAGCAACAGCCATTCCGAGTCGGAATGCATGATGCGATATACCTCACCGCCCTCTGCAGAGGGTTTTAAATCGGTAATGGTGGTAGGCACCGTAAGGTCGATGGGTGTCAACCAGCCCAGCAGCATCTTCTCCATCGCTGTGAAGTTTGGCGGGCACCAACCTAAGTTGGTAAAATTGCCTCCATCCATCAGGTCCCACTCGTCACAGGCAGAAAAATATGAATTATTGGCCGGATAGATGTCTGGAAGGCCCAAGCTATGCGTAAACTCGTGACAGATGGTACCGATGCCACAAGAAAGGGGTTTGCTGGCAGGCCAAAGTTCACCACTACAAGTATAGTTCGATATTTTGTAACCTGTAGCAGTCGTTATAGTAGAGAATGAACTCGTATTGGGCCAGATATGTCCATAAGTTGCAGAACCGAGATTGCCAGGCTTGCCAGCATAGACATAGATAACCTGCTCAATGGATTTGTTGCCATCCCAATCATACACGGAAAGGTCGATATCCGGATGCTCTGCCAGCATCAAATTCGCAGCCTCTATAAGGACATTCCTACCATAGTTCCTGGTGTCTTGGGTAGGGTTTTCGTACGGCTGTGCCTTGCCACTGGTCTTGTATGGACCATAGATGTCAAACTGCAGATTACACAGTCCCTGCGACTGGTCGCGATAGTAGTCGGCCACGTTGCCTGGACCCTTGTCATCATTGAAACCTGACTCGTTAAACACCTTCTCATAGAAAGTATGTGCATCGTTCGTATAGCTGAATTCGGTATCTGAGAACTCTATCAGAATCACCAGTTGTCGATAGGTTCGATCTGGATTCCATTTATTCTGAATAGCAGGCAGTCTCCTCTGCGCTGCCCGATGGCCCACAGCCGTAGCGTCAGGACTGTCAGGCAAGCAGTCGCCACGAACAACCTTCAGTTCCTCCTGTGCGTTGATGCACAGGGGGAACAGGGCTGTCAATAGTATAAGGATTACTTTGCGCATGGTGTCCAAGGCTTCAGTGTCTTGAAGAAGTCGTTGCCCTTGTCATCCACCAGGATGAATGCGGGGAAGTCCTCTACCTCAATCTTCCACACAGCCTCCATGCCGAGTTCGGGATACTCAACGCACTCGATACTCTTGATAGAACTCTGAGAGAGAACGGCAGCCACACCACCAATGGTACCGAGATAGAAACCGCCATGTTTCTTACAAGCCTCGGTAACTACGTCGCTACGGTTGCCCTTGGCAATCATCACAAGGCTAGCACCATTAGCCTGGAACTCATCTACGTAGGGGTCCATACGGTTAGCGGTGGTCGGTCCCATCGAACCACAGGGATACCCCTCTGGTGTCTTGGCAGGTCCGGCATACAGCACGGGGTACTTCTTGAAGTAGTCAGGCATGCCCTCGCCAGCATCCAAACGGGCCTTCAGTTTAGCATGAGCGATGTCGCGAGCCACAATGATGGTGCCCTTCAGGTTGACACGCGTAGAAACAGGATACTTAGAGAGTTCCTTGCGAACAGCATCGATACCCTCGTTCAGGTCAATCTCAATACCCTTGCCACCCTCGCCCGGCTTGCGCAGCTCCTCGGGGATGAGCTCTGTGGGGTTGCTGTCCATCTTCTCCAACCAGATACCGTCGGCATTAATCTTTGCCTTGATATTTCTGTCTGCAGAACAAGAAACGCCCATACCGATAGGACAGCTGGCACCATGACGAGGCAGACGAACCACACGGATATCGTGAGCCAGGTACTTGCCACCGAACTGGGCACCCAGACCAATCTTCTGAGCCTCCTTGATAAGTTTCTGTTCCAAATCGACATCACGGAAGGCACGACCGGTTTCATCGCCTGTGGTGGGCAGTCCGTCGTAGTATTTGATGGAAGCGAGCTTCACGGTGAGCAGGTTCTTCTCAGCCGAAGTGCCACCAATCACGAAGGCAATATGGTATGGAGGACAGGCTGCTGTGCCTAAGCTCTTCATCTTCTCTACCAGGAAGGGGATGAGTGTACCCTCGTTCTGGATAGTTGCCTTGGTCATGGGATAGAAATAGGTCTTGTTGGCCGAACCGCCACCCTTGGCCACCATGACGAAGCGATACTCAGCACCCTCGGTGGCCTCGATGTCAATCTGTGCAGGCAGGTTACAACGGGTGTTCACCTCGTCGTACATATTCAGCGGAGCATTCTGCGAATAGCGGAGGTTGTCCTGAGTAAAGGTGTTGAACACACCCAGGCTCAGTGCTTCTTCATCCTCAAAGCCTGTCCATATCTGCTGGCCCTTCTCACCGTGGATGATGGCAGTACCGGTATCCTGGCAGAAGGGCAGGATGCCCTTGCAAGCCACCTCGGCATTGCGCAGGAACTGCAAGGCTACATACTTATCATTCTCGCTGGCCTCAGGATCGGTCAGGATTTTTGCTACTTGCTCGTTATGCTCTCTGCGAAGCATGAACTCCACATCGTGGAAGGCCTGCTGTGCCAACAGCGTCAGGGCCTCCTTGCTGACCTTGACAATCTGGTGGCCCTCGAACTCTGACGTGGTAACGCCCTCTTTACTCAACAAGCGGTATTCCGTCTTGTCTTCGCCCACCTGGAACATGGGGGCATACTTGAAATCAACTGATTTAGACATTGTCGTTTTGTATTTGTTAGTTTTGATGATTATTCTGGCTGAGAGAAGTGACATCAGATGCTCAGTTCGTCGAGCACCTTGATGAGTTTCTTGTTGAAAGGCTTGTCGGTGCGTATGCACTCCGAGAAGGGCACATAGACAATCTCGTTGTTGCGGATGCCCACCATGACGTTGCGCTGTCCCTGCTTGATGGCCTCGATAGCGCCCACACCAGTGCGGCTGGCCAGTATGCGGTCATGGGCAGAGGGACTGCCGCCGCGCTGCAGGTGGCCCAGGATACTGACGCGCACGTCGAATTCAGGGAACTCCTTCTTGACGCGGTCCGCATAGTAGAGGGCGCCACACTTAGGACTCTCGGAGACGATGACGATGCACGACTTCTTGGACTTACGGATGCCGCGACCCATGAACTGTGCCAGCTGGTCTACCTCGGTCATTTCCTCTGGTATGATGGCAGCCTCGGCGCCACAGGCAATGGCCGAGTTCTGTGCCAGAAAACCAGCGTCGCGCCCCATGACCTCGACAAAGAAGATGCGCTCGTGCGAGTTGGCCGTGTCGCGTATGCGGTCGACACACTCCATGATGGTGTTCATGGTGGTGTCGTAGCCAATGGTGGAGTCGGTGCCGTAGAGGTCGTTGTCGATGGTGCCGGGCAGTCCGATGACTGGGAAGTCGAACTCCATGCCGAAGTTGCGCGCGCCAGTCAGCGAGCCATTGCCTCCGATGACCACCAGTGCGTCAATCTCTTCTTTCTGGCAGGTCTCGTAGGCCTTCTGCATGCCTTCAAGCGTCATGAACTCCTTGGAGCGGGCCGTCTTCAGGATGGTTCCACCACGGGTGATGATGCCCGACACGTCTTCGGTAGTGAACTGCTTGACTTCGTCCTTGATGAGTCCGTCGTAGCCACGATAGATGCCCTTGATGGTGAAGCCGTTATAGATGCCTGCGCGGGTCACCGCACGTATGGCGGCATTCATGCCGGGAGCGTCGCCTCCGGAGGTCAGAATGCCAATGGTCTTAATCTTACTCATAGGTTGATAGCTATTTAATGAATCTGAATTGTTACTCATCGGTGTTTATTTTTGCACAAATAATATTGTTACAGCTACTGCGTATTGACTGTCAGAACCCGAAGACCTCCTCGGTGGTCAGTCGCTTCACGGGTCCTATCTTCTCCAGTGCCTCCATGTCGAGTTGTTTCTCGTCGCCCAGGATGACGTAGCGATACTGCTTGTTGGCCATGTTAGTCTTCTCAAAGTTCACCATATCCTTCAGGGTAATCTTCTTCAGGTCGTTGTATATCTTCTCATTCAGGTCGAAGTCAAGTCCCAGGTCCTGCATGTTGTTCCAACGATTGATAATGTCCATCTTGGTTACGCGGAGCGAAGCCAACTGCTTAGTCAACGCATCTTTAGCAATCTTGAAGGCATTCTCGCTGGTGGGCATCTCATTCAGAATGGTGTGGAACTGGTTGATGCAGTCCATCATCTTATCGTTCTGTGTAATGATATGGGTAAAGAAGTTCTCGTATTGGCCTTTCTTGGCAGGACGGGAATACCACGCAGCAGCGTTGTAAGCCAAGCCGCGAGCCTCGCGCAATTCCTGGAATACCACACCATTCATGCCACCACCAAAGTACTCGTTGAAGACGGACTGTACGGCAGTCTCGTCGATATTCCAGCTACGATGCTCATCGTGAATCATGCGCATATAGATATTCTTGGCATCGTAGGGTGCTATCCACACCTCGTTGGCAACGGCCAACTGACGCTCGTACTCCTTGTTCTGCGGAACAGCCTTCAGTTTCTTGGGCAGCTTATGGGTCTTGGAAACAATGGCAGAAACCTCGTTGATGCTCATGGGACCATAATACTCCACGCTATGCTGGTAGCTGCTCAGGTTCTTCAGCAGGTCAACAAACACCTGCGGATTGGTATTTTTCAGCTGTTGCTCGCTGAGGACATCGCTGCCATAGTTACGAGGACCATAGACACCATAGCTATACAACTGGCTGAAATAGTTGCGCTGATTCTTTTTGGCATCCTCGCGACGCTTCAGCACCTGTGACACCAGCTGACTATATGCATCTTTGTCAACCTTCAGGTTTTGCAGGACTTCTTCAGCTAAGGCCAGGGCAGCAGGCATATTCTCGCTAAGTCCCATCAGACGGATATTGATGTTGTCACTACCCTCGCCTACATAGAAGTCGCAACCCAGCTCATAGAACTTCTGACTTATCTGGGCGGCAGTATATTTATCTGTTCCTATGTAGTCAAGATAGTCGGTAGCAACGCTATAACGGTTGTCTGCCTTACGACCGAACTCGAAACGGTAGTTCAGCTGGAACAGACCGTTCTCATTGTTCTTCACATAGCGCAGCGGCAACTTGGTCTTCGTCTTTGCAAAGGTCAGATCTTTCTTGAAGTCAACGAAACGGGGCTGGATGGGTTCCACCTCTGAATGCTGGATGTCCTTTACAAACTGGCTCATCATATCACGGTTGGTAGGGATAGGCGTAATAGCAGGCTTGTCAATCTTCTTCTGCAAGCTGTCTACGCCCTGTGTTTTGAATACAGTCACATAGCCGTCAGTAAAGAACTTGTTGGCAAAGTCAACCAACTCTTGCTTGGTAATCTTCGAGATACGGTCGATACGACCAACCTCCTGTTGCCAGTCTATCTCATTGATAAAGGCATCGACAAACATATCTGCCCTACCCTCGTTGCTCTCCAAACGCTGATAGTAGCTACGCTTCTTATTGTTGATAATGCTGGGCAGCAAGTTGTCGGGGAAATCACCCTTTTTCAGTTTGTCGATTTCTGCCAGCATCAGACTGCGAACCTCCTCCAGGCTCTGTCCTTGGTTAGGGGTGCCCAACAGCAGGAAACCGCCATGGTCTCTCAACAATTCTGCACCGCCAGAAGCGTTCTGCACTTTCATGGTCTGGTTCAAATCCAGGTCAAAGAGACCTGCACGGCCATTGCTCAGCACATCCTCCATCAGCTGTAGGGTATCCGCCTGCAGCGAGTTAGCCTGTTCAGCACGCCACGCTACCCATACGCGCTCTGCCTCAGGACCGACAATGGTGGTGTCCTTGGGCTGTATCAAGGCAGGCAGCGGAGCAAAGGTGGGCTGCTTGACGTCAGCACCTGGTTGCCAACTGCTGAAATACTTGTCAATGATGGCAATGGTCTTGTCTGGATCGAAGTCACCAGCCATACATATAGCCACATTGTTGGGACGATACCACTTGTTGAAGTAGTTCTTGATATTCGTAATAGAAGGATTCTTCAGGTGTTCCTGCGTTCCGATAGTGGTCTGCAGACCATAAGGATGGTTTGGCCACAGCATCTTGCACAGGGTAGCAAACAACTTACGGCTGTCGGAGGTCAGTCCAATGTTATACTCCTCATAGACGGCCTCCAACTCGGTATGGAAACCACGAATGACCATATTCTGGAAACGGTCTGCCTGAATCTTTGCCCAGTTGTCTATCTCGTTGGAGGGGATATCCTCCGTATAGCAGGTTACATCGTTCGAAGTATAGGCATTGGTACCCTCAGCACCGATGGCAGCCATCAGTTTGTCATACTCGTTGGGGATGAAGTATTGGGCAGCGACCTGACTGACAGAGTCAATCTCGTGGTAAGCCTGCTTACGAGCCTCAGGGTCAGTGAGTTTACGATAAGCCTCATAGCGCTGTTCTATCTCGGCAAGCAGAGGAGCCTCAGCAGCAGGGTTGTTGGTACCGAACTGCTTGGTGCCCTTAAACATCAGGTGCTCCAAATAGTGAGCCAGTCCTGTTGTCTCAGCAGGGTCGTTCTTAGAACCAGTACGCACGGCAATATAAGTCTGAATACGGGGCTGTTCCTTATTGACAGAAAGGAACACCTTCAGACCGTTGTCCAGCGTATAAATGCGGGTCTGCATCATGTCACCAGGGACAGTAGCATATTTGTAATCCTTAGCCTGTGAGCCCATAGCGAGGGCCATCAAACAGGCAGATAACAGCATTTTAATCTTCATAATCTATTTCGTGATCTAATTTGGATATAAAATCGTCAAATACGTCTTGTTCTACATCGCCCATGTCAAACTCTTTCTGGGCGTCTTTGCGAATCTCGGCAATCCATGCACGACGGGCACGGACATAGTCTTCACGTATATGCTGCATGACCTGGTCGTTTAATTCATCAACACCATAGTAGTCCATGATAAGCTTATAGGTCCATACCCATTGGTACTCACGATAGTGGGCATTGATGTCGTTGAAGCGCTCTAACACCTCATGGATGCTCTCTATCGTTCCGTTCTTGATGTCGTCCAACAGGCGCTGCTCCTCGCTGGCAGGCAACAGCAGGCCAGAGAGGTCGTTCCATGTGCCCTCGCCAACGTTCGATGTAGGTTTGCCCAGCCAATTTCCCTTGACGGCACGCTTCAGCACGGCGCCCATATAGATGCGCAGCGCAATATCGTAGTACTTGATACCCTTCTTCAACGACGAAGCATTAATGATATACTCCTGGAAGTTGTATGACGACACATTCTTACCACCAGCCTGGCGCAGATTCTCCAGAATCTTCTTACCTTCCACAATCTCACCAACGGTGAAAGGTGACAGCCAGTCGAAGTTGATAATACTCTTACGACTGGAGGCGGCACGCTTGTCGCGCTTGGGCCACTTCTTGATATCACGGTAGAGACCCACCGTAGTAATGTTACGTCCTGGCACAATATACATGGTCTCTCCGTAAGCCAGCAGATAGGCAAAGGGCAGGCAGCGCATGTCGGGGTGGTTCATCAGCTTGCCGAAGCATACCGAGAACGAGCCAATCTTAGCGGGCATCAGCACATAGGCACCCGATGCCGTTTTTGAGCCACGCTCCAAGACACCATAGTGCAAAGGTCCCATCTTATAAGCATGGTTGGAGAAGTTGGTGTTCGAACCGGCATTATAGAACGAGAACTCACCGCCAATGAGCAGCGAACTCTTATGGTGGGAGGCAGAGAACGGACCACAGAAGGCAGCACAGGCCTCACCATTAGCCATATAGCTGTTGGCAAAGAACACGCTGGCCTCAGCCGTAAAGCCATTGGTTATCTGACAAGCCTCGCCCACGAAACAGTCTTGCATCTTCACGGAATTGGTAATAGAGCAACCATTGGAGATGATGCTGTTCTCGCAGATAACACCAGTACCGATATATACAGAGTCGTCTTTCGAAGAAAGTATGGTACAGTCGCTCAGCCGGGCAGCGCCATTA